>Ga0209935_1005991_pt1 | contig 9964 bp, 6 predicted proteins | sample ThiBio_1000_plan_2_FD_183958 | JGI IMG/M metagenome (GOLD analysis project Ga0209935, IMG submission 183958) | Wastewater bioreactor microbial communities from Cape Town, South Africa - Thiocy_cont_1000_plan (SPAdes) | ecosystem: Engineered > Bioreactor > Thiocyanate-remediating >... | reverse complement strand
TCTGTTCAGTTTCACTGTTATCCACCGGTTCCCAATAATGTTCGAACTCGAATCGACGTAAATTCGGTAGATTCTCAACAATCAATTGTTCCCAACGTTCAGCGATTAAATAATAATCATCAGCTCGTGTACAAATATTCAATTTTTCGAGATTGGCAAATAATTTCACTGTTAAAAATTTCAATGTTTCAAATGACATTTGCCAAAATTTCAACGAAACATCGGTTAATTGACTTGATTTGATTTGAAATGAATTTAAATTCGTGTTCGTCGTTGTTTCACTGATCGACAAATGTGATAAACGACGAAGATTCGGTGTGTAAGACAAAAATATCAACAATTGTTTTAATGAACAATGTCGATGAATACTCAATTCTTCGATTGAACTACGGACATTTTCAGCAGATTTTAAAAGAATACTTCCACCGTAGAATTTTGGATTGATTCGACAGATTTTTAAAACAGGTAAATTGAAAATTAAACGATAGATTTCACTTGAATCACACACTTCGATATTATTTTTGATTGTTAAAGAATAGAGACAAGGTAAATTCGAGAGAGTTCGAAGAATTGGTTCGACAATTGAGAAATTAATTTGACTAAAAACAAGCGTTTCTAAACGATTAAACGATTTGTTAAATGAAAATCGATTTAAAAAATCATCGACGATCAGTGGATTTGAGAAAGATAAGGAATTTATTTCAATTTGTTTGTGTTCGATTAAATATTTACAACAATCATCGAATTTTGATTTAGACAAATTGGAAAAATCTAATTGAACGTTTGATCGACTGTTGAGCACAAGATTTTTATAATGATTATTTAAATAAAAGAAGATTTCAAAGATATCATTCATTGAAAAATAATCAAAAATATCATAAATGATTTCAGCTGGTAAATCTTCGAATTTACCCATCAGATTCAAGTTGATTTTTTTTCTTCCCTAAAACGAATCACATGTTCACACAATACACAAGATCAAATGATGACTCATTTAATGGAACAAGAAGAAGACATTCCACCGAATAGAAATGTCCTATCCATCTGATTGGCTCATTCATTTCCTCGTTCAACAACTTGTAGAAAAAGAAAAGAAATTATATCAATGAGCATAAGGAAAATGTATGCTACAGTTAACAATATACTTTTTTCTCCCTGAAATAGTCAATTTGTCAACACTCTCAATCTTTTTTTTTCGCAATAAGAATTTTTATTAGTAGGAAAAAAAAATGAAAACTTAATTAAATTGTTAGGAATTTCTAAGCATGAAAAAGAACGCTCAATGTATTAGCATTGTTATTTGTCGTAATGATATCTGGTTTACCATCGTCATTGACATCTACGACTGATGAATAGTGTGGATAATTACCCGTTGCATAAGATAAATCAGAACCAAATGTACCATTCCCTGTGTTCAAATAAATACCAACACTACTGGACAAACATGCAATCACATCAAGTAGCCCATCACAGTTTACATCGGCAAGAGTAATAGATACTGGATTCGAACTTGTGCTATAGATAGCTTGTGCATTAAATGTACCATCACCTTTGTTAATGAAAACACTAAAACTTGATGACTGATAATTGGGCACCACAATATCCACTTTACCATCACCATTTATGTCAGCCGCATCTAAATATGTTGGATTACTTTGTGTTGAGTATGTAACTTGTGGTAAGAATGTGCCATCTCCTACATTCATAAGAATACCAATATTTCCGGCATTACGATTCGAAACAACAATATCAGGCATGTTGTCTCCATTTACATCAACTGCTGCTGCAGTGTGCGGAAAAGTACCAACTGTATATATAATTGGAGGAGACGAATAACTACCATCTCCTTGATTGAAAAGAACACCGAGAGTATTATTAGCTGAATATGGAAGAATGAGATCAGGTTTGTTATCACCATTGACATCAACTACAGAAAAGTCTAATGCATAATATCCATATGGATACGTTGTTTCATTAAATGATCCATTTCCACTATTTATCAAGACACCAATCCCACTACTGTGACTTTCACCAACAATAATGTCGGGATAGCTATCTCCATTGACATCAGCTACTTTGACAGAGTGTGGCTGGTCGCCAGTAGTATAATTGGTTGGCGTCGTGAATATTCCATCACCTTGATTAAAGTAAATTGCCGTGGCATTTTCATGGGAATATACGCAAATAATATCAGATTTGTTGTCACCGTTGATATCTGCGACAGCTAATCCAGTTGGACTTGCTCCAGTTGTGTAAGTCACTTGACTGAAATAACTACCACCGCACGCTAAATAAACAAAAAAGCAATGATATGATTTAATTTAAAAAATTTTCACTCGTGAAGTACTACTTACAATTTGGCGTTGTTGCTTGAGCGTGGAAAAGAACGCTCAATGTATTAGCATTGTAATTTGTCGTAATGATATCTGGTTTACCATCGTCATTGACATCTACGACTGATGAATAGTGTGGATAATTACCAGTGGGATAAGATAATTCAGAACCAAATGTACCATCGCCTGTGTTCAAATAAATACCAACACTACTGGACAAACATGCAGTCACATCAACTAGCCCATCACAGTTTACATCGGCAAGAGTAATAGATACTGGATTGGAACTAGTACTATAGATAACTTGTGCATTAAACGTACCATTGCCTGTATTAATGAAGACACTAAAACTCGCCGAATTATAATTTGGAACCACAATATCCACTTTACCATCACCATTTATGTCAGCCGCATCTAAATATATAGGATTACTTTGTGTTGAGTATGCTACTTGTGGTAAGAATGTGCCATCTCCTACATTCATAAGAATACCAATATTGTGGCTATGTCGATTTGAAACAACAATATCAGGCATATTATCCCCATTTACATCAACTGCTAGTGCTGCTTGCGGCAAAGTACCAACTATATATATGGTTGGAGGAGAAGAATAAATACCATTTCCTTGATTGAAAAGAACACCGAGAGTATTATTATATGAATATGGGAGAATGAGATCAAGTTTGTTATCACCATTAACATCAGCTACAGAAAATAGTAATGTATAAGTATGCCCATATGGATAAGTAGTTCGAGTAAACGATCCAGCTCCATTATTTATCAAGACACCAATGGAATAACTGTAACTTTCACTAACAATGATGTCGGGATGGCCATCTTCATTGACATCAGCTACTTTGAGAGAGTGTGGCTCTCCACCAGTGCTATAAATGGTTGGTGAAGTAAATGTACCATTTCCAGTATTGAAATAAACTGCGGTGGCATTTTGTCTAGAGTATGTGCAAATAATGTCAGGTTTATTGTCACCATTGATATCTGCGACTGCCAATCCAACTGGCTTTGCTCCAGTTGTATAAATCACTTGGCTTAAATAAGTAGCATCGCACGCTAAATAAACAAAACGTTATAACATGATTTAATTTTGAAATGTATCACTGGTAAAGTACTACTTACAATTTGGCGTCGTGGTTTCAGTTGTTACTTGCAGTGGGGTTGATTGTTCTGTAGTTGCTTCATCAGATGCTTCAGATGTGGTGACAAATGGTATGGAAGTACTAGCGTCCGTTGTTGCTTCTGTAGTTACTTCTGGTGTACTTGACTCAGTGGTTATTTGAGTAGTAGTTTCCGTGATGATATGCATAGTGGATTCCAGTACCGCTTCACCTGTCGTTTCAACGATACTTGATTCGGGTGTTGTTGGAATTATTTGTTCAAGTGTCGTGGAGTCGTCTGTAGTTTCAACTGTTGCTTCAGTTGTCATTTCAATTGTTGTGAATTCTGCTGTTCTTTCCGTGGATACTTCAACTATTGTTGATTCTACTGATGTTTCAGTTGAAGCTGTTTGTTCTTCACCACATGAAGAATGAAAAAGAATACTCAATGTATTTGAATTGTAATTCGTAGTAATGATATCTGGTTTACCATCACCATTGACATCTACGACTGATGAATAGTGTGGATAATTACCAGTGGGATAAGATAATTCAGAAAGAAATGTACCATTCCCTGTGTTTAAATAAACACCAACACTACTAGACAGACAAGCGATCACATCAAGTAGCCCATCACAGTTTACATCGGCAAGAGTAATAGATACTGGATTCGAACTTGTGTTATAGATAACTTGTGCATTAAATGTACCATTGCCTGTATTAATAAAGACACTAAAACTTGATGACTGATAATTTGGAACCACAATATCAACTTTGCCATCACCATTTATGTCAGCCGCATCTAAATATGTTGGATTGCTTTGTGTTGAGTATGTTACTTGTGGTAAGAATGTGCCATCTCCTACATTCATAAGAATACCAATATTTCCGGCATTACGATTCGAAACTATTATATCACGTTTATCATCCCCATTTACATCAACTGCTAGTGCTGTGTATGGACCGTTACCAGCTGTGTATGTAGTTAGAGACGAATAATTACCAGTTCCATCATTGAAAAGAACACCGACAGTGTTATTACTCGTATAGGGAATAACGATATCAATTTTATTATCATCATTGATATCAGCTAAAGAATATAGTAATGCATTATATCCATATGGATAAGTCGTTTCAGTAAATGATCCACTTCCATTATTTATCAAGACACCAATGCTACTACTGAACCTTTCTGCAACAACGATGTCAAGTTTGCCATCCCCGTTGACATCAGCTACTTTGAGAGAGTGTGGCTCTCCACCAGTGCTATAAATGGTTGGTGAAGTAAATGTACCATTTCCAGTATTGAAATAAACTGCGGTGGCATTTTGTCTAGAGTATGTGCAAATAATGTCAGGTTTATTGTCACCATTGATATCTGCGACTGCTAATCCAACTGGATTTGCTCCAGTTGTATAAATCACTTGGCTTAAATAAGTAGCGTCGCATGCTAATTAAAAAATAAAGTAACAGTTTTATTCAACTGTAGAATGTTTTTCTGCTGAATAAGTACTTACAGTTCGACACAGGTGTTTTAGTTGTTAGTTCAAATGTGGTTGATTCTGTTGTAGTTTGAATTGTCGTTTGGGTATTAGTGTCGAACGTTGCTTCCGGTGTTGTTACAACTATTGTTTCAGTTGTTACCGTCTCATGTGTTGTTGTTTTCTCTGTTTGTTCACTTGATGGTTGAACAGTAGTTGTAGTTGGAAGAGGCAATGTGGCCGCTAAAAATAACATTAAACATGTTCACAACATCAAGAAATACAAATGTGTTTTTTTTACTTACGATCCGATGTTTGCGTTATGTCACCATGTGAACTAATTATGATATAGTATGGACCTCGGAACGATGTGTTTATGATTGTCATCAGAGTACTGGAGTCAATCATTCCATTGTATATACGAAGACTGATATTAATAGAACTCGTAAATTGTGCTGTGTTATAAAAGTTAAATACACTTCCGAAAGGTAAATAAATGTTACCACCGGTTTCAGGTAGAAACTCCAATGTACCATAAATATTAAATGCAAATAAATAATAGAAAAGAAAGTTAGTGGCAAGTGAACGTGATCCAAGTTGGAATGTAGCACCGAAAGCAACTGTAATTTGAAAGAAGTTGATATTAAGTTCACCATGGAGACTTTCTGTTGATAAGACACATTGTGGTGCAATAAGTAAATCACATCTACCAATCAGTGCGCATAAATCAGCCGTTGGAGCAATACCTCCTAACCAAGTTGAATTATCGGTAAAGCTACCTGATCTAGCAACGATAAATGTAATACTGTAGAATACTTGAATTTCTCCCGTTAATAAAATTCCAAATGTAAATGGACCAGAAATGCTTGATCCTAATGTATAGTTTTCACCAAGAGTAAAATTCCCCAAAATCAATGTGTATCTATAAATCATAGTATTGCTACCAGTAAATGATGAACCAGGATGTAATGTAAAAAGTGAACCAGCTAGAGTATATATTTTATGGTCTAATGTTTGATCTTGAAGTGAGCCACCGTTTTCGACAATAATGTTAATAATATACTTGAATGTAATGCTACTTGCCAAGGAAAAGATCAGTGTTCCACGTATTGAAATCAATGGTACTTGAATATCGAACACAGCTTTAGTGAATGTGACAGTTATGTTGATTGGAATAACGATTGAACATGAGCCAGATGGAATTTGTACATTTTCCCATATCTCTGGATTATTAAAATCGCCTGACTGGACAGCTTTACAAATGGGAATAGGTGTTGTTGTTTCAGTTGTTTGATCTCGTGATGTTGTTGTTTCAGTTGTTTGATCTCGTGATGTTGTTGTTTCAGTTGTTTGATCTTGTGATGTTGTTGTCATATCATTTGTTATGGCTACTGTAGTTGTCTCAGCAGAAGTTTCCGATTGTTTCGTTGTTGTGATTTCATCTGTTATTCCTAATTCCGTTGTATCTGTCGATGTTTCCTGTTGTTTGGTGGTTGTAATTTCCTGTGTCACTCCTAATGTGGTTGTGACTTCAGAAGTTTCTTCTTCGTTAGTAGTTGTGATTTCATTTGTGACAGCTAATGTAGTTGTAGTTAACGGAGTTTCTTCACTTGTTGGTGTTATTTCATCTGTTTTTCCGAACGTAGTACTTTCTGTTTGTTGTATTGTTGTTGTAATCTCATTAGTTACTTCTAATGTTGTTGTTGTTGTTGTTGTTATCGTAGTTTCTTCTTGTTGTTTGGTTGTTGTGAGTTCATTTGTGATTTCTAACGTAGTCGTAGTTGGACTTGTTTGTTCACTCGATGTTGTTAGTGTGGTAGTGATCTCACCTGTTACTTCACCTTCTGTTGTTCTTATTGTGCTTTCACTTGTTATTACCGATGTAGAGGTAGTTTCACTTATTTGTTGATCCGATGTTGTTGTTATGATCTCACTGGTCACTCCTAATGTTGTTGTAGTTTCTTCTTCTTGTTTTGTTGTTGTTGTTAGTTCATCGGTGATTCCCAATGTTGTTGTACTTTTTTCTTGTTCTGTTGTTGTGATTTCAGTGGTAACCCCTAATGTTGTTGTAGTTTCTTCTTGTTTTGTTGTCGTTATTTCATCCGTGACACCCAATGTTGTTGTCGTTTTAGCAGTAACTTCTGCTGTCGTGATCTCATTAGTCACTACTAATGTTGTTGTACTTTCTTCTTGTTTTATTGTCGTCGCTTCAACAGTAACTTCTTTTGTTGTGGCGATTTCACTGGTCACTCCTAATGTTGTTGTTGTTTCTTCTTGTTTAATCGTTGTCGTTGTTAGTTCATCGGTCACTCCTAATGTTGTTGTTGTAGTTTCTTCTTCTTTAATCGTAGTGCTGAGCTCACTAGTCTTTCCTAATGTGGTCGTTGTTTCTTCGGTTTGTTGACCTGATGTTGTTGTGATCGTATTGGTTTCACCTGTTATTGTATTTGATGACGATTCTTCTTCTTCTTGTGTCATAAAAATACTTGTTGTTGCTACTGTTGTTGTTTCAGTAGATTCAGCTGTGGTTGTTTCTGCTGCTGCTGTTGTTGTTGTTGTTGTTGTTGTTGTTGTACCAGCTTCAGTTGTTTGTTCACTCGCTGATGATTGTTCTGTTACTGTGCTGGTTGTTATTGTAACGGTTGATGGTGTAGATGTATCAATTGATTGTGTGGTTGTTGTAGTATCGGGTTGAGTTTGTTGCGTAGTTGTTGTTGAAGATTCTGTTGTGGTCGTGGTTGTGGTTGTGATAGCTTCCGTGTGAGGTTGTGTTGCGACTGTGGCTACTGTTGTAGGTACTTCAGATCCAATCTCTCCAGGTGCTGAAAAAGATAATTCAATCACGACGTGATATAGAAAAGTAAAATATTGATAGAAGCTTACTTGTATAACTCACGCTGACACTACCAGATAATGAAATTGTGATATAAAATGGACCTGAAAATGATACACTTAAAGCGAATCTTGTTAATATTGCACCAGTTAATGGATCATAAATGATGAGACTAGTAGCTACTAAACTGAAGAAACTTCCACCAGGAAAAAAGTTGAGAGCACTTCCAGCAGGTATATAGATACCACCTGTGCCACCAGTTGACTCTTCCAAAACACCATAGATTTGAAGTTTCAATCGAAATTGAAATTTAAAACCAAAGGCACTACCAAATGTTCCCATTCGAAATCTTGCACTAGCTTCAATACTAATCAAATTAAAGTTCATATCTAATTGTCCGTTAAGACTTGCTGTTGATAATGAAAAGCCAGCTGAAATACTCAAACCAGCTCCACCTGCTAAAGCACATCCTGCACGAGTTGGTGCTCGACCACCTAACCATGTTGATCTACTTGAAAATTCCGATGATCCACATACCATTGATGTTACTTTTTCAAATGATTGTTGTTGTCCATTTGGTAGAACACCACATGTTCGTGGACCTCGACCTGATAGCAATGGGATACCTCGTTTGTTTCTTGATAAAGAACGTTTTGATGAGTCACTATTGATAACTGTTCCATCACCAGTAAATGTTCCACCTGGATAAACAGTAACTATTGAACCTTTGGCAAGATCAAAAATATGACCACCCGTATTATCAATAAGTGTTCCTTCTGGATAAACGATGAAATTAACTGGGTATGTAAATTGAATACTCTCGTTTGATGAGGAACCAAGAGTAAGTGTACCATTGATTTCAAATGCTTCAACGTAAAGATCAACGAGAGCTTTGGTGAGTGTAACTGAGATGCCAGGTGGGATCAGAATAGTACTATTACCATATGGAACAACTCCATCTTTCCATGTTGATGAATCAGTAAATTCACCTGATTGAACTGCAACGAATTGGCCAGCTGTTTCAGGTTCGATACCAAGACCATCAGGTGCTTTATCAAGTATTCCATCGAATACTAATGTTGCTATTGAAGATGTTGTTCCCGATTGTTTACTTGAAACACTAAGTGGGACATTGGAAAGTATTTCTGCTTGTTGAATTAATTTATTAATTCGTTTCTTTGCTGATGATTGACATGTTTTAGTTACACAATCTTTTCGAAATTTATATTCACCAAGGAGTACAATTACCGTTGAAATATCACGTCGATAACGATCAAATATTCTGAAAAAACAGACTTCTTCTTTGTATATTTTGATTGATAATATTAAATGACTTACAAACTACGACGACGACGTGAAAATTTTGTTTGCGAGATGCCACTTTTAATTGTTATACCTTCGTTTGATGATGACATTCCTTGATTGATCTATTTCGAATGGAAATGTAACAGAATAGATTTATGAAATGATGAACACATACACGTTGTTCGAGTTGAGATAAACTCTGAGCATCGTTTATTGTACCAGTGAGACTTGTTGTTCCATCACCAGATGATAAATATCGAAGATAAACAACATCATTACCCTCTAGAAAAGATATATTCATGTCGAAGTAAGCAACAACTATGTTAACTTACGAATGTTGTTGACTGTCACTTGCTTATTTGGTATATAAAGAGGTATAAGAGCAAGAACAATTGTTGTTGCAATCAAGAACCCGACTAAACCGAAACAGCAGAGACCTGCTAATGGCCATGCACGTCTAAATGGGATTATATATTCGAAATGAAATGAAATGAGTATTTGAATATACTTGATATTAGTTGCAGGAGCAACTGGTTGTGCTGGTCGCGTATACATTGTTGCACTTGATTTTCACCGTATTACACCAATATTATCCAAAATATAGAATATATTGAATCCCACTGAGCTTATCATAAGAATTGGTCTCTTCTTATATACGATTAGCATTGGTCGTGGGTTGTATAGAAAAATATTCGAAATTTGATCATTCATCTGTGAAAAATACAAAAAAAACAAAAGAGATTGACAACTATAAATGCCCTATATGTTTCAAGTCATTAGAATTTGGGTGATTAATCGTGAATTCTACGTCATATATCCCATTTAGTTTGGACTCGTCGATCGAAATTAAATTAATCGGTGATTAATCACTGATTCTATTGTACTAGTATCTTTATTTTT
>Ga0209935_1005989_pt1 | contig 9967 bp, 10 predicted proteins | sample ThiBio_1000_plan_2_FD_183958 | JGI IMG/M metagenome (GOLD analysis project Ga0209935, IMG submission 183958) | Wastewater bioreactor microbial communities from Cape Town, South Africa - Thiocy_cont_1000_plan (SPAdes) | ecosystem: Engineered > Bioreactor > Thiocyanate-remediating >... | reverse complement strand
AAGAGGCGCCAAAAGGAAGTGTTTCTTGTGGTGTGATCGATACCCCCTACACCTACTCAACTGGCAACCCGTATATCACCGCACCAAAGGGAGGCTTTGGACGAGAGGACTGGATGGATAGCCTTCCAAGTTATTCGTTTTTCTTCTCTTCCCTCCTCGCCTCTCCTTCGTCATCCTTCTGTTCGTCTGACTCCTATGAGGGTCAGCCGAAATATGCAAATAGTGTAATATAACGCGTTCTAGTTTTGGCCAAACAATCCTTGTGTTCCCTTTCCTTCTTCCTCCCCAAACTGTCTCGGTCACTTGACCAAGCTCAATTACCGCAAGGGTAACGACTTCGTTTTCTTCGAGTACCTTGATCAAGGAGTGAGACCACTCGTTGATCAAGTCTCCAGATGACAAGATGCCAATGCAACAAGAACAAATGTTTCATGTCCCTTCCCAACGCTTACCTCAAGCCTACAACCCGAGAGAAAGAACTCTATTCCCCGCACAAGAGACAGCAACTTGCATGTCTTGCTGGCACATAGGACAAGAAGGAAGCTAGGTTGACGAAGTGCAAGCAAAGACAAGGAAGGAAAAGACTAAAGTTACTCTGTAAAAAGGTGAACTTCCATTTGCGCACCTAAATGCTTATCTCATTCTGAGGACTGGACTGTTTCCAAATAATGAGAAACCGCTGCGTGTGAAAGTGACCCACACGCTGTCGAAGGCTTGAGAGCAGGTAGCGCATCATATATGTCTTAAAGGCGCGATCATCTCTCTGCATTTGAACATTAAACCACTTATACCTTTCTGAGCGTATGGGAGGGAAATCGCTGAATGTATATCGTAGGAGCAGGCTTATGATCCCATTTGCAACGGACACAGGAAAAGCAGAACATCTTTTAGAACAGATGGACGAAGCGCCTGCGAGTAGGTCGCAAGAGTTCGCCTTGTTCCTCAAATGCCCGCAGAGAAAAAAGTCTTTTGTGTCATTCCTCACTTCTTAAAGTAGGGTATCCCTGACTACCGGACAACCAAAAGGCGAGACTATACCTTATCGCCAGATAATGATAACTATCTAATGGACCGAAAAACTGGCACAAGGTGCCATTACCCTAATACCGCGTTGGATAAACTCCGACATGGCGCAAAACAAATACGAGTCATTCATAAACGAAAACACTTATTTCCTTTTGTTTCAATAACAGGCTGTGAATTGCTGGAATTATTGTCGGTCCTTTTACTTTTATTTACTGCAGTTGGTGACATACCAACCCTTCTTACGTCGTGAGAAGCGAAATCTATTACCCTGCCACAGAAGCAAAGTGGTCACACCTCTGTGAAAAGCCCCGGCACAACACTGGCCTCTGCTCCGATGATGGAGCTATACGACTGCTCGTCATCCTTCAAGAAGGACATCCAACAGACGTCCATCGAATGGTACCCTAACAAATCCTCCTGTCATTTTTTCCTTTACCATATTTGGCACTGACACTGTGTCTTTCTTTCCCTCATCTGCAAATCTCCCACCAGGCTCAGAGATAACTTTCGTCAACAAAAACATGCCAAGGTGAAAGTCGAGCTGATCTACAAGGAGTATCGCCACAAGTTTTGCTTCCCGGGTTTGTTGGAGCCGAAGAACCGAGCGGAATTCGGCAAGCTGGTGAAGCTGGCATTCCCGCAGATAAAGAAACGACGACTTGGACCTGCGGGATCCCAGGTCTCCTTCTACTTCGGTCTCGGACCGAAGCCCATCCCTCGGCCAATGCTGCTGCCTCCTTCTCCCTTCTCTCCTCCACTTCAACAGCCGATGTCATCTCCTCCTTCTTCCCCTGTCGCCGACAAGAACAGCTTTCAAGCAGAAGAAACCTATGAGACTATCTCAGCTGGCGAGGAGTCCTTTAGTTCTCTGGAACCAGATTTGGTTCTTCTTGACTTGGAGCTCAAGAAGAGTGCCGACTCGTTTGGAGGAGCAAGTTGTGAATTCGGAGTGGTCTACACCGAGGACAGGGATTGGATGCATAACTTCCCCAGCTATTCTTGCTTCTTCTCCTACCTCCTGGCGGCTGGTGGGGAATCACCATAACTCACTATGTGGGTCTTCGCGACCTGCGATTTTCGCCTTTGTACAATTGTGTATCTACTATTTTTGATAAATTTTGCCTTGAAGTAGTCTCACCTGGATGATTAGATCCAAATTGGGATTGTGCCATAGGATCCAGTGCCCGCAGCAAATCATTCTATCTTTCCGTTTTGAGAAAGAAAGATCACCGCGAAATAGCATCAAAAGAGAGAGAACCTCATCCTTCTATAGAAAATCTGTTAGTTCGTCTTCTTTAGGAAAAGGAATATCAAACAAAGTGCCTCCAGAGAACAACTTCTTCGGAAGGTAACTGAGAACCTCGCAGACTACAACTCTCCGCAAAGGTAACGGATAACCACCAATTTGGAGGGAGAATTTTGATCCCAGCTTCACAGTGTCAAACTTGTCAATGACTTATCATTCTAGTAAGAATTTGAAAACTACTTTATGAGGAAACTTAATATAAACCCGATGCAAACAGGGACATTGTAATAGGTGTGTATGACTCAGCCCTGTACATTCTGACTGACCCGTTGTTCTTCCAATGCGCAATCCCCGCTGAAACAACCAATCGGCGGAAGGATGCGTTTCGCCCTCAAAGTATTTCATTTTGAATAAGCGCTTTGGTCAAGGTAGACACACCCTTCGTGCACCAACATGATGAAGCTTTCACAAGATCGGTACACTTTACGACTCCTGACAGTCACCTGGTAAGTAGCTCTTTATCTCCCGTAGTCGCCAAGGTTGCATAACACTTTACTCTTCGCAGGCTTCAAGAAAACTTTACTGAGAAGGAAACCATAAGAATAAGGGCAGACAGTATGTACTCTTACTATCGGCATCACTTCTGCTGTTCGGTTTTACTCGAGCCGAAGAACAGGGCGCAGTTCGGAAAGATTTTAAAGACGGCTTTCCCTTCGGTCAAGAAAAGACGGCTTGGACCTACCGGTCGTCAAGTTGCCTACTATGTTGGTCTCGGACGAAAACAACCCAACACAGCGCACTCCGCAGCAGTACCTATTCTCTGGGACTGCGCCTCTCCCTCTTCCTCAAAGCCTCAATCTTCCGCCCCTCGTCTGCAACGAACTCCACCCCCTTCCGCGATCACACCCTCCGCACTGCCAATTATGTCAAAAAAACAAAACTCCGCAAATGACAAAGACAACATTACGCGGGGCATTGCGATTCCTCTCCCGACGTTCTCTTACTTCTTTTCGCAACTCCTTCGAGGGAATCTCCCCAACCCGTCTATATAGTATAGTTTTCACCTCCGCAACTTGACATATCTGTACTTTAAAAAGATAAAAATTCCCGTTCATTATCCCGTCTGCTCTTTATTTCATGTTTAATAGCCAGTCTAACACATCCACTTGGTTGGTTACTTCTACGCATTCTCGCTGATCAATAGGACATCCATTCTCTTTCAACCACTTCAGTATCTCAAGATGACCCTTCGTTGCTGCATGAATACTGACCTTGTCATTCCATGCGCACCCAATCTCTTTCAACCACCTCAGTATCTCGAGATGACCCTCACCAGCGGCAGCTTCATACAAACGGGGTTCCTTACGTGCATGGCCATTCTCTATCAACCACTTCAATACCCCAAGATGACCTCTCTGTGCGGTACTTTCGCCTATCGATTCATTACAGGGACACCCATTCTCCTCAAGGTACTTTAGGACCCCAAGGTGTCCTCCTTCAGCTGCCGCGGTACAGGTGTTGTCCGACCAAGGACATCCGTTCTCGTGTAGCCACTCAAGTACCTTTAAATGGCCGTTCAAGGCAGCCAAGTTACAAGTCTGTTGATCCCAAGGGCAATTCTTCCCTCTCGCCCACTTCAGAATATGCAAGTGGCCTCCTCGGGCCGCCTCCTCGCAAGTGGTCGAGTACCAGGGACAACCTTGTTCTCTTATCCACCTAAGAGTCTCGAGGTGACCTCCCCCAGCCGCCGCTGAAGTTACTTCTGAACTCCACCAAATCCATGCCTCCTTTCGGCCCCATTGAACCACTGCAAGCTTTCCTGCCTTCGCTGCCTCGATCAACACCGCCTCGCCTAGGGGGCACTTCTTCTCTTTTAGATATTTGAGCACTGGAAGATGACCTCCGCTTGCGGCCTTCGCGGCTGATCTACCCCACCCCTCGCATCCACACAGTCGCACCCACTTTAGCATACCCAACCTCCCCCCTCCCGCAGCTGCCTCGCAAGTTGTAAAGTCCCAAGGATAGCCGTTCTTCTTCGCCCACTTCAACATAGCGAAGTGACCGCCTTCAGCGGCTTTTGCGCAAGTCCTCTCATCCGCAGGACATCCCTTCTTCTTCAACCACTGTAACAATTCTGACAACCCCAATCCTGCCGCCTCGGCCGAAGCATCCTTGCTAATGGTTTCCATGTCGAAATCTTTAGGTAATCGAGCCCAAAATGATTTCCTCTCATACCACAGATGACAGACGAAAGGGATCACTACCATACAAACCCTACTCCCTCTCGCGGCCTCACGTAAAATCAAGTCCGTTATCTCAACGGGAAGAGAATTGAAGTCAGCCATGACCTTCTTGCCCTCCGCTCGCCCCTTGCTTCTTTCTGCTAACGCAATTGTTTTCACAAAGCAAGTCTTTATTTGTTTTTCACACAAGACGCAAATCGAAAGGATGCGACCCCTCTTGATAAACCACCTTAGAGACAACAGGCAGAAAGCATTTGTACACAAACTTGAGAAGGTTCTGCTCGGCGGTACCTTTTTGGACGAATAAAAAGATTAGTGGAATTGACTATGTAGAAGTATTAGGCTACCTGTGATAGCTAGAATGGCAAGGCGAGAGCCCAATGTCTTGGCAAACTCTCGCAGAAACAACATTTCAATTCGTTGCGCATGAGGCAACAATGGCCGCCCGCCCTCCGTTATAGACGATTGTTGTTGTTGCTGTTGTTGTCTCTGCGAGAGTTGCCTATCAAATTCATCTTGTAGTGCCTGAATGAAGGAGGTGGGGGCGATGACTAGGGTAGGTTGTAGCCGCTGGATGTCTTCTAGTGCCGATTGAGTCCTCGAAGGCAACCCGATTCTCCCTCCAGCACACAATGTGAGGAGACTGTGTTGTGTGTCTGCGAGAGACATGTGGTAGATTATATTGGATGAGAGTGCCTGCGAGGCATCTCGAAAAGCAATACCCCATTGACCCTCGGTTACAGTTTTACCTGGCTTAGAATATTAGAGAGCAATACAACAACACAACACAACACAACACAACACAACACAACACAACACAACACAACACAACACAACACAACACAACACAACACAACACAACACAAGCACTACGTACAGCTTCCAGGCAAATAGAAGGTGGCTATGAGAGATTCCGAGTTCTTGGGGGACTCAGCCTTGGTGTTGAGTATAGGAGTCTCGGGTTGTCCAAGAGCCTCAACGGCTTCAAAGGAGGTCGTGTTGTCTTTATATGTACTGCTGAAGTACAGTATTAACATTAGTCCCTGTAAATGTATGTACTCTCGCAGACACTCACCTTCCTTCGGTTCCCACAACGATGACTCGGGGTGGCGATATATTACCGCTTTCCAGGAATGAGGATAGAAGGTCCTGGGAGGTAACAAGACATGCGATATGGTTTTCGCGAAGTACTTTCAATCGCTCTGCGCTCTCCATAGTAGGTTCAATCAACACACTTGGTATGAGGTGGTGGTACAGCGTGAGTCACTTGAAGCAGCACGGAGATTAGATAACTTCTTACCATTGTAAGTTTTGCAGAATGCATCCTATCACACTGATAAATAACTCCAAAGGCTCATTCAAGCATATTCCTACTGATAGAGCCTTCCCTTCTTCTCGGGTTTCTGAGAAAAAGCGATGATGAATATAAAAAATGGAGAAGAAAGGAAAGGGACTTCAATCTATTGCATACCTTCTTGCATACGCGACAATCCTCTTCCAAAGTGGAGGGCGCGGCTATGCATTGCTGCGAAGGTATACCATGTGTAGTCCCCTACTACCGCGGAGGATTGTGTTGTGGTCCCAGCGTCTTCATTGCCTAGCAGCTCCTTTTCTTCTTCATCCAGGTCGCCTACAATGTCCATGAACGAAGGTCGCCAATAGTTGTGGTCATTATATACAGCATCCTCCCCTGAATCCGATCCCTTATTATCTTTTTGTTTTCGGCTTCGCTTTACGTGCCGCACCCCCAAACAGGGACGTGCAGCATGAAAGCGGAGCGCAGCATCCAACACCTCCGCAACAGAAGCTGAGTAATCATCTGTTAAAATGCTTTTGTGGGGGGGGGGGGAGAAAGGTGCTCGCGGGAAGAGTACCCGTTTGTGTAATGCGTAGATTCATTCCTGTTTCTTGCACGAACACATCTTGGCTCTTGCATGAATCCTTGGTATCTTTGCGATTTTTCTAATGCACGACATGAATCGATGGATTTTGAATGAGGATTAAGGAAATTGGTCAGGGAAATACTTACAACTTTCCTCTTGTTGTGCTTTTTAAAGATTTCAGAGCGTTGATGCAGGGTATTGATGTGCTCTTGGCACCCTTTCAGGGAGACGAAGCACGATGGGCAACAATCGAAGCTGCAACATTCAATACAATGGAATCGCTCTTCCTCGAGAAAGATGGGACTGTGGCAGTACCCGCAAACATAGCGCGCTCCTTGTTCTTTTGCATGGTCGACCTTTTCTTGGTGCTCTTTTATCGCCATGAAGTGGCCCGCCTCCATCTTTGCTTTTCGCTGCTATTGACTGGAAGGAAGGCTGTACTGTGCAAACAACGAGACGAAGGGGACGCAGAGGCTGGGATAACTAACAACACCAAGTAGCTTTCTTTCATAATATGTACACAAAACATCCTCTGCCTTTCTTCTCGCTCTACCCCTCCTCCCCCCATGCCTTCCTTCCAGCTTTTGCTTTTGGCGCACAAGTCTCTTTGTGGGTAGGCCAGTGGATCATCTGACAGGTTACACCACAGTAGTAGACATCTTGGCATCGAGCACACTTCTTCAGCTTCGTGCTGCTAGTCTGTTCCACCAAGCATGTAGCACATCTTCTAACCTTCTTGCCCTTCTTCTCTTTCGTATCTTTCGTAGCACCTCCTTGTTGTTGTTGTTGTGGTTGTTGCTGTTGCCATTGCAGGATATCTGGAGGCACCGAGAAGAAAGGAGGCAGATACGCGTCAGGTGTGCCGCCGACCCCGGTCTGAATCTTCCCAACCTCGAAAAATACACTCGCTGCGACCTTCCTCCACTTTTCCCTTAGTGCATGTAGTTCTTCGACAGTAATAGGGTCGCGGGATTTCTTGAACTGCCGAAAATCTGACGCAACCTCACTTTCGATTCTTGCCATCGAAGATTGTATAAGTTTCACAAACTCTGGGTCATTTTCTTCTTCTGCCTCCGACCGTTCCCCTTCCAACCTAAGTATTTTTTTTGCATGTTAACAAAAAATCGAAAATAAATATTTTTAGACGCACCAAAATTGCAGAGCCTCCAATACACCTGCCATTTCGGTCTCTAAATCGACCTTACAATGTATTTTCTGTCTCGCATCTTCTGCATGGTCTGCCGTAACAATAGGATTGACGAATCTTGTGATGGTGGCAATCATTCTGTCCTCAAATGATTGACCGGAACAACAAGGGCAACACGAATGGGCATCATCATCATCAACATCATCATTTTCATCGTCAGAACCTTCAGGGTTTCCCCCAAAAACATGACTGTAGAACTGGGCAAACGAAGCGGGATCCTGTAGAATTCTCTGCACCGTCATTGCCTGAATCGACCCAGGCGGAAATAGGTTCGGGTTAAAAAGTGGCGTCCTGCCATGAAGATTTCCGGAACCGAAAGGACCAGGTGGGGGTGCTTTGCCTCCTTGCATGCTGCGTAACTGACTTTTCTTCTTTTTGCGTTTTTACAGGAAAATTTTTAACAGGCGAGAAGACGAAATGGCGCAGGAGACTCCGCTCTGGGAGAAGGTAGGACCTGGACCTCCAGCTACTTTTTCTACGTCTCGCCTTCTCTTACTCTTGTTTTTTGGTAGGAGTTTAGTCGCCCACGAGATCTCAGTGCACCTCGGCGTCATTTATACGTGGCGAATTGTGGACGAGATGAAGCGGCGATTCGCGCAGCATTCAACGGGATTGAGAACGACTATGGGGTGGAAGAGGTGTTGGTGCACCCAGTCAAATCGTTTACCTACATCACATTTCGAAAGGTACTTAATATTTTACAAAAATACAAAAAATTTAATTCCGTTCACTTGTTACGCAGCTAATACCTTATAGGTAGAGCAAGCAGTCGCAGCCAAAGATAGACTGAACAAAAAAGAGAGCGAACACATTCCAAACAGGAAGCTATACATTGAATTCGCATCGCGGAAGAGAATTGCTACCCCTGGTATGTTACACAATTCATAACAAATTCGGCATCAATTGACGCACTGGTAGGAGAGGAGATCGAGTGCACCTCTTGTTCAACAGGCGTAACAGTTGATGGGCTCTATCTCATCGAAAACTTTGTATCGGAAGCGGAGGAAGCAGTGTTGATGAATCACATCGACTACAACGAACATAACAACAAACGGAATCAATCGCAATCAGTAAATGACGAGGACGCGTACTGTTGCATCTGTGGTAGGGAACAGACGAATGATACCAATTATATTCTCTTTTGCGATGGTTGTAATCTTGCGGTCCATCAACAGTGCTATGGGATACCAATTACTACTATACCACCAGGTATGCATGCCTTCTTGTTGCCTCTTCTATTCTCCATGATTCCTTGTTTTCTTGGTATTTGTATTTATGCATCTCTCTCTATAGGCAACTGGTATTGTGCGCGTTGTACTCCTGATGGTTTACCTCCTCAGCACGTGGGGTGCGTGTTGTGCTCGGAGGAAGAAAATAAGAGTTTCGATTGGATAGACAAACTATCTCGAAGGGTGCAGCACTTCGGCTTCGAGTTCTCCTACGACACCAAAAACGTGGATGCCTCCAAGTCGCTCGGCCTCTTACCGCCTCTGTTCTCTCCCCTCACCAACCGCATGGAAAAATGGTTCCTCGAAAACCAAACTCCATTTTCCCGAAAGGCTGCTGAATGGGACCAATTAACCATCAACGAATACATGCCTGGCCAAGGTAGTACTACCCTCCCTCCCTCTCGCTGTCACACCCTCCCTCCTGACAACAACAACAACAGGCATATCACCCCACTTTGATACACACTCAGCGTTTGAGGACGGGATTTGCTCGCTGAGTCTCCTGTCTGATGTGGTGATGTACTTCGACAAGGATTCCCCGAATTCTTCTTCTTCGAAAAATGAAGATATGGAAGAGAAGGAGAAGGAGAAGGAGGTTGGATCCTCACCTATTCACAAGCACTTGGTACTACCCAGGAGGTCTCTATTGATAATGACGGGAGAGGCGCGGTATCGTTGGCGACACGCGATTTTGCATAGAAAGACCGACAAGATCGATGGGGAATTGATCAAGCGACAACGCCGCGTGTCTCTCACTTTCCGCAGAGTCAAGCGGAGTCCCTGCGAGTGTATCTATCCACAATACTGCGACTCTCAGCAACAACAACACCCACACCAATTCCCAGTGGATACCTTCATGACGCACAAGAAGGAGAAGGCAGAAGCACAAGATGACGTCGAAGACCGAAAGGATCAAGCTTCTCTCGCACCAACTAAGGAGGAAGAAGAGCACGTGCATAAGGTAACCCGCAGCGCAGTACAACACTCCTCCACTCTCGCTCACTCTCTCACCATGAGTAGGTGTACGATAACATAGCAGCACATTTCAGCCACACACGAAAAGCAAAATGGCCTAAGGTCGTTGAATTCCTATCTAACAGACCGGCGGGTACCCTAGTAGCAGATATAGGTAA
>Ga0209935_1005988_pt1 | contig 9967 bp, 19 predicted proteins | sample ThiBio_1000_plan_2_FD_183958 | JGI IMG/M metagenome (GOLD analysis project Ga0209935, IMG submission 183958) | Wastewater bioreactor microbial communities from Cape Town, South Africa - Thiocy_cont_1000_plan (SPAdes) | ecosystem: Engineered > Bioreactor > Thiocyanate-remediating >... | reverse complement strand
TGAAGAAAATGTCATGTACACAACACAAGCAAATCACTCGAGCGAGCCTCAAACTTGCGCAGATTCGACGGGCCATTTCTGTTTCTCACACCAGCACCAAGTGCGGGCCCCGTTACAACTCTTGAATCAATGGTGATGTCGTTCAGTGGATGTCTGCCGTACCTGCACAAGCGTTTCCAAGAGTGGCGCCGTATCTCGAAACGGAGGCCGATCGTCAGGATTTTCGGCCCAGCATCGCTGCATCAGCTCGAGCAGCTCGGGTTCGGGACACTCCTGTTGTCACGTGTTTCAAACGTGTGTGAGAGAGGTGCAAGAGGCACCCGTACACACCTCAAACGTACGGCAGTCGGCAATGGTGGGCGGAGTCCATGCGATCCAACTTCGATAGCAATTTGGAATCCCATCATGTTACCGAATGGAACGGTACGAGTCACAAGCTCCCACAGCTGTGACTTGCCAGCCTCCTGCGTGCCACCTTTGTATTGCCTTCGTTCCATCGCCCATCGTCCATCGTTCATGTCGCTCCGCCATCAACTTCGCCTGTTAGGGCTCTCGCTTGATGACAGTGTCGATTATGTACTCGTTCCTCTGCCTCATGCAATCGAGGAGCCTCGTATCCCGGAGGAGGTGAAGGCCAAGTTACCCCAGTTCGCCCGCCTCAATACTGTACTGGAGCAGTTTCTTCAGACCGCAACCCATGCTTTCAGTCGGTTCTCTCTCGATGACATGCTCGCGACAACGAGCACGGTACAAGAGCCGCTGTACCTACGGTACGAGCACGAGTCCATCCCGTACGTCGCCGCAGTGTACCGAAAGCAAACGCATGCGGGGCCTCAAGTATCGATCAAACTGAACAACGACGGCTTCGCACACGCGGCCAAGCTTGCGAGGCAACGCTACTTCCGGAACGATGGACGCTCGGCGGAGTGGCAAGCGGCGGACGCGGACGTACGCGACCATATGCCCGCGATCAGAGCCAACTTTGCTGATCGATACACCCACGTTGAGGCGCATTACAACGTTGCTCTCATGCGCCTCGATATTACGTTGACTCCCGCGGACCTTGGCGCCCACCCGCATGTCTTGATAACATTCGAGCCGGGTCATCCCGACTACGATTTCGAGAGGCGGGAGGGCCGCGGGTTCTCGTTACGCGAGTAGCGTGTTGCCTGCGAGCGCGTTTGGACTCCATGTGGGTCAGGTAACAACAGATTTAGTGTTCCAAGCGTACACTGTTCCATGTGTCTTCGAGAGCTAGCGATCGCAAGCTCCAGAGAGTGGGTTGTGTTTCCTCTCTCACTCAGCTGAGGAGAGGTGTTGGACCACGCTCTCGCTCTCTTGTTGTTCTCTCGTCGCCTCGCACCGCTCGCATCATCCATCGCTCACTCAATCGCTCGCTCACTCGCTCGCTCATCACTATCGCGGGTGGCGCCTAGCCTCCTCACCACTTTCACGGTCTCGATATACCTCCTCCTATTCAAGCGCTCGCTTCTTACACACGCACACCCAACGCTCGGTCTTCCTGTTCATCGCTCCTACGAGCCCTCCACGCTCCTTGTCCGTCGCTTCACCCAGAGCACCGACGAGTCCACTCACCCACGCACAAAGGCTTGCGACCTAGACTGTGCGCTGTCGACCGCCTGACTGACCACACACATATCCTCTCCATCTCTCGCAGCCATGTCGGATGTCGCGGCCTTTCTGGCGCTTCTGACGGTGCTTCGGCAGGCGGCCAATGCCTCGGGCTCGGCGCTCCACCAGGCGGCTCGGCACGGCAAGATCGGCCAGGTGGCGCAGCTCATCTCGCAGGGCGCCAACGTCAACGCACAGAACAGCGACGGTGAGACGCCGTTGTTCCTCTCGACCTTGTACGAGTTCCCACAGACCAGCAAGCTGCTGCTCACGGCCGGCGCCGACCCCGACATTGGTCGCAACGACGGCGTCTACCCGATCCACGCCGCGGCCTACAACGGCGACACCGACATCGCCTTCATGCTGCTCGCCGAGGACCCGACCACGTGTCTTCGTCGAACGGGTCTCGGTAACTCTGCCATCGACATTGCCGAGCAGCGCGGCCACCATGCGCTCGCTTCCAAGCTGCGCCTCCATGTCGGCATGCTGCTGGCGCTCGCCGCCTCGCTCTCGTCGTCTGGAAGCTCCTCCTCCTCATCGTCCTCTTCCTCGTCCTCGTCGTCGTCGTCGAGCTCCAGCGCCTCATCTACGGTATCGACACCCTCGGTAGCGTTGACGCAGCAGCATCACGATACGCTGGCCAAGTTCATGTCGGCCTCGACACCCACCACGGTCTCCGGATCGACCTCGGCCTCGGTCACCATCGCAGCGCCAGCGTCTCCTCCGCAGACCTCCACGCCCATCCAGCCACAGCCGGTACAACCTCCCAAGCCGGTCCCGATGTTAGTTTTGGGCGGCTCATCCTCCGGCAGTCGATGGCGCAAGAACGGCACTTCAGCGGCGCCAGCACCAGCGCCAGCACCGACTCCAGCACCAGCTCCACCAGCAGTACCAGCAGCAGCACCCGTGGCGGTACCACCGACACAACCGCAACCTTCGTATGGCTCCTACACGCCTCACGTCGTGCCGCAGCGCCCTCCCAATCGCCCGATCGACGACGACCTCCTGGCCGAGGTGCAGGCTGGCAATCTCGCGCAAGTGACGTCGCTTCTGCGCCAGCAAGCGAACCCCAGCGTCTTGAATCGCGACGGCAACTGCTCGTTGCACATCGCCGTGCAGACACGACGAGCCGATATCGTTGCGGCGATTCTCTCGGCGCGTGCGTCGACCGTCAAGATCCTGGACGAAGAGGGCCTCTCGCCACTTCACACGTGTGCTCGAGCGGGTTTCGACGACATTCTTCAAGTGATGCTGAATGCTTCGTGCAACTGCGACGCGCCCGCGAGCGATAGCTCGACGCCATTGCTACTGGCGGTTCTTGCTGGAGAATCGGCTCGTTCGTGTATCCAACTGCTGTACGTTGGTGCTCGTCTCCAGGGTTGCGCTTCTCCTTCTTACCAACACTCTGGCACGCTTCAACAGCATGCGCCAACGGGCCGACCCGCACAGCAGGAACAACTACGGCGAAACGCCACTCGCCATGGCTCGCACCGACGCGCTTCGCCAGCTGCTCGACGAAGCCAACTACTCGAACCCCGCCGTTCCTGCTCACGCTCCGGCGGCGGCGGCACCAATCGCCGTGCCGGTTGCTAGCGCTCCGAATGCGTCGTCGGTGCCCGTTGGCGCTGGTTCATTGCCAGCACAGTCGATTGGCGGTGCGGCAGCTCCATTCGTTCTGCCGCAGGAGTCGTACTCGTTCTCGGCCTCGTACTCGTCAAGCAGCTCCTCGGGAACTGCGTCGTACTCGTCAGCTGGTTCACGTTCGCCGCAGCAGTCGTTCAGCAACTCGATTCCAACGACGTTTATCGGAGGCAGCAGATACAAGAGCAGCGGCAGCGCCACCGCCGCGGCACGCGCACCTCCGCCCGAGCTGTCGATCAACTGCAAATACGATTGGGAGTTCGATCACCCGACATTGGTGGGCAACGGCTCGTATGGCAAGGTACGGAGCAGTGTGTTCTCGCAGTGTGTTCTCGCAGTACCTCGTTTGTTTGTTGGTTTGCATCGTCGGCTGATGATCGTAATGCTCGCTAGGTCTCTCGCGCCTATTGGCCGCGCTACTCGCAACACGTGGCTCTCAAGGAATTTACCAGCTCAAGCAGCGAGATCAGCGACGATGCCGTCCGAGAGATCTCGACTCTGACGTACGTAGCAGCACACCCGAATCCCTGTCGCTGCATTTCTTTCGCTCACTGACGCACGGCGCTCGTGACACTGCTCTCTCTCTCCAGAGCCCTTCGCAACCCGGGTGTGATCACCGTGTGGGGCTACACGATCAGAGAGCACAACGGCATTCAGCGATGGTTGTTGATCATGGACTACGCCAGCAACGGCACACTCTATCAAGCGCTCCTGCGAACGGGGCCAGATGCTTTGTCGTGGAATGACCGCGTCACGATCGCCAAGACTGTCACGAGTGCGCTCGAGTACTTGCACGCCAATGGCGTCGTGCATTGTGACTTGAAGTGTGCCAATATTTTGGTACGTCAGCAGCCAGGCACACGACGGGTCGGGCGAGACTAACGCACATGCCGCTCCATCACAGCTCGATGGCGCAAACAAGGCCTACATTGCAGACTTTGGATGCGCCAAGATCCTGCACTACACCGACCACCAGTCGCTGCAAGGGACACCCGGATACACGCCACCAGAGGTGCTTGCCGATGTCAAGGCCTGGAGTGCCCAGGGCGACATCTACTCGCTGGCAATGGTGCTGTTTTGTCTCTTCGTTAACCCGCGTCTGTGGGACCGAGAGGGCATGCTCGATCACAAGGTACCTTGCCATCGCGCCGCGACACGTGCGTTTGCTTCGCGATACAATCTCGCTCGCTCACTCACTTGGGCTCTCTCAATGTAGGTTCGAGAGGGCGTGAGGCCAACGTTCGTGCCCGGCACATGCCCCGATGTCGTGACCATCATTCAGGCTTGCTGGCACATGGATCCTGCTCAACGCTGGACGCTCAAGCAGGTGTACGCTGCCCTTGACCGACTGCAACCAGGACCCTGGGCACCTTGTAGCCACATTCACTAGGATATCGAGAGTTACCAAGGTCACCCACTATACACACGGCCAGTCAGTCTCTCTCTCTCAACCACGGCATTCCTCCTTATCTATGTAGTATCCTCTCGCAATCCCGCTCTACTCCTCCATCCGTCGATCCATCGACGCCTCCATTCGTTCCTTGATTCTTGTGCGCGCTCTTCCATATGTGTTCTATCTATCGTTTTCTCTGGTCATGAGATCTCTGGAGGATGTCAAGCTCATCATAATGAATACCAAGTATCATCATGATGCAGAAGCACTACTTAGCATCGTAAATGCGATTCCGTTGGTTCAGTTGCTCTCTTCCCTCCTCTCGCTCACACCTCTCTCTCTCTCTCTGGGACCACCACCATTACTATCGTGAATCGATGGCAGACGAGGCTCAGACCTCGCTTGCATCGGGTACGTCTCGAACAGCGACCAGGATGCCGGCGATACGAATGGCTCGTGTGGTCGATAACGAGATCGACGCATCGCCTGCGGCTCGACTCGCTCGCAAGCGCGACCTCGCGAGCAAACCAGCCATATCGCCGAGTTCATCGCCATCGAAGGCGTCGGTGATTGATAATGCAGCAATGTCGGAGGGTTCGGGAGTGGCAAGTACGCCGGTCTTGTCGCCGAGAGCGCTCGAGAGCGCATCGACAGCGCCGACGTCCTTGTTCACGAGCGACGATCGTGGCGAGCTGCGTGTGGTCGATGGCGTGCGAGTCTATGGCGTCTACGTACGCACGGGCAAGGGATCGCTACGTCATATGGTGTTGGTGTTTCAGTATGCTCAGCGAGTCATCTATCAAGCGTATCGAGGTCATTTGATACGCACGATCTCGTTCAATGATATCGCGTCGCATCGATCGAGCGATGCATCAGAGATTGACAGCAACAGCAACAACAACAGCAACAACGAAGGTTCAACGAGCTCGACTGCTCCAGCTACCTCGAGCTCGACCTCCAACACCGCAACGAGTAGCTTTCGATCATCGCCAACAACACTTCGTCCGAGAGCTCGATCACCGCAGATTCCAACCAAACGTGCTGAACACATGAACACGACAACGTCATCAACATCAGCAGCGCAACAACACAAGCATCCAGCGCTGCTCTCGACTCGATCACGCTCACACACGACGATCGATAAACCTCGCTCATCGACCACGATACAACACCATGCATCGCCATCGAACCATCCAAAGATCACGACGCCGACGAGCAGCCTCTCGTCGCAGAGCACCACGGCTCTCGAGTCGCACGACTGTGGCATCACCGAGTCGTTGCCAGGTCTCTCGATCGAGACTCTCGCGTCCGGCTGGTGCGTGTATAGCCGCACTCATCGCTGTTGTTCTTTCTTGCGTGCTTGATCTGATCAGCGCACCTCCGAACACGATCGTAGGCACGAGATTCTGTGTTTGAATGTCGAGACACGCAACGAGATTGCCGCAGCGGTGCAGGCCATCATCCAGCACCACACGAGCGATCAATCTACTCCCGCGACACTCGAGGTACGCCTCAATGCAGCCACCAGCGATTGCTCAACAGCACCGCGCGTCGTGAGTGCCCAACATTGACGTCGATACGCCACACGTTGAAGCTCGTGCAACACGGTGACAACACGATCGTCATGCAAGGCCAGCTCGAGAAGAAGGCCAAGGTCCGATGGCCGTTGCATTGGTGTGTGCTGACGCGTCGCAACTTGATGGTCTTTCGATCTCGTAAAGACGCAATTCCTGCGCACGTGATTCAACTCGAGTACGTGAGCAATCGCGCGAGAGCGAGAGAGATGCGTCGATCTACTGACGCTGTTCGGTTCAACAACAGCCGGATCCTTGCCATCGTTCCTCGAGCAAACGATAGCGTCATTCGCTTAGCATGTCCGATACGCTTCTTTGATCTGCGAGCGTCCTCGGTGGTGCGTGTCGTTGTGTTCGGTCATTCGCTTCGATTCGATCCGATTCGATTCGATGAGGCTCGCTCAGTGATGAGAGTCTCATGGTTCGTATGATTGATTGAATGCGGGCATCTCGTGCAGCTCGAAAAGTCGCGCTGGATCAATGCCATCACGGAACTCATCACGCCCTCAGCAATGCCACCAAGCAGCGCACTGCCAAGTATCAACGAGCAACACGTTGCGATGCCAGTTCGGTTCCAGGACCTACACGCGCTGCTGAAGCAGCCAGCCGTCAATCTCAAGCTCCACCGACTGAGATCGCCCGAGTCGCCCGTTGTCACCACTCCAACTCCAGCGACCGTGGCACTCGAAGAGAGTGACAGCGATGATGACGACGAGGACAATTCCGACACCATCAACACCAGTGCCAACGCTACCGCCAACAGTCACGACGAGGAGGACGATGACGAGGATCCCGACAAGGAGGCGGCGTGGCGGTCCACGTTCGCTGAGCACGATAAGCTCGGGTCGTTCCTCGAGCATCTTCAACCAGAGTACACGCGAAATGCGCGACTCTCGTCGGTAAGGCCTTACGTCCAACGCGAAGTAGAAGCAGCGGCGGCGGCGGCGGCAGCGCAGTGCTCGAATACTAACTGAGTGCCACACAGAGAATGAAGCGTATCACGGTCATCTCACCTCAGTGGCAGGACGCCAACGTGGTACTGCCGCCGCCTGCGTCACTTGGTGCCGCGCCACTGCCACCGGCCATATCACTGGGCATCGCGCCGCTACCGCCGCCACCTGACCGGCCACCGCCTCCCCCGCCGACAGCCGTAGCGCCGCCCATTCCTCAGTGATGCGCACCATGTGCTTTCAAGCGAACCAACGCGTGCGATAGAAGAGCTCCATCGCGCTAGATGATGATGATGAGGATCACACCCACCGACCGATTAAAGATGAACGCATATGATGATGTGAAGATTACGCCCCTGGCCGAGAGTCACAACCCTCGGCATCGAGGCAAACACGAAATTGAACCGCCTGCTCGCGAGACGTACGCACGGTGGCAGGTGCGCATTTCGGTTTGATTTGAGCGAGAGCGTGAGGGCGTGGGTCGAGCGGGATGAGATGGCATCGACGGCGCGTGGTAGATATGTATTCGTTGTAGTTGTAGGGGTAGGAGAGCAGAGGAGGAGCAGTTCGGCATAGTTACAGAGAGTGCTGGAGGAGGAGGAGGAGCTTCGATACTGGTACGGTGCGCTACAATACAAGCCACAGCGCCCATGCGGCTACTCGCTTCTCGAGAGCGCGAAGTAGCGAGGCTTCATGGCGTAGACTCTACGACAACAGCGACAAACAAGTACGAAAACTTTGTGCGTGTCGAGGAGCGTGCGTGCGCATAGAAGGATAGCGAGAGAGAGAGAGAGAGAGCACGAGAGAGAGAAGGAGACTGGTACTAAGCTAAGGGGATAGAGATAGGCATTGGGGGATAGACATCAAGGCACGGTGGGAGCGCGGGCTCAGACGGCACGCACACGCAAACGCACCGCACAATACGAAGGGGAGAGGGAGGGAGGGAAGGGACTCGAGGCGCCTGTGTGTGTGTGTACACGCGCTCGCTCTCGGCCGCACGTGGCCGTGTTGGCGGCTGCGGTGTAGGCGCTTACTTTTGCTTGATTCGCTCGGCGAGCCAGTCGAAGCCCTCGTCGAGGCCGGTGCCGTCGGTGGCGCAGCACGGCTGGATGTGACACGGGTGCGTCGTGATGAGGCCAATGTCAAGGCCGGCGGCGATCTGCTCTTTGTTCATGGCGTTCGGGAGGTCCTGCTTGTTGGCGAACACGAGCAAGATCGCGTCCTCGAGCTCGGGAGCCTCGAGCACGCGCCAGAGCTCGGTCTTGGCCTCGGCGAGACGTGTCGTGTCGGCGCTATCGATCGCAAAGATCACGGCCCGCGTGTTGACAAAGTAGTGTCGCCACAAGCCTCGAATCTACGCCCAGCCAGCCAGCCAACCAACCAACCAAGAAGAAGATTGATCAATATCCCGAGTGCAGAGACACACAAGTGACGCGTTGGGTCGCATTGGTCGCGGTCGCTGAGAGCCACGCAGGCGGGCGCGCTTGGTTGCGCCCGAAGGTTCGCGCGTAGAACGCACCTGATCCTGACCTCCCACGTCCCACACCGAGAAGGTACAGTTCTTGCGTTGAACGTTCTCGACATTGAAGCCTAGAGATCGAGATGTCGCCGTGGGCACGAGGTGAGTGGGTGAGAGTCGAGCGCCAGGATCGATGGCGAAGAAGATAGATGATCATCAAGATCGGTCGGCGCGCGTTGATGATGTTCGATCGATCGATCGATCGAACACGCTTCTTCGACGCCACGAGAGGAAGGAGGCGACGATCGGTACGTACCGATGGTAGGCGTGGTCTGTACGACCTCACCCATCTTGATCTTGTACAGAATCGTGGTCTTGCCGGCGTTGTCGAGGCCCAGCATCACGATACGCTCCTCCTTCTTGGACGAGCCGAACAGCCCAAAAAGCTTGGCCAGACCGCCTCCCATTCTGAATCGTACGGCGTGCGAGAGAGAAAGAGAGATAGAGAGATATAGAGAGATAGAGATAGAGAGGAGAGTTTGGTGTATGAGGGAGCTCAATAAGCAATAGCTAAGCAACGATACAGCGGCGGTCGATAACCTGCGAGAGAGATGGAGAGAGATGGTGTGTGTGATAGAGAGACGAGAAGCAACAACAGAAGAGGAGGAGGCGACCACAGCACCAGAACAAGAGAGAGAGGCGCGCACAGAGAGGAAGGGAAGACACGCGCCCGAAAAACGGCAATGTTCTTGCGAAACTTTTCGCTGACCCGAACGGGAATTATCGCTCTCCGGCGAGAGTTTTCTCGTTTTGGGTCGAGTACGGAACAGAGAGACACAGCGCGTCCTCTTCCTTTTCTCTCTTATTCCTCTCTCTCGCACACACGCATCTATTCGATTGATTCGATTGGTCTGCAAGCCGAACCGAACGCTATTAACTCCCTGTTCGTTAGGTCCTATATTACACGTATACTCATACAGCAAGCAAGGCCTCGCACGTTCTATTTGAGTCACAAACACAAACAAACACACGCGTGTGAATGAAGTAGCGCGAGCGGTATCTCCTTCCACACGAACAACGATGACTACGACGAGATCACTACTGCCTTCGAGATCACAGCGCCATCGTCTCTCCTCGTTGCAACTACGAGTAGCAGAGACGATGGCGGTGGTGCTGCTGGTGGCGGTGTTATTACTCGAGTGCAGCACACTGGTCTCGGCCAAGAGCTACCATGTGAGCGCCATCTCGGGAGTCGACTCGGTCGATTGCGGCTCGCTCGCGGCACCGTGCTTGTCGATTGGATTCGCCGTGTCGCTCA
>Ga0209935_1005987_pt1 | contig 9968 bp, 8 predicted proteins | sample ThiBio_1000_plan_2_FD_183958 | JGI IMG/M metagenome (GOLD analysis project Ga0209935, IMG submission 183958) | Wastewater bioreactor microbial communities from Cape Town, South Africa - Thiocy_cont_1000_plan (SPAdes) | ecosystem: Engineered > Bioreactor > Thiocyanate-remediating >... | reverse complement strand
AGCGCACAATGTGCTGCCGCTCGACGATCGCTTCGGCCCGCGCTTCGCCGAGAAGCGAGGCCGGCTCGGAAAGATCTCGATCCCAGGGCAGGTCCTTGTGAACACGGCGGAAATCCGCCTCGACCTGCTCCTTGTTGAGGTGCACGGCCGGCGCGATGATGTGGCTCGGGCCTTCATGGCGCAGCTGGATGATGTATTCGCCGAGATCGGTCTCGACGGTCGTCAGCCCGTCCGCTTCGAGAAAATCGTTGAGGCCGATCTCCTCGGCGATCATCGACTTGCCCTTGGTGACCGTCTTGGCGCCGACGCTCTTGCAGATCGAGGAAATGATCGCGCAGGCGTCTTTCGCCGTCTCGGCGAAATGGACGTGCCCGCCGGACTCCGTCACGCGCTTCTCATAGGCCTCGAGATAGAGGTCGAGATGGGCGAGCGTGTGGCTCTTGATGTCGCGCGCATTGTCGCGCAACGCCTCGAACTCCGGCAGCGCGGCCGCGGCCTTGGCACGCTTGTCGATGAAGCCCGCACGCACATTGCCGAGCGCCTTCTGCAACTGGGCGTCATGCAGCGCATGGTCGACATTCGATTTGAACTGCGGCGAGGTGAGATGAACCACGATCTACTCCGGCAGGAAGTCTTCGTCGCGGAGCTGGTCCAGCGTCCACGGGCATTCGGCAGGGAAGGCGGATTTCGGCAGGCCGGTTTCGGTCGCGGCTTCCTTGACAGCGCGGCGAAAGACGTCGTTCACGATGTTCTTCGCCTGGGCCTTGAGAGAAGGACTATACCTCTCGCGCCCGAGAATATGATCCCGCTCTCGATCGATTGTTATCTCCCAAGACGCCGAACGCATCTGTCTCTGGAATTGCCATTTCAGCAGATGGGCAAGGAGCAACCTGTAGGACGATTCCAGGGCCCGCCGCTGCTCCCGCCCCATGTCTTCCAGCTCCTCGATCAAATTGGGGAGATCCAACTCACCGAAGCGCTTCAGCCGCAGCAGTTCGATCTGCTCGTAGAGCCAGAGATAGTCGTCGTCCTCGTAATCCGTCGGCGGATCGTAGAGCGGCTTTTCCTTGGCGAGGCCCATGTCGTCGGCTCCGTAAGTCAGCACTGACTTATGCAATCCATCATGCCACGATCCCGGCCGGGCAGCGACCGCCGAAGACTACCGCTTCTCGCCGATCGCCGGGCCGTCGGCCATGCCGGCCAGCACCTCGGCGACGTGGCGGACCTCGACATGCGAGCCTTCGCGCTTCAGCTTGCCGGCCATGTTCATCAGGCAGCCGAGATCGCCCGCGAGCAGCGTCTTGGCTCCCGTCGTCTCGATGTCGGCCGTCTTGCGCTCGACGATCGCGTTGGAAATGTCGGGATATTTGACGCAGAAGGTGCCGCCGAAGCCGCAGCACACATCCGGATCCTGCATCTCGGCGATCGTCAGGCCCTCGACCGAGCCGAGCAGCTTGCGGGGCTGCTTCTGGATCCCGAGCTCCCTGAGGCCCGAGCAGCTGTCGTGATAGGTGACCGTGCCGGGGAAGCGCGCATCGACCTCGGCAATCCCGAGCACGTCGGTCAGGAACGAGACGAGTTCATAGGTCTTGGCCGTGAAGGCGCCGACGCGCGAGGCCCAGGATGCGTCGCCCTTGAACAATTCGCCATAGTGGCTCTTCATCATGCCGGCGCAGGAGCCTGAAGGCGCGACGACATAATCGAAGGGCTCGAAGGCCTTGATCACGCCCTCGGCGATGGCGCGGGCGTCGGCCCGGTCGCCCGAATTGAAGGCCGGCTGGCCGCAGCAGGTCTGCGCCGCGGGAACCGAGACGCGGCAGCCTGCATCCTCGAGCAGCTTGACGGCCGAGAAGCCCACATTGGGCCGGAAGAGATCCACCAGGCAGGTAACGAAGAGTCCGACGGAGGGCTGTGTGGTGTTGGGCATGGTGTGGTGGTGGTCCCCTGCTGCCGTCCCTGCCGGCTATCCCTTGCGTGCCGAATGGCTCGTCCCTTCGTCCGCGTCGCCGCCCGCGTCCTTGGCGTCGTCTTTGACCGTGCGGCGCGGCGCGCGGCGTGGCGCACTGCGCTCCTCGAACTGGATCAGGCGGCGCGTGGCGATCTCCAGCCGCGCCCCGGCCTCGGCATCGGCCTTCAGAGCCGCCTCGACATAATCGATATGCGCGATGCCGGCGTTGCGGGCCATTGCCGCATCCCCCGTCGCGATCGCCGCCAGCAGGGAGCGATGCTGGGCGAGCAGCGCATCGCGCGAGCCGTCCTTGCCATAAAGGCGGCTGCGATTGCGGAAGACGCCTTCGGAGAGCAGGCGGTAGCAGGCGCGCAGCACATGGATCATGACGATGTTGTGCGTCGCCTCGCCGATGGCCTTGTGAAACTCGACATCGAGCGCCGCCTCGCGCTGCAGGTCGGCGGCGCGGTGCGCGTCCTCCATCTGCAGGAGGATCCTGTCGAGGATCGTCCGGTCGGCTTCGGTCGCCCGCGCGGCGGCCATCGCCGCGGCCGTTGCCTCGATCTCGCGCCGGAAGGCCAGGTAATCCTCGGCCGCCTTGGGGGAGGCGGCGATCAGCTCGACGATCGGCGCGGCGAAGATATCGCCCTCGATCGCGGCGACATAGGTGCCGCCGCCATGCCGGCTCTCGATCAGGCCGTTGGCTTCCAGCGCCTTCAGTGCCTCGCGCAGGATCGGGCGCGACACGCCGAGCTGCGCCGACAATTCCCGCTCGCCCGGCAGCCTGTCGCCGGGGTGCAGCACGCCTTCGAGCACGAGGTACTCGATCTGGCGTGCGACATCGTCTGCGGCGGCGCGGGAGGCGACGGGTTGAAACAGCATGAAAGGGAGCCTATCAGCTATTCCCGCCAAGTGGTCAAGAAATTGGTCCAGTTCCAAAACACGGGTCGTCCAGCCGACGGCCGCGCCGGGTGAGTGCCATGTCGCTGAAGACGGTTACCTCGATCGACGACCTCCGCATCCTGCATAAGCGGCGCGTGCCGCGCGCCTTCTTCGATTATTGCGACCGCGGCTCCTATGCGGAGGAGACGCTGGACGCCAACCGCGCCGATCTGAAGGCGCTGAAGCTGCGCCAGCGCGTCATGGTCGACGTGTCCAACCGCTCGACCGAGACGACGATCCTCGGCGAGACGGCTGCCTATCCCTTCGCGCTCGCGCCGACCGGGCTGACCGGCATGCAGCATGCCGATGGCGAGATCCTCGCGGCGCGCGCGGCAGAGAAGGCGGGCATTCCGTTCTGCCTGTCGACCATGTCGATCTGCTCGATCGAGGATGTCGCCGCCGGCACCACCAAGCCGTTCTGGTTCCAGCTCTATGTCATGAAGGATCGCGGCTTCGCGAAATCGCTGGTCGAGCGCGCCATCGCGGCGAAGTGCTCGGCGCTCGTGCTGACGCTCGACCTCCAGGTGCAGGGGCAGCGCCATCGCGACATCAAGAACGGCATGACCGTGCCGCCGCGCGTCACGCTGGCCAATCTGATCGATGTCGCCACCAAGCCGGATTGGGCCTTCAAGGTCCTGCGTAGCCCGCGCAAGACTTTCGGCAATCTCGACGGCCATGTGAAGGGCATGAGCGGCGTCAAGTCGCTCGGCCAGTGGATCTCCGGCCAGTTCGATCCGGCGCTCAATTGGGACGACGTCGCCTGGATCCGCTCGATCTGGCCGGGCAAGCTCGTGCTCAAGGGCGTGCTCGATGTCGGCGATGCCCGCAAGGCGGCGGCGACGGGGGCCGAAGCGATCGTCGTGTCCAATCATGGCGGCCGCCAGCTCGACGGCGCGCCCTCGGCGATCTCGACTCTGCCGCGCATTGTCGACGCCGTCGGCGACCGGACGGAGATCATGTTCGACAGCGGCGTGCGTTCGGGCCAGGACGTGCTGCGCGCGCTGGCGCTCGGCGCAAAATCCTGCCTGATCGGCCGCGCCTTCCTCTATGGCCTCGGCGCCGCGGGCGAAGCGGGCGTGTCGAAGGCGATCGAGATCATCGGCAAGGAGTTCGATGTCTCCATGGCGCTCACCGGCCGGCGCAATGTCGGCGAGATCGACGAGACGGTGATCGACCGCGGCTAGAGACGGCCTTCGCGCCGCATTGTGCGGCGCGCGACATCCTGTCCTAATGGCCTCCGTGCGGAGGTCTTGGGAGGGATGCCGTCTTGCGCGAGGGACCGGGCCGGTTTGCTGATCACCCGCTGAGGGCTGCGGCGCTCAACGAGGTGCATGCGCGCCCCTTCCACATGATGGAAGCGCCGCGCATCACGCTGCATCTCGCCTTCATGACCGATGCGCCGCAGGCCGATGCGGCGCGGGCGCGGCTGGCGGCTTTGTGCCTCCGCAACGGTCTGCCGATCCCCGGCGAGCATGCGCGCCATCATGTGGTGCCGCTTTCGGGCGGCTTCCTGCGCTTCGAGGTGCATGCCGAATTCACCACCTATAGCTGGGACGCGCGCGGCGGCGTCGGCGACCTGCCGCCGGAGACGCCGTTCGGCGAGGCCTTCGAGGCGCCGGGCCCGCTGATGGTGGCGGCGCGGCTCGATCTGGTCCGGGACGAGCGAGCCGTCGCGCATCTGGTCGAGAATTTCGATCCCGGTTCCCTTGCCGTTTCGCGCGCCGCCGGCGGCCGCGCGCTGGTGGCGACGGATTTCCGCGAGGATGGCGACGGCTATACCCGCCTGCTCGTCGTCGATCGCGGCCTCGGACCGCAGGAGGCGGGCCCGATCGTGCAGCGCCTGCTGGAAGTCGAGACCTATCGCACGCTCGCGATGCTCGGCCTGCCGGAGGCGCAGCGCCTGCAGCCGGAGATCCGCCATGTCGAGAACGAACTGGTCAAGATAGGCGGCCTCTTCCGGGCGAGCGAGGGCCTCGAGACCAACCGCAACCTGCTCGACGAGCTGACTTTGCTGGCCGGCGAGGTCGAATCCGGCGCCGCCGCGACGGCCTTCCGCTTCGGCGCATCGCGCGCCTATGCCGAGATCGTCGGGCTGCGTTTGAAGGCGATGGATGAGCAGCCGATCGAGGGCTATTCGAGCTTTTCAGATTTCCTCGCCCGCCGCATGGCCCCGGCGATGCGCACCTGCCAGACGCTCGAGAGCCGCCAGCAGGACCTGTCGCGGAAGCTCGCCCGCGCCGCGGCGCTGCTGCGCGCCCGTGTCGATGTCGAACTGTCGCAGCAGAACCGCGCGCTGCTCGATTCCATGAACCGCCGCGCCCGGCTTCAGCTCCGCCTGCAGCAGACGGTGGAAGGGCTCTCCGTGGCAGCGGTGAGCTATTATGTCGTCGGTCTCGTCGGCTATCTCGTGAAAGGCTCGTCCGTCCTCGGCATCGAACTCGATCCCGCCCATGTCACGGCTTATGCCGTGATCCCGGTCGTCCTGCTGGTCTGGCTCATGGTCCGCCGGATCAGGGCGCATCATGGTGGCAAGGGCGAGGACTGACGATCAGCCGTCCCCGATGATCGCCTCCAGGCCCTCGTCCCATTTCGGATGCTCGCCATAGAGCGTGGCGAGGAAATCGATGAAGAGGCGCACCTTGGCGGCAAGGAAGCGCCGGCTCGGATAGACGGCGTGGACCGCGACGCGGCGCGAGGCGCGGAAGGCAGGCAGCACATGGACCAACTGGCCCGTGCGCAGTTCCGGGCCGACATCCCAGGTCGAGCGGAGCGCGATGCCGAGCCCCGCGATCACCGCTTCGCGCACGACTTCGTTCGAATTCGTCTTGAGGCGGCCATCGACATGCACGGTCACCGGCCCGCCCGGGCCCTCGAGCCGCCACGGGTCCTGGCCGGCGGTGGCCAGCAGATTGTGTCGCGCGAGATCGGCGAGCCGCTCCGGCGTGCCATGTGCCGCCAGATAGGCCGGGCTCGCGCAGAGCAGGCGGTGATTGGGCGCGAGCCGCCGCGCGACGAGGCTCGAATCCGTGAGCTCCGCAATGCGGATCGCGACGTCGATCCCCTCCTTGACCAGGTCGACGAAATCATCCGAGAGCACGAGATTGATGGTGAGGCCCGGATTGGCGTCGAGGAAGGGCTGGAGATGCGGCGCGATGTGCAAGCGGCCGAACGAGGTCGGCGCCGAAACCTTGAGCGTGCCGCGCGCCGCGGCGGAGCGGCCGCCGACATAGGCTTCCGCTTCCTCGATCGAGGCGAGGATCTGCACGATGCGCTCGTTGAAGCCGCGCCCCGCCTCGGTCAACGCGATCTGCCGCGTCGTGCGCTGCAAGAGGCGCGTGCCGAGCCGGTCCTCCAGCCGTTTCAACCGCTTGGAGACGACGGCCGGCGAAAGGCCGAGCTCACGCCCCGCCGCCGACAGGCTGCCGGCAGTCACGACGCGCGCGAAGATCTCCATGTCTGTGAAGTCGCTCATTGCGGATCATACTGGCAAGAAACCGCGGACATTTTCAATGGTGGGGAAAGGATGATTGTTTGGCCGCGAGGCTTGGGGGGAGGGTGGGATGGTTCTAAGGTGGCCATCCAGCCTGGAGGAAGACTGGGTATCGCCGCTACGGCGACGGCACGGAACGGAACCTTCTTCACCTCTCCCTGAGGGAGAGGTCGGCCCAGGGGGCCGGGAGAGGGTTTACGGTCTGTCCGGAGAGGTTCTAAACCCTCTCCCGCCCGCCTCCGGCGGTCGACCTCCCCCTCAGGGGGAGGTGAAAGTGAGGCCGGTGTTGTCCGGAGTTGGGAGGGGATCATGTCCGCGATTCTGATGCCGAAGCCCGACGAGCGCGTGCTGGCGCGCCGTGATGCGATCATCGCTGGGCTTGCCGCGCTGCTGCCCGCCGCCTCGCTGATCACCGAGGAGGACGAGCGCAGGGCCTATGAGACCGACGCGCTCACCGCCTATCGCCAGATCCCGCTCGCGGTCGTGCTGCCGGAGACGACGGAACAGGTCTCGGCCGTGCTGAAATTCCTGAGCGCCGAGGGCGTCAAGGTCGTGGCGCGCGGCGCGGGCACTTCGCTCGCCGGCGGCGCGCTGCCCACCGCCGATGCCGTCGTGCTCGGCGTCTCGAAGATGAACCGCATCCTCGAGATCGACACGGACAACCGCATCATCCGCGTCGAGGCAGGCGTCACCAATCTCGGCGTTTCCGGCGCCGTGAACCATCTCGGCTTCTTCTATGCGCCCGATCCCTCGAGCCAGCTCGCCTGCACCATCGCCGGCAATATCGCCATGAATTCCGGCGGCGCGCATTGCCTGAAATATGGCGTGACGACCAACAATGTCCTCGGCGTGAAGATGGTCATGATCGACGGGACGGTCGTCGAGATCGGCGGCGCGGCGCTCGATAGCGCCGGCCTCGACCTGCTCGGCCTCGTCGTCGGCTCGGAGGGCCAGCTCGGCGTCGTCACCGAGGCAACGCTGCGCATCCTGCCGCTTGCCGAAGGCGCGCGGCCCATGCTGATGGGCTTCCAGTCGGCCGAGGCCTGCGGCGCCTGCGTCGCCGCCATCATCGGCTCGGGCATCATCCCGGTCGCGATCGAATACATGGACCGGCCGGCGATCAAGGTCTGCGAGGCCTTCGCCCATGCCGGCTATCCGCTCGATGTCGAGGCGCTGCTGATCATCGAGGTCGAGGGCTCCGAGGCCGAGATCGAGGATCTGATCGGCCGCATCACGACGATCGCGGCGGCGTTCAACCCGTCCACGATGAAGGTCTCGCAATCCGAGGCCGAGAGCGCGGCGATCTGGAAGGGCCGGAAATCCGCCTTCGGCGCCATGGGCCGCATCGCGGATTACATGTGCATGGACGGCACGATCCCGACCGGCTGCCTGCCGCAGGTGCTGACCGGCATTTCCGACATCTGCGCCGGCTATGGGCTGCAGGTGGCCAATATCTTCCATGCCGGCGACGGCAATCTGCATCCGCTCGTGCTCTTCAACGCCAACCAGCCGGGCGAACTCGAAAAGGCCGAGGCGGCGGGCGCCGACATCTTGAAACTCTGCGTCGAGGTCGGCGGCTGCCTGACCGGCGAGCACGGCGTCGGCGTCGAGAAGCGCGAACTGATGATCCACCAGTTCAACACGATCGACCTCGACCAGCAGATGCGCGTCAAGACGGCGCTCGACCCCAAATGGCTGCTCAATCCGCACAAGGTTTTCCCGCTCGAAGGGCGGCCGGTGTGATGCGCTCCGGAAAGTACGGCACATGACCTCCATCCTTCTCCCCGAGGCCGAAGTCGAGATCGAGGCGATCGTGCATGAGGCGGCCGGCTCGAAGAGCCCGCTCGCCATCCATGGCGGCGGCACACGCGATATTGGCCGTCCGGTCCAGGCGGCGCGGGTGCTGTCGACGCAGGCGCTGACCGGCATCACGCTCTATGAGCCGTCCGAGATGGTGCTGGCGGCGCGCGCCGGCACGAAGCTCTCCGAGATCGAGGCGGCGCTGAAGGCCAACCGCCAACGCCTCGCCTTCGAGCCGATCGACTGGCGCCCGCTACTCGGCACGCGCGGCGAGCCGACCATTGGCGGCGTCACGGCCTCGAATGCCGCCGGCCCGCGCCGTATCCAGGCGGGCGCGGCGCGCGATCATCTGATCGGCATCCGCGCCACCACCGGCCGCGGCGAGACGATCAAATCCGGCGGCCGCGTGATGAAGAACGTCACCGGCTATGACCTCGTGAAGCTCTTCGCCGGCTCCTGGGGCACGCTCGGCATCCTGACCGAGGTCACCTACAAGCTGCTGCCCGAGGCGGAGACCGAGACGACGCTGGTCCTCGAAGGGCTTTCGGATGAGCGCGCCGTGGCGGCGATGTCCGCAGCGCTCGGCACGCCGTTCGAGATCACCGGCGCGGCCCATGTTCCCGGCAATCCGTCGCGGACCCTGCTGCGCTTCGAGGGCTTTTCAGCCTCCTGCGCCTATCGTCGTGACCGCCTCACAGCCCATCTGAAGCCCTTCGGGCCGGTGACCGCCGTCGAGGGCGAGGCCTCGCAGGCGCTCTGGCGGCCGATCGCCGATGTCACCGCGCTCGGCGCCGCGGCGGACGACGCCGTCTGGCGGATTTCGGTCAAGCCCTCCGACGGCCCGGCCGTCGGGGCGCGCCTTGAAGCCGAGCTTGGCAGCCGCCTTCTCTATGATTGGGGTGGCGGCCAGATCTGGGCGAGCGCCCGCGACCAGGGCGACGCCGGCGCCGGCATCATCCGCGCCGCGCTCAGTGGAGGCGGCCACGCCACGCTGGTCCGCGCCGCCCACGCCACCCGCGCAGCCGTCCCGGTCTTCGAACCGGAACCCGCCGCGATCGCCACGATCGCCGAGAAGATCCGCGCGGAGTTCGACCCGGCCGGCGTGCTCAATCCGGGGAGGATGGGGTGATCGCCGCCTCCCGGCCGAGTTCCATGCCTGCCAACCCCCCTCTCCAGCTCTCCCCCACAAGGGGGGAGAGGGCGGGGCTCGGTTCCGCATCGAGTTTGGCGAGCGTTTCTTTCTTCTCCCTCCCCCCTTGTGGGGGAGGGCCGGGGAGGGGGGACAGCCGCCGAGGCATCGGGAGGCCGGCTGTCGGTATCTCCGGCCCAAGCCTCCCCAGAGGGGGATGGTGGCTGAGACTGAGCCTACGGGGAGAGAAATAGAATGCAAACCTCCTTCACCCTCGCCCAGCTCGCCGATCCCGATACGCGCGAATCCGAGAAGATCCTCAGGACCTGCGTCCATTGCGGCTTCTGCACGGCGACGTGTCCAACCTATCTGCTGCTCGGCGACGAGCTCGATAGTCCGCGCGGGCGCATCTATCTGATCAAGGACATGCTGGAAGGTGGCAAGCCGGCTAATGACGAGGTCGTCAAGCATGTCGACCGCTGTCTGTCCTGCCTTTCCTGCATGACGACCTGCCCCTCGGGCGTCAATTACATGCACCTCGTCGATCATGCTCGCGCGCATATCGAGGAGACTTATAATCGGCCCTTCGCCGACAAGGTAATCCGCGCGACCATCGCCGCGGTTCTGCCCTATCGCAGCCGTTTCCGCCTGGCGCTGGT
>Ga0209935_1005986_pt1 | contig 9970 bp, 15 predicted proteins | sample ThiBio_1000_plan_2_FD_183958 | JGI IMG/M metagenome (GOLD analysis project Ga0209935, IMG submission 183958) | Wastewater bioreactor microbial communities from Cape Town, South Africa - Thiocy_cont_1000_plan (SPAdes) | ecosystem: Engineered > Bioreactor > Thiocyanate-remediating >... | reverse complement strand
GAAGGTGGTCACCATGAGGAACCCTGCCACCCCAGCTAAGAAGATGAGAGGACCTCGCAACCAACCCATCAAATCAAAAAAAAAAAAAAAGGAGGATGGCCTTCTGGCAGCAAGTCTATCGCGATAGCCACTCTCGGTGTTGCGCCAAAAAGGTTTTTCTTGGTAGCAAAACCTTTCTTGTCCTCGTTTGAGGTTGCTTGTTTTGGTGAAGGAAACGCAAAGGAAAGTTAGAACGCGAAAGTGACATGCGAAAAGTAAGTTTACCTTTAAGTACGATTTCTGCCGCCCCACGCCGCGACTGAAGCCTATTATATGCCAACTCTGAGTTGCCATCGTGTTTGGATTTTCCTGTCACGTTTTTCCGGTGTTATTCTATTTTCCTAATGGCGACATAGAGTCCGGTGACAAAGAGACAGTGAGGAGGATGGAAAAGGAGGGAAAGCCGCCACCCACCCAGTCAGAGGGTGGAAGTGGAGGCCGGCTGATCACACGAGGAGGGAAGGAGGGTCGACCTCTCAACCTATCGAGGTCGTCGGGGTTCTTCGGGAAAATAAGTGCCGCCGAACTCAACGGGAAGGACCTGACTGACGAGCAGCTACACAAGATCATCACCGAGCAGTTCGAGAGGAAACTCACTCGCCCTGACTTCGTCGATATCAAATTGAGACTCGTTAGGTACGGCATATGCAATTCACTCACAACATAGCCCAATTAGCGCACACGCACGCACACAGCAAACACACCCATGCACAGCACAACAAAAAACATATTTGTACTTTTGTCTTTTTTTTTTTTTTTGTTTTCTAGATTTGTGCAGAACTACGATGCCAGCTTACCTCTTGAGAGACAGGGCACCATCCTGCACAAGTTCATCGACGACCTGGCCGCTCACATGGAGGCTCTTCCTCAATTGTATATCGGTATGTCACCGGAAAAGATCAGCGCCTTTACAAAGAAGAGAGGCATCCTCGTAGAGTGTCTCGAAGAGCACCTGATGAATCAACTACATGCAAAGTGAGATTGCGTTCAAGTTTTATCTTCAACTTAACCCTTTCCGCGAAAAGGACGTTTCTCGCATCAGAAGAAGCGGTGAAACAGGACGTAGAACTATTCGCTCGAATCGAACAGCTGCGATTTATCACAACGGAGCACCTGTCATTAAAACCCCAATTAGCCGATATGAACATATGGAGCGCCGCACAAGAAGGTAGCATGCTTGTTACTTTGAAATTATAGGAGAGGACTTACGCGCTATTTTTTTCTTCTTCGTTCGGCAGAGATATACATGATGAATACCGATAAGACCCCTTTTGCCAAACTCACCCACATGCTGCGATGTAGCACTATCATATTACGTGAGTGATATCGTTTTATGTACAATAAGGTCTCATTTTTTCATTTTGAAAAAAAAATTACATACGCACATAAATAGAGACCCTGGTAGCATATATGGACCAGATAGACATTGGGGCGGATGAATTCCTTCCTGCATTGATTTATATCATCCTGAAGTCTAACCCTCCCTTCATCCATTCCAACATATAGTAGGCGCCTACCTTCTCTTTCCCATAAACGTAAAGCATCACTCACTCTTTTTTTCCTCTCAGCTATGTATCAACATTTAGACATCCTTCAAACTTGTTTGCCGAGGCAGGGTATTACCTTGTAAATTTCTTATCAGCGGTATCCTTCATTCAGACCCTCGATGCCTCGATGCTCGAGATCGACCCTCAGGACTTCTCTCGGTACGCACACACCCAAGCTCTTCTCGCTCACTCTCTGACTGAGTGGTGTGTTTGTTACTATAGTGGGCTGCAGGATCCTGATGGGATGATCGCCGAATTTCAGGATCGAAAGCTTCGCCCTCGAGATCGGAGGAAAGCTAAGAAAGCCAAAGAAAAAGAGAGAAAAGCAAAAGAGAAAAGAGAAAAAGAGAAAGAAAAGGAAAACGAAAAGGGAAAAGAGGACAAAGAAAAGGAAAAGGAAAAGAAAGGGGCAAAACAGAAAAAGGAGACGAAGAGGGAGAAGAAAGGAGAGGGTGCTACCACGTTCATGAGGTGTTCGGCGGAGGAGGTATCGCTTTTGAAGGTGAAGGAGTTATTGAATGAGTACAGGGATCTGGTCGAATCCACACGATATGAGATCGAACCCCCTCTGAGGGCGGTGCTATCGAATTCGGCTCCTGTCACTACATTTTCCGTGAAAGAGGGAGGGGAAGAAGGCAAGACGAGAAGGGCACAGACTACCTCGGGCCCGCGCAGACACAGCGTCTATATGCCGCCTCTTCCAGTGACCAAACCCACCAAGACTGTGACTATCGCGGAACCTGTGAGGATTAAAGCCCATAAATCTAGAGAGATGTCAGAATCTTCGAACAAGAAACAGGGAAGAGAAAGCGGAAGCGAACTAACTCTCCAAGAAAAGGGAAGAGGAGAAGATGAGCAAAGAATTGAGAGTGAGGAACGAAAGGATAATGAGAATGTTAACGAGGAGAAGGCACAAGAATGATGGTTAGTGAAGCTTGCAAGAAGGATGGTGAAACTGTGCTCCTGTAAAGAGTTTGGTTTATACATAAAACCAATGCAAACGCACGTGTTCGTCAAGCAGGATATCATTGTCAATCAACGACGTTTCTCTTCCTCTATTTGCTTTTGCACCCGTTGAGTCACGGCATCTAGTTCTTTGTAAAAGGCATCAGTGACCTTTCGCTCCTCCTCGGCCTAGAAACGTCCTCAATCAGATCAAGTTACTAAAAATGTTACATACCGCCTTTTCTTTGGCCCGCTCAAGCGCGGCCGTTTGGAGATAAAACCCATAACCGCCTGCGATTATGCCTGCAAGGGTAACTATCGAAGATCTCCAGACGATCCCAGAGAAGGTAAAACGTTTAGAAGACATAACGTGAGCCACTCAGGCTTCTGCAGCTTGGCGCCCTAGCGACGCATGGACTTCCAAGAACACAAACAACCGAACAACGCGCAGATAGAAAGAGCCAGAGCACTCAAAAAAGAGACTTGACAACCGAAATCTCTGTGGCTCCTTCTGTCTCATCGCGATTCTCTACAAACAGTTGTTAAACAATGGAGAAGAACGAGAAAGCGGATGATAAATCATATTGGGGGTGGTTATGGAATTCGCCAAAATCGGGTTCTGTGGAGGCTTCTTCTGCTTCCAAGGATGAAAAGGCGGAAGTAATTCATGAAGGAACTTCTGATAGTGAAGGTCTCTCTTCCGACTCAGATATCGAGAGCCCATCCGAGGGCCAAACCGAGTTACAAATTCGCGCGATTAATTTCGTGCGAAAAAGGCGAAAGACAATCGAAACGTTGAAGGAATTAGAAAAGAAGACTGAATCCTTTGTGTGGAACTGCAAAGTTTCCAACACCGTGGGAAATGCGGTTGCGATCTTGGGTCTACCGGTAGCTTTTCTGGCGCCGCCTGTTGGCATCAGCATGATGGTCGCTGGTGGTGTGACCTCTCTGGGTACGACTCTGATAGGAAGCTTTTTGGAGCAGGAGCTGAAGGGACATTTCAAGAAGATTATTGAAAAGGATGAAGCTGCGCGCAAGGTACGCGTTCTTATGATTGTGACCGTGGCCTAATCAACTGTAGAAATTCGAAATGGCATGGTTCGCATTTGACAAAGTATACACCACGATCCAGGGAGGCACAAAGATTGCAGCTGGCGCTACAAAACTAGGGGCGGCAGTCAAAGATGCCGCATTCATAGGTGATTGTGCTAGATTCGATTTAATTGTTCTGATCAACTGTTGAATATAGGAAAACTTGGAGTTGGGATTGGATCATTAGCAACTAACTTGGTTTTCGCGGGGGTGGTACTCAGTGTGGTCGATATTATGTATACTTGGACCTCCAGCAATGCTACCCTCGAAATGATCAAAGGGCACATATTTGCCCTCGAAGCAGGTGCGAGATTCATCTTTTAAGCCTTTTCAATAGCGCTACTAACACTTCCAACCTCTTTAGGGTTGAAGGACCTGGAGTCTGCTCTTGAGGTCTATGCACCTGGAAAGAAAGTGAGTGAACTCGCAAAGGAGGCGATCGAGACAATAGGCGAAAAGGAACTCCCTGTTCCGCTAAGCATACTGCTTCATAGAGAAGGAGGTGTAGATGGTGTGCCAAGCGAAGAGGAGACTGTCAACAACATCAACAAAGAAGAAAATAATAGAGAAAAGGAAGATGAGGGCGGAGAGAAAGAGAAGATATCGACAGACTAGGAGAGGGTGAGAAAGGGTACAGCAAAAAACATTCGAAGGGTGAACCATTGATATCCTCAGTGTCTCTCTAAATACCCCTTCACAGGTGTGTACATATGCAGAGTTGTTCATAACTTGAATATATTTATTCAATACTCGGAGGCTCCCCTTTTCTGGTTGGTTGGTTCTTCTCGCTTCCTCTTTAGTTCTTTGCCGTTTTCATCTTTGCCATGATCGTCCTCCGAGGTTGGATGTTCCCTAGCTGCCTTCTCGCCTTGAACAATGAGAACTCCCTTACTTGCACCTATGCGGGCAGCGCCATTCTTGACCATCTCGAGGGCGGCCTCGTAGGTACCTACCCCTCCTGATGCTATTTTTTTTTAAATGTTAACATCTCATTCTATGAGTATTATAATATGCACACCTTTAACTAGCGCTTTATCTCCTACCACAGTCTTCATGAGATGTACATCCTCAACCTTCGCCCCTCCTGCTGCTGGGATGAAGCCTGTGGATGTCTTCACAAAATCCGCTCCTGCCATAACCGACAGAATACATCCCTCGATAAGCTGCGTTGTTGAGAGCAGTCCCGTCTCCAAAATAACCTTATCGAAGGTAGAGAGTTAAATACAACCGAGGCCCGGGGGGCGGGGAGGAAAAGGGGGAGGGGGAGGGGGAGGAGGAGGAAGCATAGATACCTTTACTACCGCGACATGTTGTCTGTGTTGTTTTGCACTCTGCACTACTGCCAATATATCTTTAAGTACATCAGCGTACTCCCCATCAAGCAGTTTGCCAATATTGATTACCATATCAATCTCATGCACACCTTATGAGAAACAAAAGTCACTCGAAAAAATAGTAAGAGAAGGGATACCTAAATCAACGAGTTCTTTGGTCTCAAAAGCTTTGGTTGATGTTGTGGCTGCCCCGAGAGGAAAGCCAATCACCGCTGCTACTTTCACATCCCTCGCTAGAAGCTATCATATGAGAACTACCAGGGCAGTGCAGAGGGTAAAAGACGAACCGTTCAACTCTTTGAGAGTATCCAACGCGAGTTGAGCCCTTCCCCCATTTACACAGACAGCAGCGAATCCATACTCAGCCGCTTCGCGACACAATTTGATCACATCCTCCTTCGTTGAATGAGGGTTCAGCAATGTGTGATCAATCACTGAAGGTAGTACAAAGTGGAGGTGAGAATTGCAATGTATTTTGGCGATTTTTTCGGGAACCTGAGCCGATGTGGTTGTGATAATCGAAAGGCGCAGGGAAAGGAGGAAGGGGATCCTTAAGATGAGGAAGGTAGTGATCCAAGCGATGCGAGTCCACAATTGCCAACCTTTCGGCAACCTTTAAGATCGCGGTGGGACTGTCCAGACCTTGGGCCTCCATTGTCTTTCTCGTCAACAACAAAAGGAGTCTTTAGTTCCTCGAAGGTTTCTTTATTGTACAACACGGAGGGCTTGGGTCCGGCGTTAGCCTTGCTTTTCTCTAAGCATGCTGACCAACAAAGCTTTCGTCTTCTGGAGTTCGTCCCGCTGAATGTCAAATTCGATATCCTTCGCCTTCGAAGCTTCGATCAATTCTTTCGTTTTCACCGCAAGCATTCGGCACTGCTCCTCCCGTTTGTCAGCAAGTGCTTGTGCCTGTTGCGCTGTGCCTTTTGCCTCTGCCAGGGCTTCCTTTAGCTTTTCAATGGCCGAATCTCTAAGCTGCAATTGCCAGGTCAAATTCTGCACCTCCTTCTCACGTTGCGCTAAGATATCTCGCGAAACCATCTGAGGAGAAGCGGGAGCTTGTTGTGGTTGTGGGGCTATCGACGATGCAGGCGGTGATGCAGTTCCTCCAAGACTGAACGATACAGCTACACAGCGGTCAGGTACGCAATATATTAACAGTAATTCAAAAATACTTACGCGGTGATGCAGTTCCTCCAAGACTGAACGATCGGTCTCGTACCGTTGCGTTAGCTTTCTTTCGTTCTTCTTTTACCTCATTGAGAGTAAGTCGCAGGGCGATTACTTCCCGTGTCTTTGCATCCAACTGCTCTGTCAAGTTTAAAATCTCCTTCCGTTGAGCTTCTAAGTTTGCCCTCAACATTGCGCTGGCTTCTTCGGGTATCTCTTCTGTCTTCTCGTCCTTCTTGAGCCGAAGGAACCTACCGGTAAAGTCTCCTGTCCTGTGTTGTGCAACGGATGCGGAGGTTCAGACGGTAAATGAAAAAAAGAAAAATAAATAAAAATAAGCAAGAGCAAGGTTGAAATATAGAGAGAACAAGGAGTTCACGAACAAAGAAAACGGCAACACAGGTACTTACCTTCGTCTTTCCTTTTTGGCCGGTTCAACTTGTACGGGAATAACAGTAACAGCAAATGGATTATCAAGACCAAATTGTGCTGCCTTCAACCTTTCATCTCGCCGCTTCATATTTTGCGAGATTTCTTCCAAGTCCTTCTGTCTCTTTAGCTCTTCCTCTAGTCTCTTCTTTTCGCTTCGCTCAAGCCTCTCGAACGTCTTCTTGTTCGCTTGTGCGCGAGAATGAACGCTGCCATACGGATTACTATAGTCAGCCATGATTGGAATTTGTCCTTATCCTTTCAATTTGTTGTGTTTCGTTGTTGAACAAGCTTGTGCGGTAACAACAGGGCAACCCTCTGCAGTCCTTCAGGTGGGCGAGGCCTTGTCCGTGGTTTCTGTTGGCACCAGTTGCTTGTTGTTGTTGTGTTTGAAAGAAATTAGCACTTTCTTGGAAACGTGTCTGCTGGCAAGACAAGGGCAGCTCTAACTTATCGTACAAACCTCACATCCACCTCCCCTCTTTTCTAGATCGAGGAGTGGGGCATCATCATCGTCTATCTTTCGGAACCCCCCATATTCAGGGTCCCTCCTTCTACCACCACCTCCGCGTCCCTTTCTCGCTGGACGGTCATCATCGTCGTCATCTGATTCCTCTTCGTCAGAATCGTCTTGCCGCCTTGAGGGCTTCTTGTTCTTTCTCTCTTCCTCTTCATCCTCGTCCTCATCATCATCGTCATCATCATCGTCATCTTCTTGACGTCTATTATTTTTCCCTTGTGGCTTCTTCTTCGACCGTTCATCTTCCTCTTCATCATCATCATCGTCATGGTCATCGTCATCATCATCCTCTTCATCAGACTGGTTGCTTCTGCCTTTCTTTGGCGCGTTTTTGGGTTTGGGTTTACTCCAACTGGGTATATCGCGCGGAGATTTGCCTGAACTCTTGCCGAGGGGTTTCTTCTGCTTGCTCTCCACCTTGCGTTTGGCATTGACGTCGGCAGCACTGAGGGCCTTCTCAATGTGAGCTAGCACCCTAGACTTGGGATCCTTTTTCCTGTTATCTTCCGGGAAAATCTCGTCATCATCTTCTTCCCATAGCCTGTCGAACTCGTCCTCGTTGTCCGACCCTCCGCCTTCCATCTCTGATTCCTCGTATTCAGTTTCCTCGTAATCGGTTTCGTCATCCGCGGTGTCAGGCGGAGCGGTTCCATCCTTCGCCGCTTTTTCTTTATCTTCTTTCCTTTGCTTTCTTGTTTTCCTCGATTTGGTGATGTCCAGACGGTCCGCCGGCCATACGTCCTTAAATAAATCTGCCTCCACACTTTTTAAATTTTAAAACAGATTGAATTAGAAGGAAATAATAGCTAGAACAATGGAAAAATTATATACCTGGCTTTGTAGAAAGTGTTGACATAGTTGCGTTGTTCGTCTTTAGACTGAACTTGGAATGTGTACGTCTCATCGTCACAAGTGAGTTCCAGTTGGTTGTGGATAGCTGGGGAAAAAAAGGATTAACAAAGGTTAAACACTGAAAACAAAAAGACAAAACAGGTATTAAGTTACCGCTAGAGCCAGGTACCGCCACCACCCGAGTTCTGCTAAGCGGGAAGAACTTCCATAGCTTGTAATGATTCTTTTGGAACGAGAATTTGGTCAGCACCTGCTTAACCGAAGCCACATGCTTGGCGAAGACCACGATATCGTTGAATAAGAAATAATGTATCGACTCCTGCGCGGTGCCGCCGAGTCCCTTTTTATGTGACCAAACAATCTCTCCTTCCTTAATTAAAATCCTATGTTCTGCTATTAAGTGCTAAAAAGGGTTGTATGGAGGGGGGGGGGGAATAGGTTTAGCATAAGAGAATGTTTTAGGGGAGGGAAAATAAACAGGTACCAGTTTATCTACAAATGAGAATTGGATTTGGAAAGTGTTGTTCATGTTTTCTGCCTTCCGCCTCTCTTCGTTGATGTATTCCGATACCTCGCTGATGTGATCGAGGGCATCCTTACAATCATCGAAATCGGGATGATCTTCATCCGTCAGTGCGACGAGAGAATTCAATAAATACGCCTTTGAAAGAAGCAGGAGATTAGGAATCTGTATTGCAAAAAATAGTCACGTACATATTCTCCTACACGCAAGACGGGTAGGACGAGGAAAGATGCGAGGGGAGTACCGGCTTTCTTGGCCGCCTTACGCGCGAACTTCCTAAACTTAGATTTGCTCTCGCACCTGATCAATTCTTTCAACGCCGAGCTGTAATTGCTGACTATGGTGAAACAGGTTAGTCGTGCACATACTTTGATTTCTTCTTGAGAAAGGTACCATATTTGTGATATTCTTTTTCGAATCGTTTGCCCTGTACGAATGTTAGTCACATGCCAAAAGATTCTTGAGGAGGGAAGCAAACATGATCCAGGAAGATTGACCCAAATTTCTTTTCTGCTAGAGTCTCCAACTCTATTACCTCAGCGTCTGTTCCCTGTACGTCGGGGTCGTCTCCTTCGTCCAACGCCTCCTTCGCTTTTTTAATGTTTTGTTTCATGCTGCCGAGAAGCGACGTCTTCCGCTTCGACTTTTTTGGGCCGGGTTCATCAGGTTCTCTGTCCTTCTCCTGTACAAGATCTGCAAGGAAGGCACTATGCATTTCAAGCAGTTGTGCAGAATTCGCAAAGATGATCTCGGCTTTCTTCTTGTCGGAAACGATATTACGCCCCTTCAGGAGGGGGACCTGGTAGTAGGATTGTATCTTCTTGAGGATGAGAACGTATTTTTCCTCGCTCGAAAGGATCTCCTTCATGACCTGCCCTCGAGATTCGAAAGGTAGGCGTTGGTCTTGGTTCGATTGTGATTGTCCCATTTTGCCTATTGATCACCTGAAGCTTCCGTTCAAGTCGCAGGGTATGCGTATCGGGCTACGCAAAAGCCTTGGGTCCAAGCCGCAATCTTCCGGCGAACTTGAGTAGCGAGCTGGATAGCAAGCAAAATGGAGCACCAGGCTTCTCGTGCTCTTGGGTTATTTGTGTGATTTTTCGCTGGGCCCCAAAGCCTGCTGCCTAGAACTGCCGAAAAGTGTTTCGCTGTTGTGCATATGCAAGAATCGCAAGAAGCGATGACAACAGTGAGCCAGGAGGATACTGAAGGTACGGGTTCGCGACCTGGGGTACTACGCTCACAACTCCCTTTCAGATACACGTTTTACCCTGCCTAACGAGGTTTGGGACCACATCCTTCGCTTGTATTTCCAACTCCAACAAAAATGGAAGGATAAGGTATGACCCGCATTTTCCTTCCCGTTCTTTCTGACGCGCAAATCCTATGTTATACAGATTACGATTATGCTTGTATGTAAAGAATGGCAGCACTTGGTGTGGCGACAACTCACGCAAATCGATTGTCCGGCGATGCCGAACGAATACTTATCCGTCCTCGCACGGTGTAGTGGTAGATC
>Ga0209935_1005984_pt1 | contig 9973 bp, 10 predicted proteins | sample ThiBio_1000_plan_2_FD_183958 | JGI IMG/M metagenome (GOLD analysis project Ga0209935, IMG submission 183958) | Wastewater bioreactor microbial communities from Cape Town, South Africa - Thiocy_cont_1000_plan (SPAdes) | ecosystem: Engineered > Bioreactor > Thiocyanate-remediating >... | reverse complement strand
CTGGGTTGGTTATGCGGAAGGGATGAGAGCATCCTTGCGCTCTTAGACCATTGCCCGAGAGTGCTCCCGCTGGCATGCGGTTGAGCTTCTTGGTCAATCTGAAGACAACAAGGGGATGATGCTGATCCGCACCAATCTCTCTCTCTCTCTCTCTCTCTCTCTCTCTCTTTGTGGTTCTCTCGTGGCTCATCTCGAATTCTCACCTGGATGAGGATGATGGAAATAGGTTGATCTCCAAATCGAATCAGGCGAGTACTTCTTGAGTGCCGAAAAGCGCAAGGAGGAGCAAGAGCAAAAGCGCATGGCCGAGCGACGCAGCCAGTTGGAACAGCGCAAATCCGAACGCCAGGATGTGTTCAAGCCGCCCAAGGAGATCGACCGAGCTCCGAAGACGACTGCCGGTGCCAACCGCAGCATCAAGGATAAGCGTTCGACGTCGGAGCTCGTGGATGCCATCGTTGCCCGCAAGCGAAAGCGAGGCGATGAGGAGCAGGGCGGCCGCCAAGGCGACGACCAGATCATCAGTGCCAAACGCCACAAGCCCATGCCTGAGCCCGACCATCGAGCGAAGCGTGGCAAGCAGAGCCACAAGGCTTTGAAGCGAGAGGCCGACGCAGAGTAGGCAAACCGAGTACCAGTGCGTGTGAGAGCGTGTGTGGCGAGCGAGCGAACGAGGGAGAGGATACGGCATGCATCGATACCATGTGCCGCCATTGCTACCCGTCGATGTTGCCGCTACCGCCGTGACTTGCGGTAGGCGATTTTTGTTTGATGATCGACAACAGAGTGGTATTGGTTGTAGTGGAGAAGATTCGGTAGTCTTGGTGGTGTTGGCATTGGCATGAGTGAGGGAGCGAGTGTGAGAGGAGCTCATCGAGTCACTCTGGACTAGCTGCACGATCGCCACGTCGCGGCTCGTGATCGCGCTTTACTTGACCAGATGCAACGTACATACACACATTCATGCACACACACAACCTGGTGTCACATGATTGGGTTCCAGCTTGTTTACGATACAGGAGGAGGAGGAGGATCGCGCGAGCTCGCTAAATGATCTTTCTCTCAGCAGTAGCGAGCTGCGTGCTCGAGTCGCCATCAATCCAGTGCGACGCAACCAACGCCACGGCAAAGGTAGCGATAATATACAAGACACTAAGCAGGCAGAGAGCGATCAACAAGCAGCAGGTGAGAAGGCATGGAGGCTTGAGAGGCCAGCTCTTCGGCCGCGTCGTACCGATGATAGAAATGAAGGCACAGAGTCGCTACGGCAAGCGCAGTAACGAGCGGCGAGTAACTACGCAAGGTTGGCGAGAGAGTGTTGGTTCGTGGTACCATGAGAGCGAGAAGGAGAAGGAGAAGGAGCACTGGCGTACAGTAACAACCGCGAGCGATTGCGCGGTGGCATGTGGGTCCGAGACAGCACGAGCAGCACCAGCAACGGCAGTGCCAAGACGGCACTCTGGTCGAGAGGGTGCAATAGACTGCTCGCCCACGTCGTGTAGACACACGCAAAGTTCCACAGCAGCACCGAGAAGATCAACGCAATCACCGATTGCTGGTAGTTCAGCAGCGAGCGCTGCGATTCCGATGGAGGCCCGTGCTGCGATCCCGAGCCCACGAACGAACCGACCTCGCCGACTCGTTCTCGCAGCTGCTCGAGCACGATGAACACCACGCCAACGCCAATCATTGTGCCGAAGGGCGACAGCGCAGTGGCAATCACCAGAGCCGCCCACCAGTGCCATGCCAGCCCCAGGATCTGCCGTCCAGCCCCATGGCTCGGTGCCACGACAAACGCCTCGCCCGGGATCTCGACCGGAAGCAACAACTGTGCTGATGACCAGCGCCGTCTCGCCAAGGCACCGGCGCCATAGAGCGTGCATCTGGCACACACAGACGCCCACAAACAATGAGGAGAGCCCGGAATCTCACGATTGTTGCCACAATGAGCGGGATGCACGTACTTGATAGCGATTCTCAAGGCCGCAATCGTGAGGAATAGCGGGGCGTGGAACATGGCCAGGTGTGCCACTGCGAGCAGAGCGATACCGAGTGGCGCGAACCACATGGTATCGTGACCCATCGCAAGTGCGCCGTTGCGATGGAACACGATATCCTCATCAAACAGCTGGTGAGAGCGTTAGGGAGGCTCCGGTGCTTGGCCACAACATCGAACGCTTGCCGTACCATGGCGAGCGGGCTGTCAGTGGCGATGGCCGATAGCGAAGGCATCAACCACACGAGAGCGCAAGCGAGCGCCACACACGGCGGCAGGACGCACGACACAATCACGACGGTCGTCTGGTAGAAGCTCGGATAGACACCTGTGACCCGCAAGCGAGAGTGAGTGGGTGAGTGCTCACGAACGGTCTGGCGCAGATGACCCGCAGCGACACAACGGTACCAGTGCGCGAATACGAGCGGAACTGCCAATAGATTACGATCAGCGGAACGACAAAGAGACCGTAGAGAGTCCCGATGGCAAGGTACGAGCGAAGGAACTGTGCCAGGAAGCCCTGAAAGTAACCCGCTATCTCGAGCTGATATGCGGATAGGTGAGCGTCGAGGGTCATCACATGAACGACAGACCAACACCACGTACCTCGAACTCTACGTGTGGATCGACGACGAACACAATGTCGATCACGTCCTCGAGAGGAAGAGCACGTCGGAGCGGCCGGTTGTAGATGCCGGCCAGCGGCAGGTAGTCCAAGAAGGTCGACTCTCCATCGTCGTCGTCGTCGTTGTCGAGCCCATCGACTCGCTGTCCGATCGCGCGCAGATGCGGCGTGAAATGGCGCTGGATCGGCTGCAGGTAGTGCGCGCCGAGGTCCGGCAGAAAGAGCTCGTCGTTGCAGAGTGGCGGCTGCAGCACTTGGTCCTCCTCGAGCTCGGCCTCCTCGAGCAGGAGCTTCTGCTTCTTGGACCACGAGCCAGAGCTCGATTGCAAAGAGTCTCGGGTCGTCTTGGTCGCAGGAGAGGCGCCGAACCGCAGGACCTCGGCTGGTCGGAGGATGCCGAGCGGCGGGAATAGCCACGAGCCTTGCGTCGTGCTGGCATCGTCGGCTGGCTGCGCCTCGGCACTGTGGCGTTGGCTCGAGGTCGGTACCAGCCGAATAGCGTACGGGAAGTGCTTGTTCGAGACGCCGGTGATCTGCAGGCGTACCAGGAGCTCGTGTCGGAAGCCGTCGTCGGTCGTAGAGGGAGCGCCGTCTGGCCCATTCGCTGGGGTCGGAGTGGCACCGCCCGAGAGCGTCGTGCTCGCGGCATCCAGCATACCGATCGAGCCGAAGGAGATCTGTCGAAGCAGCGGCTCGTAGAACTCGGCCACCATGACCGACAGATGGAAGCTGATGTTGCCCGGCTCGAGCTCGATCGAGATGCTCGTGCACGACTCGAGGTGCGCCTTGCGGAGCAAGAGCAGCTGGCCGAGATGCTCGTGCTGGCCGTTGCGACTCTCGGGTCTCACGAGCGGCACCGAACGAGCGACGAACTCGATCTCGTTGGCATCCACGTGGCTTCGAGGCGAGTACTGGATGCGCGCCGAGAGGCTCTCGAGATGCGTGGCGAACACGACGAACTCATGACGCGAGTCGGGTCGAACGAGATCGATCGGACACGCGAGTTCGATGCGGCACACGTTGCTCGGCGACTGCCGACCGGGACTCCAGTGGCAATGGTGCACGAGTTGCTCGGTCGAGAGTCGCACGCGGTGCTCGGTGGGCGGCACTCGATAGTTGGGCGTTGGAAGGCGAGCAGCAGCGAGCATGTGAGAGGCGGCGCTCGAGCTCGCTCTCTCGATCGAGAGCTGCAGCGGCTGGAAGATCGGAGTCCTGAGGTGTGCCGCGAAGATGGCGCGTCGGTCTGCGAGTTGCGAGTAGTAGTGCTCGACTAATGTGGTGCTCTGAGCAGCCAGTTGCGACGCGGCGACGTATGATGTGTTGGTGCGCTCGAGCACGCTGACTTGCCGTAGAGCGGACGCCAGTTGTGTCATCAACGAACCACAGCGCACGAGAACGTGGTGCTCGACTCCTTGCCAGACGTTCGGTACGCTCGATGTCATTACCGAGAGCTATCGAGATCCAGAACACAGTTGAATAGATCCAATGTATGGGAGAGAGGGAGCAGTCAGGTTATAGTTCATCAGAAGCGCGCGGGCGAGATCACGAGCACGTACGTGATGCTCGGGCGATTGGAACCAGTTGGCATCGGTCAGCTCGGTGAGCACGAGGTTGTCGGCGAAGCCACCGGCGATCGAGACCGTCAGCAAGTGATCGAAGGCGGCATTGGTCTCGGGCTGCTGCATCCAGAAACGATTGAGCCGCTGGTAGATGTCGGCCACGTAGGGGTCGGTCGGACCTGGAGCCGACACCAGCGGCGTTCCGATCGTGACGATGCTCTCGACGGCGCGACGGCGATAGACGCGCTGCTTGTGGTGTATGCGTTGGCTGCCATCGATTGCAGGAGCCGGTTGGGGTTGTGGTTGCTGATAGAAGACGCTCGGATCGACCGATTGCATCTGGTGTTCGAGATTCATGAGTGCCAGGCGAGATACGATGCCGCCCATCGAGTGCGCGACAATCGTGATGCCATGGCTCGTGTCGTTGGCGTTGGAGAGCCGCCGCGTGGTCGACGATGTGCTGGGCGCATCGATCGTCGGTTGTTCGAGGAGCGTTTCGCTCTCGTGTTGCTCGGATTGGACGCTCGAGGAGTTGTTCTGCTGTCGTGCATACAGACGATGGATGTGGTCGATCGAGTCGGCCACGAACTGCGCCTGGGCCTCGAGCATCGTGCCGTGCATGAGCGTCAGCTCCCCAGCAAAGTCCACAGCAAAGACGTCGAGAGAATCGAGCGCCGCATCTTCGAGTCGGCTCGCAAGTCGGCCAGCAAACAGACGTCGAGCTGCGTCGATGATCATCGGAGAGACGGTGTTGGCATCACTGGCGGCTCGGTTGGGCAGCAAGCGTTCGACGTCGCGATTGGCAGTGAGCAGCAACGAGCACACGTCATGCCGCTGCCACGCAGCGATCGTCAGCGACATGGCGAGTGGGATCGATTGACGCGCGGAGCCTCCGTGACCAGGGACGAACAACAGCGCTCGTCGACTGTAGGCGAATCGCGTCTGCTCGGACGAGAGCTCGAACGCGTCGAGTTCATGTGGCTGCGAGTAGTCACGTGCAGGTACATGGGGACCATTACCTCCTCCTCCTCCTCCTAGAATATTGATCTCTTTGGAGCTTGCCATTGGATGCCATAGCCGCGGGATCGGTGCGTGGAAGCGATAGAGCGAGTAGGAGCCTCGATGATAGACTCGTTGGTAGCGATATGGTCGATGTATGAGTGCCGAGGCGGTAGACGACGATGATGCGGTGTCGCTTGCAATCCACGGCCTCTCAGCTGCAAAGCATGACTCGAGCATTTGTTCGACGTGCAAGTAATCGTCGCATGAGTTGGGTTCGATCGATAGAACAAAGTGCGATACGAGCGCTGCGGCTAGCAGTGCCGCAGCAGATAGCAGCACGAAGGTCGCAAACAGGTGTCGCATCGCGTCGCCCACGCGATCTCGAGCTGCACGACGTGCACGACCTGACGTCGAAGCACCTACAACCACACCGCCTCCTGCATTGCCCTCGAGTGACGCATCATCAGCGCTGGAACTCGATGTCGCAGTGTCTAACTCGACTACCACGACGTTCGGCTGTTCGTCCAAAGCAACGTTGCTGCCACTGCCATGGGTCGCTGCCCCGGCACGTGGCCTCACTTGTCGACTCGCCACGTTTCAATGTTACAGTCGCTACGATCAAGCGAACAAGCACGAGAGAGAGAGAGAGAGAAAGAGAGTTGTAGGTTTGATGTGGTTGAGAGAAGGCAAACAAGAGACGAGCGACATTCCGAAGTTAAGAACAGCAAACCTCCTTCATCGCCTCTCATATCATCGCACCTCTCGCGACACACACAGCAATCTATCCATCTGTCTATCGAGTCAAAGACTCATCTACTTCTGTTCTTGACCTCTTGTTTGAGGCTATTCGTTGCCCAGGAGACTTTTAGCGTGTCGGTAGTCGGTGTTCGATGGGAAACAACGAATCTGCACAACGCTATCGAGAGGGAGCACCGCCAGTACGCGTGTACGCCATATCTGACATCCACACAGATGAGGAGCCCAATTGGAAGTTCATCAAGTCGCTGCCTGAGCCCGACACGTATGCCGAGAGAGAGGGAGTATATCCTATCTTCCTTGCTTTGCTACGTTACTGAACAGCTTGTTGACCCAGGTCGGACGGAGGAACGAATGTACTGATCGTCGCTGGAGATGTCAGCGCGAACCTCAAAGTGCTGGAGAAGACGCTGCGGCTGTTGCGAGCCAAGTACTCGCGCGTCTTCTTCACGCCCGGCAACAATGAGTATCGATTTGGCCGACAAGAACTACGCGCGTGGGAGGAGCAACAAGGAGGCAACGAGGCCGAGGTCGGCAACGACGGCGACGGAGTGCTCGTTGATGGCGACGAAGACGTGGAGGGCCAGCTGCCGGCCGATGCCTGCGACGACAACGGTAATGGCAGCGGCAGCAATTCACGGCCAGGATCGAGGTCGAACGTCGGTGGGAGTCGTGGAGCACGGCAGGGCTTCCGTGATTCGATCGACAAGCTCGAGCGTGGCATACTTCCGCTGTGTGAACGGCTGGGAGTCGAGACCGAGGCGGCCCTGATCGACGACGCCGTGTGGATCGTTCCACTGTTTGCGTGGTATCAACCGAGCTTCTCGAGCAATTGGGCCAACGAAGGCGACGACGACTATGACAAGGCGCTCGCGAGCGAGAGCAATCTCTCGTACCAACGAGGCTGGCTCGACTTTCGGCGCGTCATATGGCCGAGCGAGTGGCTGGAGGAGGAGCAAGCACAAGGCCGACTGCGACATACGTGGCGCCGAGACTCGGTGCGCGATCGACACAAGGCACCAGCGGTAGCAGCACGCAAGTTGCGCGAGCGTAACGAGGCGGCAATCGCTCGCGTGCTCGAGCAGAACCGCGAGCTGCACGCACCGGTCGTGAGCTTCTCGCACTTTCTGCCACGGCGCGAGCTGCTGGGCTTCGTGGCCCGCTCGTTACGACCGACGCTCGAGATGGTGGTGGGTGACACGGAGCTCGGGCAGCAGATCGAACAGCTCGATTCGGAGGTGCATGTGTACGGCCACACGCACATCAACGACGAGCGCACAATCGGCCGCATTCGCTACGTGCAACATTCGCTCGGCCATCCGGGTGAGAGGGGCACGTGGATCTCGGGCTTCAAGAAGGCCAAGGAGCCCAAGCTAGTGATGACAGCGAGAGCGCTTGCGCAGCAACAGCATTCACGCTCCTCGAGCTCGAGCACCATCGTAGCAACGGAGCAAGACGCTGGCAGCGAGTAAGCGCGCACGCCAAACTTAGCTCGCTGCTGCAACCGGTGCGCAATCTGCAATCAATCGGCCATTCATTGATATATCGACGATAGATAGATTGCACCGGTTGAAACGAACGACCGCTTTGAATCGAATCGAATGTGTGAGATGGTGCGATATACATAGATAGACTGAATGAACAAGTCAATGACAGAGATGTGCAATCAATCGAGATACGATAAATAGCAAAAATTCACACACTCCATGCCGGTGCTGTCGCTAGTTCGCAAGCGCCGAACGCACGAGAGGCATATGGAGAGGTTGTATTCGAAGAGTTATCTGGCAGCGCGGGTATGTACAACGAACGAGCACGACAGCGACGAGAGACGCAGACAGCGCTGCACTGCCATGGCGGCAGCAGCAGCAGCACTCTTGTCGTGCTCGAGAGGGGCGGGAAGGGATGGCTCGAACGCAGACGAACACCATTGTTGTTCGTCGTCGTCATCGTCGGAGGCACTCCAGGGTACATCGCGATACGCTGGAGCACCATCTAACGAGAAAGAAACCAACGAGTGTTTAATTTAGCGAGAGCTGTGTCGACGAGGGGAAGTGGGTCGCGTATAAGGAGGGTAAGCGTGAGTGGGTGAGATTGCCAACGCGAATGAGGGCGGATGTCGGGGGCGGAGTGAGAAAGCAAAACCAGTTGGTGGCACAGTCCGAGAGAGACTGTTGCGCACCACAATAATTAAGCGAGCAAGCAAGCAATAGTGAGAGCGACAGAGAGAGAGAGAGAGAGGGACAAGGTTGATTGCACAGAGGAGACAGTGGAAGAAACTCAGTGGCGCCACGGGATCAGCGGGCACAACGTAGCAAAACCGAAGAGAGACAGTAACGAGCGAGCGAACGAACAAACGAAAGAGCGAGCGAGCGAGCGAACGAACGAACCGAGGTGGTGTTGTTGGTGTTGGGTGGTCGCGGCGGGTTTGGGGGCTGTTGGGTGGTGCGCAAAAATGAAATGAAAATGAAAATGTTGATGATGATGATGATGAGGGTAGGGAGGGAGGGAGGGAATGGAATGGAATGGAATGCAGATGATGGATGAGCAATTAAATGATTCACGCAAAAGGGTTGCGTGGGTGAGAATGAGAGGACGAGAGGGGAGAGGCAGAGGTAAACCGAAAAGCAAAAGTGAGATGGTTACGATGCGAGACGAGGAGAGAAGTGGGTGCACCAAAACGCCTTGGGAAGGAGAGAAGACGACGGCTGTCGGCAGAGTAAGTAAGAACGCAAGAAAAATGGGTACGAAGCGAAACGAATTGCGAACGACTCACCACAACCATAACCACCGACCGACGGCCAACCCGATACACGGCCACACACCACCACCTACGGCCGCTGCGGTGCGAGGGAGTGCATTTACGCTCGCTCCCAGAAGGTGCCGGACTCGAAGCGGTTGGAGGCGCTGGCCGTGACCAAGTAACCGCACGAGGCCGAGTCGCGCGACGACGTCGGCTGGCGCACGACTTGGAAGAGCACCGGCAACGAGAAGGGCGACATGTGCACGACACACAAGTGCGTCAAGGTCGGCGACAGGGTCACACTGTTGTGTGCGTGTCCGACGCAGACCTAGTGGAGAGAGAGAGAGAGCCACGCAACGGTAAGTGTTGGATGGGCGATGCTGGTAGCTAGAGATCCAAGGCGTGAGCGCGTGCGTGCGTACCTTGGAGCAGGTGGGGTCCGAGCAAGGAACGAAGCACGAGTCGACCTTGTCGCACGCATGGATGTCATGGGGGAGGCCGATCGGAACGGTACAGTAAGCATCGCAGCTTCGAACACGGCACGGAAGGGCACAGAGGGTCGGTTGCGCCGGAACGGCAGCGGTGGCGGTGGCGGTAACGGAAGGGGCGGTGGTCGCCGCATAAGCGGAGGCCGAGGCGAAGAGAGTCGCCGATGCAGACGGCACAAAGTTGGCGCGATCGAACACGCTGGCGAGGCGTGCAGTCGACGCCGACACGGTCGCAGCTCGAGGAGCGGCCGGGGTCAGGGCCGGCGCCGGAGCAGTGGCGGGCGTCAGCCACGGCGCAACAGGCGACGACGAGAGACCGGGCGGCGGGCCGATGGGCGAGAGCGAGCGCACGGGCGGCGCGACCGAGGAAGCAACGGTGGCAGTGGGCATCGTCGCGGCGGGTGCAGGCGCAGGCGGCTGGGAGTCGAGCGCCAGCAGCGACGGGGCATCGGCGATGACGACCGGCACGAGGTCGGGCGAGAGGATTCGCGAGGCGATCTCGACCAGGTTCTCGGGCGTGGCGGTGGCAGAGGTGGCATGCTCGGACTCGACGACGAGCGCCGCGTGGAGAGCGGCCTGGGCGGCCTGCAGCTTGCGGCGCTCGCGACGGCGCTGGCGGGCATTGGACTTGGTAGCGCCGTCATCGAGCGGCGGCGGCGACGAGCGCTGCTGCGTTGTCTGCTTGGCAGCGTCGTCGGCAGTCGCGAGGGCCGGAGGCGGTGGAGGGTAGAGCACCTTGCGGCAAGCCGAGAAGACCGCTTGCTCGTCGGCGCTCGGAGAGGCCGAGAGCGAAGCAACAGCCCAAGC
>Ga0209935_1005983_pt1 | contig 9974 bp, 17 predicted proteins | sample ThiBio_1000_plan_2_FD_183958 | JGI IMG/M metagenome (GOLD analysis project Ga0209935, IMG submission 183958) | Wastewater bioreactor microbial communities from Cape Town, South Africa - Thiocy_cont_1000_plan (SPAdes) | ecosystem: Engineered > Bioreactor > Thiocyanate-remediating >... | reverse complement strand
TTCCTTCCACTCTTTGTCCTTTCAACCTTTTCGTCTTTGACTCCATACCCCCTTAAATGAAGGTGATGTCCGGTGGGCTAGTCAAAGAAATGAGGACGATAGTTCTCAGTGGAGGTCCATCCATGTTTCCTGGAATGCAAGAGAGAATTCACAATGAACTCAAGACTCTGTCTCCACATATCGCGCTGAAGGTACCTCGACCTCCTCCTTTCAAAAACAAACAAAGTCTCCTTCGACGTTCATCAGGTTAAAGCTCCTGCTTACCGGAAGTATTCTGTTTGGATTGGAGGTTCTGTAATCACATCCATTTGTACTGGCAAGGTTGGATATATCTCACAGGAGGGTAAGGGCAATCTGGTTGCTTTGATATTTGTTCACCTTCACTCCAGACTACAATGAAACTGGGCCGACAATTATCAACTGGAAAAGCTAGCGGCACAGAGAAAGCGGCTCTACTCCTAAGTAATTGTACATGTAGTGTACCATCAATAAAGAATAAGGATGATGGATTCTCGGGTATAATGTCCAAAGAGCAACTGACACTAAGAGTTAGCGGGAGAAGCAAGCGGAATTGCTAGTACCGCAACAAAGGCAAGATCGTTTTTGTTCTTGGAAACGCGGAAGAGATCGATGCTGCGACGAGACAGGGCGTCTCTGCGGTTAGGAGTTGCTCCTCTGCTTCGCCGCAATGTGTTACTGCCACAGTGCGTATAAAACACCTTAACGGAAATGAGATTTTTGATGTATGCGCAACAGATTTCCGATTTCGCCTCTTTGCTCAAGCCGCAAATCATACGTCACCGGCAGGCAGGGGCAACCTCATCCCTCCACTCATCCTCACCTGCTGAAAACAGGAGAAAGTAAGCACGCCATCTTTGTACAAAAAATTTTGTTTGAAATTGACAAATCTCGCGAAGTCACACCAGGCACATCAAAAGAGGAATATGAAGAAAGGCGGAATAGATTTTTACACAGTCTCCCACTTGGCTCGGTCGCACTCATCCCTTCTGCCCCAGAGCGATTCATGTCCAACGACATTCCGTACGCAACAAATTGATCAAACGCGATTTCTAATTTTTCAATATTCCCCATCATAGATATGTCTTCCATCAAAACACAAATTTTCTCTATCTCTCCGGATATAACGAACCTGACGCGCTTCTGGTTTTGCGTAAGATCTCATTCTCGTTTGATTTCCTCACAACGAATCTATAATTAGAGAAGGGTCCGAAGGAAAAATGCTATATGACCATGTTTGTACGACCAAAGGATCCCGACAGGTTTGTTTGAAGTGCTTGTTGTGGCAACTCTGACACTACGTAACTCTTGTAGAGAGATATGGGATGGTCCGCGGTCAGGTGTTGAAGGCGCGTTGGAGATATTTGGGGCGAATGAGGCAAGTGATTCTCTCTCTCTCTGATTTTAGTCACTCTAATTCCTGTAACATATACAAGGCGTATTCTTTGAAGGAGTTAGAATCAAAGATAGGGCCTATAATTGCGGGAGCGCCATATATATTCATTGAAACTGGGGTGCATCCTACCCTCTTTCGTCAAATTTCATCATCTATTACCAACCCAGGTATACTTGGGTTTTACTTTTTCCCTCAAATAATCATCGACACTCACTGTCGTCCCCCTAAAAACCAAAGCCACGATAAGTTCGCCTAAATCGGTATTGGACCAGATGAGGGTAAAGAAATCTGCGAGTGAGATAGCGATCATGCGGAAATCAACAGAAATATCGGGGCTGGCTTTCAAGGAAATCATGAAAGCGACTGCCCCGGGGATGATAGAAAACCAACTTGAAGCACACTTTGAATTCGAGATAAAGAAACGGGGAGCACAACGAATCGCATATCCGCCAGTATTTGCTTCAGGTATAACACTTCTACTTACCCTCTACACAAATTCTCATCTTCATTAAAATAGGGATCAATGCAAATACATTGCATTACGTTGCAAACGACTCTATAATGAAGGAGGGGGATGTGGTCCTTGTGGATGCGGGGGGAGAATACAATAACTTTGTAAGCGATATCACTCGGACTTGGCCGGTGTCTGGGAGGTGCGTGCCATATATTTGCTTTGCTTCTCATTCATCAATTACTAAACCATCCTGCTTATTTAAAAGATTTACTCGGGCACAGAAAGAAGTATATGAAGCTGTGCTGTTTATTCAAGAACAGGTAATCAAACGGTGTAAAGAGGGAACCTCTATCGATGCCTTACATGTTGCCTCGGTGGAGCTGGCACGGAAGGCACTGAGAGGGCTTGGGGTACCAAGGGCCTCTGACGTACGTCTCTCTCTTTCTCTCTCTTCATTCTCTCTTTCACTTTCTTTCTTTCTTACACACACACACACACTCTCTCTCTTTCTCTCTCTCTCTCTCTCTCTCTCTCTCTCTCTCTCTCTCTCTCTCTCTCTCTCCTCTCTTTCTCTCTCTTTCGCTCTCTCCCTGCACGCCACCCTTATGATGGTTAACATCAATTTTCACTCTGTTAGAATTACTACAAATACTACCCACACAGCATCGGGCATTGGGTGGGTATGGATGTGCATGACGTGGGGAGTGTCAGCACCGCCACGAAGCTTGAACCTGGGATGATGTGCACGGTAGAACCCGGGATTTACATCCCCAACGATTCTTCAGTGCCAGAAGAGTACCTTCCCCTTGCTGATCCATTAGGTTTTCAGTTAGATCTCATCGCCCTCTCCTCCAAAAGGTTCAGAGGGATCGGGGTCAGGATCGAGGATGATATCTTGATTACACCCGCAGCACCCGAGGTTCTAACCAAATCGGCACCGAAGCAGGTCGCCGAGATCGAGGAGCTGATGAGTACTGCGCAGTTGAAGTAGTGCTTTTGCACCCTTGTAGTGTGGATCCTTGTCGTGTTGCTCTCTCCAACTTCAAAGAATAAGATTAGGTAGAAGAATATGGAAATTCCAGTCTTCTCGGTTTTTAGAGACTACAATCTTTCTTCCCTTGCGCAGGCAACGACAAGAACAAGCATTTCGAAGAAATCCCGCTGCCACCCATTGGCAATAGGGAAATACATAGCCCTGCCAGAGCCATATGGACACTTCAAGCAAAGTTGTTGTAGCGACAGATACAGGTCAAATGCCACCGCCTGCCGCTGATACGCGTAAGAATCGTAATCGTAAAGGAATGAAGGCAATTTCACGCAGCATGGATGATGTACCAACCGTTATACCTGAGGAAGTTAAACTATCGAAGAATGCGAAACGAAAGAGCCGAGAGAGGGTAGCGAACGGCCACACTGGGTCTCCCACACAGGAGGAGGAGAAGGAAGCCGAAAAGGAACAAGAGAAAGAACAAGAAAAACAACAGGAAAAGGAACCCAATACCGACAGCATTAAGAGAAAGAAAAAGAAGAAAAACAAAAAGAAGCCCCAAGCGAACGAACTTCCGAACGGACATGTGGCGAGACCGCTGGCCAAGAAGAATCCTTTTATACCGAGGCATTCGCCGTTAGATCACTCACAGGTGGATTCATCATTGAACACTTCTGAATTTAGAGGATTCTTCAACTTGTTCCTCATCGCTGGTGGAGTTTTCGTGTTTGCGGCAAACGGTAGACACCTTTTGGGAGAAGGTAATACTATTTTAAAATCTGTACACGTTTATTGCTAACTTAACGCAACATTTAATCAGGTACTTTAGTCGGATTAAAATCTTTGCCATCGCTGGCCCCATTCGAGATGATCCCTATTTGGTTGTTAATGGTCATCACTTCGCACAGCATAGTTTTTATTCAGAAGCTCCGCGTGCTTCGTTCTTGTTGGGCTCCAAATTGGTGAGTTAACTTTCCGCACCCAGTTGGGACCTATTGCAAGGTTGTAATCGCCAATTGATACGCTTAGGGTCACCATGACTTTGTATGTTTTATTGCAATCGCTGATATTCTGTGGCACTATTTACTTCTTGTTGGCTTACAAGTGGCCGATCATACCAACGGGAGTTTATCTTGGCGAGATGGTAATCATCACGATGAAACTGCACAGTTATATGATGACCAACAAGGAGTACGAAAGCGAAATGAAGCAGGAGGAACTGCAGAAGAAAAAGCGAAGGAAGGACGCCAAGGCCCCTCCTCAATCCTCGCACCACCTAGAACCCAATGGTGCACCTACCTCGACTACACCCGTGAAGGAGTCAGTCAAGTTTCCGGACAATGTCACCCTGGGGAACTTCTTCTACTTCCTCTGTGCCCCAACTCTCGTCTATGAGTTAGAGTATCCGCGCACCGAGAAAATCAGGATAGGTTATATCCTCGAGAAGGCAGTGACTATCTTGGGCGTGTTTTCAGTTCTCCACGTAGGATCTTTCCCTATTATCATCTGTTATGAATCTAACTGGATCTCTCTTTCGATACAGATTATGGTCAACAAGTACATCTCTCCGATCATTCTTCAAGTGTCGACTCTCTCGTTATTGGAAGCTATCATCCTCCTGATTATGCCTTTCCTCTTCTGCTATATCCTCGTGTTCTTCATTATGTTCGACCTTATTTGCAATGGGTTCGCCGAGGTCACTCGCTTCTCTGATCGCCAATTCTACACGGATTGGTGGAATAGGTACGCCATCGACTAAAATCTTGCAGTCCCCCTAATCACATTCTCGCAGCACTACTTGGGACGAATTCGCTCGCAAGTGGAATAAACCGGTCCACGAGTGGTTGCTGCGCCATATCTATTTGGAGAGTTTGAAATCCTTCAGGGGAGACAAATTCTCTGCCAATCTTGCCACGTTCTTGTGTTCCTCTGTGGCTCACGAGCTTGTTATGAGTGTCATGTTTCGCATGTTCAGGTACGCTATACCCTGCTTTTGCCCTTGTTACTACAACACTCACCACTCAAAACGCAGGCCATGGATGTTCCTGCTTCAGATGTTGCAGATACCTCTCATCCTGTGTGGCGGCTTCTTGAAAGGTAAAAGGAACCTTCCTACCTCTCAGTCTCTTTACGAAATCTCACTGCAATGTTCTTCCTCTCTCTCTCTCTCTCTTCTCTCTCTCTCTATCTCTCTCTTCCCTTCTCTTCTCTCTCTTCAGGCACACGAGCTGGTAACTTCTTCTTCTGGTTCTGCATGGTCTTGGGTCCGCCCCTGCTATGTATCCTCTACTGTAGAGAATACGTCTTCCGCATGACCCCCGACGAGATCAAGGAGATAGAGCTGGCCCTGTTGGACAACAGCCCCACTATGCTGATATGAGTGACGACCCCCACTACTTAGGTCTTTTTTTTCTTGTGTGTAATCGATATTTATTTTTTTTTTCTACTTACGTCTCCTCCTTCGTCTTCTCCTCCATCCCCTCCATCGTCCTCTCCTTCTCCATCCCCCCTCACCTATTGATGTTCAATCAACTATATCGCCGATGTAGAACTCTTTTACAGTCTCTACAACATAGGATGGGTGTTGCGGGCCATGGAAGCCTTCACTGTTTTCGCCTCCAGCGTTATTTAAGATCGCGTCGCCTCCCCGATGCTCATCGACATACGCTGTAACGTCATACACCTAAGACATCACACATGGTTAAGATTATCTGATACTCACTCCTACGCTACCTTATTGTCAATAATCAACCAGCAGTCATCTCTGTCCTTGTGTTTTTCAACTTCCTCTCGTGTGAATTTCTAAAATTGATTGTGAATTTCATGTTAATGAGTTTGCGGGGCAAAAGTGTTCAACCTTGGGCTCCTTGGGAATAGTCTTTTTCGCTAAGGTTTGTGTAAATACAAAATTGGATCAGGGCGGCCCAGGTATTACCTTTTGATTTCTCCGTTTTGCTCTTATTTTGTGATTTTGCCTCCTCTTTCTGTGTCTTGGATGTAAAATAACGCGAGATAACAAAGCCAACAAGTGCGGTGAGCACCACTCCCACCAAGATCTCCCAGAAGGCGAACCCGAACATGCTAGGCGACTTCGCTCTTCTCCTTTGAAACGAGATAATTAAACCGTCTTCGAGGAACCATGTTTTTTATTTATTTTTCTCTCTTATTTGTCATGCAGAAGCTTCTTTATCTCTTCGCGTTGCTTTCTTCTTCTTTCTTGTTCCTCCTGAAACTGTTCTTCTATCTTTCGTCTCTCTTCAGCTTTCTCGTTCCTCTTTTTCTGTATCTGCTCCAAAAACTGTTTATCCTTTTCTACCAGCACGCACGCTCCTCCCTGGCCGCTGTCCTTGTTCTTATCTCTTCTCTTCAACTTCCCCGACAAGGTCATCAGCTCGTTATTGACATTATTCTTCAACGCATCAAGCGCTTGCAGACTCCTAAAGCAAAAAATAGCAACTTTTAGAACATTTTAGCATTAAATAAAGCCTCCCTTACCTCAAATCATCCACTTTGCTAAAGCAAGCTCCGAAGGGCCAACCAGGGCATGGGATGATCTCGGTCAGGCCTTGCTTCTTCTTCAGTCCTTCTTCAATGATGGTAATGAGGCTAGGGTACGTTTCGGGCTCCCCTTCGAATTCGAAGCTGAAGGTCTTCTTGATGATCCTGATGTGTTGCTGCGAGTCTCCCATAGAGATCGTCACCACGAAGGTCTTCATCTGGGTCGTGCTTAATCGAACCAAGAAAGTACCCTGAGGCCTTCCTTCAACTTTAGTCTCAGCTTCTTGTCGCGACACGTTGCCATGGAACCACCTATATGCGAGTTAGAGAGAGAGAGAGACATAGAGAGAGAGAGAGAGAGAGAGAGAGAGAGAGAGAGAGAGAGTTACTTCTTTTCGAGGATGTGCTTGATAGTCCTCAGGATGGAATCTCCGAAGGGTCCGAACCAGGTCAGCACATTACCGAATGCCTCGATGTCAACTTTCCTTTTGTACACATTCCCCATAAGAGCATTGCTCCCTTTCAAAGCCATATTTAATCCCCTACTCAATTGCTCTCTATCACCTTTTATAGATTTTATTTTTATGAGTTTGAGTCCATTTATAGATAGGGGGAGGGGTGGGAATAAAATAAATACCAATCAATTCTTGTAAGCATAGAAGCTCAGTAGATACATCATGTTTAGGCCCATTTGGACCATAGAGAAAGACCAATAGGGCCTCACAAAACTTGTCCCATGGAACAAAACGCTGTTTTTTGGTAAAAATAAAACGGTTTAGAGTTTAGAGTGATATGGTAACTAAAACGTACCTCTTTACGGAAATTCTCTAACCAGAATCTTTGGCCAGCTTCATCAGAAATTGCAGCCTCGACTAAAATGGTATCAAGCCTATCGTTGATCACATTGAAATCGGGACGCTCCGCAGGATCCTGATGATTTTTTGTTAGGGGGGTGTAAATGATATAATATTATGGGATAGCGAAATTGAAACCTTCTGCCAGCATTGTTCCATCAACTTGGCCAAGTCAGGTATACAATCTGGTGGGATGGTTGGCCGTTTGCCATTCCGCCAGATCTCAAAGGCGAACTTTTCGCCAGGCAAATCCCTACAAAATATTTTGTCAGTAATTATTCTATACACTTCCTCTTTCGTAGTGGGGGGAAGGAAAGACCAGGAGGTATTTATACCTGATATCTGGGAAGAGCTGCTGACAAGTTGTGATGGACCACAATACCATCCCAAATGAGTATACATCTGCTTTGGTATCATAGTCGGCTCCAATCATAATCTAGGGGTGGGGGTAATTAATCCATGAATTCACCTCGTAGGGATAGTAAGTACCTCGGGAGCCATTGTCAAGAGGGTGCCTTCTCTTCTCCCCACCAGTGTAGATGACTTGGGTTTAAGCACCGCGAGACCAAAATCTGGGGATTAAAGGGCTTTTAACAAAGAAAAGAAAGGCAAAAAGAGGAATATTTAGAGGGACGTACCGCTAATTTTTACTGTATAGGATGAATCTATTTTTTTGTACTGTAGCGCATGTGATGAGAGAGGGGGTGAGCAGGGTGAGAGTAGGTGGGTGTATGGCAAAGAGATTAAATAGGGATCCTTACCAACAAGTTTTCAAGCTTGAGGTCTCTGTGTAGGGTAAAAAAAGTAAGTTGGGAAGATAAATAAGCATGTTAATCTCATACCTGTGAATAACCGCTGGATCTGCACTGTGTAACCAGTTTATGCCGAGTGCAGTTTGCTTGAGGGTGAAAGTGAGGAGAGATATTTCGGTGCTTTCATCTTTGATCCAACATACTTTGGCGAGGAGTAGCCGTTGGTACAGTGTGATGATTTCTTCAATACCGGGAGTTCCTACAAGCAAGCTTTCAAGGTCACCGTCAAGGAGTTCTAACACTATTTTGAAGCGTTGTCGTATTGTACATGCCCCCAAGCACATGATTAAGTTTGGATGTCGATTGTTTCTGTAAATCGATGCAATCTTGATTCAACAACGCGTAACCCAAAAGAAGAAATTGAGGGATACGCACATCATGATGTTGAGTTCTGCGCGCAGGTCGTCGAGTTCTTCTGGCGTAAGGTCTTCAAGGCTTTGTATGCGGGGGACTTTCACAGCCACTACACGGTAGAGTTTTAGGTTCAGGCCAAATAGTGATGGAAGGAAATACCTGGAGATCCAAAACACTCCCCAGCGTACACTACACCAAAACTACCTGCCCCCAGTTGCTTAATGAGCGCGATATTGGCATCTGGTATCTCGTTCGCCAGATGCAGCAATGAATAACTTTTGCGCAATGACTTTTTCCCATTCGCTTTCTCTTCTGACCCCTTTGCAGGAGATGCTTCTGTTGGTTCACTATCGTGTTTGGCTTCGTCCATGAGCGCAAAGCCGTCGTCGCTACACAACTGAAAGCGAGTAACCTCTGGTGGGCACTTTGTCTTGTCAAATTCTGGAAACTAAAAAAAAATAAACTAGTAATAAATCAAAACCAGCCTGTTTGAGACTCAACGTCTATTTTATTGGTAGAAGGAAGTGCTCTCCTGAGAGGCTTCACCAGGCACTTCTATCATAAGGAATATGGCAGGGTGGCGGCTTTGGGTTTGCTATGAAAATTTCGTCAAAATGATTGAAATGATGATTTTTTTCGAATGAAGCCCCAAATTTTACTTGTAAGCCATACCAGGAAGGAGGGCAACTATTTCCCCTTTCCCTCCAAAAGTTGTTGTGCAGCAGTTGTTCTACTCAGACCCGGGGATAAAATGGAAGGGGGTCTGGAAGGCGAAGGACATGGCGGGCTGAATCACGGTGGAGTAGTTTTCTTCCCTCGTTTAGAAATTGAGACTCACCGGCTTTTATGATATAAACAGGTTTGATTGCCGAAGCAAACAAACAGCAAAAAGGCAATCGTGACTGGAACGAAGAGTTTCAAAAACTACTTGAACGTCCCAGCAACACGCCTGAGGAGGTGAGCGAGAGAACAAATGCTATCAAAAACCTATCCGATGAATTTGTGGCCGCGGCGATTCCTGTCGTAAAGACAATCGTCTTCGAGCTTGCGTTGGCCCCAGAGAAGAAAACCGTCTCTCCTTTATTCGTTGAAGGTAGTAGATTTTTTATTGTTGTGCAAGAGATTCATCCGCCCGTTCTTCAGGAGAGCCCCTTGGTTATAAGTACGTTACACGCGGCATGTACTTCAAAGTTGCAAACAAGTCCGATGGGCCTGTGGATGATGAGGGTAATTATACACTTTAATTGATGCAGACTAACACTATTTACAGACGCAGCAGCTAAGAAACTAGCACATAGATTGAAGGGGGCGCTTTCTGTGATGTCTTGTTACATTGATCATTTGGTACGAAAGCACAATACATTCCACTTTTGGCTGATCCACGTAAATATAGCACGTGCCACTGATGTGTATCATAAACTTTCTTGGTCATTCTGTTCTAGCTTCATCAATTGTGCCATTGAATCAAAATACGCTGATCTATGGTACGAAATGACTTGAATGATGCGTTACTTAGTATCTCCTAGGAACATGCGACGGAGCTGCGACGGTCCTCGATTCAGATCCGAAAATGAGCGAGATGATGAAGAAAGTTGCCATG
>Ga0209935_1005982_pt1 | contig 9975 bp, 15 predicted proteins | sample ThiBio_1000_plan_2_FD_183958 | JGI IMG/M metagenome (GOLD analysis project Ga0209935, IMG submission 183958) | Wastewater bioreactor microbial communities from Cape Town, South Africa - Thiocy_cont_1000_plan (SPAdes) | ecosystem: Engineered > Bioreactor > Thiocyanate-remediating >... | reverse complement strand
CCGCCACGCGTCCGCCCACCGATGGTTCGACAGATCTCGTCGCAACTCTCGCAGCCACCGACTGCTCAACGACCTGGCATTCGCAAGACCATCTCGTGCTCCTCGACCGATGTCTCTGCTGTGCTCAACAACACCACCAAACCCAACACCGTCACCAACGCTTCCGCCTCCGCCTCCGCCTCTGCCTCCGCCTCCTCCGCCTCCTCCTCCTCTTCTGGCTCCACGACCATGGCCACGACCACGCCCACCAAGAAGAGGCCAAGCGGCGAGAATAACGGCAGCAAGCAAGCCTCGGCCGTCGATAGCGCGATGCCCGTCAAGCCCACGACACCAAGGTCTGCTGCTAGCGTGTCGCCTACGCCGCCGCCTCTCAAGCCGCTTCCTCCTCTCAGTGCCCACGAGCAGCATTCATTACTCAGCGGTGCAAGCACGTCGCCCAAACCACGCGCCAACACTCCACCGCGAAACTTGCGTGCCTCTCATGACCTCAATCCTTCGACGCCCACCACCACCACCACCACCGCCTCACCGGCTACCACGCCCCGACGCATCTCGCCCACCACGGCCGCCATCAGCAGCAGCAGCAACCGCTCGCAGCTCGTCGGCGCTCTCGATCATCCTACCAGCACGGTGTCGGACGCTCGCTCGAATCATGACGACAGTGATGAAGGTCACGTCGCTGACGATCGGCGCTACTCGACCGCTACCGATGACGACTTTGATGATAGCGTCAACGACAACCGAGACGCATATGACGACGATATTGAGGAGGAAGCTGAAGACGACGACGACGACGACGAGTATGACGACGTCGATGACGAGGAAGAAGATGACGATGAGTATGACGACGCCGACGTCGAATATCTCGTCGGTGGCGTGGCCGAGTACGAGATCGATGACGAGGACGACGAATACGATCCCGAGCAGCAAGCGCCGCACCACGAGGAGCACGCGACGGCTTCTTCTCCCGCTTCAGCAACGTCGGGTGCCGCTGCCCCAATGCCAACCGCTACCGCCAAGGCCATCGCCACTAAGAGTGACGACGCCTCACGCAGCCCCGAGGCGAAACCCACGACCACCACCGCCACGACGACCACCAGAACGGCTTCCACTTCCTCCACCGCTCAGGCACAGCAGGACAAGCTCAACCGCCGCACGATCAGCATCAACACGTCGGACTGGGCCGTACTCGAGAGCATGATCCTCTCAGGTGATCCGTCGCTCGCCGACTCGCACCACCTGCACCAGCCCGGCCCTCCGACCTCGCCTACCAAAGCGACTTCGTCTGATGGCTCGCGTTCCTCCTCCTCCTCCTCCTCCTCCTCCGACAACGATGGCAAGAGGCGGCATCGACGGCGTAAGCCTGGGGCGCAAGGCTCCGCTTCTTCGTCCACCTCGAAGGCCACTTCTGTCTCGTCCGCGTCGACCTCCGTCTCGTCAAGCGACGGTTCTCGGCGGCGGACTTCGTCGAAGCGCTCGGCTGGCTCATCGGGCTCTTCCTCTTCGTCTTCCTCGTCGTCGTCCACGTCGTCGTCCACGTCGTCGTCGTCGTCGAGTAGATCTGCACCATCGCCCAACAATCCAGCAGAGCACGAGAGTGACGAAGAGGACGAGGATACGGGCGCCGAGAGCTCGCGTGCCAAGATGTGGACCGCAGCTTACACAGCTCGACGAGACGGCGCTCCGCCACCGCCTCCGCGCGGCGCCGCCAAGATCACCGAGAAGCAGCTCAATCTGTTGGTCGAGAACCATCGTATGAGCGTCCGCGGCATTGCTCCCATTACTGGAGTGACCAAACGTACCCCCGCTGCGACGCCGAACGCTGCTGAGCCTGCTGCTGCTGGCCGACCGTCGTCGCTTGATGCTGCCACGACACAAACGCTGCCGCTTTCTGTCGTGGCCGCCGCCGACGAACCCGAACCTGACACCGACACCAACACCAACACCAAGAGCCTTGATCGACCAACGTCGTCAGCATCATCGGCAGCAGCAGCCGTAGCAGCCGGCTCGTCGTCGTCGTCGTCGTCTCAGCGGCCCAAGTACGCCACTGTTGGCCGTTTACAAGGTGGCCGCCTCAAGCAATTGTCCTCCGAAGACGCGTGGATGAACGTCTTTCAGGAGCCGGCTGATGGTGCCTCGAACACCACATCATCGTCGCCAGGCTCAAGTAGCACCACCAGCAGCACCTCGTCGTCATCGTCGGCTGCGACTGCGGCTGCGGCTGCAGCGGCCAGTAGCGAGGTCGACAAGAAACAGCGGTGGAAGTCGTTGCTGGACCAGATCGACAAGGAGGAGGAGGAGTATCGCAAGCGGCTCGACAGCAAAGAGGCCGCAGCGGCCGCCACATCGGGCAGCCGGCAAGAGGGGGCCAAGAAGGAGCTGTTTCCGTTCTGGAAGACCAAGAACAAGCCCAAAGCCACCGCTGCGGTACGTGTCTTGAGCTCTTTAGCGTACGCACGTACGCTTCGTGGTGAATAAGTGTGCCTGATTCGTTGCGTGGGGTGGTTACAGGCGCGAGAAGACGAGTCCGGAGCAGCAGACTTGCTTCCGACCGTGAATCCCATTCAGGCCCTCAATCACCATCGTAAGCACCGTTTCAGCGATGCGGACGAGCTGCTCGGCCACTTGCGACAGACCACCAGCTTGGTATGATGTAGTTGTCGTTGTAGTTGTCGGTGTCGTTGTCGTTGCTCACGGTAGTGATGATACATCAGAGACATGAGGTGTCCGAGGCCGATCTAGCCAATAACTGCTCACAGAACTTTGACGCTGACGACATCGAGGGCACGAACATCATGTTCGATCCGGCTAAGCTCGACGAAGATACTGGCAAGCCTCGTACGTGCACAACACAGACAGCAGACAACCTGCGAACCTCTTGCGAGGAAGAGCTTCGGCGCACAACTCACTCACTCTCTTCTCTCTCGCTCTTCCTTCTCGCTCGCCGATAGTGCTACTCGGGGCGCTCAAGTTCAAACTCATCCAGCGTTTGACCGACCACGCTACGCTCGGCTCCGATCCTGCCTGTACGTGCGCACTCTTGTCGTCGAGTACATTCTGGTTCATCCTTGCTCACCGCAACCATGTGGTGGTATCGATGTAGTCTTTACATCGATGATTCTCCTCACGTATCGAGCGCACTGGACTCCGTTGCACATGCTGGAACTGCTCATCTTCCGCTTCTTCGCACAGCCGCCGAAGAAGTACCTCTCGCTCTCGGAGCTCGACTCGTGGAACACGACGCATCTCGAGCCGATCCAGTCGGCCGTGACCGGCGTGCTCACGACGTGGATCGAGCGCTATTGGAAGCAAGACATGGAGGAAGACCCAGTATTCATCGATCTGCTCTTGAACGTGATCGACGTGATGCTCGTCGGTAAGCAGCACAATAACGCGCGGCGAGCCGTCAAACAAGCCTTGAGTTACCAGCTGTTTCCTCGAGAGAGCGAGCTGCTGTACGGCTCCAAGGCCACCAAGCCCAAGAAGTATCCCCGGCCCATCATGCCGCCCAAGGTACAGTATACCTCCGACGTGCCCCGCTCACGATCGCACCCATCGAGGAGGTACTCACACTCGGCGGTGGGTGGCGGCTGTGGCGGCTGCTACTGGTGTTGGTTGTGTTGCGCTCGAACGACAGACGCCCACGCTGACACTGTTCGACATCCATCCGACCGAGGTGGCACGGCAGCTGACGCTGGTCGAGTGGGAGTTCTTTGCCTCGATACCGTTGATCGAGTACCTCGACCAACGGTGGCTGAAGAAGACCAAGATGGACGATGCGCCGTGTATCATGCGCTCGATCGATCGCTTTAACCGCACGTGCGCCTGGATAGCCACCGAGGTACGTACGAGGCGGGGGGCTCGGACACGAGGAATTCGATTGCCGATCGAGTGATTGCTCACCCACCCACCCACCCACCCACCCGCAGATCCTCATGGTAGATGATATTAAGCAACGAGCGGCAACGTTGAACCGCTTCATCGTGATTGCCGAGGAGTGCCGCGCGCTGCACAACTACAATTTTGTCATGGAGGTGATTGGTGGGTTGCAGAGCAGTGCCATCTACCGCTTGAAGAAGACCTGGAAGGTAGGTGCCTCTCGTTTCTCTCTCTCTCTCTCTGTCTGCCTCTCGTGCCTCTCTCTCTCTCTCTCTCTCTCTCTCTCTCTCGCCTGAGTGAGTGAGTGGGTTGACTCAAAATGATGTTGGTATGATGCGATGGTGCAGTTGTTACCGACCAAGAGCCTCGAGATTTGGGAGAGCTTGAACATCCTCGTCAACAACGACGAGAACTTTCGCAAGTACCGAGCGGCCGTCAAGAAAGCAGGCGCACCATGCATTCCGTACCTCGGTATGGAGCACCAAGCTGGCGGCGCACTACTACTTGCTCTCTTACCACTAGGCTTATGATTTCTGATGCTGATGATGACGACAGGCATCCACTTGACGGACTTGGTGTTCGTACACGAGGGCAACCCCAACTTCCTACCTAACACCAAGCTCATCAACGCCACCAAGCTGCGCTACACGGCCGGCATCCTGTACTCGCTCGAGCAGATGAAGGCGCAGCAGTACCAGTTCGTGGCGCTACCGGCCGTGCAGGCGTACCTGCTGACGACCGAGTTCATGGACGAGGAGGAGCTCAAGACGCGCTCGTTGGCGCTCGAACCCCGACGCAAGACCGGTCAATCGCGCTGAGGGCGAGAGGGCCGTATGAGTAGTTGTTTGTCTATCCACGTATCTATTCTCGAGAGAGCTTGTTTCGGTTGTGGTTGTGTTTCGGTTGTGTTTGTGTTTGGTATGTAATCGTCATGTGGCTTGGCAGCACGCACACACCGTACGTGAGAGCCAGCCGAGCATTGTGAATACGAGCGTGACGTCTCATTTGTATTGTGTCGTTGGTTTGAATGGAAGAAGCACCGGCGGTCGCGTCGTGTCGTGTCGTGTCGTAATGAAGCTGTAACTATTTATCTATCGCAGCGGTGCTACGACTACTACTGCTACTGGCCGTGCTCGCTCGCGACGTACAAATACGCGCCCTCGCCAGGCGTCGAGGCCATGATGGCACCGTCGAGCAGCGTGCGCAGCTCTGCCGGCGACGCCGAGGCATGGAGCGAGCGCAGGCGCGGCTCGTAGAAGTCGCGCTGCATGCCGGCGATGAAGGCCGGCACGTCGCAGCTGGGCGGCAGCAGCGCCACGGCCCAGCCGCCCCAACCGGCGCCGGTCAGACGTGCGCCAGCGGCTCCTCGCGCCTGCAGCTCGGCCACCACGGCCTCGAGCTCGGGGCAGCTGCACTCGAAGAGCTCGCGGCAGCTGCGGTGGCTGGCGCTCATCAGGAGGCCGAGAGTCGCCGAGAGCTGTTCGTCGTCGTCGTCGTCGTCGGTGGTGGTGGTGTCGTGGCGGTCATTGGCGGCAGCGGCGCACAAGTGAGCGAAGCGCCACACGCGAGCGCTCTCCTCAAAGACGTGCAGCGCGCGGTCGTGCAGGCGGAAGGTGTGCGAGGGCGCGAGGTCGCCGCCGTCGGGCGGCAGCAGCTCGGCGCAGTAGAGCTTGGCGACGTGCGCCGGCGAGCCGAGCTCCAGCACGCGCGCCACGTCGGCGAGCGTCTCGAGGCCGGCGAGCTCGCTCTCACGCACGAGGTGCGCCGCGCGCTCGAGCGCACTCACCATGTCGTGCGCCACGGCGGCCGCGCGCTCGGGAGCGTGCCATTCGTGTGGCGACGGCGCCAACGCCTCCTGAACCTCGTGCAGGCGCCGAACGCGCTCCCAGTGCGGCAGCGCCAGGCGCTTGGCGAGCACGGCTGCCGCCAGGCGGCACTCGACCACGCGCTGGTTGTAGCCGGCGCCGGCCGCGTGGCCCTGCAGCTCGTGCGCCACCAGGCTGTTGGCCATGACGAACGAGGCGCCGCGCGGCAGCCGCACGCCGGCGGCCAGCACGCGTGGTCGGAAGTGTATGAGCGACGCGCTGTGCCGCGAGGCCACGAAGCTGATCGCCTGGTCCATGCCGCCGAGTGACACGCCGAGCGAGCGCTCACTCTCGGCCGCCAGCGCCGCCAGCTCGGCCTTGTCGAACGGGGCGCGTTGCGGCGCCAGCACGCGCGCGAGGCCCGCCACGTACGCACACGTGACCGACGCCGAGCTCGAGAGGCCCGAGCCGACCGGCACGCTGCCGTGCACCGTGACGGCCCACCGGCGCGGTTGCTCGTGCAGCGCCACGCCAAAGTGCCGCACGACGCCACGCAGCGCCGCCACAAAGTACCGGCTCCACCGCGTTGCAGCCGCGTCGTGCACAGCGATGGCGCCATCGTCATCGTTGTCGTTGTCGGCAGCGGCGGTGAGCGGCACGGCGCGGAGAGCGAGCTCGCCGTTGTCGTCAACCTCGGAGTCGTAGCGGTACTCGACCCGCACCGGCGCAAAGCCGGCATCCACGTTGTGCAGTGTGAAGATCGGGTACCAGTGGCCGTGCGGGCGATCGTGGTGGGCCGAGGGAGCCGGCCACGGCGCGAAGAGAGCCACGGCGTCGTACGCGATCGCCATCGGCAGCACCGAGTAGCCGCTGTAGTCCACGTGCTCGCCTGCGCGCCACCGCCACCACGAGCTCGTTACCAAGTGCAAACAGAGCCTCACTCACTTCGCCCACATTGCTGCTGCTGATGCTGCTGCTGATGCGATACCGATGAGGTTCAGGCGACCAGGAGCGCGAGCCACCACGACGAGCTGCGCCGTCGACGGTAATGTTGTTGCTGCTGCTGCATCGCGCCGCCAGACCGATAACACCTCCGCGACTCGGGGAGTGGCGGTGGAGATCTCGGGCACCGTGGAGCTGGCCGTCTCGGTCGCCATCTGCGCGGCGGCGATGATGATGTTGATGCTGCTGGTGATGGAAGAACAGCGAATGACGGCTAACGGTGGTTCATGCCCCGCTACATCACTGACAGCGTCGAATCTCGCTTCCTTCGTTGCTGCTTCGTTGCTTTGTCGCTTCGTTCACTCGCTCGCTGGGGATGGCGGAGAGTATCGAGGAGGCACGACTCTTGCGCAGTCAAGTGTCTGAAGTTCTCGCTGGCTCGCTGTTTGTGGCTGGTGGCGGAGTCGAGGCGGCGGTGGCGGCCGCCGTGCGAGCGACACACGTGGTGCACGTCAAGCGCGGCTCGTCGCTCGCGAAGCCGTGTGCGTGCTCGTTCCACGATGCGTGTGCCGCTGAGACGCAGGTGCGGCACTTGTACCTATCGATCGGTGACGTACGCTACGAGAACATTGCGCAGTACTTTGAGCCCGTGTGCAGCTTCATCGATCACGCGCTGCGGGGCGACGGCGCATCGCATGAGCGAGTCGTCGTCATGATCCACAGCGAGTGGGGCCTGAGCCGCGCCCCGACGCTGGCGATCGCCTATCTCGTGCACGCCTCTCACTTCGGCTCGGTGGCTGATGCTCTCGCGCGACTGCGTGCGACGCGCTCGGCGCTTGTTCGCCCCAACGTCGGCTTCGTGTCGCAGCTGCTGGCGTGGCGCCCCGACGCCGATGCGGCGGCCTTCGAGCGCTCGTACCGAGAGTGGTACCGTGAGGCGCACGCTCCGTCGCTGGCAGCAGCCCGGCGACTCATCTCGGACCTCGAGGACTCGCAGGGGGCGGTGCGCAACGGCGAGAAGCGCCTCGTGTGCGCCGGCACGCACTGGATGCGCATCGAGCGTGTGCTCGACGACCCGCGCGTGGCGCGCGTCGCGAACTTTGTTTCGCACTTTGAGGCCGAGTACCTGATCGAGCTCGCCAAGCGCTCGGGCCTGCACCGCTCGCGCACCGCCGCTGCCGGCGGCATCTCGGCGACGCGCACATCGAGCAGCTGCCGCCTGCCGCGCAAGGACGCGATCGTCTCGGGCGTCGCCGACCGCGCCGCGTTTCTGGTCGGCATGCCGGTGCAGCACACCGAGGCGCTGCAGTGCGTGCACTACGACCGCACGCAGCACTACGACACGCACTACGATTGGTTCCAGGACGGCGAGAGCCGGAGCCCGGAGCGCGAGCTCGGCAGCGAGCAACGGCCGTGCTCGACGGCAGCGAGCGGGCAGCGCATCGTGTCGGTGTTCGTGTACCTCGCCGACTGCCACGGCGGCGGCCACACGCACTTCCCGGTGCTCGAGCGGCGCTTCGCGCCCACCAAGGGCCACGCGCTCGTGTGGTTCAACCGTGCGCGCCACCAGCAGCCGCCCGACATGGACCGCCGCGTGCTGCATGCCGGCGAGCCGGTGCTGGCCGGCGAGAAGTGGGGCATGAACATCTGGTTCCGCGAGCGCCCCGTGGTGCCGCAGCAGCAACAGCAGCAACTCTCGTAGGCGCCTCTCCATGCCAAACACCGTGTAGGAATAGCAAGCAAGCAAGCAAGCAATGTACATCCAGCTCAATCAAGAGCGAGCAAGCTTGCTCGATATCGTGGACTCGATCACGACTGTACATTAGATGACTCGTACTCGTCTCTCACAACCTCATCAATTGGCTTCTTCATCGCTGCCTTCCGCTTCTGCTGGACAGATCAGCCACCGAGCCATGATCGGAAAGTGGTCCGAGATCGTGTTGGTATCTTCGTTCTAGCAAGTGGCAGCAAGTGGTACCAAGTGAGTGAGAGATATCGTGAGTGAGCGATATCATGAGTGAGCAGCGACGTACGTGGATAACCCACACGTCTCGAAAGACCTCGGGGCGTGCCAGCGCGGGTGTCGCGAGGAAGTAGTCGAGGCGCATCTCAGCCGCGTGCAACGGGTCCTCGTTGGCGGCCGTCGGCACCGTGTGCTCGAACGTGCGGCCGTTGCGCAAGCGTGCCTCGTAGCCCAAGTCAACGAGCGAACCATTGCGCAGCAGGTTGTCCATGGTGGCGAACGAGATGTCGGCGTGCTCGCAGAGCATCCGATCGAGCACACGCATGCCCTGCAGCTCGGCGTCGAGGAACTTGCGGCACAGGCGCGGGTCCTGACGCAGCTTCCCGAGCAGCATCGCCTCGGTGTACACGTCCTCGTCGTAGCGCGACAGAGCGTTCAGATCGCCGAGAAGTATCAGCTCGCAGTGCTCCAGGCTCAAGCGATCAATGTGGTGCGTCTCTTTCAGCCGCTTCTGCGCATCGTTCGGACTCAAGTGCGTCACGACCTGAGTGTGAATGCGTGCATGAGGGCGTGTGAATGAGTGCGAGCAAGCAGAGCGCGCGCCGCAAGAGCAACGCGGAACCGTGCTCGTACGACGTGCAAGCCTTGCTCAGCGAGGTCGGGCGAGAGCGAGCTGAGGTCGTCGGTGTCGTCGTCGTCCTGCTCTTGGTCGCGCATGTCGAACGAGCTCGCGGCCACGGATGCTGCGAGCGAGAGAGTCAGCATCGATCATCTCCTCGCCATGGGCCACGCGGGCGTCGCGCACCGTTGTGGAAGAAGCGCACGTGGATCATGCCGTGGTGGAAGCCAGCCGTTGTGCGGCGGATGAGCTCGAACGGCACGGCGGACGTGAGGCCCAGGTGGTAGCCCGTGTTGGTGCGCAGGAAGCTCGTGTGCGCGTGGCCCCATCCGTCGCTGGCGACCTGCTGCAGCTCCTCCTCGCTCCAGTGGTTGAGCTCCTGCAGTGCCACGATGTCGGGCGCATGGAGCCTGTGGCGGTGGCGTGCGGGTCAGCGAGAGCGCGGCCGTGCTGAGACTGCGACGACGACGACGACGACGACGCACCGAATGAAGGCCGCGAGCTCGGTGCGCGAGTCGGCGGCGCCTTCGCCGATGTTGTAGCTCATGATCGTGAGGTTGCGGCACGACGGCAGGTGCAGCGTGTGGCACTCGCTCGATGGCATCGATGCAGGTGATGGCGTTTCTTCTGTCGGTGTTGGTGGCGGTTGTGGTGTCGGTGGTGGCGTTGGTGATGTCGGTGGTGGTGGTGATGGTGGTGGTGGTGGTGATGTTGGTGGTGGTGGTGATGTTGGTGGTGGTGGTGTTGTTGATGTCGGTGGCGGTGGT
>Ga0209935_1005978_pt1 | contig 9984 bp, 11 predicted proteins | sample ThiBio_1000_plan_2_FD_183958 | JGI IMG/M metagenome (GOLD analysis project Ga0209935, IMG submission 183958) | Wastewater bioreactor microbial communities from Cape Town, South Africa - Thiocy_cont_1000_plan (SPAdes) | ecosystem: Engineered > Bioreactor > Thiocyanate-remediating >... | reverse complement strand
GCAACGACGAGCAAGCACCTCAAAAGTACCAACGGAAAGAGCGTGCTCGATCTCCCTGCTAGATCCATCATGCGGCCCAGTTCAAGCGGTGGTGTAATGGCCCACACGCTGGTATACCACCAGCCCAACAGCACGGCATACAAGCAAAGGAGGAGGGAGGGAGCAGAGATAGGAGGCAGATATCGAGGGTGGCGAGAGGTGATGAGTTGCTTTTCGGCTGGCCAAGTGCTTTTCCTTTGCACTGCCTCCAACCATTCTTCGGTTTGGATTTCCACGAATCCGGGACGCACATTTAACGCTACTGCATCGGCCAAATTCCCCCTCATTCGCTTCCCTTCCCTCCCTTCACCATGGCAGACCATACCGAGCGCCTCCAGTGTAACGCTGGTGCTGCTACAGCTGCTTCAGCGACGCTCGTTCCACAACCACGACGCTCATCACGACGCCTCACTAGTGCCTCAGAATCGACGCCAGTCCCAAATGAAATTCGATCGATCGATGACTCACGAGCTCAATCAACCGCCTCCAAGAAGCGCAAAGCACCAACTGGTTCCAGTACCGATCAAGTCTCGGTTGAGCCATCATCCAAGAAGCCAGCGACCACTCAAGCCATGATGCATCATGCCGAGTCATCATCCTCGTCAGTGATGCAATCTCGTCCTCTGTCTACTGTTGGTACGCTTCTCGTGTCGATCTCGATCCTTCTCGTTGAAGGGTTGGTGGTTTTCACTGCTCGTTACGCCACGGCACCGTTACTTACGTATCTCGGTTTTTGCTGGCTCTCGTTTGTGTGTTTGTATTCTTCTCTTGTGTCTACAGAGTTTGTGCCAACTCCATATCGTTGCTCCTCGATCGATGAGGTTGAAGCTTGGCTGAAGGACTTTGCCTCCTCGGAGGACATTCCCTTTGAGGAGGTGAAGGTGTTTAGCATTCCTGGCAGAGACTTGCTTTCCTTGACCGAAGATCAGTGCCGCAAACTCTCTCGCAGATGGGGATTGGCGATTTACTACGCCCTGCGAGAAGGTACAGCATCTTCCAATCTACACTGATTCATCCATCGCACTCTCTCATCAATGCTTCAAACTCACACGGCACGTCATTGGCACGTTACTCTCACAGAGCCAAGGACACCTGAAGCCCTTTGCGCGTTTGTCAGACACTTTCCCACAGTCACCGAACGCCCTCCTCCAAACGTACGAGTTGTCTTTCAGTTGCTTGTTCGCTTGCCTTGATCTCACTATCACAATCACTGCTGCTGCTGCTGCTGCCGAAACCCACGCAGATTCCATTCATCGATCAACACGAGCAACAGTGCGAGATGCTCCAAAATACAGGATTCAGATTGTCCGATCTCCAGCAAGCTTACCCGCATTGGTTGCACATGTCAGACGTTAGCTCCTGTGGAATGCTTGGTGCTGTTGGAGGTGCCGGAATCGGCAAGGTACGATAGCAATCTCAATAGCAGCAGTACTGTAATTGGTCCTGTCTCATTCTCGCATCCACTGATTACACACTCATACCATCGATCGATGTCTCGTCTCCTTGTGTGATTGATACTCTCTCGCAGACTCGCTTGATTCAAGAGTTACTGCAAACCTTGAAGAGCTGCCACGAATCTCGCTTCGACCGACTCTATTTCATTGCGACTGTTCGCGAGTGGATGGCTTCCGATCCGATTTGTATCGATCTCTACACATGCCTCGGCAATGACACGCCAATCATGCCACCACCCAACCGCACCTCGCCCAACAACCTTGTCAGTCAAGCAGTGGCGTACCGAGCGCTTCAGTGCTACTTTCGCCTCGACAACTCGTTCCTCGAGCAGGCGCAAGAGCGAATGCCCAACCTCTCACTCTCGACCGCTGTTGAAGCCATCGTTCATGATGCTCGATCACGTCATGCCAACAACAGCAACATCAACGATAACGATAACGATAACCAGTCCGACGACAGCAACAACAAGAAGGTGCTCGTCGTATTGGCCGTCGACGAGATTCAACAGGGCCTCCGCCAGTCGGATGATGAGACTGCTGATGATCCCAGGAACAATGTTAATCGCTTCTTGCTTCGCCGTCTGATTGGAGATCTGATGCACCTCATGGCCCGGTGCGAGCCATTCTTTTTGGTGCCGATGATGGCAGGCTTGAATTATCCCAATATCGAGCTCTTGATGCACGAGGATTCTTCGATTCAGATTTCGAACCTCGTACCTGCACCATTGAGCCAAGAAGGCATGTGGCAAGTGATTCGTGACATGTATCCATCATCGTTCGTCGCCACCAAGGAAACGATCCACGAGATGCCTCGCGAGTTTCTCGCGATCCTTACATACATTGGAGGCTATCCTCGAGGATTCGAGATGTGGCTCGAGTCGGCTGGCAGTGTTTTGAGCCGACCATCGAGTTCCGAATGGTCTGATGCACTTGGAAGAGAGTTGAGTCTCAGTCTTGCTCGTGTGATCGAACGGCTTCCCAAGCCTCGTGAATGCGAGGCACCGGTGCTGGAGCCAATCTTGCGCAACATGATCTGGAGTGCCATGGCGAAAGAAACGATCGACATCTCCCAGGCGTGCAAGTCGTTGAGAGATGTATCGAAGATCGATTTGAATGGAGTTCCGTTCACTTGGAGCGATGCTGAGAAGGCGCCAGCTCTTGTCGTGGCCACATGGGTGGAAATCATGAAGCAAATCAATCGAGAGTGCCCTGCCATCAATGCCTTGCACTCACTCATGCTCTCGTTCACTCGCGAGAATTGGCATACTTTTGAGTTGCAAACAGCCAACTGCGTTGCGTATCTTTTGGCACTTTCCGAGGCAGGAACATCAGTCTCTCTCGCCAAGTTGCTCTTTCCTTTCGCTTCTTTGGAATGCAAGAAGAAGAGCAGTATCTTCTCGAGTCTCCAAGTGATTGTTCCAGAGTCTTCCGGAAAGCAAGTCATTCAACTCTCCAACAGTGCACGTTCATGCCAGTCGATCGCTGATGATGGTGGTGATGATAACCAACGCGATCACGATGACAACCACTGCTGGACCTTCAACAAGGGCCAAGTGGTGATGCTGCTCAATGAGCACAAGTCTCCACTCGGAGACTCGTTCGTCGTGCTGCAAGTATCGAACCAAAGCCGAACGGTCAAGGCACTCAAGGAGCTGCCATTCTTCGACACCAAGGGTCGGAGTCTCAATCAAGTGATTAAGAAGACACAAGAGGAGATTGACCTCGTTGCGTGCTTCCAGAACCATCACGCTGACCATCGTGACAAGAGAGCCTTGTCACCAAGCGACATTGAACGAGAGTGGCACAAGAAAATCATGGCAGCCAACGAGTGCGTTCAGCGCTTCGATCGTCCCTTCGTCTTGACGATGGTGATGGTCTCCAATCGATGTGGATCCTATTCGACCGCCAACGAGAGGCAGCAAGCGATTGAACGATACAACAAGCGAGGCTCAGCATCGAAAGCGACAATCGACCAAGCTGTTGCTGTTGAGCAGTCTCCGAACGCCGTTTTTGCCGACGACTGCTACGACGATTGGAAGTTCACGAAGGAGTTTCTGGCATTGCCGCGACCGTATGTGGTGGTTGCAGGAACCACGAATGAGTTGTACCATGAAGGATATGCTGTGGCACCTATGAACGGGTTCTTCCCAAAGTCGTTCATGTCGATGATCAATGGTATGTAAATCGAGCTCTCACGATTGGAATCGAATCAGAAATGAGAGAGACGACATCAGAAACGAACGACTCACTGACACATTACTCGTGAAGCAATGGCATTTGGTGATGATATTCCAGTTCACGAGTGAGGGCGGCCACAGGAATCTTCTTCCTGCATGAGGTCTCAAGTAAGGAAGGAATCAATCGAGGCACCAATCTGCAATGCTGCAACGCCATGCCTTTCCAACCCAAACTGCGCCAACCAACTGCTTCTACTGCTGCACGAGTAAAGTTCCTATCAGTCTCTCTCATCGTTGACTTTCAAGTACCCTGTTCTATCCTCTTCTCGCTGTCTATGATGCTCCCTTTACAATACAAACAACCATGACTCCAATTCAGCAATAGATTGCAGCTGTGGCTTGTGATCAACAAGCGCAAAACCAGGACGTTGAGCGAGATTTCGTTCGCTTCCTCTTTCATTCGCTTCGTTGCTCGCTGCTCGAGCAATGCCAGAGTCGATATGAAGACGTGAGCGCCCTGGCTTGGTTGGGGGGTAATCGGGCCAGTTGTGCGAGGCGTAGGGTAACGGTGGGTCACGGTCGTGCTCGCTTTGCTCGCTGTTCTTGTCGTCGTCTGTAGCTCGCCGCTCGTTCGTTATTTGTTGCCTCTCGGCTCCTTATCGCATCTCTGGCCGCGTCGCTCACCTGGCTCCTCCACGCATACACACAGGTACACACACCATGACCGACTCAAGTCTTCGCGTTGCTTGCTCCAAGGGCCTCGCTCTCGTCCGCCGAGCTGCGCCAGTCGGGGACTCGCTCTCGCCCGCCGAGCTGCGCCAGTCGCCGCTGCTGTTCAAGGGCGGCTGGGTGCCGCTCGCGCACGTTCTACAACGGCAGGGGTTGCGCGCCTTCTCGTCTGACTTTGTGCTCGAGGGCGTGAACACCAGCACCTTCCATTCGGACGGTACCGAGCGCCTCCGCTTCGAGCTCATGACACATGCCGAGCACGGCCAGCTGATTCGTGCTCGCTACGGTCATCGCTTCGACATTGTACGTATCGTCGCTCGCTTGCTATCGCCGTCGATCTCTCCCTCAACCCTAACCCAACTCGATCTATCGGTTCACTGGCGCCCAAGCAGGAGAATATGGGCCGCGATCTTGATGTTGTCACCATGAGCGAGGAGCAGTCGCGCGTCCACAACCTGTGCGAGGAGATCACGCAATGCGCCAAGGCGCTCGGTCAGGCGCGAAAGAAGCACAAGCACGAGCCGCCTACCGATGCCACGAGCTCTCCTTCTTCTCTCGAGCCATCGTCGTCTTCCCTGTCTTCGTCATTGTCGGACTCGATCGGGGTGCCAGTTGTCTCGCAGCTGGAGCGCCGAACAAGACCCTTCAGTCTAGTTGTCACACTTGGCATTGAGTAACTCTGCGAAAACGCTGCTAGATTTAGGGACAGCTTCAATCGCCAAGTCAGCTCACGATCGAGTGTGTGCGACGGAAGCGGCGAGCAGACCAAATGGACGACCCACCAAGTCCTGCTGAAGAACAAGGACGTGAATGATACCGCTAGCGTTTGCGACAGGCAAGTAGGATTCTCTATCAAGCGCCGATTGCGATTCGTTCACCTTGTATAGTGTTATGTTGGCTGTTTGTTTGTGAGCCACTTTGCATCTCGATACCGAACGATAGACCAAAGAACAAGAACAAAAAAGGCCCAGTATTGCACGCAGGCGTTGAAAAGGGCTACAAGTTCTCCTCGTTTGAGAACATGAAGGTATCAAAGAGCCAACACGAAGAAAATGTAGTGCGGTGCCGAGGATTATTGCGGCTTGCAGTGCGTTGTATGATGGCCAAATATCTCAGCCGTCTCGCACAGCCAGAGTATAGCGATGATGTGCTACTCGAACGACATTGCAGTGGTCGATGGCGTACATGCGCGGAGTCATTTGGGCAACTCACTCTTACAAAGAAGAACAACAACGCTGCAAGAGCAAGGCGCGCGTAGTCCCTCTTCGTATGCGCTGCAGAGACAAGGCTGTTCCATTGAAGCACGCCTAAAACATCACGAACATGTGATGGATCGACGTGCGAGACAGGCAAAGGTATCGGGATACCATCCTTGAGCAGCGAGAGCGTGAGCAGCTTGGTTGCGAAACGCTCCACCGTGGCCATGAGCTCTTGCGCTGGCGTATGCGAGGCAGCTAGTAGCTCTGCGAGTGAATCAGTGAGCAGCGGCGCTGGTACGTTCGGCGACTTGTTCTGCCGTACCATGCGAGGGACTGGGCTTCACCAGCTCGGAGACGGCGGCTACCACGTGATGCCAGAGGAGAAGAAGAGCCATACCGGGCCGCGGGAACACGGACAGAGATTTGTTGCAGTACATCAGCGAATGGGGTAAACTAACAAGCAGAACGTATGACTGTCTCTCGCATATGAGCCCTAATTATTGCGCTGGCGAGGGTTCGAGTCGTTTTTCGTTTTTTGGTCTGATTCGCCTCGGTGGTTCCTTTGATCGCTTACCTAAATATCAGATTGACCAAGGCCTCAAAGATACTGCCCTGAAGAGACTCAAACAAACAGGTAGCAAACAGATGGTATAAACAAGGGGCGACGAGCTTAGCTGCTCACCAGCCATCCCAAGCAGCCCAGCAATGTCACAGAGAACACTCCAATGATTGAGATCGATGTGGCAACGATCCCGACGACCGTGCCTGCCTCAGTATATGCTTGGATGGAATACCGAAGAAGCCCTCCCAGCACCATCAGCAGGGCAAACAAGAACACCGCCTGACCAAGCATAATGCCAGTCGCAGACATGCGTAACAACAAGTATCGCCGCATCACAACTCGATGATCAGTATCCTCAGGGTCGGACAGAACGAGAAGCTCCAGTCTCCGTGTCACAACCAACGCGCTGTTGCCGATTGCCACAGCCAGCGCTGTGCTCACTGCGGCGACCAAGAAGAATACTCGCACGACTTGAAAGTCGGCGGCGTCGTGGATGACAAACAATGCCGTGAAGCAGAAGCCACACAAGAACGCCGCTGCAGTTACCAAGAGCTCTCCCGCTGCGACGTATCCACGCCACAACGGCGCGAGTTCATAGGGTGTTGGTTGTATGGAGGCCATGGTAAAGACAACAAAGTACGTGTCTAGCTGTGCGATCCTAAGCACACCCACCACAACAGCCCAGAGAAGGAGAGCAACAGCTTGTTCGACTTCCAATCCAAACGCAAGCTCAACACGACCCTTATACGTCCTGGGTGCACCATCGCCCATAGTGCCACGCCAGCGTAAAGCGACCGGGCTTATAAAGCAAAACCTACTAAGCTTGCACTTTAGTCGACGGTAGTCGGGCAGTCCGTATGATACGGTAGCCATCAGTGGTACATTCACGGGGCATGATTGGGGCACACTAAACTTGCAATGGATAGTGCTCCCTCGATACACCATCGCATCGCGCACGCTATCCTGGAGAATGGTCTAGCTTATTCTACAACTTCATGTGTAGTATATCCAATACGAACGAAGAACGGAGGAGAAATAACCAGCGCAAGTGTTCTGACAGTAACTGCGTAGCAGGAGCATTCGGGCACGGTAAACCGCGAATCTTGTTGCGCCACAGGTGCTCTGAGTGGCAGGCGCGCGAGAGAATATCAGCTTGTCGCGATGCAATGAAACAATGGAAGACTTTCGACACCAGGCACCCTAGGCTCATCAGCGAGTGTGCCCGCCAGGCCGTGTTGGATCTCGTCAATCGTTAGAGCCACGAGAACCTTCTTGTCGACATCGACTCCAGCCTTGGCTCGTGCATCTAGTACGATGGCGCGGAGAGCGCCTGTGAGAGTGAGGTTGGGCATCGTCCGCGCAGCCTGCGTGACGTATGAAGTATCGCACGAGAAGTACTCGCTGAGCGCTCGGTACGCCACGTGCTTCTCGACGAAGGCGAGGTCCTGTTAGTCGACGGCGGGCGGGTGAAGCTTGTCTCCGTTGCCGAGGGAAGTACGAATGCCGATAACGACGGGTGCATCCGCAATCCAAGAACGAAGAGTATCAATGTGGTGGACGTTGTCAAATTGAAACTCGTGGCAGCTCATGATGGTCGGTAACAACTCGTTTGCGAGACGCGTCTGAATGCAAACAACCACCGCTGCACATGAGGAACTGATCTCTCTGTGGTTGTATCACCTAGATGGTGCGGAGAGATCGCGAGGTACCTTGCCGACACCCATTGCTGAAATGGAGCCAAGCATGCCGCACAAGCGCATGTCATCCGACCGAATCGCTGATCCTGCCTGGACGATGCGGTGAAGCCGGTCTGAAGTAACTTCCAGACTGCTGTTCGAGACGATCTACCAGCGCGAGCCAACGAATATCGAGATAAATTCTCATGAACGTCACGTCCATTGTACGGAATGAAGTGTACGTACCGGAGCGAGTGGAATCGGGCGGGACCGGGGGAAGGAACTTCCATACGCACTCGCAAAGGCACGTATTTGCTCTGGTGTCCAGGGTTCCGAGGGCGCTACTCATAAGCATTGATGGTGATCGCAGTACACCGTGTGAGTAGCGGGCACAAATGTTGCACTTTGGTGACTGCGTAAGATAGAAGTACGACAGGTAGATCACGCACGATATGTGATAGAAAGATGGTTAGTGTGCGGAAGGAACACGGGAGCATACCTGAGAGGTGGAGCTTGCTTCCGCGTACTCCTAGTTGTTGTCCCTCCTTCTCGCAGTAGCCTTTGCAATTGGCCTCCAAAGAGAAGTCAAGTAGGCCCGCTCCATTAGCTGACGAGAAACAACGAGCAGCCGAGAGACAACGGAGCGGCGTGGTGCCGTGATTCAGGCAAATCTTGCCGAGGAGAGAGGCTGGTGGGCGCCGGAGAAACAGACAGTGGCACTGGGAAAGTGCGAGCGAGGCAGAGGTGTGCGAGAGCTGCGCAGGGCCAGCCACGACAAGAACACGACGCAGCATCACAATCAAGTGTGCGGGGGCTTGAGCGAGAGAGTGGAGAAGCGCAAACAAAAGCAGCGAAGGGAACGGAGAAATGGTAAATGATAAACAAGATCAGGAGAGATGTGTAAAGGCCTGAGGCTTTCTTGTTGGCTCCTGGATCAGTGGGAAATCAGACCAAAGGACAGTCACTCAGTCACTCAGTCAGTGTCACTGCTCAGGCGGCGGTGAGAAGGTGTAATTTGAGGCTATTGGCCCAAATGAAAAGGTGACATGGTGGCATTCCTAGCTGCGATTCTCCGTGGCCACTGCTCGGAGCCCTACAAACTGCGTCAGGTGCGAGTGGTACTCGTGTACTCGCCTGCTCCCTACTGATTTGCGCCAGTGCGGCGATTGGAACAGTCTCATCGGCTCTCAGTGGCATTCCACAATATATTTGAACGAGTCGAGCAAGCGCCGTATCGAGCCAGATATCATCCTCGCTTCTCGTCGCTTCTCTTCTCTTCGTTCAATGGCACGATAGAGCCCTGCGATATTGCACCTTCTCCTTGTGCGCATAACAAATCGTTGCGCTATCCTGGAGTACTCGTTCGAATGGAATTGAGGTCACGTATATGCGTTCTCAGCGCTGGGTAGAGCACAGGTACTCCCTCAACCTCCACTGGCGCCCGAGGCGCGCGAGAAAGGAGCAACCGGAACGCGAAGGAATAGATCGATCACGCAATCATGAGCTCAAATAAGCTCACAGAGGATCTATCAAATACAATGGAGAGCTTAATGATAGTCGTTAAGCCTACAATTATCCTACAGATCATGCAATAGGAGCTTAGGTGTCGTGCTGTTCTTGCTTGCGTTCTCTGGCGCGTGTATTGGTGGGCCACGCGTCTCTCTCTCGTTCTCCTGCTATCCGTACGCGCCACTCGATAGAGAGCATAGATCCTCTCCTCCTTTGCACCTTACTCTCTCATCCTTGCCACCAAAACGTTCGTGGTTCGACGATGAGAATGTTGATCGTGCATGTATGGACCTGGTTGGCGATCACAACGCTCTTTCTTCTTGCTGTTACTGCTTCTCCCCCGTCATCGACCGCACAAACGTTTGTCAACCAACAGCGAACTGGATTCGTTCCCATCAAGGGAGTCACAGCCATCTCGTGGGCCGATACGTCGAATACAAGAGCGATCACGTCTCCAGTGTACTCGAGCGATACCGACTTTCTGGTTGTTACCGCCATCACAAGTGGTACTCTCAACTACTGCAACTGCACAGCTCTGTCAAGCCGTTCGTTCAACACCGTCGGACTCCCAGAGATGGCACGAGCCGCAGGCACAGTTGGCATTCCTGTCCTCTCGAGTGATGATCGGGCGTACTTTGT
>Ga0209935_1005976_pt1 | contig 9984 bp, 5 predicted proteins | sample ThiBio_1000_plan_2_FD_183958 | JGI IMG/M metagenome (GOLD analysis project Ga0209935, IMG submission 183958) | Wastewater bioreactor microbial communities from Cape Town, South Africa - Thiocy_cont_1000_plan (SPAdes) | ecosystem: Engineered > Bioreactor > Thiocyanate-remediating >... | reverse complement strand
TGAGTCGACGGAATCGGTTCTGAATATTCATTGAGAATTACACCTTTAACACCTCGTTGTGCTTGATTTAATAATTCAATCATAGCATCTCGATTATAATTCCAGTAATTCTCTAATGTACTAACGCCAGGATACTTACAACATGAGATTTCCATTGTTAATTCAATAGTACCATAATTAAGATACCCATAATCTTGCATACCACCTGTAATTTCATACCAATCAGCACCACGCGTGACATAACCTTGCGCTGTCTGATCATACGAACAACCGGTATTAGTTAATGTAATACGGTTGACGTATGCATGACCAATGAGTTGATAGACATCGTCATCACTGCTCGTTGAAACTGTTTGAACATCTACACGGAAATGATGAGATGAGTTTTTTTGAAAATTTTGTTCTTACAATAACGATCAAATGGTGTATTGACAACGAACGCTCCTCCATGATAATTTGCTGAAAGAACGAATGAAACATTTGCTAACCAAGACATAACTGCGCTAGTTTCAGTTGCACGTATTGTTGAGTCAAGTGTTGCACCATAATAATCTGGAAAGTTTCGATTTAAATCAATATTATTCAATGTATATCTACGAAGAAAAACAAAACAACTCGATTTATTTTTGTTTCACAATCTTGTTTACATTACCTCCCGTTTGTGCTCGTACAATCACCAGTTGTTGATCGTGCTAGACCATCAGGATTCATCGATGGCATTATCCAAATACGAGATGAATTCATTAATTTTGTAGCTTGTTCATCCGTTGATGTGAGAAGATATTCGATTAGATATAACAGAACTTCTAAGCCAACGACTTCATTTCCATGCATATTACCAATATATTTCACTTCGGGTCGAAGAAAAACGTGTTTGTCCGGAGATGAGGCACTCAATGCGATAGCCCATAGGGATCTACCTCCGTAAGATTTACCAACTTCAACTAATGATGCTTTGGTTGGATATTGAAATGCAAAATTTTGAAGAATAGATGTCATTTCAGTATAATTATGATATCGATATTCCATAGCCATAGCATAACTACTACGAGCCAAGACGAGAAGAATGATGAACAGCATTACCAAAACAACGTCTCAATAGTCCTACTGCAGTGCAACTATAAATTAAAAAAATAATTGCATGCCTGAATACATTTTGTTGTTGGTATATATGAATAATGTGTTTTTTGTTTTCTTTCTGTTCTGTTCTGTACTGACAGCAAAAAAAAAATAAAAAAAACAGGCTTGTACTTTTTTCTTCTCCTTTAGGTCATGAATGCTTAATGTAAGGAAGAGAAAAGTAAATTTTTAGTCATTTTATTTGAATTATTTCGAAGAAACTTAGTTGACGTTGACAGAATAAAAATGTTGATTTCATCTTTTTTATGGTTTCAGTATTATTCTTCTAAACATGTTATTTGCTCTTTAATACTGGTCTGATAGCTTTCATTCATATTCATTTGATTGCGTGAATCGTAAACTATAATAAAAAAAAAGATACTATTAGAGAAATATTCATGTGTGCATATTACGTACATTCAGATGCTTGACAATCGATCGTTTCGACGTTGAAATTTTGTTGTCGACTAAGATAATAAGTGAGAGGATAACGTGATTTGAGTAGATTGTTAAGTAATGATTCGTGACCAGATTCAGCCATGACAACAATATTGAAATCGAACAGTGAATGTGTTTATGATAGAACATTAGTCTATCAAACGATCTTTTACTTTGCGCGCTACTATCGTTGTGTAACATTGAATTTTTCATTGGTAATGATAATGTTCTTTGTTTCGACTCTTTTTATCGTAATACGTTTTTTTCGAAATTATATAAAATGATCTTTATTTCAAAACAGATACAAATGAAAGTTGAACAACATTTGAAAAATGAAGTATTAAATTTTATGGCAATTGATTCCATTGCTACACGATATACATAGCATATTTCTGAACATAGTGCCAGTCCAAGGAACTTTTTCATATGGAACAACCGCTTTGAGTTTGCCATCTTTTGTAACGTGTAATAATCGTTCCGTTTCGTAATCAGCCACAAGCCACTCATTACAGGTGAGTGAGCAACAGCGAAATACGTAAGTCTGTTCACATACAATATCGAATTCCAATGTCCAAATACGGTCGAAAGTATTTGCGGACCGTAATTCCATACGTAATGATTTTTCCGATTTATTTATTATGAGTAAAAACAGTCTTTCATCATTATACCTTATATTGTCTATTATTTCGTCATTTGCGCAGGTGAAAGGTGATTTCCATTCTATCACCTGTTTAATCGAAGGTAACAGATCATACTTCTTCACAATTGAACCGTATGTATTTGTAGATAGAAATAGATGATTTTCAGAAGTTGTGCATGATAGCCACCTTTTCTCTTCAATTGTTTTTATCTTTTCGATACTCATTGTACTTTCATCTACCAGAAAGATATTACTTCCTTCATTCACAATAAATCGATCTAATGTTGAACACCAACACATGTCCCCTATATCCTCATAATTCCACAACATTTCTTTGACTACATTCATCTCAAAATCAACAAAACATAAATTTGGTTTTCGATGTATTAATAAATACTTATCACTAGCACATATTGAAAATTTACTTCCAGCAGGACGGCTAATAGTTTTACATGGAGATGGAAGATTTGATAGATTAAGTTCATGTTCAGCTGTAGATTCAATCGAAATTAATCCACCATCAATAACTAATCGTTGTGTAGTCACTCTGAAAGAAGTCCTCTCAAGTTCATTCATTTCCTCCTTTATCTCATGAATCGTTGCTTTTAGTGAATTGATCTGTTGACGAGTTGTTTCTTGTTCACGAATTATTTCAGCTAATTTAGTTTGAAGGTGAGTGAACTCTTCACGTTGCTTTTGAACTTTCTCATTCGTAATCCTCTCAATTTCTTCACATTTCTGCTCAAAAAGACGATCAATTTGTTGATGAGATCTATCACGCCATTGTTCGAGTTTTCGGCGACTTTCACCAGTAATCTTTTCAATATTCAATGTACTTAAACGATCACTCAATATATTAAACTCATCCGTTAATGGATTTAATTGATTGATCAGTGCCGCATTATGTTCACTGAGATGTTGGATGCAAAGGTGCTGATCGCAACAATCACATTGACCACGAGAAATACGAGTGCATTTGTCTAGAGCACAATTTTGAGACATTCTGTTACTGATATTTGCTCCGAAACGTAAGTGATTAAAGTTTCTGAAAGAATTGGATTTGTCCCACTAGTGAAGCGTCGAAATCCAATCGAATTTGTCGACGTGAAAAACTTTATCTAACTGTTGTCTATCTGAAACGAATCATAGCCGAATAGAAAACAGAATGAAAAGATGTCATCAAGGTGTTGTGAATTCTTCAATTTAACTACTACGTTGAATGAATTTTACGTGACAACAAATTTTCGGTGTTTCGTTTGAAAAAAACAGCAAGATATTCGGTCAGGTAATTTGATTATTGTTTTATTTTACATGGTATCTTTTCACCAAATCAGTAGATTCAGAGATTTCACTAGAATGAATTAAGATATTCTTGGAGATTAGTATTTACATTTATCTGATGAGATATGCGAGATTGTACATAATGCTTATTACCGACTAAGAATACAATGCTAACCAAAAGTATGTATACGTCCTGTGGAGTAGAGTCAAATATTTCAAGTTTGTAGTAAAAATAGATTGAACATACTATTTTTCATTACTAATTCATACATTAGCCTATGCAATATTTTTATTTTTTAGACCTTCCTCTCATTACAAAAAGTCCAATTTCAATATTAAAACAAAAATATTTGACAATTCTGTTTTACATAAATATGTTCACTTTGAGCTGGCTGAATATATACTACTACTGCTGCTAATTACAAATCTATAAAGCATTCTTTCGTTAATTCTAAAATAAAAATAGAGTTAAAAATCATGATACTACGAACTCAAGATTTTTCTGTTTCATATCACAATTTATGGATATTTATTAGAGTGTCTGTTGAAATAGCTAGCATATTTCTAAAAAGAATAGAATAATACGGAATGTTTTTATATGGAACAACCGCTTTGAGTTTGCCATCTTTTGTAACTTGTAATAGACGTTTGGATTGATAATCCGCCACAAGCCACTCATTATAGGTGAGTGAGCAACAGCGAAAGAATGTCGTCTGTTCACATACAATATCGAATTTCAATAACCAAATGCGGTCGAAAGTATCTGCAGATCGTAGTTCCATACGTAATGATTTTTCCGGATTATTTCTAATGAGTAAACCAAGTTTTTCATTATTGTACCGTATGCTTGAAATCCATTCATTATCTGTGCATGTAAAAGGAGATTTCCACTCGGTCGCCAGTTTTATCGAAGGTAGCAGATCATATTTCTTCACAATTGACCCGACTGCGTTTGTAGACAGAAATAAATACTTTTCAGAAGTTGTGCATGATATCCAGTTTATCTCTTCAATTGTTTTTATCTTTTCGGTACTCATTGTACTTTCATCTACCAGAAAGATATTACTTCCTTCATTCACAATAAATCGATCTAATGTTGAACACCAACACATGTCCCAAATACTTTCATGATCCCATGTTGCTTCTTCTACTATACTCATCTCCACATCAATCAAGCATAAATTTGGTTTTTGATGTATTAATAAATAATTATCACTCGAACATATCACTGCCTGACTTCCAGCTGGACGCTTAATTGTTTTACATGGATGTGAGAGATTCGATAGATTGAGTTCGTGCTCAGTTATTGCTTCAATCGAAATCAATGCATCATCAATGATTAATCGCTGTGTCGTTACTCTGAAAGATGTATTCTCAAGTTCAGTCATTTGTTCTTTTAAATCATGTATCGCTGAAGTTAATGAATCGATCCGTTGACGAGTTGCTTCTTGTTCACGAATCACTTCAGCTAATTTATTTTGAAGACGATTTGCATCTTCACGTTGTTTCTGAATTTTATCATTTACGATCCTGTCAATTTCTTCACATTTCTGTTTAAAGAGGCGATCAATTTGTTGATGAGATCTATCACGCCATTGTTCTAATTTTCGACGACTTTTACCAGTAATATTTTGAATACTTAATGTGTTTAAACGATCACTCAATGCATTGAATTCATCCGTTAATGGATTTAACTGATTAATGAGTGCTGCATTATGTTCACTCAGATGCTGAATGCAGAGTTGCTGTCGACAACAATCGCATAAACCACGTGATTCGCGAATGCACTTGTTAGCAGCACATGGTTGAGACATTTTCTTCGAAATCTTTAGTCTTAAACAACAGAGGTTCAAGTCTTTTATGACTAAATGTTTTTCCTACTTTCGGAAGTGTAAAAACAAACCTAGTCATAATAAATAATTAATGTGATTGGACTTTATTCAATTGGTGTATGCCCAAGACGAATGGATTTCGAATATAGAAGAAAACGAAAAGATGTCATAAAGTTACTCGAAATTACTTACATAGTTTAACTATAAGATTGTATAACATTGATAATGCTATCTCTAACTAATTTAGTATGTCTGTCGGGACAGAGAACCTATTTCTTAACAAAAGTTATCTGATTGTTCTTTCGATTTCTGATGACACTTCACTAGTATCGGCTTAACCGTAAAGGTTTCTTATAGTATTAACGCTGCACACAATAAATAAAGATATTCGCACACATTAGCTTACACTTCAGTATACAGTGAAATGTTTTGGATTTATAAAAACAGTCAGTCCATATTTATATTTTTCGTTTCTCATCCTACTCAACACCAATTCAAAGTCACTTTCACCGAAAAACTATACCTCTACATGTTCTACTATTTATCATTAAAATTTGTGGTTGTATTAAATTAAGCAAATCTATGGAATATTCATGTTCTTTATTTTCGAATAAAAATCGTGTTTAAATCACTAAATATAATAATGAGCTGAAAAAAACAAAATTTTTTCTGTTTCACATCATAGTTTATAGACGTCTATTGGACTGTATGTTGAAATAGCTAACATATTTCTAAATAGAGTCAGACAGTAAGGAATATTTTCATATGGAACAACTGCTTTGAGTTTGCCATCTTTTGTAACTTGTAATAATCGTTCCGTTTCGTAATCAGCCACAAGCCACTCATTACAGGTGAGTGAGCAACAGCGAAAGCCTATATTCTGTTCACATACAATATCGAATTTCAATAGCCAAATTCGGTCGAACGTATCTACAGATCGTAATTCCATACGCAATGATTTTTCCGGATTATTTCTAATGAGTAAACCAAGTCTTTCATTGTTGTACCGTATAGCTGAAATCCATTCATTATTTGAGCATGTAAAAGGAGATTTCCATTCTGTTACCAGTTTTATCGAAGGTAAAAGATCACATTTCTTCACAATCGAACCGTCTGTGTTGGTAGACAGAAATAAACACTTCTCAGAAGTGGTGCATGATAACCACCTTTTCTCCTCAATTGTTTTAATCTTTTCGATACTCATTGTACTTTCATCTACTAGAAAGATATTACTTCCTTCATTCACAATAAATCGATCTAATGTTGAACACCAACACATGTCATATATACCATCATAACTCCACAACGTTTCTTTGACTACATTCATCTCTCGATCAACAAGACATAAATTTGGTTCTTGATGTATTAATAAATACTTATCATTAGCACATATTGCGCGCTGGCTTCCACCTGGACGGTTAATAGTTTTAAAGAGGGATGAAAGATTTGATAGATCCAGTTCATGTTCAATTGTTGATTCAATCGAGATCATTGCACCATCAATGATTAATCGTTGTGTAGTCACTCTGAAAGATGTCTTATCTAGTTCATTAATTTGTTCTTTTAAATCACGCATCGTAGCTGTTAATGAATCGATCTGCTGACGAGTTGTCTCTTGGTTACGAATTATTTCAGCTATCTTAGATTGAAGGTGAGTGACCTCTTCACGTTGCTTTTGTATTTTCGTGTTCATGATTCCCTCGAGTTCTTCACATTTCTGTTCAAAAAGACGATCAATTTGTTGATGAGATCTATCACGCCATTGTTCTAATTTTCGACGACTTTCATCAGTGATACTTTCAATATTTAATGTATTGAAACGGTCACTCAATGCATTGAATTCATCCGTTAATGGATTTAACTGATTAATGAGTGCTGCATTATGTTCACTCAGATGTAGAATGCAGAGTTGTTGATCGCAACAATCGCAGATACCACGAGAGATGCGGGTGCATTTATCCAGAGCACAATTTTGAGACATTCTGTTACTAGTATTTGCCGCTAAACGCAAGTGATTAAAGCTACTCAAAGAATTGGATTTTCCCCACTATTCACGCATCGATATTCAATGCAATCAATCGACGTGAAAAATTTTGTGTAAGTGGTGGGTATTTGAAACGAATGGTAGTCAAATCGAAAACAGAAAGAAAAGATGTCATCAAGGTATTGTATGTTCTTCAATTTAATGACTACCTTTTCGTTTTACAAATTGTAGGTGTTAACAATCTTTCAGTCTTTCATTTGAAAACACCACCAAGATTTTCGGTCAGATAATTTGATTATTCTTTTAGTTTTTATGGCATGAGTTCACCAATTCACTACTTTTGGATATAATGCTAATCAAAAGTGTGCATAAGTGCTGTGGTGTAGAGTGAAACATTTTAAGTTTATCGAAAAAATAGATTGGTCACGATATTTTTCATTACTGATTCATACGTCTCCGTATGGGATATTTTATCTTTTAAAACTTGCCATCGCTATGAAAAATCCAACTTTCATACTAAAACAAGAAATATTTGACAATTCTTTTTGCGTAAATATGTTCACTTTGAGCTGACTGAATATATGCTACTACGTATGATTGAAAATTTGAGTTTATATTCAATGAAACAAATCTATAAGATATTCATGTTCTTTATTTTCAAATAAAAATCGTGTTTAAATCACTAAATATGATAATGAGTTGGAAATTCCAGATTTTTTTGTTTCATATCACAGTTTATAGATGTCTATTGGAATGTTTGTTGAAATAGCTAACATATTTCTAAAAAGAATACAATAATACGGAATGTTTTTATATGGAACAACCGCTTTGAGTTTGCCATCGTTTGTAACTTGCAGCAGTCGTTTCTTTTCGTAATCAGCCACAAGCCACTCATTACAGGTGAGTGAGCAATAGCGAAAGAATACATTCTGTTCACATACAATATCGAATTCCAATGTCCAAATACGGTCGAAAGTATCTGCAGATCGTAGTTCCATACGTAATGATTTTTCCGGATTATTTCTAATGAGTAAACCAAGTCTTTCATTGTTGTACCGTATAGTTGAAATCCATTCATCATTTGTGCAAGTTGAAGGAAATTTCCATTCTGTCACCAGTTTTATCGAAGGTAGCAGATCATATTTCTTCACAATTGACCTGTATGTGTTCGTAGACAGAAATAAATACTTTTCAGAAGTTGTGCATGATGACCACCTTGTCTCTTCAATTATTTCCACCTTATTTATTGTCATTGTATTTTCCTCAACGAGAAATATATCATTTTTTTTAGCGATAATAAATCGATCCAATGTTGAACACCAACACATGTCCCCTATATCCTCATAATTCCACAACATTTCTTTGACTACATTCATCTCAAAATCAACAAAACTTAAATTTGGTTTTCGATGTATTAATAAATAATTATCATTAGCACATATTGAAGATTTACTTCCACCTGGGCGTTGAATAGTAGTGCATGGAGTTGGTAGATTTGATAGATCAAGTTCATGTTCAGCTGTTGATTCAATTGAAATCATTGCACCATCAATAATTAATCGTTGTGTAGTCACTCGTAGAGATGTCTTCTCAAGTTCATTCATTTTCTCCTTTATCTCATGAATCGTTGCTTTTAGTGAATCGATCTGTTGACGAGTTGTTTCTTGTTCACGAATTATTTCAGCTATCTTAGATTGAAGGTGAGTGAACTCTTCACGTTGCTTTTGAACTTTCTCGCTCGTAATCCTCTCAATTTCTTCACATTTCTGCTCAAAAAGACGATCAATTTGTTGATGAGACCTGTCGCGCCATTGTTCTAATTTTCGGCGACTTTCACCAGTAATCTTTTCAATATTCAAAGTATTTAATCGATCACTCAATGCATTAAATTCATCCGTTAATGGATTTAATTGATTAATGAGAGATGCATTATGTTCATTTAAGTGCTGCAAACAGAGTTGCTGTTCACAACAATCGCAGATACCACGAGAAATACGACTGCATTTGTCGAGAGCACAAATTTGAGACATTTCGTTACAACTATCTTCGTTTCGTCAGTATTCGTTAGAAATACATGAGCACATGTAAATAAAAATAAAGTCTAAGATAAATCTACCTCTCTGTATGATAACGTTTTAGCCTTACACCTGTTATTTTGAGATGAAGAGAGAGAAAACATCACAAAATATCTGACGCACAGACACAAAAATAATTTTTATTATAAAGACGAATTCATCTGTTGTTCAAGTAATAGACGAGCCATCTGAGCAAACGTCGGTGCTGCTAAAACTGCTGATTCATCTGCCTCACTATTCACCGGTGGCTAAACGAGAGGAAAAATATCGATTTCGTACAATCTCACAAAAGTTGATATTTTACCATTGGAATAAATTTAATAAAATCTTGATTGCCAGGTGGTTTTTGAAAATGACCATTTCGAGTTGCAAGAGTATGTGCTACTACTTCTCCATTTGCATCATTCGTAAAATTCTACACGAAAAAAAGATCATATGTAAATAGAACGCGTTATTTAAAAAACTTACACTAAATGGAATTGAAATATTTGATCCTTCATTCACATCATCGGTATCAATTTTAGCAACAAGAATATTCGTAATTGGACTTGAACATGATTTTTTAAAGCGTACTTGTCCAGATGATAAATCCCACATAACACAATCTTTATCCAA
>Ga0209935_1005973_pt1 | contig 9992 bp, 13 predicted proteins | sample ThiBio_1000_plan_2_FD_183958 | JGI IMG/M metagenome (GOLD analysis project Ga0209935, IMG submission 183958) | Wastewater bioreactor microbial communities from Cape Town, South Africa - Thiocy_cont_1000_plan (SPAdes) | ecosystem: Engineered > Bioreactor > Thiocyanate-remediating >... | reverse complement strand
AGGGTGCTGGCTTGGCTGAGCAAAGGATCCAAGAAGGCCTAGTACGGTGAGACAGCGAGAATGAGTGAGGGAGAGGAAGAGGGGTGGAGAGGCCGTTGAGGGTTTACCTCGACGATGAATTGCAAATTTTCTATGTAGGTTTCTTCTGTTTCCAAGAATTCTGCTTGTAACATCTTGGCGCGTTCTTCTGGCGTCAATTTGGTCATGGGAGGCATGTTGACCTCAGATGATACTTGAGGCTCATCAAGCCGCTGATTGGTGTTTCTCAGTTAGAATCTCAAATTAAAATCCAAGAACGAGAAAAAACAGCGGAAAAGTATCAAGAGAAGAAAAGAACGGAGGTGAGAGAGGTGGGGGGGAAGGAGAAAAAAAGAAAGGAGAGCGAGAGAGAGAAGAGGGAGAGAGAGAGAGAGAAGAGAGAGAGAGAGAATAAAAACGTACGGTGATGACAAACTCAGAGCCTTTGGAAACCTTATTTTTCAGGTGTTTCTCTCCTTGTGCCTTATTGAGGGGCACCTTGCCAGTAGGCGAATAAGGACCATGGTAGTCATGTTTCTTGGCATCGGGATCGATTATCTCGATGAGGGTGTAGAGGTATGCCCTCTCCTGCTCAATGAACTCCCCAACATCCTTCACCTCCTCTTTTGAAGGGAGTGCCGTAGTGCGTTTCTGCAGGGACTCCAATAACTTACGGAGTTGCTTGTTGAGGTGGGCTGTTTGCGCCTGAGACTCACGCAGGGCCACCTCGGTCTCGTCGGACTTGGAAGAGTCTACTCTGACCTTGGGTTGAATCATAGAGTGCGACTGGGGTGCGGAGTTGGGAGAGGCGGTGGGTGTGCGCGCTGTGGGTGCTGACTTCACAGCGAGAGAAGCAGCTGCGGGTGGGAGTTGGTGTTTTGGGGATTCGCTGGAACGATCGCTGGTTGATTCCCCACGGGGAGATGACGGCGGCTTTGTGACGGTTGAATTAGATGAGGTTGTAGGAGTCGAAGGTAGAGGCCTTCCGATCGATCGTACATCCTTCTTGAGGCCATATCTTTTAGGATTTAAGGTGATCAGCAAAACAGGAACGAGAAAGGAAAGCGAAAGAGAAAGAGAGAGAAAAAAGATACGGTACCTTACTTCCGGCTTCTTGGCTACCAAGGATAATTCTACAGGCTTATTGGCAGCTGAGGCGCGGCTAACTTCAGGTACGTTTCGGATCTTCGAGAATTCGACGGCCAAGACGTCCTCCTGTTGATTAATGCAAAGTTGAGTCTTTGAACGCTTGCTAATACCGTACATTAACTCCAAGGTTATAATCCGTAGGCATGTCATTTGATAACTCAGGGATCTCTCGGAAGATTGCCCTCTATGAATAAAAAGATGTTTCGTAAATCAGAAATACAAAGAGAGAGGCGATTTACCTTGACTTGATCGACGGTGTATCCCAGAGGTAAAACGAATTCATGCACTTCCCCTCCGGAGGGTAAGCGCACCTGAAGAGAAAATATATCGTGAGAAACAATACAAGGGCCAAAAGCAAGGAGTACCATAATGTGTGCGGCGCCGTCTTCTTTTGCCTCCATTGCTTCCCCTCTTCTCGTTGCGGGCTTGTTTGTCTATTCAATAAATTAACGTTAGTAGAAATTGATTAATTTGCGACAATCAAAGCGATTGGTTACAGGCGTGCTAGTACCTGTAAGTGGCATTCCTTCTTTTCTATGCTGAGTCTTGCAAACCCAAACAACAGCACTCTGGTTCTTGTTTGTCCTTCTCTTAGCGTAGATGGTAACGGTGAAAGTAAACCTGTTTATTACTCGCTGCAAAATGAAAAAAAATGATTTCGAAGAATTCAGTCCTCGCAATGGGCGCGCAGAAGGTGGAGATCGTCGTCGAGGAGGATGCTCGGTTGATGTTGTCCAACAAGCTGGCGGTAGGGAAGGGATATTGGCTTTTACTCATGATGTTGCCGGGGGGATTCATGATAATTCCTATTTGGTATTGGATCACAGTCGCTGCCGAGTTATCTTGGTGGTGGTTTATCTTACCGGTCAACATCGCTGTACAGTTTGTGAGTGTCTCGCTCTCGTTTGTGATCTCCTCAATACAGCGGCGTATCAATATCCTAACACTCCTATTAAATTCAATGCGTTGCGTGATCTAGATGATTGCGGGCTTTATGTTCGGCACTTTCCGGATTGATTCGTTGTGGATATTCGATAAGGAATCTCGATGTATCATATACGAGCGAGTGCGCCCACCTTATTTCACATATTTCAACGGTATCGTACTCATCCTTCGCTATTCATGCTCGTTGATTTTCGTTATCGCTGATCGACGACGTTTCTTTTGTTCTTTAGTTCCGGAGAGATTTGGGTTGGGGCCTCCTTGGACGCTCCCACCTCCATCAACATTCAGTATAGAGGATGTGAGTGGAGTGAGTATAGAGGAGCACTACGAGGCGGTCGGGGGTCCGAGGAAGAGGAAGGGAGACAAGGGGCAGAGGGAGAGGATGCAGAAAGTGTTTCGGCCCATCCTGGAGTTTCATAGCGGGGGAACACCAGAAATTCTGTATGGGTGGACCATCGATCGCAACGCTGTACAAAGAGATGTAGATACGATCCTCTCCTTCCTCGACTTGCACCCACAACTGGATTCCTTGGAATAATAACATATTTATTCGTTTCTGTTCTTTTCTTTTCTTGCTTTCCGCATTTCGTTCTCTCTTTCTCTCGCGAATGTACGCAAAGGAAGCGGGAGTGTCTCGCATAGCGGTTGATAGGGAGTTTATTGATTTCATTTCATCTTTTCGTCTACTCTACACTTGTGTACTTGAATGGCGGGTACTGTCCAGAACCTGCATAGCTATGGTTAGAAACTCTTTCATGGTGTGGAGGAAGGATCACTCACCCACAAGAACAAGGACCACCACTCCAGTGGTAAGAACCTATCTTCCCGTTACATTTCGGACAGAAGAACTTCCCTTCTACCTCCTCCATGCTTCCCATCCAAGGAAAGGTCACAGAATCTTTCAAGAACAACGACGTGCATTCGGTAAAGTTCGACATTGGGTGCTGCCTAAATGAATGTGTGAACTTGTTGTGGTGGCAGTGTACACCTAGAGTGACTTACCCTTTGCGCTTGCCGAAGGACCCCTTTCCTGAGCCAGGTTCGTGGGGCAGAATGTGCTGATCTTCGCATAGTCTGTAGCCACACATCCGACATGTGTAGTACCGCTCCTTCACTTCGGCTTCTGCTTCTGGCTGCTTGGAATTTCCTGGCGCCTCGTCCTCCTTTTCTTTCTCTTTCTCTTTCTCTGTTTCTGGTTTCTCCTCCTTCTCCTTCTCCTTAGGATCTGCTTTCTCACCCCCGTCTTTGCTTTCTTCTTTCAGGTCTTCTCCTTCTTCCTCTACAACTACCTGAGGTTTGGCTGCCTCGCATATTTCACATTTCACCCCGGAGCTATTCAGATATGTACAAGCCTCACATACCCATTCGCTCTGTTCCTCTGTGTGCGTCCCCTCTGCTTCCTGTTGCGCTGCCTCCTCTTCCTCCTTTCTTTTGCATCGTTCTAAGAAGCTCTTCGTCGCCTCTGCCGTCGCTTGCGTCCTTGCATATTGCTTTGGGGTTAACAGCTTGTAGCGAGTATAAGATAAGCTTCCGTCTTTCGGTTTGAAGTTGTACGAGCTCTCGATAAATTTGGGGTCAAGCTGGGTGGAGGATTAGCACGATTGATCGCCGACAATTTCAGAACGTTACCAATAATTTGACGAGGGCACCGTCGAACCAGAGAAGGATTTCCTGAAGGATAGGTTGACCTTCCCTCTCTGTATGCAACATTCTCACTTGGTCCTTGAACGCGCGTGCTATTTTTCTTATTTATAATCAGTTCAGTATTTAGTGTAAGGCACTCATCAGTACATACTTATTCAGATCATCGGGGAAGCTCTTTTCTTTGATTTGGATCTCACAGCCATCATCTGGGTACGTTTCTGTAGTCAAATAAAAAGGAAATTTTAGATTGTTTTAGATAAATAAACAAGATTGAAGCCAATACTTTTTAATTGAAAGTAGAGTCTTACTCCTTCTATTCCATCGAAGGGAAACTCCTGTGATGGTTTCACTACAAATGAGAACTGCAGCGGATATGTTGTCCTACAGCACGGATGAGGTAAAAATTAACATTGGGCGCGCAACGCATACTTGTAAATAACGAATGTCTCCTTGTAGGTCTTTTTGAGGAGCGTCAACTCGCCCTTTACGAGCGACAGGTCTACGGGCTCTTTCAGCTTCTCCATCTTGTCTTACAAAATGCCTGTACCTCGTTTGCTTCTTCAACAAGAACTTTCTGAGAACGCCTTCTTGGAACTGCAAATGTCGGACAACACTCGCACTGCCTTTATCCCGCGTGTTCTAAACAAGCTTAATCTGTGCGAGAATCTTTATCTTTACACTTCGTATGCTCTTGATGCTCCATCATGTGCTACTTTTGTTCCTGTTGTCGCTCTCGGTGCTTTTCTCGGATATTGGCCAACATGCGCAGAAGCCGGGACGGTAATTTCTTTCTTAGCTGACCCGCGGGAAGCGGCTCGCTTCTGATGCGGTACTCGTAGGGACCTTCCTCCAATATCTTGCGGTCTTTAGGGTCGTACCAATTGAACAGACCTGGGTGTGCTGTTGAGAGAGTGAGGTGAGTCTCTTTGTTAATCCTTGGTAATAATTGGTACCTATTGGGGGCGGCTCGTTGAGTTCCATCACGTGAATGGCGGTACTCATGGGGTCTAGAATAAAATCGATGGTATAGCTATCGACTTTGACTGACGGGGCGACTTTCTTCCAGTACTCTATTATTCGTCGCTCTATCTCGTCTCTTCTCGCCCATATCTCCTCCAAAAAGATGTCCTCATAGTACTGTGTAAAGCCTGAAAGTGGGAAGGCACTTGAATACAGGACTGATAGGTAAAGGAAAGGGCTAGGACAGGAGGTATACCATTAAGTTGTCCTTTCATAATAAACAATCTAAACTCCCAAACAGGATCTATCGTTGCCCACTGCCTAACTACAATTTGTAGGGTGTGCTTGTAGGCGGTGGCCTTCTTCAGGTCTTGGATGATTCGCTCACTATTGAGAAGCAGCTCCATCGCTTCCTTGCCGCTGGTTACCATCATCGCTTTGGAGCAGCTTCGGATGAAGACTGTCATATTCTCATTCATCTCCTTCTCTTCACAAACATCACCTGCAAAAAACATGAAATCTGATCCTTTGGGGTGGGAGGCAGCACGTACCGAAAGGCGCAAAGCGTTTGATTTCTCGTTTGGCTCTTTTGTGCATGCGATTGCACAGATTGTCTACAATTGCATCTTTAGGACTACGGTCTGATAATCGAACGAAAGCGCCGCTATCTTTGTAGGCTTGGATGAGATTGTCGAGCTTGATCAAAGGCGATTTAATCAAACAGAAAGGCGATGAAATCTTACCTTTGCGACTGTCTCGCCCAGTACAGTGTCGTTATCTTTCAAGTCTGTGCTGTCCCTTTTCCAGAAGGATTCGAAAGAACTGAAACAGGACTTGTCCAAAACCGCTTGAGCCTCTTTCTCGTTTAACGGTAAAAAGGCACTTGGGAAGGTAAACGCTTGCAAATCGGGGTACCAGCGATCGAAATAATAGTAGGGGTCATCCCAAGGATTTGTTTTCGTTTTGCCTTCGTCTTGTGGTTCTTCTCGCGTGGTGCTTGTTCCCTCACTCGTGCTCACGCTAACTACGTCGCTGTCGTACTCCTCTATTTCGTCCTTGTAGAGACATCCGTGGTCCTGTTCGTCTGCTTCCATTCTAAGAAGAGCTGAAAGTAGGGCGCAGAGGACAAGGCTAAGTTGGGGCTTCTTGTTTATTTGGCTAGCGGTATCTAAGTACCGCATGGTCCTCTCAGTTCTGCATCCTCTACCAATCTTCCTAGTACCAGGCAGTGTAAACGCTCTCTTCTTTACGCGCGGGCTCTTGCGGGCGTACGTAGATGACCTGAATTTTAGGGGACAGTTTTGGAATCCCTCCACTGGTGTACAGGGTAGTGAGTCCTGAAGGAAGCGACTGAAGATCAAGCGTGGTGGGCCACAACCAATTCGATATGTCCAATATCTACACAATACCAAGTAAGCCAAATTCAGGTAGGCTGGAGGAGGGAAGAACGAACCTGAAGCCATTCGGGTAGATCATCGAAAATTTGTGAGGCGTCAAGTCGAATATCCAAACTCTGGGAGAGGTCGGGTAAGTACAGCTTGAGGAATATCAGCTTCCTTAGTTCGTGTAGCGAACGCAAACAATTTGGAATGGTTATCATGTGATCCAGCTATGAATGGAACAACGTTATTAGTTATCCAGAGAGCGAAAGGGGAGTGACTTACCCGTAATCGTAGGTGCGTCACGTTGGGCACATATGATGGGTTGACAACGCTGTGCGACTCCAGAGAGGTGACGTGGGGTAGAGAGGTGATGTCGGAGATACCACCGGCAACGAGGGTCTTAAGAGCGGGCAGGGCCGCTTCGGTGTCGAGATTCCGAATCGCTCTGCAATCGAGATAAGTCAAGTTGGGAAAGTTGATGTTGCCCTTGTGTCCGTCTACGCTGCAGTTAAATAATTTGAGGGTCTTGAGGGTGGTGGGCAAGGTTGGCACTGCAGCTTCGTCAAAGCCATCCACATCAAGATATGTCAGTCGGCGGGGCAGCGACTCCCAAGTCTTAGAAGACACTCGCATTTGCCTTCGAACTGCGCATTTTCCTACCTGAGGATTCAGCGTGAAGCCTTTCAAGTTTTCAGGCAGTTGGGGGATAGCTTAGGTGTAGTAGAGGGTGAATAGAAAATAACAAACGATAGAAAAAGATTAACACTACCTAGATCGAGGTAGATTCCCGAACATGAGCTGATGTCGACCTTTTTTATGTTTGGCGGGAGGCAACCGATGGAGCTGCAGAGCAAGTATTCGCATGAAGATAGATTCAATGATGTGATGCTCGGCGGGATGTGTTGTAATTCAGTACTGGTTAGCGCTTCACATCGTGAGAGATTGAGATGCTTCAAGAACCTTGGGCTGCTGTGATCACCAAGGAACTTCAACAGCTTGATTAACCTTTCGGGAGATGCTGTTCTGCGGAAAGATTCAGGCGGGGTCAATCGGGAAAGAACGAGTTGACGGAAGACACGATTCACGCAAGAGATCGAGGGCAGTAGCTCGGTTTTAAATGGCAAGAAGGAAAAGATCAAGTCGAGCAACTCTGCGGGCATGAAGATGGAAACCCGCGCTCCGTCCGCAGTAACCTCGAAATCTACACCATTAATTTCATAATGCTCTTCTATATCAAAGATTAGCTTAAGAATATAGAAGTGTCGGTACCTTCTTTTCGCTCTTCCTCCTTTGCGTTTTCTTGCCGAATTGGTGTCGGCGTCAAACAGATGGCACATCGTAAAACCCCATCAATTTCCTCTGGACTAGCAAGGCAGAAACATTCAGGGCACATCAGCGCCTCTTCAGCGAGCTCCAAGTGCTGCATTGCTTTGCTGCTCGGGTTCGTGACTCGCTTATTCCGTGAAAACGAGTGTGAAGAGGGCAGACCTCAAGCGAAGAGAGACCTTTGGATCGAAAGCATGCGAAAGCATCTAAAGCATGAATGCTAGCGAAGTGAAGCGTTCATGTTCTCTTTACGCTGAGTACACGTTGAGAGTTCCTGATGTGGTGGTTCTCGCTCGGCGGCTTTCTTTCCTCGAACCGGGTTCAAGCGGGCACAAACTCAAATGAGGGCTGTGGTTGTTGACCGCTGGTGTGAGGCCGAGGACCTGAAGGTACCGCAAACATCCCTGCTCTCGCGTTCATGTCGCGGTTGTAACTCATCTGCTAGGTTTCTTCAAATGTGCCTATCCCACAACTCAGGGCTGGTTCTGTCTTGGTAAACGTAAAGTTTGCTGGTAATCTGTCCTAGGCCAGGAATGTAATCAATAGACTTATCACCCTGCCTAGGCGCCAACTTTTATGACATATTGATGGTTCAAGGCAAGTACCAGGTAAGAAGATACTCTGAAATTTTAGTATCGTACTCGGCTTACGAGTTACATTGAAATGTTTAGTTTAAGCCGCCATTCCCATTCATACCTGGGACCGAATTTGCTGGTGTTGTGGAAGCTGTTGCGTCTGATGTAACGCAATGGACGATCGGGCAACAGGTTTACGGGTTCGCGCAAACTGGCGCCTTCGCCGAGAAGATGGTGGTTTCCGCGTTCACGCTACGCGCTGTACCCCCGCGCATGTCATTGAAAGAGGTTGATCTTTCCCAACCTCATTCATTTTCTAAATCTCTATAATCTTTAAGGCATCTGGATTTTCAATGACTTATCCTACATCCTATGCGTACGTATCTAATAGCCTTTCAAAGGAGTCCTGAAGGAAAAACAAACAGGGGGCTAGTCTATAGAGGCAAACTTCAAGCAGGAGAGACTCTACTTGTGCACGCCGCAGCGGGAGGTGTCGGCATCGCTGCTGTGCAGGTGAGTTGCCCTCTTAGTATGTACTCTTTTCTCTTACAACATTTCCCTTGCGCAGATTGGCAAGGCATTGGGTGCAAGGGTGATAGGCACTGTTGGTAGCAATGACAAGATAGAGGTTGTGAAGAGAGCTGGCGCAGATGAGGTTTCTTCCTCCTCTCCCTTCTCCCCTCAGTTATAAAACCCTTTTCCCCTCCAATAATAGGTTATCAATTACAATGAGCAAGATTTCGTTGCCGAGGTGAAGAAGCTTACCGATGGCAAGGGAGCAGATCTGATCTATGTACGTGCCACCGTGCCCTAGAGATAGAGCCGAGAGAGGTGGAAAGAGGGAAATCGAGAGAAAGAGAAAGAGAGAGATAGAAAGAAGAAAAGAAGAATAGAAAACCGTCACACTCACTTCACTCTAAAGGATCCTGTGGGAGGACCGGTGACGGATAAATCACTCAGCTGCATAGCGTGGGGTGGCAGACTTTTAATTGTCGGTTTTGCGAATGGCGCCATTCCGGCCATCAAGACCAATAGAATCCTCTTGAAGAGCTGCGACGTTGTTGGGTAGGAACTCTCTCTCTCTCTCTCTCTCTCTCTCTCTCTCTCTCTTTCTCTCTCTCTCTCTCTCTCTCTCTCTCTCTCTCTCTCCCTCTCTCCCTCTCTCTCACTCACTCACTAATATGCTTCAATCACAACCGCAGTCTCTTCTGGGGCTCCTATGCACTCTATGAGCCTCAAAAGATCAAAGAGGCCTTTGAAGCGATAGAGAAGATGTATGGGGAGGGCAAGCTGCACCCTGTAGTGTGTGATGTCTTCTCTTTGGACAACCTCAAGTTGGGGTTGCAGAAGATTGCATCCCGTAAGACCTATGGCAAGCTCATCATCAGCATTGAGGGCGAAAAGGCCAAGCTCTGACCTATTGTTTTCCTTTATTTCATAAAACTCCTTGTTGTCTGCGAGTGTTTCCCTCCTGCTGTTCTCAGAAAAGAGTAAAAAGTAAGCAAATGGAGGAGGCAACGAGTTTTGGTTCTCTTCCTGTTGAGCTCTTTGATATCATCCTGCGTTTGGCCGCTTCGGATGATAACCAATATGCGTCTTTGCTTCCTTTGGTATGTTGCTCTTGGCGTTGCTCCAGTTCGCTTCGTAGCACATGCTGCGGGGCTCCCGCCGGCGCGAGGGGTGTTAGATGTACTAATCACATCACACTTGCAATGACGGCCGCGAGGGCAGGACAGTTGGGTGCGTTGAAGTGGCTGCGAGAGAAGGGGTGGACTACTTTGGAACAGACGACCTGTGCGTGTGCTTCTCAAGGAGGTCATTTGGATTTGTTGATCTGGTTACGAGAGAACGAGTGTGATTGGGATCAAGCAACTTGTCTCATGGCGGCTGAAGGGGGCCATTTGGAGGTGTTAAAGTGGGCGCGAGAGCACGGGTGTGTTTGGATCTCTGGGGAGTGTAGTGCGGTAGCCGCCAAGGGTGGCCACCTTGAGGC
>Ga0209935_1005971_pt1 | contig 9994 bp, 15 predicted proteins | sample ThiBio_1000_plan_2_FD_183958 | JGI IMG/M metagenome (GOLD analysis project Ga0209935, IMG submission 183958) | Wastewater bioreactor microbial communities from Cape Town, South Africa - Thiocy_cont_1000_plan (SPAdes) | ecosystem: Engineered > Bioreactor > Thiocyanate-remediating >... | reverse complement strand
CTCCTCTCTCGCACAGTCACCACTCTTCTCACAACCACCACTCTCAGCAACCACACCTCTCCCCTGTCTGAATGACAAAAATATTTCCTCCCATTCATCGCGTGGGACGCCCTTCCCCGAATCCTCGCATGTGAACTGCAGGAAGTACCACTCCTGCTTGATGTGGCCTCCTGGATCACTCTCGCTGTCGCCCCCACCACTCTCCGTCTCTCTCTCGCTGTGTCTCTTTCTCACATGCATTCGTATGAATCCCTCTGTTGTGAACTTGAATGCATTCGATAGCAAGTTGATGACAACCTGTCGCAACTTCACTTCGTCTCCTATGATAAATTCCTCCACATCCTCATGCACTATGATCTCGAATATCAATTTGCTCTGCACTTTTCGCTTCACCGCATCGAAAAGCGCTTCAATCCTTTGCATGGCTGCTCGAATATCGATGGGACCTTCTTTAGGCTCTACCTTGTCTTGTTCCAACCTATCATTGTGTGTGGTGTGTGAGAAAAAGAGAGAGAGAGAGAGAGAGAGAGAGAGAGAGAGAGAGAGAGAGAGAGAGACTCTACCTTGACAGTTGTAATACATCGTTCAACAAGTCTAGAAGGTATTTACCCGACTCCATGATGATGTTGACTAGCTGTCCTTGATCGGGGGTGAGGTTGTCTCTGCTGTGATCGAGGAGATCTGCAGAGGCTATGACCCCATGCAAGGGCGTGCGGAGTTCGTGCGAGAGGACGCCCATTATATCGGTGCGCTTACGTCGCTGCCATGCCGCCATGAGATGTTGTTGTCTCCAGTGTACCATGTTCTTTAATCTGAACTCTAACAGATTGTGATCATATCCATTTTCATCCTTGTAATCCCCTCCTGCTTTGATGGCCGCTTCATAGTGTTCTCGAAAAGGAACCTTTGTAATGCAAATAAATCTAATATATATATTTTGGTCGGACGTACAAAGTAGGGATTTTGCAAAGAAACATTATTAAGCGTAACCAGTGGGTGCGAATCTATCACTCCGTTCTGCGCGCGGCAGCCTATCATTCTTCTATCATACCTATGATACGAATCAATTTGTGTATTGGCAATTAAGCACTCACATGCACATAATCACCATTGCTCGATCGCCAAAATGCTGATTGTCGTTCAACGCGCAAGCCTCATAACAGATAAGTTTGTTGACAGGAAATCCAGCTGCTATCGGCCAGCCCATCTCGACTGCAACCCGAACACAATCGTACCGGCGGCGCAAGGCATCATTTTTGAGTTTCATCCAAAACTCGAGTATTGCATTGTCACCGTTGTTCCAGTACGCTCCGAGCGTAAGCGCTGCGGGGATTAGAGCAACATCTCCTGTTTGGATGGATTTGTGCACATCAATTTTTGATAGATTGCTTTGCCGTTCTTCTTGAAACCAAGACACAAATGCCTCGGGGGTGTTCTGTTGATACAGATAGACGCATTGTTGTCGGCAAGTCGGATCGGTCAAACCCTCGGTGAAGTATTGCCTCACCAGATCACGCAATTCTTCATCGGTGTCGTACAATGCGCCGATGTGATCCCCAGGCAGAAATCCGCATTTTTGGACATTAAATGTGACTTTCGCTGGGGTCTCGCGGTAGCTGGCGTCACGGTTTGGGCTCAGTGGCACCCCGCCTTCCTCCCCCTCTTGCATTTCTCAACCACCCTTAGACCCGAAACAACGCCGACGGAAAACTTACGTAATTCTGCTAAGGATTCTTGCTAGGTCGCTTAGCCCTGCACTTGGTTAGTTATAGAGGTGGGGGGGGAATATATTGGATGGCAGCTAGGCTGACACTTCTTCTTTTTCAAAGTCTGTTCGGCATATTCACAAACTATTTTGAGATATCTAACTAAACATCACATCATCCTCTTTTTCCAGGCCGAGGGGGCGGTCGCCCTACAACCTATCCAGAAGTATCCTCGCCCCAAGCTTATCGCGCATAGAATGCACACCCTCTCCCACTCGCCTCGAATCCCCACCATGTCGGAGAACTCTTCCTTCCCTGGTGCGTAGGTCCAGCAAATATTGCCAACGTAGGGACAACAATCTCCACAGAACACCTGCCCACACATGCGGCAATGGTGTCTCCTATTGAAGAGGGAGAACTCGCAGCGACAATCTTGGCAGACGGTGTACTCATCGCTCTGTAGATACTCAGAGGGTTTCCGTTTCCTCAACCTCAACGGGCCCTCCCCAGCGGGGTCGCCGCAGATTTCGAATCCTCGATGGGAATTGATAGCTGTAATAAGCGTATTACTCACAACCATGCTCACCACCTGCGCGAGAGCCGTTGTGTAGTATTGTGTAAACCAGGCATTCTGTGGTGAATCAATTTGTGAGATAAACATAATGTTACGCCGTTGATTTAGCGGGGGGATTGCGGTGGGCCTACCGTGAAAAGCAGCACTTTTTTGATTTCGACTGTGCGCGGGCCGAGGGCAAGGGATGTACTGATCGATTTTTCGTCTAGTACCAGCACTCGTACTCCTTCCTCGAGATCATACAATCGGCACGGGCTCCCACAACAAGGGAGACTTCTTTCCAACACGAAAGAATAGCTTTCCGAAGGTGATTTCAGAATCGAGGTTTCGCGCGCTCCTCACCAACTCCTTTACCTCCTCATCATTGAAATGGGCATAATCTTGGTATTGGCACAGGTGAGAGCTGCCTAGCGCCTCTGGAGCAAAACAACCGGCCGCGCAAGACAGGAAATACGACAGCTGAGCCACCGGCTGGTCCAGTGCAACAGCTCCTTCCTGCATTTCTCCTTCTCTTGTGGGTAAATAAATCGTGCCTAATCCCTTTTCTCAGCTCAATCAAGATTATGACTCTTGTTTCGTTGAGTGAGTCGCTTCTCGTCTCCAAGTGAAGTCCTTCTTATCATCAATCATACATGAAGGAAATAAAAAGGTTTATGTGCATTTCAAAGTTTAGGATTGTTTTACGTTACAAAGAGGGAATTTGATTGTTAGGGGGAGGGGAAGGGGTTAGGCGAGTCTTATTTGTTCCTTAATCCTTTCTCTTTCCCTTCGGACATCCAGTAGCCCGCACCGCCATCTCGAACGTCGAGTTGCATATTCCAAGGGATGAAGGTTGTCTTGTTGCCCGCAGCCTCGACAACTTCCTTGAGACCTCGAAGGATAGCCAGTTCCTTAGCGAGGCCTGAGTCCTCTTGGAGTCGGGCACCTTTAGCCCGTTGTTCGGCGGTGTAGAGCTCAGCATCGGCCTTGATCTTCAGTTCTTGAGCCAGACCCTCGGCCTTCTGAATGCCGGTGGCGGCCTGGGCAGCGATGTTTGCCCTATCGGAGGCGGTTTGGAGCTTATTCGATGCCCTGTTGGCGAGAAGCTTCTTCAACTCTTGATCATGGAACTCCAACTTCTCGATCGACATATCCAACAACACAAGACCCCAAGAAAACACACATTCCTAAAATAGAAAGAAAAAGTCAGAAAGGGAAGTGGGGGAGGGCATGGAAGGATGTGTGATACGTACCCTTAATTGGTCAAGGAAGGCTTCACGAACAATGTCACTGAAAAGAAGATTGGGGGTGGCGAAGTCTACTTGCTTGCCCTTGCCCTTCTTGCCTTTGCCGCCCTTCTTCTTAGGGTCGACGTCATCATCGTCATCATCAATAAAGGCGCCACCGCCGGGAATCGACAGCGCTTCATTCTTGTTTCCGGGGAGAGTTGGGGCGATCTCATCGATGGAGTGATGGAGGAAGATGGAGGTGAGGGTGGCCTCAGCACGGTCGAAGAGAGCCTGGGTGACGTTCTGCACATCCTTGTAGGCCTTGCTGGGGTCTTCGATCATGTAGGTGATGACGGCGCTGACAATGATCGCGATACCGTCATTGGTGTTGACCTTGAGAGGGTCGAGACGCTTGACTTGGGCCTGAACCGATGCGAATTCCTTGAATTTGAATGTAGGGCTGGTGCGGATGTGAAGACCTGGCTCGAGGATCTGAAGCTTGCCGGTATCATAGGCGACGCCGACTTCACCCTCATTAACGAGGATACGGCGGTAAGGACCCATCTCGATGAGTTGGTCGCTGATCTTCTTGTGGCCTTCGAAAGTGTGAGGGGCTTGAAGAATATGTCTGCCTTGCTCCAAGATGATCATCTGGCCGTTCTTCCAACTGAGACCCAACTGACCCTAAAAATATATTGAAAACAAACTGAGTTAATTTTCAAACCGGTCGGGCACAGCAACACAGTCAGCAAATACCTTCTTGATGGTGACGATGGTAATTGGGCCATGAGTGATGAGCTCATCGTTGACGTTCACGTTGCGGACGAAGTTGTGGGTGAACGAAAGCAACACATATCTGCCAGGACGAAGAAACACAGGTATACCGTTGTGCAATGTTAGCCCGATCATGCCGTCAGGCACTAGTTGCATTTTTGAAAAGATCCGAATAAGACCTGTTGGGAGTGATGCAGTTAGTGAGGTGTTGTGAACTGCAGAAAATTCAATTACACTACCAAAGCCAGTAGCACCCACGGCGGCCAGAGCGAATGTCTTGCCAAAACCCGCTGGCTGCTTCACGAAACCAAGATCGTCAAGTGCATCTACTAAGGATTTGCCGTCTTCAACGAGTGTGTCTTGACTGGTCTCTACTTCGCCGTCAGCGTCCACTGACAAGACATCGTTCTTCTTGCTCTTCTTGTTATTTGACATCACTAGCTACGTTGCGATGTTGTTCGCGAGTGGGTTGACTTGTAGAATACACCTGCTGCATGATTGCACGTATTTATATGCCTCGTCATGGTGTCAACTTCGGGGCAGTCCAATGGGAACACTCATAAGAGAATAGGATGTAGCCATCATCCGCTTTTATCTCTGGCGTCCATTTGTTTTGCTGCTTGAAGTAGAGGAACTTGAATTCGAAAATGCCGATTGGTCTACATTGCGTCACCGAAATTTGAGTGAACGAGCGGCAAAAAAAACAGCAACACGTGGGCGAAAGGTTGTATGCTAATCTTGTTCACAGCAAAGAAACCACGTGGTTGCGCGCACATTTAAAGGACTGATTTCGGGCGGGATGGAACCCCGCCTAATTGACGAATTGCACCGCTTCACGCACGGCCTGGTAGAACACTTCTTCGATGTTTACGCGTGTTTTGGCCGAGGTTTCGAAGAAAGGTAGGCCAAAGCTCTTTGCAAGTTCGGCTCCTTCAGTCGTGCCGACTTCCCTCTTGTCTGCCAGGTCTATCTTGTTGCCCACAAGTATCATCGGCGAAGGCAATCCCTCAGGTTCTCTTACACTAATGATCTAGAAAGGTAAAACGTGATGAGAGAAGCTACACAAAAAAAAAAAAGGCTGCCCACCTTATTGCGGGTTTGAGTGATGGCATCGAAACTGGCTCGAGAGGTAACGCTATAGAGGAGAACGAACGCCTGGCTGTTGCGGATATACAAATCGCGCATCGCGGTGAAGCCATAGTCGTCAGTAGTATCTTTGTATTATTTTCTTTCATTAGCCTTTTCTTTCCTGGTAATAATAATGTAGTCCTTACCTAGTATCTCCAACACGCAAGTCTGTTTATCAATCACACACTGCTTGCGATAGGAATCCTCGATGGTAGGATCATAGCTATGAAGGAGATGAATAGAAAGGGAGTAAGACATGGAGGTAGATAGAAAAACGTACCATTCGACGAAATAATGCTGAATAAATTGAATCACGCTTGTCGATTTCCCAACACCACCTTCTCCCATCACCACGAGTTTGTACACTCCCGCTTCCACTGCTCGGCGGCCATCTGGTTTCTTTGTAGCTTTGGCTTGAGCTTTTTGTGAGACCATTACCTTTTCCTCAGAAGGCAACAGTCTTAGGACATTAAAGCCCTTTTTTAAAAGGGGTTAGTTGTTGTTAGTGCTTTAGGTTTGTTTACCTTAAACTCTGCGTGCAAGGCATGATCTCCGGCAAGCAAGGAGATGGAATGAATGCCGTCGAGATAGGGAAGCTTAAAGTAAGCATCTTTTACAGGCTTGGGAGTCTCCGGATGGGTCAGGAAGCCGCACACATATGGCTCAAACGCTGCCGATAGGACATTCCAATTCAACACTCCGGGTCCTTCCAAAGGCCCCTTTAATAGACTATGGTACACTTCCCTATGGAAGTGTGTTTAGAACATATATGATCTTAAAAAAAAAAGCACAAGTACTTGATATCGTCAAATTCTTGATGGAAATTGATGCTTTTGAGCGCTCCGATGAAGCTTAATAACCCATGCAGTTGGCTAGGTAAAGATGATTTCAAGGTCTCCTCCAAAGCAGTAAGGAAGATAGGTCCGAATTCTACATCCATACCTGTAGGTGACATATGTAGTTAGTTGCATATGAAAGCTGCTGAGGGAAAATGTACCCAAGCGACCCTGCAAGAACTCCTCCCCTTCATTATACCCAGGTGAATGAGTCAGCGAGAAATCGGCGTGGCCCTTATTGAACTTGTAAAAGTCCAGCGCGCTCACAAGAGCATCATATAATTCTTTGTCGTTCAGCTCTATAATAATTTTGTACAATGCTGGCCCTCCTTCAACGCCTTTTACATATTTACCTACAAAAAATTCGATAAATTTTGTGCAACAGAGAGAGAGAGAGAGAGAGAGAGAGAGAGAGAGAGAGAAAGAGAAAGAGAGTTACTTGTCAATTTATATTTGAGTTGCTTTTTAGCCACACTGAGGATATTTTTAAGAGTCGCTGATAGCTCTCCCAAATTGAATGCTAAAACAAATAATTAAAGAAGGCTTGAAGCAGGGGCTTCAAGTGGGTAGGCTACCGGTGACGCCTTCCTTGATGGTGAAGGCAAGGGCGAGAGCGATGGATGAGGATTGCCCTCCAACGGAGCCTCGAAGCGCAACGACTTCTTCACCAGATTTATACTGGAGGCTCCCAGAGGTCTTTATGTCCTTGTCTTCAAACTCGCCCACTACCAGGTTCACTTTTGACTTGAAGGGCTTAGAAGCTTTAACCTGCTTGTCTGTAGTGGATACGAGGGGTGAGTGACTGCGAGGTTATCTATCATGCACTTCATCAACAAACCAGAAGGAACAAGACTTTGTAGGAAGCCAACAGCATGGTCTCGCACTTTCTACATGCGATGATAAGAGATGTTGATGTATACAAACACATTGAATAGGTACCGGGATAGCATCATATGTAGGGAGTGGCTTGCCCCACTTGCTTGGTTTCTCTACTTTCTTTTGTCCTACAAAAGGAGTGAAGGTGGCATTGTCAAGATGAAGAGGCATGAAGCGAGAGTAAGGGAGTACTAACCTATACCCAACACAGCACGGATGGCCTCATCGAACACGTTTTTCAAGCCCACTTGGGTGAGTGCGCTGTTCTCGAGGTATGCCACGGCTCCCAGAGAAGAAGCCATCTCTTCCCCTTCTTCGGTGGTGACCATGCGTTGTCCTCTATTGCTTAGCCTAGGTGGGAAAGATTAAAGGAGACGGACAGAAGAAATCTGTGTAGTGACCTTTCATGGGCAGTAGGCTCGTTACGTAAATCAGATTTGTTACCCACGATCTAATGTGCGTGCGTTTGAGTGAGAGATAGTAAACGGAACCAGGAGTATCTACCAAGAACGGTACGTCTGAGATAAATTGCATGAGCACAGGAATCTTGAGAGATAAATGTTACACTTACTTGGACAATGGTGCATAATTTCAGGGACCCACTAAAGAAACAAATTAGTTTGCAATACTGCGCCTAAGTTTTCGCATACCATTGATCGAACGTTCTCAAAGGATTCCGGCCTGTCAACGGAAAATTCAACGAGGAAGACATCAGTTTGTGGATAAGATAGCGGTCTCAATCGTGAGTAGTCTTCTCCGCCTGTGCAAAATGAATGAATTGTTACTACCACGTTATAATGCCGTTTGCGCCAGTACCTGCGGTGTCCTGATTTGTTCATAAAATTAGTATATCTTTGTGATTTCTCTTTTACTTACCCATAAGGCAAGAGTTACTACCCTACCATCAACCATCACATTTGCGGAGTAGTTGTCAAACACTAAAATGCTACTTAGTAATGTGAAAGCTAGAGACTTTGCGAACCTGTGGGAATGTATTCTGCATGGATGGGAGTTAGAGTTGCGTTTGGGGTGTTTGAATTGGCTTACCTGCTGGAAATGCGTTTGTTGTGTAAGATATAAGTTGTGAGGTTTTGCCGACCTTAATGAGAGGATGTTAATACATGAAATGCAAACAAATTTCTCCCGAATGTGCTTACCGCTCCATCTCCAATGACTACTAGCTTGATTTGCATCAGCGCCATGTTGTCTTTTCAACAAACGACAAGCCAACAACAGGCCCAACAGCCTTCTGCGAAACCCTGAACTTAGATGAAAGTTTGAACTAAAATTGGTGCCAGGTGGACGATGCCACCACATGGAAGAACCACGCGAACTGGTTGCCCTTCTGGAAGAAGCAGAAGCTCAACCAGTAAGTTCTGAAGCAGGCAAACAAGCAGTCCTTCAGCTATGCGGCAGCCTCGCGGAGGAAGTTTCACCGGATGTAGTAGAGCGGATTTTGAAGCTCGCCCAAGATGCTGCAGTATCGCTACCCGCGCCAGAAGTGGTACTCCTTGAGACACCTGAACAAAGGTAATCTTCAAAAATCCAATGAAAATTATTCTAAATATTGCCTCAGTACTCCCTTTGATGAACTATTGGGAGTTGACCTTTGGTTGCGACCGCCCTCCACACCGTTAAATTTGGCCGCAGGGACCTTCATCCGTAAAGCCGAGGGCATTCTGCTGGGCGTCGTGTTAGGGGATATTGCAGGGATCTCTCATCCCGACCTGGACACCCTCGCGCTGCAGAAAGCATTAGATTTGAAGATGTCAGTAGCCCACAAGATACTGTCGGCAGGAAGCACACATGCGCTGCTCTCTGATTACGTGCGTCACCAATATGGTTCAGACTGTATATTTTCGGATCTCGAATTAGATTTATTGGCGACGGCTTGTACTACAACTGTAAGCGACTGCGTCGAGATTACAGCTCGCACGCTAGGTCTAGAGAAGCTACCTACGATTCAATCTTCATTGGATGACCGCTTTCTCTTGTTCCGTGTCTTGTCTATCCTTCTCGATCATCTTCTCTACCGACTTCACGACGGGTTACGCACAGGCCCTACGCGAGTAGTACCAAGACCCGGACCCGGTCTGGACACCAACTACTTGAACGGTGTAGGACTACCAGATGAAGTCAAGGGAACCTTTCAGATATTCTTGATGAATAACTACGGCGAGCGCACTGCCATCTCTCACGGGACGCGACATATGCTTGAGATAGCGCCTAAGAAGATATCCTACCTCATCTACATCTTTCTGTATGTATGCAGTTATGCCCGAACGCAATGGCAAGGCAAAATCACTCACAGGGTCAAGTGGGAGAGCGTAGAACATCCTACAGTCATGCCTGGGGATCTGTTACTACCCGTTTGCCAGGCTGCTGAGGGCATAGTGCAGCAACTGAGTATGTATAGGCTGTCGTTCGTATCTTATGCTTATTCTAAAGTCTTTAGTGTCGCTACGCGAGCCATACAAGGAGGAGCAGTTGCTCCCTGTTGAAAGTGGCGACAAGGAGGCGATGACTACTACAACTACACCTGATGAAGCTACACGGTTGAAAGAGGGATGCAAATACTCTTCCGATGAGGCGTTTGCGCTGACCTTGCTCTGTGCTTGTGGCTTGTACTTTCAAGGGAGATACTTGGCTGCTGTTACCACTGCCCTTCCTATCTGCGAAGCCCTTCTACGCAAATTGTATAGCGCCGAACACGGCCACCAACTTAATCTCCAAACAACACCCGTTCGACGACCCGACTCGCTGCCCGATGGAGAAGTAGTATATGTCAGTTTCCAAGAAGCCACCTTCGCACAACTCATCAAACAACATGAGAAGGACTCCACTGTATTCACGCCCGAACAGGTCGAGTTGATCCGAGACCTCTTCACTCCT
>Ga0209935_1005970_pt1 | contig 9994 bp, 9 predicted proteins | sample ThiBio_1000_plan_2_FD_183958 | JGI IMG/M metagenome (GOLD analysis project Ga0209935, IMG submission 183958) | Wastewater bioreactor microbial communities from Cape Town, South Africa - Thiocy_cont_1000_plan (SPAdes) | ecosystem: Engineered > Bioreactor > Thiocyanate-remediating >... | reverse complement strand
GATCTTGCATTTTTTTGCCACCTGTGACAGAAAAATCTTGTAGCCGGATCCACAATGATAATTGCGGCCAGTTGCGAGAAAATAATTCCTAGTGTAACTTTACACGGCGGTCCCAGAGGGCTCCATTATTCCCACTGATGGAACTCCTCATTTTATTGGCTAATTCAAAATCGTTGGCAGGAGGCCAAATGTTTTTCTGCCTTGCTGTTCGACCCAGCCCGAGAAGCAGAGCTCCGCCTCCTTGTTCTCCTGTCAATGGAGAGAAAGCGTTTCTCAACAGAAGGCCTTGACTTCATGTGCACATGCAATACGTGCAACAGAGATTTGAAGAATACACATTTATTTAAAAGCTTCCAAGATAAACACCGGCACATACTTGAATCTTCCCAAACCGATTCCAGGGCCAGTACACATATTCTAAAGTAAGGTTGCCAGTTCGTGTACTATACTGAAATGATACTGGGGAAATCCAAGAGATCACATGACGAGGAAAGAATCCAATTTTGCCCTGAATTTGCTGGCCGTGCAGGAGTGTTGTCTCATTGGAAGAGGAACCTTCTTGAACCTGAATGAAATAATGCTGAGTAAACAATAAAAATAAAAAAACAATAGGTACCTTTTCATCCATAGAGAACCTTAACCAGAAACTGTGATTCCAGACTCCCAGTGGCAGAGCAAAAGTGCGTTTACGAATTGGCCTTGTACTACTAGCTCCTCCAACCATCTTGAGATCATGCCGAAAAGCATTTTGGAATTGTTTCCAAACCAATTCCGCTACTTCAGCAGGGTCTGAGAGTTCTCTATACGTTGTTGGGCGACGCAAAGAATCACAACCAAATTTAAAGAACGTCCTTTTGTATTTTTGTGAAACACGCACAACGTGAATTTATTTATACATTCGCGAATGCCATCCAACTCAACGAATATACTGTGCTGGTTCCTCCTTCTGCCGCTGCGGTCCCAAGGGTCCAATATATAAGCTGTCTCAGCTTCAGTTTTGGTTCAAGTGCTGGTGATATGATAGTTCCTCGGTAACAAAGAAGCAATCGACGGAAGCAACACCCGATGACTGGACCGTCGAGCAAGTTGCAAAGTGGCTGATCGATGATCTCAAACTGGGTCAATACGCTGCGGCGTTGGTCGAAAATCAGATCACAGGCAACGAACTCAAATATGTGGACAGCGAAGATTTGAAAGTGCTCGGGATCAAAACAATTGGGTATTGTATTCGCCTTCATACTGCAAATTGCCTTGGAAGCCAGAAGAGCCTTCCATCCAGCAAGAAAATCAACCGGTCCGACACCAAAGTAAGTTGAAGATCATCGACAATGCCTCTTCAGCACTTATGGAGGCTTGCTGGCCCAAACAAGTGATCCCCAAAGGTTACCTCAAGATCTTCCGCGATCCGCCTGCTGGTAAGGATAATGCTAGTGGTGGCAGTGGGAGCGGCTTAGCCTTTGGTGCTCCTCTCCCTGCTGGTGACAGCATCGATACCTCTTCAAACCCGCCGTTTCTATTGGAGCTGACTGGTGCGCAAGTGACCTTGCCGATCATTTACGTTGGTCTTGTTTGAACATTTCTTGGGTGATTGCATTCAGCGTTACGTGTAAACCCCAAACACCCCAGCTCGCGTACAATTCGAAAAAAGGACTTGTTTTTTTCGGAGGGCTGATTCTGTGATGTTGTTGGGTCTATCTCCGATCGCTGTTGTCGTGCCCTGGGAACGAAGTACCAGAGTAAGTAAGGTGAAGCCTTTTTAAGGCTCTTGCGAAATACACCATTTTTACAACACGTGCAAATCCCACTGGGAACGATCTGGGAACGATCCAGAATGATAATTGACACGTGAACAGCTGGTTTTTGATTTTCTTTGTTTTTCTGGCGGGTCTAATGTCTCCGAGATCGATTGTCGGAGTTAAGCATCATAACACGACGGTCCCAGCCGGAGTAAAAACTCATTATTCCCGGAGCTAGATACGCTCCTAATTAGTGCGTAGCGAATCGTGCCGAACACAGGGCGAAACAGAAGGGATCACACGGCCACAGGATGGCTGTGGGCAAGAACAACAATGAAAGCAAAGCAACACAGCAAGGAACAAGAGCAGGTGCATGAGGAGTTTGTTTCCTTGTTCACTAGTGAAGGTTTGGAAGAAAGAGTAACCTACCTATTTTCTGCTACGATTTCGCTCTCCCCTCTTCACTTACATAAGCCTAACCAGCCCCGGTGTACACCATGACAACGAAGTCAGGTGACAGTTGGAAAGAAATTTTAAAGGAGTTGTATTACAGGATAAAAAAACACACAAAAAAAACATCCGCACAGGCAGTCTTACACCATCTCCTCATTGTCCATCGGAGGTCCCACCCAAACAAAGTTGCTGTTCCAAGTCGCTTGTGCCTTCCGTTCTTTCATGCACGCGGACCAGCAGCCGCAGCAGGCTCGCCATTTGCAGCATAAAAACACAACGAAGCCCAGCCATAAGCGAGACAGCAGCCATATCACGAAGAAGTAGCTGAACCAAAAGAAGGATATGACCTGTTGCACGAAGGATGCGAAGAAGACTGCAATGGCAACACCCAACATGAACCCGGTAACGTTGGTGCTCATCAGGGTAAGGCATATCACAATCAAGTTGAGCATTAGGATGAACCCGCAGGACGCCTGCGACTGTTCGCGGAGTTTGGCCTGCGCCTTTTCGATTTTCAACCTCGTTGCAGCATCGACTCCAGCATCTGCTTTAAGCTCGGAAGGAGGTCGGTTTCCCCAGGTCAAATCGAATGTACGCGCAAAAGAGTAAGCGCCAAAGCTGGAAACCATCGTGGGAAGAAACAGATAGAACGGCAAGATGGTGCGTATCATAAAAAGGAAGGAACCTCCGCCAGTGAAGATGGAATTAAAGACAGGGAAGAGTGTGCAAACGATAACCAGGATGAATAGATAGTACGTCATGGAGGTTTGGTTGGTAGGCGCCGTCCAAAAACTGGGTATCCCATTTTGTACCACTGAGAAAGAGAGGGGGGGGGGAGGGGAATAAATGTTAACATAAACAAGAAGAGACAGAGAAACCCGAGAGGGGGGGCAAAAGTGCTTATTCTTACCTGCAAGACCGGTCATCACAAAGGTGAGGATAATGGTGCATGTGTTGATGAAAAGCATCCAGTAAAACAAGAACGCCTCGAAGTTGACCCATCTGTGCCGCAGCACGAAGGCTATGTACGAAGCCACCGCTATCAACCAAATAACGTCGGTGTAGGTACTGGAGGATGCATTCACGAGCTCCCATAGCTCTTGCAAAGAGAGCCGAAGGGAGATGAGGAACAATCCAGGAGAGAGAGCAACAACGGCAAACATGAACAACTGACACATGATGAGCATCCACATGATGACCTTGCGAATCGGGTTGTGTTTCGACCTGAATATCAATCCCGGATTGAGCAGGCCAAGGTAGATATATCCCGCGACCGTGCCATTGATCCATCGGCGCCGCTGAAAGGCCAAGGTCTTGAGTTCGGTCTCGGCGGCAAAGTAGAAGGTTGCAGTCGGGACAAGGGCAGTGAATCGGGGTTTCTCGGTTTTGAGCGCGGCAGCATAGCACAAGACGCGATCCTCAGCAAGAAGCAGATTACCGAGCATGATGTCCTGCTCCTCGGGGGGTGTGTGAACGGTTTCGAAGTACCATCTCCAAGGTTCGCCTGCCATATCGGACCTACGCGACATCCCGCATGGGCCGGGTATCACAGGCAACATTCCTGCCAGATGAAAGGCAGCCATGTAGCTTGAGAAAGAGCTCTCATAGTCGTAGCACTGTGCCGAGCGATACCACCTTGCCAGAGAATACCATAACTCCTCGCTCTTCTGCTGCTTGACCGTCATCACACGCTGCCGTCCGGTGACGCACGACACCTTCTTGTGATGGTCGAGGTAATTGGCCAGACGATACAGACATTTTTTCGCGTAGAGAGTTCCCACATCCGACGCAAACACGTAAGTCGAAGCGATGTCTCGTGAAAAAGCCACGAAGCCCCATTCGTGAGAATTGTGCTTGAGACGATTGTCCAGCTTCAAAATCATTTGGATATCCAAATCTCCTGGTTGCATATCCTGCCGTGGGACCTGGGTGAACGTCGTTCTGCCATCACCGTTGGCTCCTAAGCGCACGATCCGACTCTGCACGATGTAGGTCATGTGCCGAGAAGCGGTGCCTGCGATATGGTAACATGAACAGGTTAGGATTAAAAAAAAAAAAAAACTAAAATTAAAATTGCCAAATAGGGACAAAGCAATAAAGCATATACCGGGTCTTCCTTCTTTGAGTTTCGTCAGGATACGGTCAGCCTCGATGAAGAGAAGATCGTGCAGCTGGCGTGAAGGAAACATAGAACACACATACTCCTTCATGCTCCGCGACATCCTCTCAATACCATCAAAGATCAGACATATCCTGTGTTTGTAGTTCGTAGGGGCGCCCCATCTAGCAGCGACCCGCGGAGAGCGTTGCCGCGAGAGCGAGAAGAGGGTACGATGAAGTTCCTCCTGCTCTTCGTTGTAGCACGCTACAACGATACCGATGCTATCACGGGCTCCTGCATCCGGATGATGAAAGTAGAGTACGTTTTTCCTCGGGAGCTTTGCATTGTGTGCCGTGAGCAGCGGCATCTCTGCAGGATCTCTGTGAAGATATCGCCGCATGTGCCCAGGAAGCGCACAGCTCTCCAGCTTCCAATGGCGGCAATAAGGCTTGGTTACCCTTACTCTCAACTTCTCATCTCCTTCATCGTCGAAAGCCCAGTCCTCAGACTCCCCGTCCTCGAGGTCTAAATCCTCTTCGTCGGTCTCCTCCTCTGCCCGTTCGCGTTCGGCGGCCTCGGAATCGGTGCTTGCCGCCTTATTGTTCTTGTCGTCGCTGTCTCCGCTTTCCTCTGAGTCGGTGTTTGGCGGCCTCCTGCCGGCTGCCCTAGCTAACTCCTCCTCTTCACTGCTGCTACTACTGCACTCAATATCGATTTCGTGCTGGATATCCGTTGAATACATGTGAGAGCTGAGATTTGCGCTTAAGCTTCTTTGTCCCGAAGGCAACTCTGGCTCCCTCTCCCCATCCTCCATCTTGGTGGGTTCGTTTGGCAAAGCCTATACATTAGAAAAAGAGCCTCGCTCCCGGGTAGATATATTGACAAGCAAAATTTCCTGTTAAGCTTATAATCTTTGTTGTGAATAACCACAAGCGTAGTTTTTTATGACAGATGTGATTGGAGGCAGCAAAATAGTCAACCAAGCAGGACAGATTTAAATCACAACGCCATCTTTTTTTTAGCCTTCCCTCTTCTAGATTTTGAATTTTCCTCAAGACCGTTTTGCCAGGAATCGGAGGGTATTGCTTAGCCATCTGGTTACCTCGGTTCTCCTGCCTCAGAGGGTTGGTCTTGACAACACATTTCCTATCAACACGCATTATAGCCACCTCATGTGAAAGCATAGGTACACATTTGCCACAACTGCCTGCCAAGAATAGAAGAGAGAGCGGCGCACTTGGCAAAAAAACAGCGTGATCACGACTTTGCGACCCTTTAAATCTTTACGTATTCCACGTCAACCATACGTACTCTGGAGACATTATCTCCCGTCGAGCCAACAAGTAAAAGTAGCATCTATTTTATCTTCGCACAAGAAAGCCCCGCGGAACACCACCGGGCGCCGCCACTCCAGAAAATTCACTGCCCAGAAAGGCGGAAGCTAGCAAGTTTACGTGAGGTCCAGACTGTGCGAGCAAAAGCGCGCGCACACCTTACCACGAGCTCAGCGGCCAAAGCTATTTTCCCTCAACCGGAAGAAGCAGAAACGAAATTGTTTCCTTAGAGGCACAGAGAGGCCTTCTTATCCAAGCTAGGTTTAGGAACAACTCAAACCTACCCCCTCGAGCATCTCACACAACAAACCTCGAGGTTCACAGGGCACATCATCTTTGTTTAAGCACAATTTGATTATGATTCAGAAATATCAGCAATGTTCAATCTCAGGCAGAATTAATTCACTGATATCGATTTGTATCATTGAATATCTTCATCAATTTGGATTGAAATTAGTCTCTACGTCCCGCGACGCCAGTCCTTCGTGATTTGTTTGGAAAACAAAACTTGTTGTTGGTCATGCCAGGCTAGGTTTGGCAAGCCCTCCCTCTTTATCCAGTCTGACCTTTTTTCTTTTCCTGCCCAAGGGGGGCACGCGCAAAAGAAACTCGGGAGCGCGTTCGTTCATAAACGGAAGCCTTTGGACCAAAAAAAAAAAAAAAATGAAAGAATCAACTTTGTACATAAATAAGGTCTGTATTTACAAAATACTTTTGATACAGAATCGGTTTCGTGTTCCTCGCATCAACAACTACGAACGTGAACTGGTCACCACTAACGCAGCATTTGCATAACAATGCCCGCTATCACTCCCGTGCTCAGTTGTGAGCTATCGGACGACTCCGGGCCAGTTGGTTGAGTAGAGGGCTCGTTGCGGCCGGCGTGGTGGTTGGGGCAGGTATGTGGTGGGGTGGTGGTGGGTGGTGTGGTAGTAGTGGTGGTGGTAGTAGTAGCGGGTGCGCATTGGTTTGTGGTAGTCGTGGGTGGTGTAGTGGTGGTGGGTTTGGTAGTGGTAGTAGTGGTAGTAGGCTTGGTGGTGGTAGTAGTAGTGGGTTTGGTGGTGGTGGTAGTAGTGGGTTTGGTGGTGGTAGTAGTGGGTGGCGTGGTAGTGGTGGTGATCGCAACGCCACTGTAGATGGCACTAATCCAGGCGGAATCGGCCGCGGAGTCGTGGAACTCCCAGCCCATAACTCCCGCATTCCAGCCGATTTGGCTCTGAGCTTGGACTATCCAGGACCCGAGCGTGGCGGGATCAACATAGCCATTGCCGGCGTCATTGCTTAGCACAGGCTTACCTAAAATTCAGCCAAGTCAGTCAACTAACGTACACCGCCAAAGAAACACACCAACAACTATCTTGGACAAAGGTATTCCGTATGAAGCGATTTCCTTAACCGAGGTCCCAGGGAAATCGGGACAGCTCCTGCATGGGAAGTTAGAAGATAGAATGACCCAAAGGAGCGCACGCTGCGTGCTACGTACCCCACTGAACTGGTAAATAGGCCTTCATAACTGGTGTAGCACGTGGTGCCTTGATTGTAGAATTGAACATTGAAGAAGTCGATTGAGCTAGCAGCTCCTTGGTACACCGCGGAGTAACCACCAGTGGTACCTTTCCAGGGAAGCAGGTAAGAGAAAATATACCAGGAGAAAATCAGAGAGAGAGAGAGAAGCGAGAAAACTTACCTGTCCAGAGGGGCTGAGATCCACTGTAGCCTATTGGCCCAAAATACGGAGCCTGAGGGGCATGAGAAACGATGCCTGAGGAACCCAGCACACTTTTGGCGGCAGTGCTGAGGTCAACCAGCCATTGAATGGTTTGCTGTGCGGTCAAAGAACCTGCCACCATTGGAATATTGAATTGTTCCATGTCGAAATCTACGCCATCCAACAAGTTATTCTTGGCCCACTGGGCCACCATGGTGCCATAAGCTGTGCCAGTGGTCGTGGCAAACAACGAGGAGGTCGGCACGGTCGAACCGCCTTTTGGAGGGCAGAAATAATTGGAAAAGGAATTCGCCAAAAGAAAGGAAAAGAACTGGCAACAAACCTGCGGAGACCAGGACGACAGCGTTTTTTGAGTGAACGTAACTCATAGTACTTTGTTGCGCAGCTGCTCCGGCGCTCTCCCAGGCAAGCGCCACATCCGTAGGACCGGTTTCCAAGAAGAAGGCAAGAATAATCACATTATAACCTAAGACCCAAAATCGTATAAGTAATTTTTGTAACGAGGTTGTGAAAAAGGGGTAGGCACCTGCGTCAACTGCTTGGGATACCACTTCAGCTGGCACATTCCAATTGGGATCCAGATCTATGTAGATCACTTTCAAGGGACCAGAAGGAAGAGCCGCAAGTGTGCAGCAACAGAAGGCGAGCACGGTCAGGAGGAGTATATTTGTTTTTGCGGTCATGTTGTCGGTCTTCAGTGGTTGCAATACAATAGAAAACTTGATACGGCCAGTAACGGTTATAAATACCTCCGACCGGTCGGAGTTGTTAATTGGTGGAGGGAGGTATCAAAATCGCTCGAATCACATGAGAGAGCTTAATGAAAACCAATTTTGAACGCCAACATAGTAAGCCGAATTATTGGTCTCACCCATTTCGAACTCCCTTTTTTGGGCTACCAACTTACAAAGTATCCTTGGGGCTCTAGAGTGATCCGTCCGTTTAGGAAAATACTCCTCATATTAATTAATTTTCATTCGCAATTGGCCAATACGCGTCTCACTCTCCTGCAAGAACAACACTGGCCTGAAGCCAACAGATTGACCCTCCGGAGTGTATTTAAGGAGTGGGGGACGGATCCATCGAATCTTTTAGAGGAGAAACGAAAGGGCTTTGCTTTCACGAAAGCAAAGCGAAAGCCAGTCACGGAATTTTCTGTGGGGAGTCCAAAGTGGAGCTGGAGTCCTAGTGCAACTTGCATACGAAAATTAGCATGTGCTCTAGCACACTGTTGGTAGCGAAGTAAGTGTTGGAAGCGGCAACCAACTACACTGAGTATGAGTTATGGATGCAGCTCCGTCTATTGATGCTGGATTACGTCTTTGTTTTACAAAACTTGTGGAGGAGACTGGCCGTTGCGCTAGTACGGACTGGAGATTCGCATAAGAACTCAAGCAGGGCGGCAAAAACGGCGCGGCTTACGCGACTAGCGGCAGCCGTTTACGCCGAGCTGTTTGCAATAACCCGATTAAGCTTTGCACAACGAAATTTAGAGAACAAAGGAGAGCGCTTCTTTAAGGGGTTTGGTTTTGGCGGCAACACTCGGGATCTCTGCAACGGCTTGCTAGTGCACTGCGTTAGTTTGTTGTCGACCAGGTAAACGACTTAGCCGCCTGGTGACTTCGACTCGATATTTAAATAGGCGGCGCGCCGTTTTTGCCGCCCTGCTTGAGTTCTTCAGCTTCTCCTGAACAGCAGAGTTGCTTCCAGGAATTTACTCGGCCAAAGGCCCAACCCTTCTTGAACCCACCAACTCTTCGGCATCGGTCTTACTAGCATAGCCTCTCACCTATCTGGAGGCCTTTGACTCAGTCCAAGCGCATCACTGATCAATTGGGCGCTTTTCAATAAGGACTTCTATAATCTTCGAAGATTTTTTGCCTCTCAGCCGGCGTACTAGGCAAAAGAAGAAGCTTCGGCCGAAAGAACGAAAGGCGCTGGGAAAGCAAAATAAATACCACCAAACCCTGCAAAGAACGAAGTAACAAAGAAGTATTTTCTAGCCTACAAATTTACATTGAACTGATGATTTTTATGTCCTGGTCGATATTGTCCGCCTAACTATCGACAGCAATTGAGCAAATGAAATTCATTCTCGCACAAAAAAGAACTGGGTGTTGTAAACCCTGATGACTTATCATGGTGCTAGCAAAGATATTATACACAAGTACTGCCTCGCACCGTAAAATTTTTAATCCTACAACAATAAATCTGAATGTAAAGTAGGTGTAGTCGTATCATATCTCCGTCAAGAACTTCCGCATCCTAAATCTGCTTGTAGGCTTTGGTCAATACAAACTCTAACGAGCTGTAGCTGCTATTTCTGATGACAGGGCTTGTTCTTATTCATCTTCGGGACGGGTAAGGCTACACATAAGAAATGACAGGTAAGTACCTATTTACGTGCTACCGCTAAGTTACTAACTTCTCATGCCAGAGTCCTATGTTAAATAGACAGGGTACGTACGCCAGAGCATTCTATTCTTTCTTTCCCCCTAAGATGAGAAGAGAAAGCAGGGAAGCCGTTTTGGTCCGCCGGATCGATAAAGGATTGCAATTAAAGGACCAGGACCGGACCGATAGTGCCGGATCGATAAGGGACCGATAAGCTAGTCTACAGAATGTTCTACCACCACTTTCA
>Ga0209935_1005962_pt1 | contig 10002 bp, 19 predicted proteins | sample ThiBio_1000_plan_2_FD_183958 | JGI IMG/M metagenome (GOLD analysis project Ga0209935, IMG submission 183958) | Wastewater bioreactor microbial communities from Cape Town, South Africa - Thiocy_cont_1000_plan (SPAdes) | ecosystem: Engineered > Bioreactor > Thiocyanate-remediating >... | reverse complement strand
CATCGAGATGGTGGCAAGAGTGACCAAGTGTAGACTGAGAGAGCTCATGCGAGAGTATGGCAGAGGGGAGAAGAGCACCCTGCCTGCCGATATCCCCTACAGGAAGCTCACCGTCAACCACCTCAACCTGCTATTCGGCACTTCGATAGAAGCCCTCACCTATTGGATGATCCCTTTACCTGAAGCCCTCATCAAGAAGTTTGGCACCGACGCCCTCACTCCAACCGAAAAGGATTCGTTGAAAGCTACTGTCTTTCCAGGTAAGCTAATGAATTATTAATGTCTTTTCAATTGCTAATCGATCCTACCTTAGACAAACCTTGCGAGTTTATATTAGACCATCGCAAGGTATATGGCTGGCCTTCTCTCCTCTTCCAACGAATCCACGAGATGAGCGGCCTGAACTTTTCCCGGAAGGCGCGCAAGTTATTCACGAACCGAGGCGGGAAGGTGGTGAATCCTTTTGGATGCCATTACCCCTTCGATGAGAGTCACTTAGAGGGAATCGAACCCACGGTGAAGCACCTCAACATCCTCGAGCACTCCGGCGGGATAGTGTTGCGCAACAAAGCCTCCCTAGATCCCACCAATCGCACCGAACTATTGAAGCTAGCGCTGCAGAGCTTTCAGCGAGCCCTACAGTGCAATCCGAGCAACAAGTACACCCTTCGCAACTGCGCAGAGGTATATTTTACTCGCTGTCACTCCTGCTGTCACACTACAATGTCCTCACTTTTTCTCTATTAGATTAATATGGCTCTGAACAAACCGGATAAGGCGAGAGTGTTATTTCGGCGGGCTATGAGAGCCGACAGCAAGGATCCTCAGACAATGTTCAAATATGCCCTCTTCCTCGAAAAGACGGGGAACCTTCGGGAAGCCGAAGAGTACTATCTCCAGACGCTGGAGATTGACCCAACGCATATCAATTGCAACCTATGTTACGCTGGTGAGTGACTAGCTTCCCTCGATCTGTTTCTGCTAATTCTCTCTCTCTCTCTCTCTCTCTCTCTCTCTCTCTCTCTCTCTCTCTCTCTCTCTCTCTCTCTCTCTCTCCCTCTCCCTCTCTATCTCTCTTTTAGATTTTCTTGCATGGCACAGCTCGGATATAGAGAAGGCAGAGCAATTTTATGTAGCTGCTATGGTCCTGACAGGCATAGACAACAAGTACACCCCCTACCCCAACCGTGACAACAACACAGCGCATCTCACGCAACATCCCCAAGGTCTGATCGGTTCTTCGTGCTGCATAACTATGGGATATTCTTGTGGAAGAGGAAGCAGGACTTCAAGCAGGCAAAGGAGCTCTTTCTGCAAATCTACAACACAGAGCACAACTGGAATCCGCAGTACTGCCGCACTTTCGCGCAATTCCTTCGCGAGACGGAAGGCACCAACTCTGCCCTGGCAAAGAGCGTCGATACGAAAGCTGCACTCATGGAACGGACACGCTATCAATTCTGAATTCTATGGGAGGCAGAGAAAGAAAGGGGCACCCAAGAGGTGGGGTAACTTCCGCGAGAGAAGGACAAAGGAATCGGCAGGCGAGTTTGTGAAGGATATTTATTCAGTCTCCTCCCGCATGGCCAAGGGAGAATGCGGCGATTTAGTGATGAAGGAGGGCCCTGACATTCGCCATCTTCTTTGCGTCGATGTGCTCCTGCGAGGAAAGTTCTGCGTGAGAACGTTGCAACAGTGTGAAATATTTGGGATACCTTGATCTTCTTTTGTTTGGCTTGATTAAACTCGGTGATAGGAAACACAACATGATCCCCTTCGCTTTTGGCTTTTTTGTCATGGCTGGCGAGGAAGCTATCGAGGCTACTCTCTGGGAGTCGCAATAGTTCGCTGAGGGCTTGTCGAGGAATTGTTTGGTATGTAAGAGCGAGAACGTCCAGGATCCCTTGAAATTAACGGAGTCAGGCCTAATAGAATGCACAAATTTGGAGAGGATAACATACAGCTTTGAACACCAGCTACGAATCCTGGAAGGGTCTTCAGTGTCCTGGTTGTGTCGTTATCGGCTTCTAACCGCGTCCAAAATTCGGCAAACGAGGCGTTCTCCAATAAGCCGTGCAATTCCTTCAGGGTTGCAACCTCCTTTTCCTCTTGCTAGTGCTTGTCAAGGATTTTTCTTTAGGATATGTGAAGAAAGGGCATAATGTGCAAAGGATACAACTCGTTCTGACAGCAAATAAAGGCACAGGCTGAAATCGGCGTGCGGGAGGTTGGTTAAAGCCTTCGCCAGGATTTGACCAACAACTGTGAGGTTAGTCTTCTCTGGGTGGAATTGGTAGAGTTTAAGGACAGCCAAGTTCACATCCAGGTCATAGGAACCGCTTTGAATTTGCTCCTCAACATATTTTTCCAGTTGAGGGAGAATGGCTGATAATTCGTGTTAATTTCAATAAAATCACATGCACAGTTTAACTCACCAGGGTTGTATCGATCCTTCGCAACAAGCTCCGCTACGAGTTCCTTGGAGGCCATCTTTCTTCTGCGCCGCAACAAGCAAGAAAGCCTTCCAAGAAAAAGACGCGAAAGAAGAGGAAGGGAAGAATGCTCAAGCGTGGTGGAGAAGAGAACTTCAAAAAGCTGGACAAGGTCAATGCAGAGCTGTTTACTCTCACCTATGGCGCCATAGTAATGCAGCTTATTAAAGACCACGAAACCATCGAAGAAGTAAACAACCAGCTCGACAAAATGTAAGCTTCCTTCTAATGGCACAAATTAACCAAAGATCAGGGGCTACAATATTGGGATTAGAATTATTGAGGAGTTCCTTGCAAAGTCAGGGGCACCGTGCATCTCTAAAGGCAATATTAAGGAATCCGCTGACATTATTGCCAAGGTAAGCTATTTATATCGGTAGGAAAGTCAGTGACCGATTTCCAACAGCATGGATTCAAAATGTTTTTGGGTGTAGCCGCTCAAATTAGGAACTGGAATTCGGAGGGAAATGAATTTACAATCGCTCTCGAGGAAAATCCTTTGACTGATTTCGTGGAGCTGCCAAATGAGTACAAGGACCTCTGGTACTCCAATATCCTGTGCGGTGTTATTCGCGGTGCCCTAGAAATGGTTTGGAATACTTACAGCGCACCGTTTGGTCAATCTGTATTGTTTAACATGTTTCAATCACGCAGGTCCAAATGAAGGTGGAGTGCAAACAGATTCGCTGTACACTGAAGGGAGACGACTGCACGGAAATTCGAGTCTTTTACAAAGGAACGCTCGAAGACGAAATGCCTCAGTCACAGGGCTAACCGTCCTGCCTTCCCTTGTGTATAGAACCCGTCGGAGAAAGCTCTGGTATTTATCTATCTGTCCTCTCCTCTATTTTGCCTTTGTTCCTTCTCTTTCCTTCCTCTTTGCTCTTAGTTAGAACTTGTATTACTTCTCTTCCCTTGAAGGGATTGCGATCCCGTTTATTTACTATTACATACGAAGAGTTATTAAGACAAGCTGTACATGTACTACCTCTCTGCCAGAGGGTAAACTCAAGCAAACAACTTGAGTCCCTGGATGATGTCAGGATTCTTTTGTGCCCCTTCCTTGTACTCCTCAAGGGAGATCTTGCCCTCCCCAGTGGTGTCCATTTGCTCAAAGAATTCTTCCACTAGCTGTTGATGGGACTCGTACTTCTTGCCGGAAAATGTGACTAACGGCCCCACCAGCTTGTAAAATGAATCCATGATCTTTGTCATCTCTTCTTTTGTAATGTAGCCCTTCCCATTGATGTCGTACATTCGAAAAGCAACTGAGGAGTAAGTATTTAGTAATTTCGCCTTTGAGCGCTGTTTAGAAAATTCAAAAATACTCACACTCTAATTTTTCATCTGGCGTTCCTCGTGTCATCACAGAGAGTGCGTTAACAAACTCTTGAAAATCAATGCATGCATCTTTGTCGTCATCAAAAACGTTGAAGATGAGATCTTGAAGAAAATTGTCAACGACGCCCATCTGCTTCATCACTTCCTTAAACTCTGATTTGTTTATCACGCCGGAGGGTGTTTCTTTGCGAAACTGTTTATACATAGCTGTGAGCTCCTTAGGATCGACTAACCCGATAAAAAATGCAAGTTAGTTTACGGGCTTGCGGTGGCAAAAAGCAGAAACGAAACGTACAGTGGGTCTGTTTGTGCAATTCATCGAGCTCTTCTTTCTTCAACGTATTTCCCTGTTGTGAGTTACCCATCTTCGACTATCTGCGGGGGTGGGGGAAGGGCAACAGCACAGTACAAGGCGAAGGTAAAGAAATAACGGACTTTGGGAGTTTCTTTGAACTGATGCCATGTGCTATTTGGGCAGCGTGCGAGTTTCCAGGACGACGCAATTCTTCAAGTCGGAACCTACTAAGATGCAGAGCTGCAAGTACCGCCAGAGGCATTCTCTTGCGTCGCGTAGTATCTCCTCTTTAATCTTGAGGAAGGAGTACCAACAGGCAAGTACACGGACTTTATTGCAGTGCTTTTTGAGGGTTAATTTTCTATTTTCTTCAGTCTCATTCAGTATCGTGGGTGCGGGCGTACTCGTCATCAAAAGACGACACCTCTTTGGCTGAATGGAAAAAACGGGCAGCCAAGGAACTCAAAGGAAGGCCGGGATTCACAGAGTCCTCGGACGCCATGGATGCTTTAACTGTCACCACCCAGGAGGGCATTCAGCTGCGTCCGCTCTATACTTACAACGATGTCCTTCCTCGCTTGCCTGAAATCAAAGCCGAATTGCCGGGAATTTTTCCATACACACGAGGACCATATGCTTCGATGTATACGAATCAAGCCTGGACAATTCGCCAATATGCAGGCTTCTCCACTGCCGAGGATTCAAATCGTTTTTATCGACAGAATCTGAAAGCAGGACAAACAGGTCTCAGTGTTGCGTTCGATTTGGCAACGCATAGAGGGTACGTTGTAACCGGCAAGTCGCGGTATTTTCCACTATCTGACAGCTCATTTCAGCTATGATTCCAATCATCCTCGCGTGAAGGGAGATGTAGGTATGGCGGGTGTGGCCATTGATACAGTAGAAGATATGAAAATTCTGTTTGATTCCATCCCCTTGGACAAGGTATCTGTATCTATGACTATGAACGGAGCTGTGCTTCCTGTGTTGGCCATGTACATCGTGGCCGCAGAAGAGCAGGGAGTCAAGCAGGCAGCCTTATCTGGTACAATTCAAAACGATATCTTGAAGGAGTTCATGGTCAGGTAAGCTCCTTCCCCTCCCCCCGCCCACGCCACCTTTGCTTACGGTCGATATTTTGTAATTCATCCAGGAATACCTTCATTTACCCACCAAAGCCGTCAATGAGGATAGTTGGGGACATCATGGGCTATACGAGCAAAAATATGCCAAAATACAATTCGATCAGTATCAGTGGCTATCACATCCAAGAGGCAGGCGCAGATGCCGTGCTCGAACTTGCCTTCACCCTCGCCGATGGGTTGGAGTATGTGCGAACCGGTATGCGCCAGGGTCTCAGTGTGGATGACCTTGCCCCCCGCTTCTCCTTCTTCTTTGGCATTGGGATGAACTTTTATATGGAGATCGCTAAGTTGAGGGCTGCGAGAAGATTATGGTATGTTGGCACTATTGTTGCGGGTGTTGTTGTAACGTTTTTTTGAATCACAGGGCAACACTGCTCAAGGAAAAATTCCAGCCCAAGTCAGAGAAGTCTCTTCTCTTGAGGACCCATTGTCAGACATCCGGCTGGTCTCTTACAGAGCAAGATCCCTTCAACAACATCATCAGGACCACCGTTGAGGTCAGCGTGAATTGTGCGTTTTCGTTTTTCCTGGTATTAAGCATATTTTTGCTCTCTAGGCCATGGCAGCGGTTTTGGGTGGCACTCAGAGCTTGCACACCAATGCATACGACGAAGCTGTCGGACTGCCGACTGTGCAATCGGCCAGAGTGGCGAGAAATACCCAGTTGATCCTGAGAGATGAGACCGGTATACCTAAGGTATATATTTCCTTTTTCTTTTTTTTTTTTGTGGTGCTCACCTTGGCCTTTTCTCAGGTGATAGATCCGTGGGGAGGATCCTACATGATGGAGAGCCTGACAGAGGAGCTTGTGAAATCTGCCAGAAAGATTATCGATGAAGTTGAGGAATTGGGAGGTATGGCCCCGGCTGTCGAGAAAGGCATTCCCAAACTGAGGATCGAAGAAGCCGCAGCACGCAAACAAGCCGCGTACGTACTTTTCATTTGTTTTGTGTAATAGATGATTAACTTCTTTGGGTAAAAAAAAAGTATCGATTCAGGAGAACAGGTAATCGTGGGAGTCAATAAGTTCCGCTTGGAGCACGAAGATCCTATCCAAGTATTGGCCATCGATAACACTGCTGTGCGTGAGGGACAAATTAAGAAATTGGAAACCGCGTTCAAGACTAGGGACAACGTGAAAGGTATTTCCCTATAATCCCCTATTATTTTTATTGCTTCCTTTTTAATAACTCCATATATGATGTAATAATAGCCAAGGCAGCACTTGATGCTCTCGAGAATGCCGCAAAAACCGGAGAGGGAAATCTATTGGACCTTGCGATTAAAGCAGCTCGATTGAGGTGCTCTGTGGGTGAAATTAGCTTGGCATTGGAGAAAGTATATGGACGTTTCCAACTCAATGACAGGTAACCTTTCTTTCTACCTAGTTGTATTCCTAATATATATACTTCTGTGTAGCATGATCTCGGGAACTTATGTGAAGACCTTCAGCGACAAGAAGGTCATCGAAGATGTGACGAAGAGAGTGCGTGAGTTTGCTGACCAGCAGGGCAGGAGGCCTCGTCTTCTTGTTGCCAAGATGGGCCAAGATGGTCATGACAGAGGTACTTCCCCTCTCCTCCTTCACGCTTAGTACAGCCATAGAGGCTTACTCTATCTACAAATATAGGGGCCAAGGTCATTGCCACGGGCTTTGCCGATCTAGGATTTGATGTCGACATAGGCCCGCTCTTCCAAACTCCTGAAGGTGCCCGTTGCATTTATATGTTATAGCGAGGAAGCTTACCTCTCTTCTCTCTCTCTCTCTCTCTCTCTCTCTCTCTCTCTCTCTCTCTCTCTCTCTCTCTCTCTCTTGATACAGAGGTCGCAAGACAGGCGATTGATGCCGACGTGCATGTTGTGGGTGTCAGCTCGCAGGCTGCAGGGCACAAGACGCTGATCCCCGAACTCGTAGCCGAGCTCAAGAAAGCTGGTGCGGATGACGTCACCATTGTCTGTGGAGGTGTCATCCCTCCTTCCGACTACGACTTTCTTTATAAGGCCGGTGTGGCTGCCATCTTCGGACCTGGTACGTCTCGTTCGCTCCCCTCCCCCCTCTAATATCATCGAATCATTGAATCGCTTTTGTGTAGGGACAAGAATTCCGGATGCAGCTATGAAGGTTCTTGATTCTATCGCAGCTAAAAAGAAGAAGTAATATCACACAGTAGCAGTTGTAAAGAATAAAGCTAGCATAACTCCAACCGATCCTTTGGTGTTCTCGGTAACTTGCGCTCATCAGGCAAACCATACACCAAGGCTTGCAACAGGTCCAGGTGAAAACACATTGCTCCGACTCGAAGCGTGGTGCTGCCGCCAATTTTTTCAAGAGCTGATGAAGGGTCCAGAGGGAGCAATAGTATAGTTTCTGCAAATCAACTGAGGACAGGAGTTCCCTTGTTGGCAGGTCCAGGAAGAGCCTCATGCCTATAACAGCCTTAGCTAATAAAAAAAAACGGAAAAAAGGAAAAAGAAAAATAAGTGGAAAGACCCTAAAATATAAACAATTTCATTTATTGATTCTACGTCCATAGATTGTTCGTGGTGTCCGTGTACGTGCTGAGTCCATCGAGATTTCAAATTCGTATTTTTCCAGTTTTTTGATGTCGAGTCGCTTTGTGATTATTATCATCGTCTGTGCCCCATAGAGTGTTTTTCCTTTTAATACCAGAGCATCATCTGTTGTTCGCTCTGTATCTATCTTGCATTCTGCCTGAATATGTCGGAGGCATTCACGTGGTGTGCACAGTATAGCATATTTCTCGGTCAGGAGGTGGGAAAGGGACAAGAGAAAGTGGGGCCTTCGGGAATTCGGATAGCAGACATGTATGGGGTCTTCCAGTTCAGTAGTTCAGAAAGAAGTGGATTTGCCACTGGCTGATAACCGGCTGGCTCGGGGTGGATGAGTTTGAGCTTAGCGAGTAGGTCTTTTACGAGATCCATACACATGACATGAATGTTCCTGAAGAAAAAGAAAGAAATTTGGAGCAGGTGGTGCGTCAGAATTCTGAGTCTCCTTGGGGATTGCGAACGGCAACCACGGAATCATCGCGGAAGCAGACTGTCTTTCTACACTACAATTCGATTCTCGTGTTCTTCACAGCAGGAAATATAACTGAGGCGAAGGCAGTTGCTCAGGATCTCTTCTTGGCTGAATTTTTAGGACATCGGCATTCCGACAAACGAGGAGAAGGAAGGGGTGGTGCAGCAAAGCACAGGAATTCATTCTCCGTCATTAGACAGAAAGGGCTCAACAGCTCTTGTCTCTTCAAAAAATTATGTGCTCAATACCCGCAGCAATCAAGTCACAATAAGAATGGCAGAGCGCTTGGGAGGGAAAGTAGGTATTGCAGCCGAATGTCAGATCCAAGATTGGGCTTCGTGAATGCCAAAGCGCACAGGAACAATTACTTTCACCCATTGATTGCAGATGCGGGCTCTTGTTGCAGTTGATGAAAATTACGGAACTCTTTCATTCCGACAAAGAAAAGCGATGAAGCTGCTGTTGCTGGTGGCGCTGGCGGTCTTGTGCGCAACAGTGTACGTACAGTGTGGCATTTAGCGTTTTCGGTTTTGGCTAATATATAATCCGTATCTAACTCAGCTCGGCATCAAACCTTGATCGGCTGTTCGATTTTGTAGATCAGAACAAAGATGGGGCCATATCCGCAGTTGAGATGTGTACGTATACGTCGACCAAGACTATTTATGCTAACCGCGCGTAGTAATACACATCGATCTAACCGAGGGCCATTTATCTGTGGACAAACACCGTGAGCTAAAGGCTCATATGCAGAAATGGGTCGATCGGCTAGATAGGAACGGAAATGGGGTTCTGGACAAGGATGAATTCCAGCAACGATACGCCCGGCTCGACCCAGCCGGCGCAAGTCAGGACCGTAAACGAGATACAGTGCTGTTTACGGTAAGTACACAGTTTGCCATATCATCAAATGTTGACGGAAATCAACCCAGAATCCGCAACAACTGCACTTGAGTTTAACTAATAGCGTGCACGAAATGGTGGTGATGTGGATTACCAGCGGTAACATCCGACATTTTTAAAATTCGTGTTTTAAATCTTGCTTTGATAGTGAATGCTCTTCTCTCTACGGTGCAGTACGGCCTAACGCCCCAAAACCTAAACTATTCTACTGTCGGCACAGCGTACACCTACGAGGCAGGAATTGACGGTAATGAACCATTCGGCTCCCCCCCCGCAAACAATTTTTCTGATAACTCACAGGATGGAGTGGTTTGGTGCACAAGGTGTTTCTCTCCGGGTTAGAGGCCGGCACCCGTTATTACTACAGGTACTCTCACCTTCTCTCACCCTCACTCAAATTTAAATTTTTAATTGGAAAATATTAACTAGGGTAGGAGATCCGGCTTTGCAGGTGTGGAGCGATGTGCGAACCTTCAAGACGGAAACTCCCAACCAGCAGGAAGTCAAGATCGCTACCTATGGTGACATGTTAGCAACTCCACCTCCCCCTTTTCCTCTCTTCTTTGTTTTAACATTAGTTTTTTTTCAGGGGTGTCTTCGTGCCGATGGGCTTTGAGGTGACCGATCAGATAGTGGCCGATGATGCTAAAATCCATTTCGACCTCATCACCCACGTGGGGGATCTTTCCTACGCGGGAGTCAGTGCCTCATGGGAAGTAGAGGTAAAAGAGAGTTGCATTCTATTTACGTTCTCTAACATTGTACTCGCTGCAGTATATATGG
>Ga0209935_1005958_pt1 | contig 10007 bp, 17 predicted proteins | sample ThiBio_1000_plan_2_FD_183958 | JGI IMG/M metagenome (GOLD analysis project Ga0209935, IMG submission 183958) | Wastewater bioreactor microbial communities from Cape Town, South Africa - Thiocy_cont_1000_plan (SPAdes) | ecosystem: Engineered > Bioreactor > Thiocyanate-remediating >... | reverse complement strand
CGGCTTGCAGGGCACTACCGAGAGCATCCATGATCTCGTGCGACGAAGGTTCGACCATCAATGCATCGTGGAACTTCTCGATCGCGGCCTCGATCTTGCCTTGCTCGAATAGCGCCACGCCTTCATGGTATTGAGTCGGTAGTTCGGTCATTTGGGAGGATGGATAGGAGATGGTCTCGTGGATGAGATGGCAGAGAGCAGCAGTAGCGATAACGAGGACGCGGAGTCTAAACGAAAGAACAGCAGATCCAACATCGATCGATTGAGAGAGATCGAGAGAGAGAGAGATCGCTGTTGTTTGATGGCATCATCGTCGTTGTTGTAGGTACCACACCGTCCTCATCATCGTCATCGTCATCGTCAGTATCATCAATTACTGTATTCGCAAGAACAAGGAGAAGCTCGAACATGGAGCATCGGTCATCTGCGTATCCGATGCTGCCGGTGCCTGAAGCATTGGAGATCGTTCTTCAACATTGTCCACACGTATGCGTTGATGGCGTTGATGGCGTTGGCGTTGTACAAGCACCTCACGGTACTGATCAATAGACTGGTGTTAGCTTGACATTGAGGAGATCGATGCGGCGCAAGCTCTTGGCCGCGTTCTTGCGAGCGATGTAGTCGCTGGCGAACCATTGCCGCCGTTCCCGGCATCGATGAAGGATGGCTATGCGATGCGTGCTGCGGTACGAGCGATGGTGGTTCGCGCCACCAATGTGTACCTCGAGTGTTAATGCATCGGTGGCGGCGTTGGTGCAGGATGGTGCTGGCGAGTTCCAAGTGATCGAGACCGTGATACAAGCTGGCATGGCAGGCATCGCCGAGCTCGAGGTGCCGGCAGGCCATGTCGCCAAGATCATGACCGGAGCACCGTTGCCCAAGTGCTGCGATAGTGTCGTGATGGTACGACGAATGGCAGCCACCCACTCGTATGCGTTGATGATCGAGGCTGAGATGCGTATGGCTTGAGATCGAGGATACGGAGCTGCTCGAGCGCCACGACAATGGCAAGGAGAAGCGAGTGCGTATCGGTAAGGCGGCTCGCGAACGACAGGATGTTCGAGCTGTTGGATCAGATATTGCTGAGGGCCAAGTGGTGCTCAAGTATGTAGTAGCAGTGTACTACTTGTGTGATTCGAGTCGATGGATTGATTCGATGGATTATGCATTGCAGTGCGGGAGCGGCTATCGGTCCAGCGGAGATTGGATTGCTTGCTACTGTCGGTGCTACGAGGGTACGTGGGCGAGTGTCACCAGCAGCGTGAGCATCGATGTACCTTGCTGCAGGTTGTGCACAGCGGCAGTGAATTTGCGGTAGTTGGCCCCAAAGAGGAGCTCGCGAGCGTATGTGCGGCGCGGCGCGGCGGGTTCGAGTGTCGCTAATGCAGGTGTTCGTATGGTGGTGGTTCCCATCGCAACCGCATCGGGCCTTACTTGACGGCGTAGGTTCAAGTACATCGCCAGCCAATCGTGGCCGTGTTGTCGACGGGAGACGAGCTCGTTGAGCCGGGGCAGCCACTGGCAGACGGCCAGATTCGAGATAGCAATCGTAGCTCGCTGATAGCGGCGTTGCGGTACGCTGCGGCTGTGAGTGGCAATGGAGTTGCAGCGTGCACAGCGATCGAGCGATCGGTGGATGGAGGAATGATACGGCATGGCTTCAGACAAGCGACGGAACACAACGTGCAGATCATCGATCTCGGCATCGCCAAGGATGCGCCAGACGATATTGCAGCACACATGGAGGAGGGCTTGCGCCGCGCAGACGTGCTGATAACCTCAGGTAGGCAGCCACAAGCACCAAACGTGTCTGGGGAAAGTGCCCGTTCATTGAGGCGTTGTTGTGTTGTACTTACGAGAGGACGCTGGGTGCAGGGGGTGTGTCGATGGGCGAGGTGGACCTCGTCAAGGCCTTTCTGGAGCAGCGCGGCACGATCCATGTCGGCCGCGTGTTGATGAAGCCAGGAAAGCCGCTCATGTTCGCCACGCTGGCGGTCGACGGCAGCGTCAAGCGAGTGTTCGCCACACCAGGTACACGATCGAGTGAGTGCGACACGATCGCGGGCTGTTAGGCCATGCGCGGAATGAGTACTTGCGTTCGGCAATCACAGGCTGCTATCATGCGCTCTGTCTGGCCATCGCACGGATTCTCGAGAGTGGCGCACACCACTCAACGAACGAGCGGTCGCTCACTGTTACACTCTCACTCACTCTCACTCACAAAACGTATTGTATCGGCAACCCAAGGGAATCCTGTCAGCTGCCTCGTAACTTTGAGCCTTTTTGCAGTTCCAGCGCTGAGACGCATGGCTGGCTCGCGGAAGCCTCACAGCACGCGCGTTACGGTCAAGGTATGCGCGCAGCCTATTGTGTAGCCAGTCGGCTGGCGGCCGGTAGACGACGACAAGTAACCTTGGGGTGTAGTTGTGCCAGCGTCTGAAGCTCGATCCAGCACGCCCCGAATACCACCGTGCCGTCATCTGGTGGGACCAGGAGGTATGCGAGCGTGTGGCGCCACCATGCATCACCGTGATCATCTCTTTCTCTTTGTCTCTCGCGCGCGCGCGAGTTCCAAGCGCCGCCACAATGCTCCGCGTCTGATATGTCCCTCTCGACCTCAACGGCAACCTCAGGAGCAATGCTTTCATGGAACGAGCACCGGCAAGCAAACCAGCAGTCGACTATTGAGTATGCGCGATGCCAACGCGCTGCTCGAGCTGCCACAGCAAGCGGGCTACGCGGAGGAAGGCGCGCGCGTTCCGGCGCTGCTGCTGGCGCGTGGTTTGTGAACGCGCTCGCGCGAGAATCGGCTAAATGCTCGGCGAGAGCCGACCACCTCACTCACTCACTCGCTCGCGACGCACCAGATCGCTCGACCGATACTCAGTCGTTCGTGCAGCGATACCACGATGCGTAGACAAGCGCGCATTGCAGCGGCAACCAAGCTGCGCCGAACGAGCCATGCTTCAAACCGCGAAGCACGACGGAAATTGAATTGCCGCAAGCGAATGCAAGTGCCGAGGACTGGGGCGAGGCGCGTGTATTCCGCGTAGAACCCACTCCTCATCGATGTGCCAGCCTCGCCTGTCGGTCACAGCGATCGGCCACACGCTCCGCCACGGCGTGGGGCAGCTGGCGCGCCTTCGATCGACGGACAGAGCAGGAGTAGCAGCGCTAGACCGGAAGGCCGCGCCGCCATTTCGCCGACGCGCGCGCTCGGGCAGTCAGTTCTCGGCGCGTGCTCCTCCCCTCTTGTTCTTCTTCGCTCCGCCGCCACACGGAGTCTCGGCTATCATTCGCTCGCTGCCGCCGCCGCCCCGCTGCTACGGTAGCCACGCGCACGCCACACACGCGATCACCGTCCGTCCTCTTCCTCTCTCTCTTTCGCTCCCGCCTTGCTGTGCGCGCTAGTGTCGCTGTCGTAGTAGTGGTTGTTCGTAGCAGCCATCGAGAGCGTTGTTGTTGTTAGTGTGCTGGGAGTGTAGAGGAGTAGTTGGCGCGCTCTCTTCCCCTCCTCTCGTGCGCCTTGAGGCAAGTTCGGCTGCTGTGCCGCGCTCACCAGCCACATACTCCGCTGCCGCCACCGCCACCGCCACCACCAAGTGCCTATCCTCCTGCCGTGCTGCAAGTACCGCCACCATGGCGATGCACGTCGCTCGCCCGCGCATCTCGCACAACCTCTCGCTTGCCACTGACTCGACCTCAACGAGTGGTACGTCGCCTCGGCTCTCGCTCTCCGCGCCACCGCGCCGCCCCGCGGATGATCGGCTCTCGTCTTCGTTCCTGACCGCCGTGATCCTGCAGGCGTCGAGATGCTCCAATACATGCATGGCTCGATCGATGGCGAGCTTGAATACCTCGTCGATGCAGAGCCAGTACGTGCAGCGCCACTACGCTCTCTACACGCGTAGACTCCTCCTCCACCACTCTCCTGCCTCGCTCGTCCGCGGCGCTCACACCTCATCGCGCCAGGTGCCCGAAGCCGAACCAACTCGCGTTCCACCCCTTCTACTCAAAGCTCACCGAGTCAGGGTATGTAGTCGTGGCTCGAGCGCGCCGTTGTGGCAGCGGGGCAGTGCGGCGGTGCTCCCCTTGCTGCGGTAACCGTCCTAATCGAGTACCACTGCCCCTCTGGTGCGGCCTCGTCGTCGTCGTTGTCCTCATCGTCATCGGCCACCGTTACACCACACACACTCTCTTTCCCTCCTCCTGCTGCCTGGCACCTCGTAGTCTCCATTGCCACCGACCGCTCGTCGTATTCGCTCCAACTCAGACCCCTCGACACCTCGCACACCCACGCCGCCCGCCAAGAGTCCGGCTGCGCGCGTCACCACCATGATGTCGATCGACCTCGCCGAGGCCGAGTGCGAGCTCTCGATCACCGAGAGTGACGACAGCCAACCACCATCGAGCCGTGCTCGCGGTCGAACAGCACTCTCGATACCCGATACCTCCTTGTGTTCGGACGACACAAGCAGTGGCAGTGGCTCGGATTCCGACGAGGCTCCTGGCCCAGTCGCGAGCACCGAGAGCTCCGTACGTTCGCCATCTCCACACACACACACGCACACACAGCGTGCGCCTGATCTCTCGCTGACGTTGGGCGGCCATCATACAGTCTAGCAGCGGCATTGCGCTGCCCAAGGAGAGCGAGCGCAAGGACCGAATCTGGCGCGTGTCGTCGACGCTCTCGAGGCATCTCGGCTTCTCCAAGCGTCTGCACCGCACAGTGAGCAACACACCATCGTCAACGGCATCGCCCAAGGACGCGATCCAGATCGTCAAGTCGACGCCAGCCACTGGCGAATGTGCCAGCCCACGCAAGCAGACCATCGGTTACGTGAAGCAACTTCTCAAGCCCAAGAACTGCGACGCCCTACGACAGGTACGTTGCGTAATGGCAATGGCAATGGCAATGGTGGCAAGCGTGCTCACTACCCGCCCGCCTCTAGGTGCTCCTTCAAGGCAAGCTGTTCGTGCCAGCCATTCTCGGCTCTCTATCATCGCTCGAGGACATCGACGAAGTGCCAGCTGGCTTCGCGTGGGTTTTCTTTGCTGCCGATACCGGCGCGATTCTGTTGCGCAGCTGCATCAGCAGCGAGCTGGCCAACACCGACTCGATCTCGCTCCTCTTTCGCGAAGAGACCGCCTACGTGCGCGCCATCAGTAGCTTCATCCACGTACGTGTGAAATGCTCGCTGGCGGTATTGTTCCGTGCCGCTCGAAACAGCTGCTTGCGTTCGCATCATTATCGTCGTTGTGCGGGGTGCTCATAGAAATATGCGGCTCACTTCATTGACACCTCTCCTCCTCCATACGCATTTGCATTTGCATTTGCATTTGCAGATCGTTGGTATCAAGTTTCTCCGCAACACAGTCGTCAAGTTCATCAAGATGATCCTGAGATCACCACCGATCGAGGTACGAGGTCCCGCTGGCTCTGGCATTGATCGGAGGTGTGCGCCCATCGCTCACTGTGCCTTCTTTCGACAGTTGAACAACGTCTCCAACGATGAGCTGATGCGCAATCGCAACAACCTCTCGGACCTCTGCACTGCGATCATGATGCAGCTAGTTGCCAACGTCGAGCAGTACCCACAGTACGTTGAGTAGTGCCGCTCGTTATCTCTGCCATATGCGCCTTTCACTCACTCTCACTCTCACTCACTCACTCTCTCTCTCTCTCTCTCTCTCTCATAGCCAATTCCGCGAGGTATTCTCGCTGCTGCAAGAGATGGTCAACCAAAAATTCCCTGGCCTCGGCTGGAAGGCCGTTGGCAGCTTCTTCTTCCTTCGCTTCCTCTCTCCGGCGTTGGTTACTCCTGAAAAGTTTCATCTGGTCAAGGGCCGCATCGCATCCGAGGAGCGACGCAAGTTGATCCTCGTCAGCAAGATCCTGCAGCTGATGGCCAACGAGACCGACTTTCAGGAGAACAAGGACCCCACGACGCGAGCCATGGAGTCGCTCGTGCGCAACGCCTCGCCGTTCCTCCAACTTGCCTACAACAATCTAGTCGTACGTGATGCTCTCCCCCAGTGTGACACGCACACACATGTGGCTTACTTGCGCAAAAACGCAGGATCTACGAGGTGACCCATCATCTTCGGGCTGGCTACCGAAGCAAATCGAGCAAAAGTCACAACAATCGATCGTTGATATTCTCTTCTTCGTCGCTACCAACAAGGCACACATCGAAGCCAAGTTCCGCGAGCTATTAGGCGATGACGATCAGGGAGTGACCAAGCAGTACGTTTACCGCCACGCCACGCCACACCGCGCCTCGCCTCGTAAAGAACACCTTGCTGACTGCAGTACTCGGTGGCTGTGCAGTATGAACTCGCTCGACCGAGCGCTCTCCAAAGCCTTCTAGGTCTCTCCGCCCCCATGATTACTATCACTTTTTGTTGGATTGGTCGATCGATCGATCCGTGCTGTCACTTTACGCTGTCTTGTGCTTTGTGGTTTGTGCTTGCTTAGCTCGTTATCTCGTTTTCGTTTCGAATCGGTTGTGTGCTTGTGTGTGTGTGATATATTATGTTATGGCGAAGAGGTTGGCGCGTCATGGTGTTTTGGGGTGCGTGTTCTGCTTGCCAAAAGCAGCAGTTTTACGGCCACCACCATACGCTGTTATCTTGTGGTCTTGTGCTTGTGAATATGAATCAGAATATATCTATTCGTCGCCTTTGCGACCTTGAGTATCCCACCTACCCATGTGTGTGCGATACACAGCAGCTCGCTCGTCGCTACAGGCGAGTTTTCGCCTATACTCGGCCGCTGCTCCTTCCCATATCTGACGAGCGGTGCCTGGCGGCTGCCCCACAAATTCCGCACGCAGATTATGGCCGAGATCGAGAGCGACCAGCGCCATCGGGCTTGCTCCTGTCACCGTAGCTCTCCCGTGCTGCGCTCGGTTGCAGAGCATACTGCATATCCCTATGTCTGGCTGAAGGTGCTGTGCCGTGCGCCTGCAGTCTCGGTGGAAGCGACATATGTATCCCTCGTTCTCTCTCGTTCTCTCTCGTTCTCGCGCGCGCTTCTCTCGCCAGATCGACATATAGAACTCAAAGACGCGTTGGAACTCGTTGTTGTTCTGGTCACAGAGCGGTAGACTTGGGTAGCTGCTGTGTGATGCAGTGGATGTTTCCACCGCCGAGCACGATCTCGCGTGAGTACACTTGGATGACCTTTTTGTCGGGGAACACACGTTGTAGCGTCTCGCGAGCCGCCTGTACCGAATGTCACGCACGACGGAGCAGGAGGCACGCGTCCATGCATAGCACGGCAGGTATATTGGCTCCCGTGTTAGCGCCAATGTGTCTGTTCGCTCGATCGCATCGGATCATCGAGTTCTCCCACACTCTCACGCACCTCGTCATATACCGCATCTCCAAAGCCAGGCACTACGACGCCTTGGTTACCAATGAAAAAGTTGACGTACGACGCAGCGAGCCGCTCGTTGGCCAGACGTTCGGTCGTTCCAGCCGGCAGACCCAAGGCGGCTGCCTCACTGCTGGTACGGAAGAGAGGCATGGGCTGATGGATCTTGTGCACCACCAGCTTGCGACCCTGCAGCGTACTCGAGAGGAATTGAGCACCGCTAGTGCACGATAGGCGAGAGAGAGAGAGAGAGAGACAGGGAGGCAAGGATCGTGCACGAATGCGCACCTTGGCGTCGACGGCCTTGGAGAGTCGCTCGTAGGCATCGAGCGAGATGGCGTACTGCGGGTCGTTCTCGTCGTCGGTCCACGCGAGCAACACCTCGCCCGGTTTCACGAAGCAGCAGATGTTGTCAATGTGCCCGTTGGTGTCGTTGTCGTTGTAGAGGCCGCGATCCAGCCAGATGATCTGCACAGGGCGAGCGCGTCGTTGTACGCGGTGAGCCGCCATGTGCTCCACCCTTCGAGCGAGCTCTCGGCAGCGCGATACCGTCGACACTCCAAGCGTCTCCTTGAGCACCTCCTCGATCTGCTGCTTACTCAGATGCGGGTTGCGGCTGCAGTGCAGCAGACACTCCTCGGTCGTGAGCAGCGTTCCTTCGCCATCGACGTGGATGCTGCCGCCTTCGAGAACCTGTTGGCACGGGGCGATCAGTGCGCATCGCTCATGCATCAGTTCCTCACAGTAGCCGGTATGGACGTACAAAGTGCGAGCGATCGACGACCTCGATACCAGCGGCGGCACACAACAGCGGCGCCAAGGCGATGTCGTTCTCGCACGGCCACAGGCAGCCGTGCTCGGCGCCGCCCCAGCCGTTGAACAGCCAGTTCACACCTCGCACCTGCGCGCCCAAAGAACCTCCGCGCCGTCACGCTGCGGTCCAACGATCGAGCTCGAGAGAGAGAGAGGCTGCGCGCGCACCAACGAACCTCGCCGGCGTCGTTCACGACGCACGAGGGCCCAGTGTCTCGCAGCCACGTGTCGTCGGTCACCATGTCGAGCAGCTCGACAGCAGCCGAGGCGGCAGCGATCGCCGCCTCGCCGTCGCCACCGAACGCCTCGCCGATGGCGCTGTCGATCGTGGCTCGTGCTTGGCGGCGCACGGCCTCGTCGGGTCCTGCGAGCACCATGACGCGTTCGCCAGCTTGAACCAAGCCTGCAATCACCTGCGTGTGCGCGGCGGTGCCTTGGTGTCAGCGCGCGTAGGCAGCACAGGCAGCACAGGCACGGTACCCGAGCGAAGGCACCCTGCGCAGGTCGCGCCTCGCACTGCCAGTTATCCGAGCGCACGGGCCATCCGATCCACACGCCTGCGTGAGGCGCCCATTCGCCGGGCATGATCCATGATGCTGACGCCATTCGACGACGACGACGACGAGCGGTGGCGCGCGGCACAAGGGAGCGAGCAAGTGAGCATCGCTATCGCGTCGTGCGTGTGGGTCGCTGTTGATCGAGTGCGAGTGCATGTGTTTGGGTGTAGCAGGGGACAGGTCTCCAAGCCTCATGATGATACCGAGGCATCGGTGGCCTGGAGGTTTGATCCTGCGCCGTATCGGTGCTGTGCGCTACCTACTGTCACCAGAAGCGGCCCGATGACGACGCGGCCGCGCTGGCTTTGATAAGCGACTGAGCGACACACAACGGCGAGGCTCTCGTTTTATCACGGCCCCACGCCGCTGCTTCATTAGGGGACCCACCGAGTGCCGGCACCTGCTCGAGCAGGCCCTCGAGGCTCGCCAACGAGATGGAAGATACGAATCACGAGTCGGCTGCGAAAGGAGTGTATTGAACGATCGTGAGTTAGTTAGTGTGGCAGATTGTCATGTCAGTCGGATATAACGAATGAAGAGAGAGAGATAGATAGATAGATAGATAGATAGATAGATAGATAGATAGCAAGCATCGGTTGGTCTCGCAACGCGACTGTCTCACTACTCGTGAATCAGCGTCTCGTAGTAGTAGTACCACGAGTGCAACCGCCGAGAACCAACGATCAACTTACGAGCTCGTCGATGCCGAAGACTCGTCGTGGTCGACGTGCGCAGCAGGTATAAAGGTCGAACTCGCACTCGAGGTCGATGGCGAGCTCTCGCCGTTCGGCTCGGCAACTGGAAACAGACGCAGCGTCGTAGGGATCTTTGCTTCGAGCAAGCGCTGGTACACTCGGTCCCAGTGTTCGCGATCGCGCGTCTCGACCGTCACCGTCACGTGAACGTTGGAGAATTCATCTCCCGGGAAGATACGCTCGTGCACAATCTCCTTGATGCTGGCCTGTTCGTCGGCCAGCAAGCGCGCGAAGCTTGCGAGTCCACCTGAATGAATGAATGAAATGAATGAATGAATGAATGAACGAACGAACGAACGAACGAACGAATGAATGAATTAATGAATGTGAAGCAGCTCTGGCTCGCAAACGAGAGTGGCGTACCTGGTCGGTCGGATATCATGCTTTGGAATCGCACCAAACGCCCATCGGCCGCCAGAGCGTAGTCGAGCACGCGCCCGATCAACGTGACATCGATATTACCACCGCAGAGTACGATCACTACGTTCTTTCCCCTGAGCTCGG
>Ga0209935_1005957_pt1 | contig 10009 bp, 15 predicted proteins | sample ThiBio_1000_plan_2_FD_183958 | JGI IMG/M metagenome (GOLD analysis project Ga0209935, IMG submission 183958) | Wastewater bioreactor microbial communities from Cape Town, South Africa - Thiocy_cont_1000_plan (SPAdes) | ecosystem: Engineered > Bioreactor > Thiocyanate-remediating >... | reverse complement strand
AACCAGGCCAGTTCTACCATCCATTGGGCCTTGTGATCGATCACGATCATGATCGCGTCCTCGTCGTTGATCGCGGCAACCATCGAGTACAATCATGGTCATTGAGCGAGCAATCGTTCTTGTCGTGCACCGGCCATCTTGGATCAGGAGATCTCGAGTTCAACGATCCTCAAGGCATTGCGATCGACAAGCATCATCATCGCATCGTCATCACCGATACCGACAACAATCGATTGGTGTTCTTGTCGTCGATCGATCTCTCGTTCTTGTTCTCGGTCGGCAACGAAGGATCTCGACCTGGCGAGTTCTATCGCCCAACAGGCATTGCGATCGATGATGATCGACATCGAATCATCGTCGCTGATACCTTCAACAATAGAGTGCAAGTATTGTCGTCGATCGATGGCTCGTTCTTGTTCGAGTTCGGCTCTCGAGGCAATCAACCATGCCAGTTCAAGGTTCCGCATGGAGTATGCATCGCCAATCAAGGTCGAATCATCGTCGCCGACAGCTTCAACTTTCGATTGCAAGCATTCACTCACGAAGGCCATCACATCTCGTCGTTCGAGTGTGGCAGCCTCGGAGAGCCGATTGAGGTTGCGTTCTACGAGCATCGAGGTCTCATCGCCTTCACGGCAGGTCATCGAGTGCATGTGATTGGAGCCAATCAATGGCTTGCCGACACCAAGTTCACATGGCGTCCAGATCTCCATCGAGATGCACCATCATGGATGAAGCAAGCGGTGTCGACGATGACGATGATTCGATCGCTGGTCGATGAGTCGGCGATGTCGATGATTCTGAACGAACTGCTGTTCGAGATCTTCTCGCATCTTTGAGTCCATCCAGGTCGCATCGCGCCATGTGATCGATCTCGAAAGACCACCACCAAGAACAAGAACAAGAAGAAGAGCACGATGATGCGACGCGATACTATCCTGCACCTCCTCCTCTTCATAATTCTCATCGTGCAGCTCACTCACAATCAATCAATCAATCAATCAATCAATCAATCAATCAATCAATCAATCAATCAATCAATCAATCAATCAATCAATCAATCAATCAATCAATCAACCAATGGTCTTGATGAAGGAATGATTGATAAGTCGTGTGCAATCTTGAACGAGATATCAATCAAGGCCTCTCTCTCACAAATGCGTTGCTCAACACGAGTCTTGTTCTCTCTCGTCAATCATTGTATCAATCTCAATCAACTTCTCTCTCCAATACAAATACCAAGACCAATACCAAGACCAATACCAATACCAAGACCAATACCAAGAGAAGAAGATTCAAGAATGATGATGATGATGAAGATCAAGAAGAGGCTCGTGTGAGTGAGGGAGTGGTTGGTTGAGGGAGGGAGGTGCTGTTCTTTGTGCCTTCATCGATTGGTTCTTGTTGCTCGTTGCTTGCTTGCTTGCTTGGTGTCTCTCTCGTGTCTCGTGTCTCGTGTGTGAGAGAGAGAGCTTCATATCTTCATCTCTTTGGGTTTGAGCAGTTTGGATCTTGGATCATCTCTTTGTCGTTGAGAGAGAGAGATTGAAGAGGAAGAGATGGGAGACGATGCTCTTGATCGTGATGCTCGAATCAAGCTCTCGATCGGTACCAAGCAACGAGGCCAAGCCGATGGCCAGTTCCATTACCCTCAAGGCTTGGTGTTCGACCATCATCGAGGTCTCTTGCTCGTCGCTGACAGCTGGAATCATCGAGTGCAAGTATTCTCGTGTGATGATGATGGCGGCTCGCTCGTGTCCAAGTTCGGCAAGCAAGGCTTCCAACCAGGCCAGTTCTGCCGTCCGTACGGCATTGTGATCGATCACGATCATAATCGCATCCTCATCACTGATAGCGTCAATAATCGAGTACAATCATGGTCATTGAGCGAGCAATCGTTCTTGTCGTGCGTGGGCCATCGTGGACCAGGAGATCTCGAGTTCCAGTATCCTCAAGACATTGCGATCGACAAGTATCCTCATCGCATCGTCATCTCCGATTCCTACAACAATCGATTGGTGTTCTTGTCGTCGATCGATCTCTCGTTCTTGTTCTCGATCGGCAAGCGAGGATCTCGACCTGGCCAGTTTCGTGGTCCATCAGGCATTGCGATCGATGATGATCGACATCGAATCATCGTCACTGATACTGGCACTCATTGAGTGCAAGTATTGTCGTCGATCGATGGCTCGTTCTTGTTCGAGTTCGGCTCTCAAGGCAATCAACCATGCCAGTTCGACAATCCTCTTGGAGTATGCGTCGATAATCAAGGCCGAATCATCGTCGCCGACTGGGATAACAATCGATTGCAATCATTCACTCACGAAGGCCATCACATCTCATCGTTCGATTGTGGCGACGAGAATCCATGGGCAGTTGCGTTCGACGAGCATCGAGGTCTCATCGCCTTCACGGCAGGCCATCGAGTGCATGTGATTGGAGCCAATCAATGGCTTGCCGACACCAAGTTCGTTTGGCGTCCAGATCGTCATCGATATGCACCATCATGGATGAAGCAAGCAGTGTCGACGATGACGATGATTCGATCGGTGGTCGATGAGTGCTCGGCGATGTCGATGATTCCGAACGAGCTGCTGTTCGAGATCTTCTCGCATCTTTGATTATCGCGATCTGCTTGGTGTGCTTGGCTTGTGGCCACACTTGGCCAGATATCCCTCCTCTACTCAATTTTTCTGCGCAATTAACACTCCTTGGCCTCCCACCCTCGTTCCTTTTGTTCGCTGCTGTGTGCCAATCGTTGCTCTTGCTCATTTGTTTGGCTCACTCACTTGCGCGATTGGCGCCGTACTTGTTGGTCGGACTGTCCACATCATCCCATTGAACCCCTGCTTGTACGAATCTCTTCTGGCATTGCCTTGTTCACCATGGCAAGCTCGGGAACGGCCAAGAGTACGGAACGCGGTTCTGTGCGGCGAGTTACCGTCACACACATGCACACACACATCCAGCTTGTTGGTTACCAAGACAAGAAACCTGACCTTACAAACACGTTTCGCTCTTTGTTGTCTACCAATAGCGGAACCGCAATCGACCTTGGACGAGAATGCATACGTTTCGATTGGCGAGGAGTTGGTCCGCAATGCGACTCCCCTCCTGATCCCCGACTGCGTGCAAAGTATCTGGAACGATGTTGTCGCACGAGCACTCGAGGACATGGAGGATATTCAAGCCTTCGACATGTCGACTCGTCCGATGAGCGGCATTCACAAGCCTGAGATACTCATCGCCGACACGAGCAAGAGTTCCAAGCCGTCGTTCCGCAACGCTATCGCGGTACTTAAGCTCGTGGACTCTGTGAGCATTGATTCAATGCGAGACGAGGCCATCGGCCAAGCGTTTCGGCTTTTCCTGGCCATCCAAGCTGCGCAGGAACGTCGAAGGACGCTCGGCTTCATTGTTGGCGATGGCGAGCAGTTCTACGTGGGCCAGCTGTATGCCTACGATGCGGAAGAAGCAGTCAAGTACAACCAACCGTACAAGCTCTACCTTTCCAATCTCTACTCGTTCGACCAGGGTACGAGCCACTGGAGCATTGTGTTTGGACGTGGCCACGTTTGCCTTTCTATTGACCAACGGTGCAATTTCAGCTTGCTCTGCTGTCGCGCACTTGGTTGCTAACCCGCATGTACATGGCTATCAAGGAGCAGTCGTGTACGGCAAGTGGGAGCGGAAGCTGAAGGTACTACACAAACACGCACACACACACACATTGGTCGAAGTTTCTGACGAAACTCTAACAACCTTGTTACATTCCTTACATAGCACGTCAATGTTGATGGCAGCAAGATCCGCTGCCGCAATCTCGTTCGGATGACAAAGTACGATCCGGCGCATCCCAAGCAAAGTCAAGTGTTTCACGTCGACATTCGAGTGAAACCGGCCGATGGATCCGAGTGGGAGGAAGGCCCAGCCGGTGTGGTCAAGATTGCGCTCGCTTCGAGGATCGATCAAGAGAAAGCCAACATCGAACGGATCACTGATGGCTTATCAACAGTATCCAATCCCACGTACGAGTTGAAGTATCGCGCGAGCCGACATTTGGTCTCGGGAGATGCCCACGTAACTGAGAACAGCGCGACATTACCCTGCAGGATGAGCCCTTCCTTTCCACGCGTGCTGTTCGCGGTGCCCATCGACGAAGAGCATTCAGCACTCGTGCTGACGCCAGGAGGGTACTGCTCGCTTCACTCGATCTCGGTGCCGAACGACAGTTACCGCGTTGAACATTGCCTCCACGTTCGTCGCTGGCTGTATCAAGCGTATCAACAACTTTGTTCGCTCCACGAGATCAAACTCGGACACGGTGACGTCAAGCCTTCGAACATTGTTCTGCGGGACCCCGATCCCTCAAGGCCATCGAGCAGCCGCGGAGAGTGGGTGGCAACGTTGATTGATTTCGAGCACTGTGTCGTTCTGGACGCCGAGATATGCGACAGCTACTGTGGTACAGCAAGATACGCCTCACGGCGAATTCTGTCGGTCACAAACGGCTTCGGATGGCAGCCTCTCAGCTACACGGCGATGGATGACATTGAGTCACTCTTCTTCTCGGCGTTCGAGGAGCTCCGACAGTCACGCACACTGCCGTGGTGCAAGCAGAACCTTGAGATGGGCGAGGCTTTGCGCTTGCATCACTCGCTGATCGAGAGCAACAAGGAGTGGCGCAAGTACCGAAGCGAGTTCGACGACGACTCGTGGGATTGGCTCTCCGCAGCTCGGAAGAAGTTGCGTCGCAAGGCTAGCCAATCCAGCGAGGTCTTTAGGTACATTTCGTTTGGGCGTCAGCCTCCCTCGCTTCTTCTTCTGATGATGCTTGAGGTACTCATCAATCAATCAACACCACACAGCAACCCGAAGGAGGCATCCGCCAGCTCTTCCTCTTCCTCTTCCTCTTCCTCTTCCTCTTCCTCTTCCTCTTCCTCTTCCTCTTCCTCTTCCTCTTCCTCTTCCTCTTCCTCTTCCTCTTCCTCTTCCTCTTCCTCTTCCTCTTCCTCTTCCTCTTCTGACTACAGTTGCACAGGTGTTGATACCCTTACCGACGACGAATAGTAGATTGAATGGGCAGCTACTTGCTGACCTTACCTTGTGCGCAGGCACACTACGCGCGCTCTCTCTCTCTCTCTCTCTCACTCTCGCAGCCTCTGCCATTCGCAGTGTTCAGCTCCGCTTGTGAATGATAAATGAATGAACGGACAACAGCCTGACCAGCGAGACATGAATAAGGCCCACCAAGTTCAAGACGGCGCTCCGGGAGAGTATCTGCTGCACGTCGCGCCACGAATCAATCAATCAATCAATCAATCAAAAAAGAACAGCATCAGCGCGATGCTTCTCTCTCTGTCTGTGCCAGCTTACGCACTCGATTGGGACTAAATGGAGAGCGCATACAAGCAGATGCGCTTAAGGACAAACTGTCACCCGCGATTGGTCCGATTTCCCGCTTGCTCGAGACCACAAAAGAAAGCCTCAGGCCTTCACAGCTACAGCTCTTGTTGCTCACTCTCCATCTTCAAGCTTCTGACATTCCCCTTCGCTACTCTTGCCCTCGCGCTCATGGTAACGTGGTTGTGATGCTGCGTCGTGTTCTTGTCGTTGCTGGCCTGGCGCAGCTCTCGCGCCCCTCTGCCTCGCTCGCACGCACCCAGTGCCGCCACCTCGTTCTCGCTTCTCGTTCGCGCCCATCAGCCTCTCCTCTCGGCAAGCCCTGGTTGCACCACGGCACCAAGCCGCTCCGTAGCCTCTCGGCTGCTCATTGCTTCTCGTCGAGCACCACCACCACCACTGTACGTGCCACACCTTCGCCATCAATCAATCATCTTGAAGAGGGTTTCGATGCAAGTCTCTCACTGAAGAATGTATTGTCGTGGTCTCAGGGAGATTCGTTGTCGTCATCGTCATCGAGTGCCTCTGTGATATCAGAAGCAATACCAGGTATGCTGACGATGGTGGTGTTGGTTGCGCAGCTCCGTTACGCTCGCATCTCGTTTCGCTTACTCTATCGTTATCTCTTGTGTGTTGGTTCTTCTCTTGCCTATGTAGCGCCATCGCCAACTCCCACTCGTGACTCCTCGGTTGATGAGGTGAAAGCATGGCTCGCATGGTATGGGATCAGCAAGCTGGGCGCTTCCGAAGAGGAGCTTGCAGCTCTTCAAGTTGCCGGAAATATACTTCTGTCCTTCACCAAAGAGGACTGTCTGCGTCGCTCTCGAAACTGGGGAGATGCGATCTACCACGCCCTCCGCAGAGGTACTGTCTCTATCTATCTATCAATTGTGATCTGTGGAGCAACTATCTACTGTACTGACTGAGCCACTTAATGGATTGTAGGCGAACGAAAGCCGCAATCACCGCAAGGTACCGCAGTGCAAGCGTGTTCTTACATTGTAGTGGCTGTCTTTCTAGTGGTGTATTTACTCATCATTCGGTTGATTGCCCACCCACCACCTCTGCACTCCTCGTTTACCTACGGCACGTGAAGGTACATTGTGAGCTCCCAGTTCGTTCATGTTGTGCTTCTTTCTCGAGTTTTTGTGTACCAACACGCTGCTCTGCGACACAGAATTCCTCCAGTATGCTCTTAACTTTTCTCCGACTCTCGTTCGAGCAAATCGCACACAGGATACTCTGGTGTTGGCGGTATGTATTTCACGACAACCTGACTTGACATCGCGCTTCTCTTGGAACTGACTCGTTCTCCTGACCGGTTGATCCATTGCTGCAGACGTCGTACACCGATGCCGATTACTGCCCCTCGAGCTTTCTTGAAGAGACTTTGCTCGACCGAGAGCAGTCGTTTGCCATGGTTTGCAACACTGTCCAAACCTTTTACGACTATCAGGTGGGGACCAATCCCGAGTGCTCCCGCTCGTGCTTATGCCTGGCTCTCTGGGAGTTGGAAAGGTATCATCAATCCCACCACCACCTCCACTTCCACCTGGTGTGGGTTCTTGAGGAGCCTGGCTGACGTATTGGCGCACCTGTGCTCCTGGCTCCTTGCTGCAGACTCGAATGCTCGTGGAGATTGCCAAGCAGTGGCCTGATCAACTGCGTTCTCACAAGGTTGGCGATTCTTCGTTGCATGATGCCGTACGAATTGTTTTGTCGTACAACAGCGGCTATGAAAAGCTTGTGACAACCTGCGACGGGCAATATGACCTCCTGTTGCGCATTCTCTTTGTGTATGTCACTCGATAGCCGTCGGTATTGTTGTCGTCTTTGGCCTCTTTCTCACCGCAAGTCCTTGAGCGTGTCTTGAGTCGCAGCTACCTCTATGGTCATCAATCTCAACTTTGGAGCGACTTTATCGACAGAATGCGACCTCACTTGCATCTCATGTTCGCTCGGTCGTTGGTCGACTTCATCTGCACGGACTCGGGCAAGAGAACGATCTTCCTCGGCATCGACGAATCCTTGAAGGCCGAGCCAATCCTTCCGTCAGTTCTTCGCTACGATATCACCCAGTTACTCATTGCGAATGTGCCCTCCTCCACTCGAGTGATTCCAATCGTTTCGAGCCTCTCCATCGACCGAATCGGCAAGCATTGGTACTACGACTCCAGGTCCACTCCCAAATACACAATACCTTCGAGACGCTCCCTCGCAATCATTCCGCTGCCACCGATCGATTCCAGGCGAATCTTGGCCACCTTGCCGACCGAATTCTTGGACTGCTTCAACGAGCGAGAGAAAAAGACCATCAAGGAAGCATTGGTGTTCACCGGTGGTCATCCTCGATCGGTGGCCGTCGTACTCGCGCAAGTAGAAGCCACTCGCAACGCGAGACTCGCTGACCCCAAAGCCGATGTGTCCCTTGAGTCCTTTGATGATCTTGTACGTGTCTTCGCTCTCTCTCTCTCTCTCTCTCTCTCTCTCTCTCTCTTCTACTCCATTTTCTCCTGCTCCTTCACTCATTCTCTGACTATTGCTCGTGTGATGTGATGTGATGATCGTGCGTTCGATTTGGGGTGATACAGTGCCAGCATATCGTATCGCAAGCCTGCAAAGACGCTAAGGACATGTTCAAAGCATCTCACGAGTTGGCGGTCCTTTGTGCAATCGGCGCCACTCTTCCCGCTGAAGCGGAGATCGACAACCTCTCTCTCGAGAATATCAGACAATGCGATGGCTTCCGCTTCGTTGTCGCCGATGTGCTGGTTCCCGTAGATAATCGGCTTCACGCCTATAGGCACCTGCCCGACTATGCAACTGTTATTACGTATCCCCCGCACAAGTATCGCTGCGGCGTTGTGCCCGCCGTTATCCACGCCCTCGCCGAGGAGTGTAGGCAGGCATCCAAGAACGACGATGGCATGAGAAGCGCAGCTGCAATGTTCTCCACGATCGTCGAATCTGCTCGACCGTCAAACTCGCCTACTCGGTTCGAGTCGTTTTTCCATGCGTACTTTGCACTCGCATGGGGACAGCGCTCGCGAGAGACCCTGCGCTCGGCGTTTCCCTACCTTCCAAACGCAGATACGCCTCTTCGACCGATCATGCAGTACTGCACGGTCGATAATGCAACACTTGGATCGGCACTCAAGTTCAAACGTGGCAAACTGGCGATCATCGACTCCGAGCAAGGTGGAGTGATTGACTTGCGAGCTGCGCCGACATCGATTCACTTTAGCGGTACCGGTAACGCCACAGCCGGGATTCGACATTATGATGTTCCAACCGCCAACCAACGAGTCAGCCGCCGTGTTGGTTCTGATCGAAGCCAAGTACTCTGGGGACGCTTCGGTTACTACTCGCTTTGGGCCAAGCGATGTGAAGCCCAACGTCGAGCAGTGCGTTGTTGAGCTGGCTCCGTTCTTGCCAGGTATGTGAGCTTTCTCCCTCTCGTTCAAGAAGAGGGAGATGAGGAAGAGTGCTCGCGCTTCTCATTTTCTCTTGCTGATCACTCTCGAGCTACTCACTCCCGATGCAAGATATGGATACACTGTTTGGCTGGTATTCCATTCGTAATGGTGTGCCGTACCATCTAAGGACAACTGCGGAGCTCGAACTGATGAAGCTCAAGAAGAACGAGCAAGAGGACAAGGAGGAGAAGATCGCAATGGTGACCTTCAACGAGCTTGCCACAATGCGCATGAAGCGGCCTTCCGCCAAGCAGCTGCCGGTGGAGGCGAGCAACATCTACTTTGTGTGTTGTTCTTGTCAGCCATCGGCCGATGATATCAACGGCAAGCTGTCGTCGGAGTACATGAAACAGGTTTATGTGATGCGCGCACGCAATTTGATGGAGTTGATTGGCCCAATGTGGCAGGCGTTCCCAATGTTTTACGAGGTACGTTGGTGCGAGCTTGATCATATTTTCTCGCTTCTCGCACCTTGTACTTACTGGTGGTTGTACGTATGCAGCTGAACGAGCGACTGGAGAAGGAGAAGGAGATCGAGAGCAAGATGAGGGAGATAGAGACGGAGAGGAAGGAACTGGAGTTGTTCTTCGAGAGGAGGATGGACGAGAAGAGACAGCAGAAGAAGCAGCCTCAACAATAGACAACTTTACTTGCGGTGGTTCGATACCACTCTGCTACCCAACGAGATTTTTGTCTGTACAACAACACCAAACAACGAGCAAGCGGTTTCACGAAGGCAACCGCGGCGACAAAGGCGGCGTCAATTCGCGATGGCGATATGCAGACCGGTCTGCTCTCTCTCTCTCTCTCGATGAGTTGCAATCACATCCAAACGACAAAGTCGAACATGTCGTCGTCATCGTTGTCCAATACCAAAGCCTCCTCTGGGGTACTTGATCCATGTCATCGCTTGTCCTCATTGGCCCATGCATCGACATGCCGAGAGCAAGCCTCTGGCATGCCATCATCAACTCGAGCACATGAGGCATCAACCGAACCGTGAGTGCCAGGGCGATATGAGTTGAGTTTCGGCGAGCAGAGAGCAATAATGCGAAACTGAAAACACGCAATGACTCAGGAGCAACAGCACTTGAGACAGAGCAGAAAGTCAGTAACGTGATTGGAAAGTC
>Ga0209935_1005955_pt1 | contig 10013 bp, 15 predicted proteins | sample ThiBio_1000_plan_2_FD_183958 | JGI IMG/M metagenome (GOLD analysis project Ga0209935, IMG submission 183958) | Wastewater bioreactor microbial communities from Cape Town, South Africa - Thiocy_cont_1000_plan (SPAdes) | ecosystem: Engineered > Bioreactor > Thiocyanate-remediating >... | reverse complement strand
TCGTTGGCGTAGTGATACTTCCAGAAGGAACCAGGCTTTCAAATGGAGGTTTTATATCTGGGCTTGCTGATTATGCGTACTTTGGGTAAGCTGCTCCTGATTCATAAGCGCTTTGATTAACCAAATTGAAGGGCCTTATTGCACAAAGCAGCCCATATCGTGCGGATATCTTTATCGCCATTTTTGTACGCCGGCAACGTACTTTTGGGCGGGAGGGAGACAGTATTAAGTCTCCTTCTTTCTGAACAAACAACGAATGGCGAGGATCGTGTCCTTGGCGCAACCACATCCCTAAGTGGCAACGTGCTTTACGACCTCACTATCACAGCGAATTCCTTCTTAATCAGGAAGAGAAACCTTCTTCCTTCGGAGATTGGCCCCTTAACCGGTGGCCTAATCGCCTTAGATAAGGAATCAAATCCCGCGGCTTACTTTGGAACTTCTCAGGTAACTTGTAACTTAATAACGTTTCAGTGCAGAATTCTAATACTATCCAACACATTACAGGACGCGGAAAGCATGATCGTGAAGATCTCCACACACGAGCTTGAAATTCTTGAACGGCACGAACTGAATAGCAGCAGCTATTCGGCGGTTCTAAATCAAGCAAACAATCGCATCCTCTTCGGGACTGAAAAGTGCGTGCCCATCATGTCATATCCCCTCGTGTAATGTTGTATATTATTAGGGGTATCGTCAAGTACGATATCGAGAGAAAGACCATAATCGAAGTGGTGCCATTAGAGGGCCGACGTAAAGCAGTGGCCCTGTATGGGCAGGGCATAGCCTATTTCTCCAACCAGAATGCGCTCTATGAAATACCAGACTCATCAAAAAGAGAAGGCACTTACTTCCTCTCTTCACTCCGAAAACATCACCCCCTAACTTCCTCTTCTCATCTTTAGTGAGAGAAGACATTCTAACAATGCATCCAATCCACCGGTGCAGCAAGCCACTCGGCGGCATCAATGCGTTGATACCCGCCGCAGCGCTATACACCGTCATGGCTCTCTTGGCATTGGTTGGTCTCTTTGGATATTCCCTCTATCCCTGGCGCAGATACAGAACCTCGTATTTCTTCGAGGCACCCGTGATACTCTGGGGTTCTCTATTCGCCATATGCGCTTGTAAGTCTCTCCTCTTCTCGCTCTCTCTCACACTCTCACACATACTCAAAATCTCTCCCCCAAAAAAGTTCGAATGGCTGCCTTTTTCCTGGACATCTCGAGGGACACCCCTGCACGCTATCTGGTTGTCAGCACGATTTTCTTGAACATAACCTACTTTGTATATATCGTGGCCCTCCTATGGTGCTTCATGACATGGTATATCCTGTTCCTTTCCTCAACATCCCTCTCTGACCGTTACCACTAACCCCACACACCCACAACAACAACAGGATAGTGACAGCGAGACGGCTGTTGTTGGATGATCTGGATACAGAGGAACATCGCACCCTGCGACGCGCCTTCAAGGTGTTCACGTGGATACCCGCACTGCTCTTGCTGGCCAGCTTGATTATGGTGATAGTATTCAGGGATGAACACTCTCACAAAGGCGACGACCATCTGATCGGCCTCTATGGCATCCAGTCCCTTGTGGTGGCAGCATTCTTCATCTTCTACTTCCTTTTCTTCCTCGTCTACACTCTCCCATTCAAGACTCGTCTGCCATCAGATGAACTCACATTCGACCCCGTAGTGCGTTGTTGCTTGAATGTAACTATCTCTCTCTCTCTCTCTCTCTCTCTCTTCTCTCTCTCTCTTTCTCCGTATTTATTTATTGGTATTTGCAGATCTATTGGTGGATACTGTTGTTGTCGGTGATGGCAATTCCGATGGGTCTGTTGTCTCCCAGCACCAGTCGGGTGTCAGTAACCCGAGAGGAGCATGTGCGCTGCGATGTTCCCGTGTTGGTATCGGCACTGCATATGGTCTCGAACGTCCCTCACGACAACCTCGGTATGCTATTCATCGACATTGCCGCCCAGATGGCAGACATCGTCTGCCTGTTGCTGCTGATGCTTTTGGGGTGGCTGTTCTTCAGGTTGATGGAGAGAGACAGGAGAGTCGCTGAGACGGAGGACACCATAAGAGAGGCAGCGAGAAAGAGGGAGGCGGTGCTCAGGAGAGCGTCGGTGGGAGGAGAGGGTGTTGTGGAGAGAACCATAGAGGAAGAAGCCCGCCTGGCAGAGGAAGAGGCAGCCCTCAGCGGGGTGGCCCCCGATAGCGCAGAGCGAGAAGACGAGAGCCTCCTTCGAGGACATTCTACCCGAGCCACCAGAGCGTTTGTTGGGGGCTTTGAGGCACCCAGCGATACCGACAGCCAAACAAGAAGCGGACAGAAGTAGAGGGATGACCAATCCATTGAGAAAGAGAGAGAGAGACAGTGATTTTCCCCATTTCCCTTCAGTTTTCGATTTGTATTATGTATCCTTTTGAATTGTACGTATTCTTCTGTCTTACCTTGGTATACTTTTTCCCTTTGTTGTTTGATAGAGGGTAAGGTAACATATAAGGAAAATTTTTTTGCATGTTATTTCATCTCCTATCATCATTGTACAATTAAAGGCTAGAAGTTGGCCGAGAGACACCAGACCCTCTTCTGCCATTGGGAACGTTGACTCGCACTGTAGCCTCATTCGGCCGATTACCGGAGCAGTGGTTGTGGATGATGTTGATGATGTTGCAAGGGTTTGACACGTGATACCCTCCCCTTGATAACTGATATATAACGTTGTTCTCAGCACCCCACACGTTTGTTGGATGGTCCATCGCCTCCAACAGGTGATCCGCCACAGGAGGAACCACCACAAAGCAATCGCTACCCCCGTTGCGTTGATTTTCGCTGTGGGCACAGTTCTCCGTCTTATGCGGACACACCTCCTGCCTCGTCAAAGAGTACGCTTTACTCTTACTCTTCATGTTGGCTACACTCAGCTGTTCCCACCCGTCTCCCAAATAAATATCTGAGTTCCCTATCCACGCTACCAAGCCTACAAACATCCATGTAAGCAGAGGCACTTTCCCAAAGGAGTAAAGAGTACCCGATAAATACTGATTCGCATATTCAAAAGCTCGCTTGTATTCGAGCACTTTCCCATCCTCCAGAACTGTCATAAAGACCTTCTGCTTCAACAAGGCAACCACTCCCGCAGAGGCAGATAACGAAGGAGAACAATCCTCTGTGTCAGGGATATCAATTGCCGTAGCTGCCACACTCTTCTCAGCTCGTTCCATCACTGACTTAATAAGGTACTGCATGTGCTTGTTCTGCTCGTATAGAATATGAATACTCCACACTCTCTCATGATGCAAGTTCCTCCACATCGAGTCCAGAAACTCATTCTGTCGTTCCTCGAGGGAACTCCTATTGATCCCCTCTCGGTTGATATCCAACATGTACGCAAAGGTTACCACCATATTGACCATGTTGTCTTCTGGAGGTATTTGCAGTGAGCGCTCTCTTGTGTTCGTGAGTATTCCCAACAGATGCTCCACCCTCCCTGGAGTTGCACTACTAGGTATAACGCATCGCTCTCCATCTGCCTTGTGTCGTATCAGTTCGTGATGAACAGCTGCCGCCACTCCAATGGGATGAGCTTCGAACATCGACGTCAGCAGCCAGACAGCAGTGCCGCCAATCACCAAAAACACCAGCATAAGGCGCGACCTCTTGTACATGAGGTCCACACCCGCTCCCCACCTTCTCGCCAAAAACGTGGCCGATCACAATCACAGGAGTTTCGACAAGCCAGAAAAGCGTCACGTGCCTTTAAAGGAAAGTGCGTTTGACCCTGGACGGTCTTCCTGAGCAAGTTCCTTAAACTCACGACCTTATGCTTTTATTCATCCTCAAAGGTGATCCACTCTGCGTGAAATTCCGGACCCTCGCCCAACACCAGAATAGTTGACTCGTTCAGATGCCACATTGGGTCGATAGCCGGAACAATGGTTATGATAGGCGACCAGAATGTCGCAGGGATTCGTCACCTCGTAGCCTCCCCTGGATAACTGGTATATGACATTATTCTCTGCGCCCCAATAATTTGTCGGGTGATCCATTGGGGTCATCAGATTTTCGGATATTGGTGGTATCAATACAAAACAATCGCTTCCACCCACCGCAGCGTTTGCATCTATTTGTGTATACGAAAAAAAGCAATCGTAGGTTAGGAATGTATGTATGTTTTCATTTTTGCATATAAATAGATGAATATGAAAAGGAAAAACTCACGCCAGCATCCTGGGTCCGAGCCCGTACAATTGTCGTGTCGAGATAATGAATAAATCTTTCTCTTTGCCAACATCGACGCCATCTCTAATTTTTCCCAACCTCCCCCTAAATAAATATCTGAATTCCCGATATACGCCACCAAACCTGCGCATGTGCGTGCGCGAGAGTGTTAGATGAGACAAAGGAAGTGAGGGGGAGGGCAAAAGAAAAAAAAACAACAAACCTTCGAGATGTTGATTTGCGTATTCGAAGGCATCCTTGTATTGCATCGTCCTGCCATCAGGAAGCTTCGTGAGGAATAACTTGCTAGAGAGCAGCGCGGCCACTCTATCGCTCTCTCCCCTTGCTACGGCGAGCGCGTTGAGAGTGCGAAGGAGATAGATCACGTGCTCATCCTGTTCGTACATCATATGCATACTCCACACCCTCTCGTGATGCAAGTTCCTCCACACCGTGTCAACGAACTCACTCTGTCGCACCGTTTTCTCGTGCTCGCTGACTCCCTCCCTCTGCAAGTCCAATAGGTAGGGCCACGTCACCACCATGTTGACTTGATTGCCTGTCGGTTGCTCCATCTTGTGAGTCGATAGGTGTGTCATCAAGACCTCCAGCTCTAAGGGAGTGTCCACCTGAGACTTTACCCTGTGTTTTGGTTGTAGTATTCGTGTGTTGGATGTACCTTCATCTTTTTGTTGTGGCTGTTGTGGTTGTTGTGGCTGTTGAGTTTCCTGTTCGGGTTGAGGTGGCTCTTGGCGTTTTCGCGGTTGTTGTTGTTGAGGTAGCGGGGCAAGAGCAGGTTGAGGGTCGAGTAGTGGGATAGGAGGTGCCTGTTGATGCAACTGCGCCAACAAGGGCTCTTCAGCAGGCTGTGTGATCAAGAAGGTGGTCACCATGAGGAACCCCGCCACCCCAGCTAAGAAGATGAGAGGACCTCGCAACCATCCCATCAATTCAAAACGAAGAAGAAGGAGGACGGCCTTCTCTTAGCAAGGCTATCGCGATAGACACACTCTCGATGTTTTGCGTCAAAAAGGTTTTTCTTGGTAGCAAACCCTTTCTTGTCCGCGTTCTCGAGGTTGCTTTTTTTGGATGAAAGGAAGAACAGAAAAACACAAAGGAAATACAAAGTTAGAACGTGAAAGAGCAGGCATGCCAAAAGTAAATTTACCTTTACGATTTCTGCAACTACCCTTCTCGACTGAAGTCTATTAATAGGCCAACTCTTGAGTTGCCATAGTGTTTTTGGATTTTCCTCTGTCACGTTTTTCCGGTGTTATTCTATTTTCCTAATAGCGACATAGAGTCCGGTGGAAAAGAGACAGTGAGGAGGATGGAAAAGGAGGGAAAGCCGCCACCCACCCAGCCAGAGGGCGGAAGTGGAGGCCGGCTGATCACACGAGGAGGGAAGGAAGGCCGACCTCTCAACCTATCGAGGTCGTCGGGCTTCTTCGGCAAAATAAGTGCCGCCGAACTCATCGGGAGGGAGTTGACTGACGAGCAGCTACACAAGATCATCACCGAGCAGTTCGAGAGGAAACTCACTCGCCCTGACTTCGTCGATATCAAATTGAGACTCGTTAGGTACGGCATATGCAACCCACTCACAACAACGCCCAATTAGCGCACACTCACGCACACACACACACACAACAAACACACCCATGCACACACAACAAAACACAACAAAAGATATTTGTATCTCTTTTGTCTTTTTTATAGGTTTGTGCAGAACTACGATGCCAGCTTACCTCTTGAGAGACAGGGCACCATCCTGCACAAGTTCATCGACGACATGGCCGCTCACATGGAGGCTCTCCCTCAGTTGTATGTCGGTATGTCACCGGAAAAGATCAGCAGCTTTACAAAGAAGAGAGGCATCCTCGTAGAGTGTCTCGAAGAGCACCTGATGAATCAACTACATGCAAAGTGAGTTTGCGTTCAAGTTTTAACTTTAACATACCTCTTTCCGCGAAAAGGACGTTTCTCGCATCAGAAGAAGCGGTGAAACAGGACGTAGAACTATTCGCTCGAATCGAACAGCTGCGATTTATCACAACGGAGCACCTGTCATTAAAACCCCAATTAGCCGATATGAACATATGGAGCACCGCACAAGAAGGTAGCATTACTTAAAAAGAGTAATGTAAGAGAGGACTTACGCTATTTTCTTTCGGCAGAGATATATATGATGAATACCGACAAGACCCCTTTTGCCAAACTCACCCACATGCTGCGATGTAGCACTATCATATTACGTGAGTGATACCTTTTTATGGAAATAAGGTCTCATTGGAAAAAAAAATTGCATACGCACATAAATAGAGACCCTGGTAGCATACATGGACCAGATAGACATTGGGGCGGATGAATTCCTTCCTGCATTGATTTATATCATCCTCAAGTCGAACCCTCCCTTCATCCATTCCAACATATAGTAGGCGCCTCTTCTTCTTTCCTGGAAAGTAAAGCATCACTCACTATGTTTTTGTTTCCTCAGCTATGTATCAACATTTAGACATCCTTCAAACTTGTTTGCCGAGGCAGGGTATTACCTTGTAAATTTCTTATCAGCTGTATCCTTCATTCAGACCCTCGACGCCTCGATGCTCGAGATCGACCCTCAGGACTTCTCTCGGTACGCAACACACCCAAACTTTCTCGCTCACTCTCTGACTGAATGGTAATTGTTCAATAGTGGGCTGCAGGATCCTGATGGGATGATCGCCGAATTTCTGGATCGAAAGCTTCGCCCCCGAGATCGGAGGAAAGCCAAGAAAGCTAAAGAAAAAGAAAGAAAAGAAAAAGAGAAAAGGGAGCGAGAAAAAGAGAAAGAGAAAGAAAAAGAAAAAGAAAAAGAAAAAGAAAAGGAAAAAGAGGACAAAGAAAAGGAAAAAGAAAAGGAAAAGGAAAAGAAAGGGGCAAAACAGAAAAAGGAGACGACGAAGAGGGAGAAGAAAGGAGAGGGTGCTACCGCGTTCATGAGGTGTTCGGCGGAGGAGGTGTCGCTATTGAAGGTGAAGGAGTTGTTGAATGAGTACAGGGATCTGGTCGAATCCACACGGTATGAGATCGAACCCCCTCTGAGGGCGGTGCTATCGAACTCGGCTCCTGTCACTACATTTTCCGTGAAAGAGGGAGGGGAAGAAGGCAAGACGAAAAGGGCACAGACCACCTCGGGCCCGCGCAGACACAGCGTCTATATGCCGCCTCTTCCAGTGACCAAACCCACCAAGACGGTGACTATCTCGGAACCTGTGAGGATTAAAGCCCATAAATCTGGGGAGATGTCAGAATCTTCGAACAAGAAACAGGGAAGAGAAAGCGGAAGCGAACTAACTCTCCAAGAAAAGGGAAGAGGAGAAGATGAGCAAAGAATGGAAAGTGAGGAACGAAAGGATAATGAGAAAGTTAACGAGGAGAAGGCACAAGAATGATGTTAGTGCTAGCAAGAAGGATGGTGAAACTGTGCTCCTGTAAAGAGTTTGGTTTATACATAAAAACAATGCAAACGCACGTGTTCGCCAAGGATATCATTGTCAATCAACGACGCTTCTCTTCCTCAATTTGCTTTTGCACCCGTTGGGTCACGGTATCTAGTTCTTTGTAAAAGGCATCTGTGATCTTACGTTCCTCCTCGGCCTAGAAACGTCCTCAATCAGGTTATTCAAATACTAAAAATGTTACATACCGCCTTATCTTTGGCCCGGTCAAGTGCGGCCGATTGGAGATAAAACCCATAACCGCCTGCGATTACGCCTGCAAGGGTAACTATCGAAGATCTCCAAACGATCCCGGAGAAGCTAAAACGTTTAGAAGACATAACGTGAGCCGGTCAGGCCTTCTTGCGGAGTGGCCTAGCGACGCATGGACTTCCAAGAACACAAACAACTGAACAAGGCTAGATAAAGAAAGAGCCAGAGCAAGTCAAAAGAGACCCCGACAACCGAAATCTCTGTGGCTCCTTCTGTCTCATCGCCATTCTCTACAAACATTTGTTAACCACAATGCAGAAGAACGACAAAGCGGATGATAAATCATATTGGGGGTGGTTATGGAATTCGCCAAAATCGGATTCGGTGGAGGCTTCTTCTGCTTCCAAGGAAGAAAAGGTGGAAGTAATTCATGAAGGAGCTTCTGATAGTGAAGGTCTCTCTTCTGATTCAGACATCGAGAGCCCAGCCGAGGGCCAAACCGAGCTACAAATTCGCGCGATTAATTTCGTGCGAAAAAGGCGAAAGACAATCGAAGCGTTGAAGGAATTAGAAAAGAAGACTGAATCATTCGTGTGGAACTGCAAAGTTTCCAACACCGTGGGGAATGCGGTTGCAATTTTGGGTCTACCAGTAGCATTTCTGGCGCCGCCTGTTGGCATCAGCATGATGGTCGCTGGTGGTGTGACCTCTCTGGGTACGACTCTGATAGGAAGCTTTCTGGAGCAGGAGCTGAAGGGAGATTTCAAGAAGATTATTGAAAAGGATGAAGCTGCACGCAAGGTATGCGTTCTAATTCTGATTGTGCTGTGCCTAATCAACTATAGAAATTCGAAATGGCATGGTTCGCATTTGACAAAGTATACACCACAATCCAAGGAGGCACAAAGATTGCAGCTGGCGCTACAAAGCTAGGGGCAGCAGTCAAAGATGCCGCATTCATAGGTTAGTGTGCTAGAATTTAATTTTTCTGATTAACTGTTGAATACAGGAAAACTTGGAGTCGGGCTTGGATCATTAGCAACGAACTTGGTTTTCGCGGGGGTGGTACTCAGTGTGGTCGATATTATGTATACTTGGACCTCCAGCAATGCTACCCTCGAAATGATCAAAGGGCACATATTTGCCCTCGAAGCAGGTGCGAGATTCATAATCTTCTAATCCATTTCAATCGCCCTACTAACGCCTTCCAACCTCTTTAGGGTTGAAGGACCTGGAGTCTGCTCTTGAGGTCTATGCTCCTGGAAAGAAAGTGAGTGAACTCGCAAAGGAGGCCATCGAGACAATAGGGGAAAAGGAACTCCCTGCTCCGCTAAGCATACTTCTGCATCGAGAAGGAGGTGTAGATGATGTATCAAGCGAAGAGGAGACTGTCAACAACAACAAAAAAGTAGAAAATGATGGAGAAAAGGAAGACGAGACAGGAGAGAAAGAGAAAGAAAGAGAAGATATTGACCGATTAGGAGAGGGCGAGAAGGATGCAGCAAAAAACATCGAAGGGTGAACCATTGATATCCTCAGTGTCTCTTCTGCCCCTTCACTCAGAGTGTACATATGCAGAGTTGTAAATAAGTTGAATATATATTTATTCAATACTCTGAAGCTCCCCTTTTATGGCTGGTTGGTTCTTCTCGCTTCCTCTTTAATTTTTCATCTTTGCCATGATCTTCCTCCGAGGCTCCATGTTCCCTAGCTGCCTTCTCGCCTTGAACAATGAAGACTCCCTTACTTGCGCCTATGCGGGCAGCGCCATTCTTGACCATCTCGAGGGCGACCTCGTAGGTACCTACCCCTCCTGATGCTATTTTTTAATGTTAATATCTCATTCCTCTATAAATATTCTACATGTACCTTTAACGAGCGCTTTATCTCCTACCACAGTCTTCATGAGATGCACATCCTCAACTTTCGCCCCTCCTGCCGCTGGGATGAAGCCTGTGGATGTCTTCACAAAATCTGCTCCTGCCATCACCGACAGAATACATCCCTCGATAATCTGTGTTTTTGAGAGCAGCCCCGTCTCCAAAATAACCTTTTCGAAGGAAGAGAGTTAAATGCAATTGAGGC
>Ga0209935_1005953_pt1 | contig 10019 bp, 16 predicted proteins | sample ThiBio_1000_plan_2_FD_183958 | JGI IMG/M metagenome (GOLD analysis project Ga0209935, IMG submission 183958) | Wastewater bioreactor microbial communities from Cape Town, South Africa - Thiocy_cont_1000_plan (SPAdes) | ecosystem: Engineered > Bioreactor > Thiocyanate-remediating >... | reverse complement strand
CGCCTGCCTATGGCGGCCGTGGAGGCCGCGGCGGCAGCCGTGGATATCGCGGTGGCCGTGGCCATCGAGAAGGAGGAGGACGCGGCCACCGAGGAGGAGGCCATCACCAGCACCAGCACCATCGAGCCGATGCTGCCGCCGAGGCTTCCACAGTGCCTGCAGCCTCTACAACGCAGTGAAGCCCACGCTGCACAGTCGAGATTGTTTGTTGTACTTGTGTGTGTGTGTGTGTGTGTGTGTGTGTGTGTGTGTGTGTGTGTGTCTGCTCACTACAATCGTTGATCTTACTTGCATCGACAGCCAATGGCAAGCCTCTCGCAACAGGAAACGGACGTGTGTGGTGTTGCGCATTTAGCGAACCAGAACAAGTCACAAGAGTCGGTAGGTCAACAAAAGAGAGGGCTGAGCAAGCGAGTAAGAGAGGGAGAGTGAGACACGGAGAGATGAGCGAGAGGCGAGTGTGTAGCGAGTACACCGAAGGGAGCCGGGAGCGAGCGAGCCAACGAGAGTGCACCAACGAGAGAGAATAGACGCGTCTAATACTCGCTCGCCACGTTACAAGACGAACGAAGCAGCGACCACCTGGGCGACACCAGCAGCACCAGCAGCAGTGAGTCGTCGAGGTTCGCGAGAGCGCAATGGAGGTCGACGTACCTCCATGTCGTCGACGGTCAAGAACTTGACCAGGCCTGGGTCGGTACAGCATTGCGGATGGTTGGCGGTCTTGATGATGAACTCCTCGAGGCCCTTGCGGCGCTCCTCGATGAAGTCATCTTCGAATCGACCTATCGATCGTGAGCCTTGCAGAGTGAGCGAGTGTACGTGTCTCGAGAGCCGAGAGCGAGAGCACAGCAATGTGGTGCGGCACACGAGTGTACGCGCGATGACGCACCCCAGCCAAACATCGAGCCCCATGTATCGGCTGGCAGACTTGGTAGACGCTCGATTGGTCGCTTCCACTGCTTGGAGCGGATCATATTGTCGAGGTGGCTGCGCAGCCACACAAAGTCGTTGTAGCGTCGGCGCACCGTGAACGAGCTGCCGCCGTATTGTGGGAAGGTTGTCTACAAACACGCGCGTACGCATATCGCGCAGAATAAGGCAATGTCTTGAGGTGAAGGCCTCGAGGACGAATACAACGAGACGGTAACACTCGCTAGGTACGCTCTCCCACGAACGAACGAGCGAGCGATGTGACACCACATACCATGGTCGAGACACGATAGGTGGTGTGCGTCTTCTTGCCATTCTGCTCGTGAACGAGCGGATCGGTGACCTTGACGATGGTCTCACGTACGTCGGGAGCCTCGTACACGTCGTGAACCTCGGCCTCGTGTCTGCTGTGCAAGTCGTTGCGGATCATCGTTGCGATGCGAGTGGAGTGCTTGTGTGTATGTATGTGTGCGCGGTTGCCGCTACCAGACGAAAGAATCTGACGACACCACGAAGGCGTACACGAGAAACTGGAGAGGATGCTACCAAGAGATTGACAGAGAGTGATCGATCGATCGAGATGGCTCGATGAGGGTAGCGCTGGTATCGATAGTCGATGGATCGAGAGGCGCGGATATGGAGGAAGATGCGTGCGCGAGCGCGGAATGAGCGAATGAGGCGAGAGAAGGCGAGCGAGTAGGCCAAACCCTCAGAGAAACCGAAAACGAAAAAGTCGAACACGGAACCAGCATTCCGCCACTCGCACACTGATCGCAATGTATTGGAGCAATGCAGCTACGCTCACTCCTCACTCCTCAGCTGATGAGGAACTCTCACTTGTTGGCTCGTGCTCATGCTCGTGCTCGTGCTCGTGCTCGTCGTGTGTATCGTGAGAGTGGCCACACGAGCATCCACCGACGCTGTTCGCCGCTCGGAACTCGGCGCTGCGCAGCCACAGAATCAGATTGAAGCGCTCGCCCTCCGTGATGGCAGATGCTCCGTGGCGATGCTTGCCGAGATGTAGAATTGCTCGGCCAGGCTGGTGCGCGAACGTGAAACGCTCGTTGTGTGTTGCTGGATCGAACAGCAGGCCATGGAAGTACAGATCGCCGCCTGCGCAGTGAATGTCAGTGTCACTCGCTCGTCGAGAGCACATTGTTGGTGGCCTCATCATCGCCACGTACCCTTGAACTGACGGCCAAGGCACACGTTGAGCGTCACTTCCGAGTCGTCGTAGTGGAATCCCAGGTCGAGATCTTCACTCATACGGTATTGAACCTGGTGTGTACATACAGCCATTCTTCCTCTGTCACCGGCTGCGGTCCCACACGAAGCGAGCGAGCGAACGCCATACCATGAAGCCATGATGCGAATCGAGTGTTGCTCCTCCTTGTGCCGGGAACAGTAGCGCCGTCAGTGGCAACAAGTATCGCTCCCGCAGCTCGCTCAGGAACGGCGTGAAGCCGATGTGGTCGAGGATCACGCCGTAGTTGTTCATCGAGTTGGGCCGCGACACTGGCAAGCCCGACGCTTCAAAGTGTGCCAGCTCCTCGAGCAGCGCCGAGCAGAACTCGATCGTAAAGATCTCGAGCGAGTAGATACCAGTCGGTGCCTCGAGTGTCAGCAGAGCGCGCAGCGCATTGGGACTCCCGTCCCGAATGGCGGCAAGGAACGAAGGCACGAAGAAGCTCTGCATCGGAGCGCGTGTGAGCGAGCGAGCGTTCGTGCTGCATATCATACGGGCATGCAGCAGTACCTCCGAGAGCTGGTAGATGTGCGGGTGTAGGGGCTTGTAGACCTCCTCGATCAACTTGAGCTTGGCGCTCTCCATCGCCGCGCGACGGCGCATGAAGCTGACGTACTCGGCGCGCGTCCTGGGTACCAGCGGTCCGCCATGCTCGATCTCGGCGCCGCTCACGACCATGAATGGCCGATCGCGAGAATGGCCCTCGGGCAGTGTGTAGTGCCCATCCTCATCGGGCTGCAGCTCGTCGGCGTCGGCCGTCATCAACACCATCTCATCGTCGTCATCGATCGCGAACAACTGGCGCAGACGGCTCTTGCTCACGAGCTCGGGAGCGAGCGTCACCGCTCCGTGACCCAAGCTCGCAAACGTATGAAACACCGACATATGTGATGACAGAATCGACTTGCTTACTCGCTAGCTTGCTTCCTCGGTGAAGTAGTGGTGTTATCGAGTGAGGGATAGGAAGATGATATCGATGTCGATGATATCGTTGTCGTAGTTGCAGAACGAAGAGAAGAAGAGCACAGGAATGTCGCTCGAGTTCCACACGCCATTCACTGTTCTTTGCCTCGCTGCCTCGCTCGATGGAGGTGCCAGATGCCGAGCTCCTGTCGGCCGTGCGGGCATGCAATCCAGATGGCATTCGCGAGTTACTTGCTGCTAGAGCGAGTGTCGCCGGTCTCGATGTCGGCGAGGTCGTGACGGCATGCAACAACGACCTGGCCAAGGAACGTGAGATGCTTCGATTGCTGCTTGACGCCAATGCATCAGCCGAGAGCGCCAGAGTGTCGTTGGTGCATCGATACCTGCAACACGGCCAGCACGACATGTTGGCACTCGTGCTCGCTCACGGCGCCTCGGTCAACCAGCGCTCCAATGCCGCCAAGGCCCACCATGCCACGCCGCTGCACATCGCCGCGGCGAGTCGCAAGGCAGCCGTCGTCGCGTTGCTTCTCCGCCACCAAGCCGACGTCAATGCTCCCGACGACAATCACACTCGCCCGCTGCATCGTGCAGTCGGCTCTCGAGCACTGCCCATTGCACGAATGCTCCTCGATGCGAACGCCGATCCGAACGCCCGAGACTCCGATCTGCGGACGCCACTGCACGACGCGTGCGAGAAGCAGCTCTGCGACGTGGTCCAGCTGCTTCTCAAGCACGGCGCTCGCGTCGCCATTCGCTCCGAGCGTGGCATTACTCCACTTGCTGCTGCCATCACGTCCTCTAGCGTTGAAGTCGTCCGCATGCTGCTACAACAAGGATGCGATGCCCGCGAGGCCGTCAACGAGAGAGACTTGGAGCACGCCACACCGCTTCATATCGCGTGCGAACAGGGGCACGAAGAGATTGCTCGCCTGCTCATTGCACACGGTGCACACGTCGATGCCAAGATGCCCGATGGACCGACACCGTTGTTCCTTGCAACAATGCGCCTTCCGAGCCACAGTCGGGTGGTTCAGCTACTCGTGAACTGCGGTGCCAGCAAGGCCGTGGCGAGCGAGTCCCTGGCCAGTACCCGAGTGCTGTGGAACTACTATGCATATCAAGAGCATATCGCCAGTCTGCCTCGCTTCCAGAGTACGTAGTCCTTGCTCGAGAGGTACATTCACCAAACCAACAAACTAACAATCCCCCACTTCGACCGAACTCCAGAGTTCCAGTGGAGCCTCTCGATGCATCGATTCGCTCCGACCTACTTGCGCAAGACCATCGTGACTCTCACCATGATTCGCTCGTTGGAGCATTGGTTCCTGCCCAACGAACTGCTATTCCTCATTTTTGAGTTCCTTTAGAGTAAGCAAGCCCAGCCGACCAACAGTCGGTTCGATATTTATCAGAAGAGGTTATTTGGCCATCATACGCCAACTGTTCCAGCGGGAGTACGCCGCAGCTGCTGGTATTATCGCAGAGTGCTAGTCTCAAGGAGATACTCCAAGCATGATTGAGGAGAGGCACGCATTGAGAGTAGGAGCACCTGTTGGTGGGTTGCTGTTGGTGTTGGTGTTGGTGTTCGGGGTCGGGGTTGGTTGGTGGTGGCGTTGGCTCATTGCGTTACAGCCCTCGTCCCCAACCAAGTGGCCAACCGGGAGCCACAGCTCTCATTCCCTTACTCATCCCTCGTCGAACCAACCAACCAACCAACCAACCAAGCAAATTACCTATCTATCGATCGGTAGGCGTGCGCGAGATGGCCGTGGCGTCCTATGAAGGCGAGGAAGAGCTGAAGCAGGAGCTGGCAGCACTCGCTAAGCGCCGCCTCTCGGCCTCGCGCATCGCGTCCATCACCAAGATCGCGCTCAAGCAGGTCAAGGTACGTACGCCGACGAGGCAACCCACTGCCATGACCATACTGGCCGAGTGCCATTGACTCGCGACGCTCTCTGGCTCCAGTTCTTCAAGCATGTGGTCTTCCATATCGAGCGCTTCGCTAAGGTCTGCGCTCCCGAGTCCAAGCTCTCGGCCCTGTATGTCGACCATCGCTCTTGCATCCATCTATCCATCCATCCATCCATCCACGTCGAGAGAGTTGCTCACACTCAAGACGATCGTGTACTTGTGTGTATGTCTCGACGAATAGCTACGTGATCGACAGCATCCTGCAGGCGTCGAAGGCCAAGCTCCCCGACAACGTCTACGCCGAACGCTTCGCCAAGAACATACTCGACACCTTCTGGAACATCTTCGAGGCTCCGCAGGAGGAACATGTACGTCGTCGTGAGTGTGACACACTACTGCGGGCGTCCGCGACTGGTCGCCAACATATGACCTGACTCGATACCGATGCCACACCGTCATGGTGTCGCTTCTCCTCTTCCTCTCGCATCGACGCAACCAACCAACCAACCAACCACAGGAAGCCATCAAGCGCGTGGTCGTACTGTGGCACCGCAACCGAATCTTCGACATGCAGGACCTCTCGCAGATCTGTGCCGTATGCACCAGTGCATCGGGCAGCGCGCCGGTGCTCGAGCCGCTCGAGCCACTGAGCTCTCCCTCGCTGAGTGCCGCCGCCTCGCTGCCGCCCTACTCGCCAATCTCGACGCCGACGTCGGCCGATTCACACGGCGCCGGTATGCAGCGCCGCACTGACGGCACCATGATCCGCTCCGAAGAGCAGTGTACTGACCTCCCACACCACGACCATCGGCTCGGTCGCACAGACGAGCGAGCGACAACTGCACCGGCTCACTATCCCATGCCATACGCTGACCCAACTCAACCTCCTCCTCCTGCTGCTGCTGCGGCCTACCAACACACGGCATACGCGCATCACTACGAGCAAGCCCCTGCGGCCTACTCTCACTATCCACCCTCTGCCACCACGACAACATCCGCTGCTCCACGAGACCCGCGATCAAGCTTCTCGGCTTCATCGCACTCGACACTGCCGCCATCGAACAACACATCCGGCGGAACGCCTTCCAACGGCGGTGCTGCAGGTGCACCGGCTGGCTACGACTACGACTATGACTATGATTCGTACGTGCTCCTCTTGAGTGTACTGGCGTTCTCCTGATCAGACTGCGAGTCTCACCGCATTGCTTGCTGCCATGCACAGTTCCCATTACCACCAACAAGAGCATCCGTCCTACAGCTCAGCTGGGCCCTACAGTGACTCAAACTATCCGCAGCACCGACCACCACCACCACCACCATCATCGTCGTCATCAGCGCCATCCTATCCATCTGGCAGCAGTTCGCAAGATTATGCCTTCTCGGGGGCACAATACTCGCAACCTTCCTCCTCGTCCTCGTCGTCCTCCTACTACTCAGGGGGCGCCGCGTACAACAAGGACCCTTACTACAACACCGAGCATCACGGAGGCAGTGCAAGTACAGGCTCGGCGTCTCGTGCTGAGGATATGAATCAAAGTAGGTGTTCGTTCTTGCTTCACGCACGCGTACGTCGCAACGCAACTCGAGACTTACCCCGTTCCCCCCTTGCTTGCAGCAACTCCATCAACAACGCTGTGGGTCGGATCGTTGGCTCCCGAGGTGACACAAGATCACCTCGTGCAAGAATGTCGTCGCTACGGTGCGGTCGAGCGCATCTTTGTACGTCATAACGAGTAGAGGGCGATTCACACTCTCTCCCTCCTGTAGCTCACCTCTCCATCTCTGGCTGCAATGATGGAGATAGATGTGCAACAAGAACCCCACGGCTGTCATGGCGTTTGTTACGTTTTACGAGCGACGAGCTGCCGAGACTGCCAAGCTTGCCATGGACGGCAAACGATTCCTTGGTTCACGATTCAAGGTCGGTTCTCGCTCTGCTGCTTGCACGCTGATGATGCACACGGAGCCGTTTCTGACCCTCCTCGTTGTTGTGCGACTGGATCTAGATCGGCTGGGCTCCGAGTCCATATCAGTCTCCCAAAGGCTTCGATCGTGCTACTGGCTACGGCTATCGACTGAGTGCGCGTGACAAAGGAGTACCGAAAGGCACTCTGATCGATCCTCCACCCCCTGCCCGGAGAGGCAGCGGGAGCGCCGGTGGCAGCGGCAGCTATTCAGTTCCGTTCGATGAGACAGGCGGTGGTGGTGGTGGTGGCAGCGGTTCTCGTTCGCAATACGACTATGCGTATGACCGGCCGTACGATGTCGAGCATCGAAAGCCGTACGACTCTGTATCGTCTTCCTCTCGCTATGCCGATCGCCGATCGTCGCAATCTGAGGATCGGGATCGAGATCGGGATCGAGATCGATATCCATCGCGAGGCTCGTCGTACGGTTCCGACCAGCCGCCGTTCTCGTCGTCAGGGGCTCGAGCGAGTGAGCGAGATGCCGCTGAGCGATACAGCGATCCGTATGCCTATCAGCATCAACGAGACAGCAACCATCACCACCAACATGAGCAGCACTATCACCAATACCAACAACAACAGCCGCCGCCGCCTCCACCTCCATCGTCGCACGTGTACGAGAGCGAAGCACGATCGGCAGATGATGGTATCGGAGAGGATACTCGACAAGCAAGCAAGGATGCGGCAAGTGACTTCCTGGCGGGACTCTCGGCGAGCCAGGACGTCATGGCAGCCATGCAACATCCGGACCTGCGAGGCTCACAAGAGCTCTCGGCTCCCACTGGCTCCTCATGGAACTGGCAAGCCGATGAGCGCCGAGATCAGCGGGATCAACGTGAACCACGCGATCAGCGTGACCGTCGCGAGCAACGAGATCAACGGGAACAATGGGAGCAACGTGATCGACCTCGCGAATCCGAGTGGGATCGAGGGCGCATGGCTGATCGCAACTGGGATCATCGTGGATCGCGCCGTGGTGATACTCGCGAGGAACAACGTGGATACATGCCACCACCGTCATCACAACAGCAGCAGCAACAACAACAACTACCGCCACCTTCTGCTTCAGCACCGCCTTCCTACTACGACCACCAATCGTCACAACCATCGGCGATGGATTCGGCGTCAGCGACGACGCACGAGCGCTCTTATGATTCGGACCGAAGCTCTCAGATGTATGACCCGTTCGGCAGTGACCGGGAGCGCGAGCGCGAACGCGAACGCGAACGCGAACGAGAGAGGGATCGAGAATACGAGCGCTACCAGCGCGATATTGCTGCCGTGGCGGCACAACAAACAGCAACGCCGTCGAGTGACCCAGGCCCACGCGGGCGCAAGCGACGTTGGGACCAGCCAAGCTCTGCTGCGGCTCAGCCGTCGAGTTTGGGCGGCGACGGCCATTCAATGTCAGACTCTCGCAAACGCGAGCGTGATTGGGCCTCCAGCAATGCACAATCCTCCAGCAGCTCCTCTGCCTCGTCGTCGTACGATGAGCCGTACAGCAAGCGACGAAGTTGGGGTCGTGGAGATTCGTATCGTCGGTAGGTTGGTCGAGTGGTGTCATTAACGCATCCCTCGCTGTACTCTAGCTGGTTCGCCAACGCTATCTATCTATCTATCTATCAAGTAATGTCTTTCTATCTTACTCGATCTACTTGGCCATTGCTTCAATTCGTAATTGGTTATTGTTTCGTCGACGCAAATCATTCCATTTCAATGTTGTATTCTCGATAAAAGAGCGTATCCACCATACTTCTACATTCGAGCATTTGTGAGTGCGCGAAAGAGCGTGAGAGCACGAGAACAACCGCCGGAAACGGATGCCTACAGCAAGGCTCGACGGCGCTTAAAGTGGTTGATGAGTCCGTTGGTCGACGAATCGTGTGACGCAACGTCGTCGGCAGAGTGCAACTCGGAGAGGATGCTCTTGGCCAGCTGCTTGCCCAACTCGACGCCCCACTGATCGAACGAGTTGATGTTCCAGATGACGCCTTGCGTAAAGATCTACCAATCGCATGACGAGAGCAAGCTGGGTGTTAGACTGCTGGCGCAAGATCGCGAGCAGCTGCGCACTGTGAGCAGCACACACGTACCTTGTGCTCGTACAAGGCAATGAGCCAACCCAGCGTACGTGGCGTCAGGCGGTCGAACAAGAACGAGTTCGACGGGCGGTTGCCACTAAAGATCTTGTGTGGCACCAATGCCTCAAGCGCCTCACCCGAGAGACCTGACTTGCCCAGCTCCTCTCGGACCTCTTGCTCGGACTTACCCTTCATGAGCGCCTCGGTCTGCAGCACGCCACGTAGTCGTTAGAGACGGTGCCTTCCTTCGTTCAGGTGCTCGCACTCGTCGTACCTGAGCAAAGAAGTTCGACAGAAGGATCGAATGGTGGTCGGTCGGCAACGGATTCTGCGTGTGGACCGGTGCCAAAAAGTCGCACGGAATCAACTTCCTGCCCTGTTGTGGTCGGTGCGTGCGGTTAGTTGCGCGGTCCTCTCCAGCAACGGATCGACGAGCAAGTGCTGCAATCAGTACCTGATGGATGAGCTGATAGAAAGCATGCTGGCCATTAGTGCCAGGCTCGCCCCAGATCACCGGGCCCGTGCTGTAATCCACAATCACTTGGCCATCTGCGATCGCGAGTCAGCCATGAATGAACGAACGAATGAACGAACGAATGTCATTAGGGCGAAGAAGTGGTTGACACGTACCCTTGGTGACACTCTTGCCATTGCTCTCCATATCGCCTTGTTGAAAGTAGGCCGGGAAGCGATGGAGGTATTGGTCGTACGGCAGAATGCAGTGCGTCTCGGCTCCGAAAAAGTTGTTGTACCAGATGCCCAGCAAGCCCTGACAGTGAGGAGTGAGTGAGTGAGTGAATATGGTTGAACGAATGTAATCTCATTCAATCGAATGCACGCATACCATCAGCACGGGGAGGTTGTCTTGGAAGGGTGTGGTGCGGAAGTGCTCATCGACCTCGTGACAGCCTGTGAGCAGCTCGATGAAACGATCGTAGCCGATGCTCAACGCGA
>Ga0209935_1005952_pt1 | contig 10020 bp, 15 predicted proteins | sample ThiBio_1000_plan_2_FD_183958 | JGI IMG/M metagenome (GOLD analysis project Ga0209935, IMG submission 183958) | Wastewater bioreactor microbial communities from Cape Town, South Africa - Thiocy_cont_1000_plan (SPAdes) | ecosystem: Engineered > Bioreactor > Thiocyanate-remediating >... | reverse complement strand
ACACACACACACACACACACACACACACACACACACACACACACACACACACACACACTAAGCACACACTAAGCACACACACACACACACACACACACTAAGCACTAAGCACTAAGCACTAAGCACTAAGCACTAAGCACTAAGCACACACTAAGCACAAAGCACACACACTAAGCACACACACACACACACACACTAAGCACACACACACTAAGCACACACACACTAAGCACACACACACTAAGCACACACACACACACACACTCTCTCTCTCTCTCTCTCTCACGCTCTCGTACTCAATCAAGCACCAATGGTCTTGATGAAGGAATGATTGATAAGTCGTGTCCAATCTTGAACGAGATATCAATCAAGGTCTCTCTCTCTCACAAATGCGTTGCTCAACATGAGTCTTGTTCTCTCTCTCTCTTCAATCATTGTATGAATCTCAATCAACTTCTCTTTCCAATACCAATACCAAGACCAAGAGAAGAAGATTCAAGAATCATGAAGATCAAGAAGAGGCTCGTGTGAGTGAGGGAGTGGTTGGTTGAGGGAGGGAGGTGCTGTTCTTTGTTCCTTCATCGATTGGTTCTTGTTGCTTCTTGCTGCTTGCTTGCTTGCTTGCTTGCTTGCTGCCTCGCGTGTCTCGTGTCTCGTGTCTCGTGTCTCTCGTGTCTCGTGTCTCGTGTGGGAGAGCTTCAAATGGAATACGATCCGCTTGGCGCTGATGCTCGAATCGAGCTCTCGATCGGCACCAAGCAACTAGGCGAAGATGATGGCCAGTTCAACAATCCTCGAGGCTTGGCGTTCGACCATCATCGAGGTCTCTTGCTCGTCGTCGATAGCGGGAATCATCGAGTGCAAGTATTCCCGTGTGAGGGGGCTTCGTCCAAGTTCGGCGAGCTAGGCGACCAACCAGCCCGGTTCTTCTATCCATGGAGCCTTGCGGTCGATCACGATCATGATCGCATCCTCGTCACCGATAGCGGCAATAATCGAGTTCAATCATGGTCATTGAGCCGCCAATCGTTCTTGTCGTGCATCGGCCATCGTGGATCAGGAGATCTCGAGTTCCAGTATCCTCAAGGCATTGCGATCGACAAGCATCATCGCCGCGTCGTCATCACCGATACCGACAACCATCGATTGGTGTTCTTGTCGTCGATCGATCTCTCGTTCTTGTTCTCAGTCGGCGGCAAGGAAGGATCTCAACCTGGCGAGTTCAATTCTCCAATAGGCATTGCGATCGATGATGATCGACATCGAATCATCGTCTGTGATGCCAACAATCATCGAGTGCAAGTATTGTCGTCGATCGATGGCTCGTTCTTGTTCGAGTTCGGCTCTCGAGGCGATCAACCATGCCAGTTCGCCGAACCCGAAGGAGTGTGCATCGCCAACCAAGGTCGAATCATCGTCGCCGATACCCTCTTCAATCGATTGAAGGCATTCACTCACGAAGGCCATCCCATCTCATCCTTCCATTGTGGTCGCGAGGAGCCACATGAAGTTGCATTCGACGAGCATCGAGGTCTCATCGCCTTCACGGTAGGCGAGCGAGTGCATGTGATTGGAGCCAATCAATGGCTTGCCGACACCAAGTTCGTTTGGCGACCAGATCTCCATCGATATGCACCATCATGGATGAAGCAAGCCATCTTGACGATGACGATGATTCGATCGGTGGTCGATGAGTCGGCGATGTCGATGATTCCGAACGAGCTGCTGTTCGAGATCTTCTCGCATCTTTGAGGCCACACTCACTAAGCACACACACACACACACACACACTAAGCACACACTAAGCACACTCACTAAGCACACACACTAAGCACTAAGCACTAAGCACACTAAACACGCTATCTCTCGTCTATCTCTCGTCTATCTCTCTCTTGAACAACTGTCTCGCGGTGTTTGGCAAATCGAATGAATGTATGAACGTATACTACAGTTGCTGGTTCGGTGACGGCGCGGAACCAGATGCTACGTCCTCGACCGTCGTCGTCTCCACCGCGATCGGTACTACTATTACGACCGCTCCTGCTGTCGCTTTCGAGAGCGCGCCGCCAGTGGCCACATCTACGGCGTACATCAGCAACGAGCACACGCAGCACGCGAGCGCTATCGACGCGAAGAACAGAATCGCGCCACGGTAGTCGCCTCCGGCGCTGTCGACGAGCTTGCCGCCCTGTGGCACGAGCTGCCCAGTGAGCACGGCGCCTCGACTGCTGCGCGCCAGCTCCAGCCACGCACCATGGCATTGGCCACCACGAGGCCGAGGTTCTCGACCGTCTGCACCAGGCACATGGCGTACGCGATGCACTCCTGCCGGGACATGAGCGGTATCGCGGACCAGATGGCCGACGCGACCGAGAAGCTCACGCCCACGCCAACGATGCCGAACACCGGGTGCCAGTACGTAAAGTCCAGCACCAGCAGGCTCGCAGCACACAGCGCCCCTCCGAATGCCACTGAATCAGAGAGATCGTGCCATGCCGCGCCGCGCCAAGCCAACCGTGGTGTCAGCAACCAGTCGCGAACTTGTGCGACACGAGACGAGGCGAACAGGTACCAATCAGCGGCCGCTTGCCGACACGGTCCACGAGCAGTCCCACCAATGGCGAGCCGATGATCGTGCACAAAATGATGACCGACGCCAGCTGGCCGGCTTCCGTCGTGGTGTAGCCCCACTTGGCCCTCAGAAAGCCACTGCACACCGTGCGCCTCAACGTCAACTCACGCTTGCCACCACCTCGAGGCACGAGCGGCAGAGCGGGCGAGCCGTACGCCGAAATGCCCTTGAACGGCGCCTCGCATGCGTAGAACAGCGCCGTCACGATGCAGCACAGCCACAAGACCGCCGGAAAGTTGATGGTGTATCCCACGATACGAACCACGTAGGCCGAGATCGCTGCCGTGATTCCGAGAGGTGGCGGCGGCGGCGGCGGCGGCCGTGTCGTTGGCGCTTCCGACGCCTCGTTGCGCTCGTGCTCCGCCGAAACCAAGTGGCTCGCTCGCAGCTCGGGGCAGTAGCCGATACGCAGTGCCGCATACTGCCGATCGACGATGGCCATTCCCACGGCTGCGACGAACGATAGAAGCAGCAGGCTTGCGGCTTGTGTGGTGGTCGACGAGAGCAGGAGCGTCAGTCGTCAGTCAGTCAGTCAGGTAGTTAGGTAGTCAGTCACGAATGCAGCTGTCGTACAAAACAAGATGGCAATGCGCCACGTCGTCTGCACGGCGATCCAATCTAGCGTGAAGAAGACGCTGAGGTTACCCTGCTCGCACACGCACAACCCCTCACAGTGTCACTGTCACTCGTTCGATGATGCCGTCGAGGGCGTGAGGCTGCCGTGCGCGACACGCACGATTCTCTCGAACGAGATGATGGTGCCGATCGCGAACGCCACCTCGCGACCACGAAACCAGAAGCCGAGTGCCATGTTCAGCCCAACTGCACGGCGAGTCACAAGCCACACACGCGCGCGAATCAGAGATCCACGTCGATCTTGCCAAGGCCAGGGCGGCAGCGAGCACGCGCCAGCGTACTGAGCGAGCTCATCCATGCGACGCTGCACGATCGTTCGATCCAGCGGTCCACAATTCACATCGGTGTGTCAGGGTCTCGGCAGCAGTGGCAATGTCCCGCCGATCGTACCCGAATATCGCTCGACCAAGCAGCATTGCGTAGTATGCGAGCAGGAGATCGCTCCATGTGGCGGCGAAGGCCGTGAGCGCCGTCGACACGAGCGACAGCGACGCCGCGAGCAGCACGACGGTCGACCACGCCATCGTGTCGCACACGAGCCCGATCGGCACTCCGATCACCACCATCAACAACGATGCCATCGAATACAACATGCCGAATTGTGTCGACGTGAGCTCGAGACCCTGCAGCCAGCCGAGCGACGCCATCGAAGGAGCGAGCGAGCATCTCGTGTCAGTGGCAGCAGCGAATGTCGCGTCGTTCGCGCGCGAGCTCTCGATGCCGCGTATCCTACACTTATCATGCGGTCGTGCAACGCTCCCGGCACGTCGTAGAACCTGTGCCATCGAGGTTAGCACCACGGCACGTCACACCTGGCACCGAGGACACGCGAATCGCGAGTCATGGGCACGCACCAGAACTGCGGGAAGACGCTGAGGCACATGAGCGCCAGCAGCACCCACCGCACCCACCAAGGCTCGTGTACCGCGAGCTCTGCCAGCACCTCATCGAATCGCACCGTCCGACTCTCATCGCTACGATCGCCATCCTCGGGCGCTGCCTCGAGGTTGGTCATCGATCGACGTCGAGAGCAGCAGGTCGATGCGTGTGAGCGAGACGAGGAGAACACCGAATGGACCTCTCGTACCGCGAGGCTCCCATCCGCAAGCCAAGACCGACTGGCCTATCGCTGGGTGCCTCTGGGCATTCAAACACAACCATGGGCCAGTTCATTATGATTGAATGTATGTACAAGGGCGTTGCATTGCGTGGTGAATCAGCTCGGCGACAGACGAGGCGGCGGAGGTTGGACCTGTCGGCTGTGCGTGGCGTTGTCGTGCTCGTCGTGGTCGTCGTGGCTAGCGACAACCACCGTCGCCGTACGCAGAGCAGAGGCCTTGGTTCGGGAGGTCAGCAGGCCTCCGGTGCCGAGATCGACGACGTAGGTCGCGAGCGACACGCCACAGCACATGGCGGCATTCAGAGCAAAGTAGTACACGGCGTTGGTGTACGTGTGTCCGGCCTGGTCGCTCAGCCAGCCTCCCTGCGCTCGCACGATCTCGGTCACATCGCAGCTCCACGACACGATACTTTCGAGAGGTGCACGTACGACAGCGTTTGAGATGATGAGCCCGAGGTTCTCGACCGTCTGCACCCAGCACATGGCGTACGCGATGCTCTCCTGTCGCGACATGAGCGGCATCGTCGACCAGATGGCCGGCGCGACCGAGAAGCTCAATCCGACACCCACGATGCCGAACACCGGGTTCCACGGCGTGAGGTTGAGCACGAGCAGGCTGCAGACCTGCAGCAACGATCCAGCGGCGACTGTCGCGTGCGCACAATTCGCAATCTCGGTGAGTGCCGATGCCGCATTAAATCCGCCGGCTCGTCAAGCAAGCTGGCACCAATGATTAACGACACCACTGCCTCACTCGTGGGCTGTGCATTGGTGGTGGCAGCAGCGTACTGATGAGCGGACGGTTGCCGAAGCGATCGACCACCATGCCAGTGATCGGCGAGAAGACGATCGTGCACAGCACAATGATCGACGTGATCTGCGCCGAGGTCGTGGTGTCGTAGCCCCACTTCTGACCGATGAAGCCGCTGCAGGAAGCACCTCATCAGCAAGGCTCAGAGTCTAGATTCGCGAATATGCGGCGACGAGAGCGGATGGGCAGCAGATATGCAGCATACGCAGCGATCGACTTGAACGGGAACTCGCTCGCATAGTAGAGCGCCGCAATGACGCAGCACAGCCACAGCACGGCCGGGAAGCCGGTCGTGTACGCCCACACGCGCTCGACGTAGGCGCGCCCACGCGACGCTGGCTTGGCGATGTTCGCCTCTGCGGCTGCTGGCTCAACTTGTGCCACGACCACTCGATCGACGCCTTGGCGCGACGCTGGCTGCTCGAGCTCGACCTGCACCGGCAGCTGCTGTTCGACGTCTCGAAGCTCTTCTTGTGGCTGCTGGCGGTACGAAGCCTCGAGCTCGGGACAGTAGGCCATCCTCACTGCTGCGTACCGTCGATGGATCAAGAACGCTCCGATCGCAGCGATGAACGACAGCAGCAACAGAGTGGACGCTGCACGATCGCATACACGAGCACACTCGAGCGAGTGAGTGAGAGAGATGCTTGCTGCCTTCGCTCGTTGGTTCGCGCGGCGACATTGTGTACCGATCAAGATCGCGCTGCTCCATGACGTTCGAACTGCGATCCAATCGAGCCCGAACAACACCACCAGGTTGCCCTGCGATGCAGCCACACCCCCACACACGCACACAGCGCCTGATTGATCAATTCGACGCCAAGCAAGACCTCGCAGCTGTCCATATGTTCGACGCACGATTCGCTCGCATGATATCAGCGTCCCGATCGCAAACGCCAACTCGCGGCCTCGGAACCAGTACGAAATGCCCATGTGGAAGCCGACTACAACCAACCAACCAACCAAACGAACCAATGAGCGCGGCCTCGCGAACGGCGGACGCTGCATCGAGAGAGACGCACTCAATGACCAGATCCACGCGAAGCCGAATAGTGCACGACTCAGCAGCACCACGTAGTACGCCAGCACGAGATTCGGCGACATGATGGCGAGCGACATCATGACTCCCGACAACAGCACCGTCGCCGACGTGATGAGCACCACGGTGGTCCACTGCAACGTGTCGGACAGCAAGCCGATCGGCAGGCCCATGACGAACGACAACATCGAGGTCGTCGAGTACAGCATGCCGAACTGCGTGTCCGAGATCTCGAGGCCGAGCTTGATGCGATCGTGCAACGCCGCCGGCACATCGTTCCAAAAGTAATGCGGCGCCGTGACCGTGCACATGAGAGCCAGCAGCGCCCAGCGAACCCATGTCGGCTCGCGAGCGTGTGGCGCGAGCACGACCTCGAGCGACTGCTGCTTGGGCGCGCTCGTGCTGCCACTCGTCGACGCATCTTGCTCGCTCGCACGAGCGCCACCTGTCATGGCGAAAGCAACGGCCCTCGAACGGAGGGAGGCATGCAAGAGGAGCGAGGGAGCGAGCGAGATGAACGAGAGACGAAGCGACATTCGGATTCGTTCGCTCACACGAGCCTCTTCTTGATCTTCATCATTCTTGATTGATGTGAGAGAGAGAGAGAGAGAGGCCTTGATTGATTGATATCTCGTTCACGACTTATCAACCATTCCTTCATCAAGACCATTGCTTGATTGATTGATTGATTGTGAGTTGCACGAATGACCAAGAGTGATGACGACGATGAAGAGGAGGTGCAGGATAGTATCTTCACATCGTCGTGCACTTCTTGTTGTTCTTGGTGATGGTGATGCTCTTTCGAGATCGATCACATGGCGCAATGCGATCTGGATGAGGCTCGAGGAACGAGAAGATCTCGAACAGCAGCTCGTTCGGAATCATCGACATCGCCGAGCACTCATCGACCACCGATCGAATCATCGTCATCGTCAAGACCGCTTGCTTCATCCATGATGGTGCATATCGATGGAGACCTACGCGCCATGTGAACGTGTTGGAAAGCCATTGATTGGCTCCAATCACATGCACTCGATTGCCTGCCGAGAAGGCGATGAGACCTCGATGCTCGTCGAACGCGATTGCGAGTGGCTTGTCGGTGCCACAATCGAAGGATGAGATGTGATGGCCTTCGTGAGTGAATGATTGCAATCGATTGTTGCCGGTGTCGGCGACGATGATTCGGCCTTGGTTGGCGATGCACACTCCTCGAGGAAACTTGAATTGGCATGGTTGATTGCCTTCCTCGCCGAACTCGAACAAGAACGAGCCATCGATCAACGACAATACTTGCACTCGATGATTGTCGTTATCAGAGACGATGATTCGATGTCGATCATCATCGATCGCAATGCCCACTGGGCGGTTGAACTCGCCAGGTCGAGATCCTCGCTTGCAGACCGAGAACAAGAGCGAGAGATCGATCGACGACAAGAACACCAATCGATGGTTGTCGGTGTCGGCGATGATGATGCGATGATGATGCTTGTCGATCGCAATGCCTCGAGGACAGTAGAACTCGAGATCTCCTGATCCACGATGGCCGATGCACGACAAGAACGATTGCTCGCTCAATGACCATGATTGTACTCGATGATTATAGCACTCAACGATGAGGATGCGATCATGATCGTGGTCGATCGCAAGGGCATTTGGATACAGGAACTGGCCTGGTTCGCCGCCTTTCTCGCCGAACTTGGACACGAACGAGCCGCCATCATCGTCATCACACGAGAATACTTGCACTCGATGATTGTCGGTGTCGGAGACGAGCAAGAGACCTCGATGATGGTCGAACACCAAGCCGCGATTATCGGCGAACAAGCCATCAGCATTGCCATGTTTCTTCGTGCCGATCGAGAGCTTGATTCGAGCATCACGATCAAGAGCATCGTCTTCCATCTCTTCCTCTTCAATCTCTCACACACAACGACAAAGAGATGATCCAAGCTCCAACCTGCTCAAACCAAAGAGATGAAGATATGAAGCTCTCTCACACACACGAGATACGAGAGAGACACCAAGCAAGCAACAAGAAGCAACAAGAACCAATCGATGAAGGAACAAAGAACAGCACCTTCCATCAACCAACCACTCCCTCACTCACACGAGCCTCTTCTTGATCTTCATCATGATTCTTGAATCTTCTTCTCTTGGTCTTGGTATTGGTATTGGAAAGAGAAGTTGATTGAGATTGATACAATGATTGATGAGAGAACAAGACTCATGTTCCGCAACGCATTTGTGAGAGAGGCCTTGATTGATATCTCGTTCAAGATTGCACACGACTTATCAATCATTCCTTCATCAAGACCATTGCTTGATTGATTGATTGATTGTGAGTGAGTGTGTTGCACGATGAGAATGATGAAGGACGAGGAGGAGGAGGTGCAGGATACTATCGTCACATCATCGTGCTCTTCTTCTTGTTGGTGGTGGTCTTTCGAGATCGATCACATGGCGCAATGCGATCTGGAGGAGACTCAAAGATGCGAGAAGATCTCGAACAACAGCTCGTTCGGAATCATCGACATCGCCGAATCATCGACCACCGATCGAATCATCGTCATCGTCGACACCGTGCGCTTCATCCATGATGATGCATACCGATGACGATCTGGGCACCATGTGAACGTGTCGGCAAGCCATTGATTGGCTCCAATCACATGCACTCGATGGCCTGCCGAGAACGCGATGAGACCTCGATGCTCGTCGAACGCAACGGCCCATGGCTTCTCGGAGCCACAATCGAAGGATGAGATGTGATGGCCTTCGTGAGTGAACGATTGCAATCGCTGGTTGTTGGTGTCGGCGACGATGATTCGGTCTTGATTGTCGATGCACACTCCTTGGGGGTAATTAAACTGGCTTGGCTGGTTGCCAAGAGAGCCGAACTCGAACAAGAACGAGCCATCGATCAACGACAATACTTGCACTCGATGATTGTAGGTATCAATGACGATGATTCGATGTCGATCATCATCGATCGCAATGCCTGTTGGACAGTGGAACTCGCCAGGCTGAGATCCTTGCTTGCCGATGGAGAGCAAGAACGACAGATCGATCGACGACAAGAACACCAATCGATGGTTGGAGGTATCGGCGATGATGATGCGATGATGATGCTTGTCGATCGCAATGCCTCGAGGATACTGGAACTCGAGATCTACTGATCCACGATGGCCGATGCACGACAAGAAAGATTGCTCGCTCAATGACCATGATTGTACTCGATTATTGAAGTAATCAACGATGAGGATGCGATCATGATCGTCATCGATCGCAAGACTCCATGGCTTCTCGAGCTGGCCTGGTTGGCGCCCATACTCGCCGAACTTGGACACGAACGAGAATCTATCATCATCATCATCACACGAGAATACTTGCACTCGATGATTGTAGCAATCGACGACGAGCAAGAGACCTCGATGATGGTCGAACACCAAGCCCATCGGATAGTTGAACAGGCTATCAGCCTTGCCTTGTTGCTTGGTGCCGATCGAGAGCTTGATTCGAGCATCACGATCAAGAGCATCGTCTTCCATCTCTTCCTCTTCAATCTCTCTCTCACAACGACAAAGAGATGATTCAAGCTCCAAACTGCTCAAATCCAAAGAGATGAAGAAATGAAGCTCTCTCTCTCACACGAGACACGAGACACCAAGCAAGCAAGCAACGAGCAACAAGAAGCAACAAGAACCAATCGATGAAGGAACAAAGAACAGCACCTCCCTCCCTCAACCAACCACTCCCTCACTCACACGAGCCTCTTCTTGATCTTC
>Ga0209935_1005950_pt1 | contig 10021 bp, 14 predicted proteins | sample ThiBio_1000_plan_2_FD_183958 | JGI IMG/M metagenome (GOLD analysis project Ga0209935, IMG submission 183958) | Wastewater bioreactor microbial communities from Cape Town, South Africa - Thiocy_cont_1000_plan (SPAdes) | ecosystem: Engineered > Bioreactor > Thiocyanate-remediating >... | reverse complement strand
TGTATGTATGTATGTATGTATGTATGTATGTATGTATGTATGTATGTATGTATGTATGTATGTATGTATGTATGTATGTATGTATGTATGTATGTATGTATGTATGTATGTATGTATGTATGTATGTGCTCCTTGTGCGTTTGTTGTGCTCTCTCGTGTGCTTGTGCGCAATCTACCAGCCAACTTACTCACTCTCTCACACGCCACGTTATTATGGTGGGCAATAGATATTGGTATTCCATTCCTTTGACTCCTTCAGCGAGCACACACACGCACATCGACGACGATGTTGCATTTCGGGTTGGCTGATATCAAGAACGACGAGTTGTGCGTGTGCGAATGATACGGAACGCCCGCGCAGACTGTATAACTGGTGTGTTGCTCGTATATCTCGTTGTGTGCCCTCTCGCTTCTTGCTCACTGACTCGTTGCTTGATGTTGTTGCTGAGCTCTCCAGTATTGAACCGTTCGCGTATTGATGGGCTTTATCAGCTTCGGAGCTGCGAGTGAATACCGAGAGAGAGAGAGAGAGAGAGAGAGAGAGAGAGACGACTTGGCAGCTGCCATACGCCCCGATGGCCGTCAAGCTCAACGACCAGCCTGCGCTTGAATCTGATGGACGCACCAATAACTGCACGACTGCAATGACAAGGTGCAACTCAAGAGAGAGAATATACCTTCCCATGATGCAGCACCGCAGCTTGTCTGTCTCGTCACTTCGAATGCGCAGGCGAAAGGCGAGCTCATTGTGAGTGCCAGAATGTGGGCCACCACGAACGCCACATCAAATCGAAGATATTGGATGTACTTGGCAGCTTCGAGCATTTGCCTGTCTGCCCAGCTTGGCAGGAGGTTACAATGCCGCGGTGTTCTTGTATTATGAGAGGGCAGAACGGTACGCACGCACAGAGAAGCAAGCACGCACGCACGCACGCACCTGCGCTACTCGAGATAGAATGACCACGCGCCGTCATTGACAGTAAGGCCATGCTCAGCGATAGGAGCTATCCCCAATATGTCGCACAGTCGCGAGTGCTGATGCCCCTCATGGGGATACCACGAACGCGAAGCGAAAGTGGGCCGTTGTCCGTTTCAATGCGCAGCCAAGCACACAACGGAAGCGCTCGGAACGTTCGTCTGACTTGTTCGATGGCAGCAGCGCAATGCATGAATCGCGCGCATTGCCAACGTGCCCAGTTATCGGCAGAAACGAGGAACGAATACTCGCTCCCAGTGTCGACGAGAGTGCCCAAGAGTTGCCTCCTGAGGTATCGGCGGCATCTGTTGAGCTGCGCACGCAGCACTTGATCCTCGAGCGCGAGTCGGTGTCGGCAGGTCGGAGGGGGATGGGGCCAAGAGCTGCGTTGCATTGGATCGCATCGAAGCGTGTCACTCTGGCGCATCGGGCTTCGAATAGAATGGCCGACCTTGCTCTCGCATGAACCGATCAACGAACACACGATGTGGGGGAGCAGTTGAACAGCCCGTCGGCCAGCGCTGCCTGCACAGCCTCGAGACTGTCGTTGAGGCGGTACTCGCCGCTGGGACTGGCTGCAACAGCCCTGCCCCTTCTCCGACTTGTCGATGGTCGGGCGCACTGCGTTCCAGCACGCAAGGTTGGCGTCGAACAATCCTTCGTCGTCGATGGAAGAGTCCGACTCACTTGGAGCGGGAGACGCGGTGAGATCGTCGAGGACATGTGCGAGTGCGCTGCGTCCTCGTGCGCCGGCGCTTGGTGCTCAAGCTGCTGCGCCTTCAGCCGCGCAACCTCGGCGCGGAGTTGGTCATTCTCGTGCGCCGGTTGCGAAATGAAGGCAGCAAGCTTTCGTCGCGTTCGGCGGACTGGGATGTAGCCGGTGCCCTCGTTCAGTACTGCGACAACAGAAGCAGCTATAACGGTGGCTCGATATCTGGTTGGGGTGGCTTGCTTGCGCAGGAGGAAGCGAGACGAGCGATCGAGGCGCACACACACGCACACAAGCACCACACGCACGTGCGTCAGTCGATCTCTCTTATATTCTCCTCTTTCGCTCGCATCTCAGGCGCCGCTCGCCTGCGCAGCCATATGGCGGACGGCATCTTCCACTCGTCGCATGCGCACTCGCCTCCACTCCCAGGCGAGCTGTAGCTGTGGTGCCCAGCGACGCGAATGGGCCGATACCACCACGAGCGCCACTTGCGCACCGTTGCCATCCTCATCGGCACAACAACCACTGCCGCGCGTCGTCCTCCTCGTCATATCATCGGCGTCTTCAACATATTGCAATCGCGTCCAGTGCACGAACGGCTTGCGTGAAGCAACGTCGATCTTCAAGTGGTGATACTTGCGCATTTCGAGTGCGTGTCGAAATGGGCCACCATCTTACACACGCACGCTCGCTTGCTCGCGCCAACGCGCACTCACACATAACATCATCATCGTCGTCGTTGCTGCCACACCCAACATCATCATCGTCGTCGTTGCTGCCACACCCACAGGCATATGATAGGACTCTCTGGTTGTTTCTACCATGCAGCACATTCAAATGAGCTGCAGGCGTACTCTGAGACCAGCTCGCGCGACTCTCCGTCGATCACACATGATCGGCTGGTGTCACGAAAGCACGAACGACACGGATCGCGGCCGCGGTCGTACGCGCCTCACAGCGCACAGCAAGTGCACGAGAGTGCTTGTTCACTTGGGCCTTTGCCGATCGCGATGTCGAGCTTGGCAGCTGCTCGGTACTCGAGCTCCACGGCGTCGTTGTTCCTTCCTCGCAAGACGCTATCCGACGAGGAGCAATCGCAAATGATGCGAGTGTGTGCTTAGTGTGTGTGTGTGTGTGTGTTCGTTCGCATATCTTGCTCGAACTTGCATTGGAGAGAGCGCGATATGAACGACACCAACGAGCACGAGAGCACGAGAGAGCACGTACGTCTTGCTCTTGTTCCGTCAGCTTGCTAAACTCTCTCCCCTCACACTAAGCGCACACACACACACACACACACACACACACACACACACACACACACACACACACACACACACACACACACACACACACACACACACACACACACACACACACACACACACACACACACACACACACACCAGCACAATGATGGGGGGCGAACCTTGAAGCGCCGCCAGCTGACCATTCGATGTGTGGCTACGTGCGCGTATGTGTGTGTGCGCGCGCGATGAGCAGCGGCACCAAGCCCTTGAGCCTCCTCGACCGCCTCCAACAACGAAGAAGCGCCATATATCTCTCTTTGCACCGTATATCATGCGCAAGCCACGCCGCGGCAGAGGAGTACGTTTGTATCTTCTCTCTCCCCTTTATCCACTCTCGTATGTCTCTCGTATGTGTCTCTGCTGTCTCTCCCTAACAGTGAACGACTGTGTGTGTGTGATATGTACACAAAGAGACCAAAGCGCAAGTCAAGAGCGCATATCAACAGTGATGGCACTTGTGTCAGGCGCCATGCCACTGACGCATCGGAGACAGACAGTGGCGGTCTCGCGATATACACAGTCGCGTTCAAAGTCTTGGAGGATCGGGCGGAGCCGGAGATTCGTCAGGCTTCCGTGGCTCGGCCTTCACTGCACCTCCTGGAGGAGGAGGAGGATGTCGATGCCGTCCTCGATGAGTGATGCTCGCTTCTGAGAGCGATGCCGATACATACCGAACCACTTTGCAGCCAATCGGTGCACCATCACTCACTCTGAGAGAGTATCGTGATCTCGCTTGTGGTTGTAGTTGCGTCATCTTATTGCTGCTGCTGATGATGATGAACGACAATTTATCACGAAGGATATCTCCGTACGAAGCAAGTTGGCGGCTTGGATCTGAGCATCGCAGGAGCAGTACGGCGATACGCACACACATACTCTCTCGAGCACCAGAGTATGTCTGTCTCTCTCTTCCAACGAGAGCGCGAGCGATATCTCCCATCCAATGCATATCAGATACGTGTCTCGTGTACGGTTGATTCAAGGTACCACAAATATTCGATGATCATGATATTATTGAGCAATCATCAGCGAGGTGAGTTTTGAGTGGTTTGGAGGGCATCAGAGTTGATTTGATGGATGGTATTGAAGTTTCTCGTGGCGGCGGATATGGAGTTCCTCAGAGGCAGCACTGACTCTCAATGGTCTTGCTTGTATATTCATCATCATCTTGCTTCTGCTGTGCGACAGTTTATCACGAAGGATATGGCAGTAGGGAGCAAGTTGGCGGCTTGGATTTGGGCATCGCAGGAGCAGTGGGACGATACCCACAGATATACTCTCTCTCGAGCACCAGAGTATATGTCTCTCTCTCTTCCAACGAGAGCGCGAGCGATATCTCCCATCCGTTCGTGCCGTGTACGGTTGATTCAAGGTACCCAAAAATTCGATGATCATCATATTCTTGAGCAATCATCAGCGATGTGAGTTTTGAGTGGTTTGGAGGGCATCAGAGTTGGTTTGATGGATGGTATTGATGTTTCTCGTGGCGGCGATATGGAGTTCCTCAGAGGCAGCATCGTATCGTACCCCGCAATATGTACCCCGTCCCATTCGTTTGCTTCTGCTGTGTCTCTCATATCGTCAACATATCAATCTCGTTCTCACGTACTTGATGCTTGTTCGACTCGTAGACCCCAAGTTCATCACTTGACGCACGATATCGAAGCGCTGCGATGATGGATATATTTTTCTGCGGTCCACAAACGGATTTATTGATATGAGCACACACATACATACACATACACAAGAGTACGTGTCATATCGTGTGGTTGTTGTTGATGTTATGTGCACAAATGACCCACTATCCACCTCGTACAGCGTTGGAACTTATGAATCTGATCCTCTGATCGATCTCGATGGCTTATTGTGGCTCGTAGATTTATTTGGTTGCTTCTTGTTGGCATCACCGAGCACACACACATATTCGTGTTGATCGGCTCTGTGCAACCACTGCCATACTCTCCCAACCGATGCACCATCAACATCACTGTACTCACGCTCGAGTCACCAAGCAGCTCTTTGCTGGCCTGGCTCAAGGATCATGCGATTATTCTCGGCGGCCTGAGATACCGATTGGCGGTGAGCTCCAGCTCGTTGGCATTGCACTGATCACCATCAACCAACGCGATAGACACATATTGATGCCTCAAGCAACGATCACCAACAAATGCCACTCGTTGTACGTTGCGCTTGTCTCTTCGGTCGTTGTTGTGATTCAGATTTATTCGTGCACCAAGCTCACATGGATGGATGGATGGAGATATTTTTGCGCCGCCGATACACGTATTTCTCTCTCTCGGCACCTTCGGCAGACCATCATATCAGAGTGAGAATCATCACGACTCCACCAATGAGAGATCACTCAAGCTTCGTTATCGAGGGTGCAGCGTGCTACCAACACTCAGGAGCAAGGTACGCGCATTCTCTTCTTGTGCCATTCGTTCAAACCGACACACGGCGATGATTACTGCGGCGATGGTGCCGATGAGCACCGACCAACCGAACGCGCGAGCATCCACACCATCAAGCCAACGGTGCAAGGCAGCCGCGGATATCAAGGTCCAAGCACAACGAGCTGCAATAGCAGTGGAAGTGATCGTGATGATCGATGCATGGTGCGCGTCTTCCCATCGATCAGAGAGAGTAGATCAACATCAGAGCTCACTCGCTCTCGCTCGGCGCAAGCACACACATTGATACGAGGCGAGTTTATTGGCGTGTGACTTCCAATCACCTCCAACAAATCGCCTATTCATTCTAATCGATTAACCTGATCATATACTTGAGATACTGAGCGATTGGGATTTGTTCGGATTGATACAAGCGAGTAAACCACGAGATATACACGGCATATCTATCGGCGGCGCAGAAATATCGTTGTGTGTTTCTCTCAGCGACAAGAGGAGAGGTAGGTAAAGCAATAGCGAGCGCAAAGCTCCTCAGGCGGAGACAGTACTCGCCCCAACCATAGAGGCATGATGAGGCGCTTGCTATCAAAATGCTACCATCTTGTGTAGCAAATTTCAAGCTCTCAGCGCGCTACTAGAGTACCGATAAAGCAAACCAAGGCCTACCGTATGAGCCATCGTCTGCTTTACTTCTATCCAAACCAACACAACTCTCCCTCGCGTTCCTCCTCCACACACGTTGCCAGAGATTCGCGCCTCGCATCGCGTATTCAACTAGGTATCTGTGTATGAGCCTGGCAGGCGATGCAACAGCTATATGGGATGTGTGTAAATGCGCGCTTATGATGGAGCATTTGGTTGGTGTGCGATTGAGCAAGCACTCCAACAAAGAAGCAGAATAGCACGGAGCCTCGGTGTGCAGGCGTGGTCAAGTGCCTCGATGACGCTGGCGTCTGAGTCGTATCACCGCATTGCCTTCGGCTGAATCGCCTGGAACAAAGAAAAGCCCTGCGAACGATATATCGCTCGGTGTGTTCGTGGTGATGTGGCGACTTTGCATCGACCTGCACTGGTGTCACTGGTCGAGACGTTGGCGCATGTCAAGCGCTCGTTCAATCCCAAGACGCTCAAGCAGCTCGCGTATGAGCGTGAACTCTCGCACCAAAGCAAGTTGCCAGCAGGCCAGTACGTCATACTTTGAAGTACCAACATGAGAAGCGTTGTGGTTCGGCGGTCACATTGGCAGCGCTGTTGTTGTTGAATTGAATCACCGTTCGATGAGCGTGCACATCGGGTTTCACCCAATGTGCTGTGTGTCTGGCGCTCATCTACCACACATGTGTATGTACTCTTGATGCTCTCTTTCTCTCTCTCTCTCTCTCTCTCTCTCTCTCTCTCTCTCTCTCTATCTCTCATATGTCTGACAGCACAAGGAAAAGCGATCTCCGTCGTTCGAGCTTGTGGGCACAATCGCCAGCGCAACATTCGCTTGGTCGTCCAGCTGAATATCATCGACAGCAGTGAGGCTCACCATTCTCGCACGAGCTGATTGTCTCCAGCGCCAACGAGCCTGACTACACTACCAAGTCTGAGACAGCTTGCATCGGCATGGAAGCTGCCGTGTCTCAACCGTGACTCGAGACAGTGTTGTCGATGAGTTGGATCTCGAGGCGAACGATGGTGAGCACGTCGAATGAGAATATGCCTCCGACGAGACTCGCGTGCGTTCCATCTGTGTGTGACAACCATCTCAGCTGATGGAGAGTGTGAGGAGGAGGAGGAGTCGTCAATGTGATTCCTTTGTGATGAAGCACTTCTCGTCCAAGAAAGAATCATGCATCGAAGAAGGTATATGTGTCTCGAGAGCGCGCCGCAATATGGTCTTGCCGCACATGATCGAGGGTTGTACTGCCTGTGTATCTCTTGTCTGATGGAGAGGTGTACGCGAGCCACGAACATGAGCGTGTGATTGTGTGTGTGTGAGCCACCGATAGTCTTGTCGTTGAATGGCACCTGTCGATGTCTCATTCTGTTTGTTGTGTCGATCTCTCTCTCTCTCTCTCTCTCTCTCGATAATAGATTGATGATGTTGAAAATGGTTGATGGGTGGATGCAGTGCACGGATACGGTACCGATGTTGCTCCGTGAACCATAGTAGAAGCCACATGAATGTGTGTGTTCTTGTAATCAAGAGATTGACGGTATGGTGTTCTTTGTTTGTGTTGTGCACAACTTCATGAATGTATGGAATGACTGTTTGTTACGACTCGCAAATGTAAGTAAGTATGAATGTATGAATACCACGTCATATTTCATTCAATTGTACCGAATATCACTGATCGAAGGGGATTGGTCTCGACAATCAACAAGTCGATCACTTGACCCACTCATCCTCACTCACTCTCTCACGCACTCACATTCTCGAGGTCATTGATATTGTGAATGTGTTCATCAAGGTGATACTCGAGAGAGAGATCGAGCTTCGTCAAACAAGCAAGCAAGCAAGCAAGCAAGCAAGCAAGCAAGCAAGCAAGCAAGCAAGCAAGCAAGCAAGCAAGCAAGCAAGCAAGCAAGCAAGCAAGCAAGCAAGCAAACAAGCAAGCAAGCAAGCAATCAAGCAAGCAAGCAAGCAAGCACACAGAGACAAAGAAAGAAAGAAAGAGGAAGAGCAACAACAATAATACGAAAGTGAAAGTAAGCAACGACTGAGGAGGAACAGTACTCGATGCAAGAACGAGAGAAAGAGCAATATGATTGAAAAGTCTCGAAACCAAAACAACACCACACAAGAAACTCACATGAGAGAGAGAGAGAGGGCAAGAAGGCAAAGAGAGTTGGTCGTATCAATCAACAACCTGTGCCCAAAGCATCACCAGCACCACCAACAGCAGCGTAGTATTGCTTCTTCGATCGGATTGAAGAGGCACTGAAACACCACAATGAGCGAGAGAGAGAGAGAGAGCAACGAGCTCAGTTTCAATCATGACGTATCGATGAGCACAAGCGAGCATATGTGAGAGAGCCAATCAAGTGTGTGTATGATGGAAGAACTCTCGAGCTATCATACTACAACAAGAAGGCTGTGTTGGTGTTGTTGTTGGTGGTGTGCTTGAGTGATGAGTTGCGTGTGGGCACTTGGACACCAAGCAAGGTCGGCCTTCAACCAAGGCGCTCAATGTCACACACACACACATTGTGTGCTTGGTTGGGAGGGTCACGATTGAGAGAGAGAGAGAGAGTTGGCAGTATCGTAACACACACGCACACTCTCTGGATGCAAGAGAACAAGAAAAACAACAACAACATGCTCTCTCTCTCTCTCTCTCTCTCTCTCTCTCTCTCTGAGACCACAATACCTTCATTCAGCAGTGAGAGAGAGAGACATGTTGCATCGAATCCCTCTCCAAGATGATTGATTGATTGATTGATTGATGGCGAAAGCGAGGCACCTACTGTGGTGGACGAGGTGGAGGTCGAAGAGAAGCAATGAGCAACCGAGAGGCCACGAGGGCAGGCTTGGTGATGTGGTGCAACACCAGAGAGCTTGTCGAGAGAGAGAAAGAGCCATCTCGAGTATTGACGGCTTGGAGGAGGATGAGTATCGAGAGCAACCACAGTGACTGAATCACACACTGACCCACACATGCACATACATACATGAGATATCATTGCCATCATCATCAATCATCATCAATCACCAATCATCAAGAGGCCCAGAGTGACTGATACTGCAGATGATCCATCCATCCATCCATCGAACCATCTATCAACTCGATGACTCACGCTCTCTCTCTCTCTCTCTCTCTCTCTCTCTCTCTCTCACTTATTTCCTTCAATGTCGTTGCCTCCTCTTCAACTTCAACACCATCATCAACTCGAACCTCGACCCCACATCACACTCACTCACTCTCTCTTATAAACACCCACATACACAGGCAATGGTGATTGGATCATGGATCATGGATCATGGATCATGGATCATGGATCATGCATCATGGATCATGGATCATGCATCATGGATCATGGATTGGTGATGGATGTGGGTGATACCAACATCACGTTGAATGAATGAATGACTTGAATGAATGACTGAGCCGCCATGATGATGATGACCATGATGATGATGATGATGACCATGATGATGATGATGAGTATCGAGAGCAACCACACTGACTGAATCACACACAGACCCACACACGCACACACATGCATGAGATATCATTGCCATCATCATCATCTTGGTCTGTGCTCTCTCTCTCTCTCTCTCTCTCTCTCTCTCGATGAGTTGCAATCACATCCAAACGACAAAGTCGAACATGTCGTCGTTGTCCAATACCAAAGCCTCCTCTGGGGTACTTGATCCATGTCATCGCTTGTCCTCGCTGGCCCATGCATCGACATGCCGAGAGCAAGCCTCTGAGCCTGCCATCATCAAGTCGAGCACGCGAGACATCGATCGAACCGTGAGCGCCAGGGCGATATGAGTTGAGTTTCGGCGAGCAGAGAGCAATAATGCGAAACTGAAAACACGCAATGACTCAGGAGCAACAGCACTTGAGACAGAGCAGAAAGTCAGTAACGTGATTGGAAAGTCTCGAAGCGAAACAACGCCACC
>Ga0209935_1005948_pt1 | contig 10023 bp, 6 predicted proteins | sample ThiBio_1000_plan_2_FD_183958 | JGI IMG/M metagenome (GOLD analysis project Ga0209935, IMG submission 183958) | Wastewater bioreactor microbial communities from Cape Town, South Africa - Thiocy_cont_1000_plan (SPAdes) | ecosystem: Engineered > Bioreactor > Thiocyanate-remediating >... | reverse complement strand
AGATGATGAAGACCGCCGGCCGCCACACGCTCCACGCCTGCTGCGCCAGCAGCACCGTGAGCGCCCACAGACAGAACCACGTCACGTAGAAGGCCAGCATCGAGGCCACGAGCAGCCGCGTCGTGCCAGCGTGCGGCCGATCGAACGCGCGCAGCTCGAGCGCCAGCATCGAGAGCGAGAGCCGCCACGAGCGGCGTTGCAGCAGCAGCAGCACGAGTGCCACCACGACGGCGCTCTGTGCCACGGCACCCACGATCACGCACGTCGACGGCGACGCTGCCAAGACCGTCATCAACATTAATGACTCGGTCGCCGCCGCCGCCATTGATGATGAGCCACCGATGATGGCGTTGCCTTGGAGGTCGGCGTACCACGCCAGCACGAAGGCTGCGATGGCCGCCACTTGCACGAGCGCCAGCCCGAGCAGCACCGACACACTCGCGCACCACACGGTGGCCACGCGCATACACCACGCCCACAGCAGCGCCAAGCACGCAGTGGCAAGCGCGCAGGCCGAGATACGCAGCAGCAGCTTGGCGAGGTCGGTGCTGCCGATCGGTCTGGCATCATCGGTGTGTGTGTCAGCGCCCACGCCCGGATCGCTTGCCCTCGCCCTCTCTCTCGCGCTCAAGCAAGCGCGTGAACCACGTACAAGCCGGCAAAGGCCACTGGCGACGCGGTCGGGCGCGCCAGGAAGGTGATGATCAGGCGCCACAGACACATGGTCGCCAGGCACGTGAACAGCAGCAGCCACAGGCCCACGAACACGACGCCGACCTCGTACTGGCTCTGCGGCACGGCACCCGAGCCACCGAAGCGCTCCTGTGCCTCGGCATCATCGTCGGCATCATCGTGGTCGTCGGCAGCGAGGTCGTCTTCGTGGTGGTCTGCGGCAGCGGGCTCGCCATCCTCGGGAGGATCGCCATCAGCGAGAAGCTCGAGCTCGTTGGCAAGCATCGCTCACAGCCGACGACGGCGTATGTGCGCGAGAGCGAGCGAATGAACGAATGAACGAATGTCGCCCTCCTCCATCATCACCACCATCATCGAACCAATACTGGCAGCTCGCGCGAACCCACCCTACGTCACTCGATCACAGTGTTTGTGTTGGTTGGTTTGTGTTGGGTTTGTTGGTTGGTTTGTTTGTACACAATCGATGAGCCCGCACTATCTACCGCTGTCGCTCGTGCTCGTCGTGTTGTTGGTGCTCGCGAACAACAATCTCGATCGGTCGCTCGGCGCGCAACCATGACAGCAACTCGGTCAGCGAGTTGGCGTGCAGGTCAGCGAGCGGCTTGAGCTTGTGGTTGTTGGGCTGCTCGCACAGCAGCAAGCACGTGGCGGTCGAGGCCGAGCGGCCGCACAGCAGGTCGTCGCGCGAGTCGCCGACGAACAGCACCTGCTCGGGCGCCACGTCCCACGCGCGACAGATGTGCAACGCGGCGTCGGGCGCCGGCTTCACGGGCTGGAACGTGCGGTCCAGCACGGGCACAAAGTAGCCACGCCGCTCGGCCGGCAGCGCCGCGAGAAAGTGCTCGACCGCCGCGCGGTTGTTGCGCGTCACGATGGCGGCGCGCACGCGAGCGCGCTCCAGGTGCTCGAGCAGCTCGACGAGCCCCGGCTGCAGCGCCAGCTTCTCGCGGCCCTCGAGCTCCACCTGCTCGATGATCTCGTGCGCGCGCGCACGCTGCTCGTCGGGCCAGCTATTGACCGACGCCAGGATGTCCTGCTCGGGCTGCAGACCCAGCAGCCGCTTCATCTTGGCAAAGTCGAGCGCCGGCACCGTGAGCGTGCCGTCCATATCGAAGATCACGCCCTGCAGCGAGTGCTCGGCCAGTACGCGAGACCGACACGGCGACACGTAGCGCAACATCAACGCCATCATGGCTACTCAACACTCAACCACGCGAGAGCCGTGTCGTGCGCGTGCAGCCAACAACGAGATGATGACGAGGCAACGCGGCTGTTGGTTCGATGAACGCCGAGTGCGAAGCAGCCGAGAATGCCGTGTCACACACATCGCGAACATATCGCGTGACATACTCAATCATCCTCTCGCCCTCACACGACCACGACCACATACCTCGTCTCTCTTACGCCATATGGAGTTGCTGCAGGTGATTGCGTGGGCACAGGCGACTCAAAAGCGAGCCACCTCGAACCATCGGACTCGTGCGCATCGCGCCGCGATTGTCGCGCAGCACCAGCATCATCATCGCCGAAGACGGCCATCAAGACGCCACCGCCAACAGCCAGTAGAACGACCATCGCCAGCGCCTCAAGCACCACACCTCAGCGTGGCGATTGCTCCCGCGACTGTACCATCACCACCGTCACCATCACCGCCAGTGGTGATTGTAGAACACCAACAACACCACCACCATCGCGACGAGCCAGCAGCACCAGCCATCGTGGCCACGATTGCCTCCAGTCCTTCTGAGCCAGCAGCAGCACCATCACCTCCTCCTGCGCCAGCTGCCAACGATCCCGAGGTCGTCACCAAGAAGCTCATCAATGCCGTGGTGGCTGGCTCGGCGCGCGAGATCTCCCGTCTGGTGGCGCTCTGCCCACACGCCGTGCATGCCGTGATCGGTGCGGCGCACGCGGGCCGCAATTCACGCTGGCCGTTCGTCGGCCACACGCTGCTGATGACTGCCTCGTGGAGCGGCGCGCTCGACAAGCTCGAGGCACTCCTCGCTGCCGGCGCCGATCCACACGTCGTGGCGCCTGATGGCCGCCAAGCCCTCCACCTGGCGGCACTCCGTGGCCACGTCGACATTGTGCGCGCATTGCTTGCGCACCGAGCCGATCCGAACTGCAAGAACGCGCTCCGCTTCAACCAAACACCGCTCCATATCGCTGCCATCAAAGGGTACGAGGCGCCACGCGTGCCTGTGTGCCGTGAGTGCGAGTGCGCCTTGTACTGATTCACGCGCTCGGAGCCAGGCACCTCGATGTCTGCCAAGCGCTACTCGCCGACCGGTCGCTCGGGTGTGACATCAACGCCGTCACGCACAATCCGCGCGGTGGCACGACGCCACTCGAGTTGGCGGCACGCAACAACCACATCGAAGTGTTGCGCTATCTCCAGGGCCAGCGCTCGAACGACTCTGGCCAGGCGTTCGTGTTGGCGTTGGCGCACGGCTGCGAAGAGGTGCGTTCCGCTTGCGAACAAACGAACGAACGAACGAACGAACGACACTGATATTGAACGCCCGCTCGCCGACGGCAGATGGCACAACAACTAGCGAGCTCTCCTGGCTCCGAGCAACGTGCCTCGCTCTATCTCGCGGAGTTGATGCGCCACTATCGCGCCGACAACCGCGCGCACCACGCCATGTTCGACCAACTTCTGTCGCATCTCAAGACGCGCTTCGGCGACAGCGTGCTGTCGGACGCCGTCGAGAAACACCTCGACGCGCGGCGCTTCGAGGCACTCCAAGCCTTGGTGCTCAGGAACTGCGTGAACTTTAGCCTGTGGTACCACCTCATGTCGAAGGCGACACTGTGCGGCACGTCCGAGATCGTCGGCTACCTCCTCACCAATGCCGCGTTCGTGGCTACGTACCGCGGAGCGATTGTGCCACCGAGCTGGGCCATCAACGTCGGTACGTGTGACAGCGTGGAAGCTCCAAGTGCTGCTGTTGGTGATGAGCAACCCTAACACTGTCAGTGCCGGTCGTCACAGTACGTCGTGGTGAGATCGACGCCTTGCAGCATTTGATCAACGCCAAGGTTGCCATCGAGCAAGGCTTCGATCAGAACCAACGCAATGTGCTGCAAGTTGCCATCTACAACCGAGCACACGCGATCGTCGAGTTGCTCCTACGCCAACCGCGCAACGTCGTCCAAGCCTTGTTGCACCACGCCTCGAGCACCGGCGAGACGGCGCTGTTGCTCGCCGTCAAGCTCGGCGACTTGCGCCTCACGCGTATGCTGCTCGACGCCGGCGCCAGCGTGCGCGACTCGCTCCCGACCACCGACGAGACGGCATTGCACATCTTGGCCGCCAGCGCATCGACCGGTGCGCGTGCCATCGAGCACGCCGAGGCCTTGATCGAGCTGCTGCTCGAGCGCCGTGCCGACCTCGAGGCTCGCTGCACCAAGACCGACTATGGCGCCGGGCTGACGCCGCTCACGATCGCACGCCTCGAGGGCAACGACCACCTGTGCTCGGTGCTGATCGGCCTCGGTGCCGACGATCGTGCCAGCCGCCTTGCAATCGAGCGCGCGCGCGAGTACGCCAAGGCCAAGGGCGGCAGCCTGCTGCACTTCCTCGACCAAGCCTCCGAGTTCGAGCAGCACCTCACCGAGGGCGGCGCGAGCTCGCGCCTCGAGGCCGCCACCTCCGAGGCCATGACCATGCACCAAGTGCTGCGCCGCCAGCGTGCCGAGTTGCATCGGCAGCAACAGCGTGCACGCCGCCTGTTGCAGCAGCAGCAGCAGCAATCTGCGAGCGCTTCGGCTGGCGGAGGCGCTGGCGGCTGGCCCACGGTTCGCATCTTTCTCTCGAGCACCTTCAAGGACATGAGTGTCGAGCGCGACCTGCTCGTCAAGCGCGTGATTCCGCGTCTGCGCGAGCGCTGCTCCGAGCTTCGGCTGCACCTCGAGGAGGTCGACTTGCGCTGGGGCATCCTGGCCAACGAACCGCCCGAGCGCATCATCGAGTCGTGTCTCGAGACCTCGCTCGAGTGCGACATCTTTTGCGGCCTCGTCGGCCACCGGCTCGGTTGGGTGCCCGAGCGCCACCACGTGCCGCGTGCGCTGCAGGAGCGCTACCGCTGGCGCTTCGGAGCCTCGATCACCGAGATGGAGGCCGTGTACGGCGCACTCGAGCGCCCACGTGACAAGGGCGCCGCCGCCGGCGCGCTCTTCTTCCTGCGCTCCGAGAAGGCGCTCGCCACGGTGCCCGAGCGCCTGCGCGGCGAATTCTGCGAGTCGACCGCCGAGAGGCGCAAGGCCATCGAGCAGTTCCGCCACCGCATCCAGCACTGCGGTGCGCCGTGCTTTGACTACTCGGCATCGTTCGTCGAGAATTCGGACGCGAGTGCCCGATCACATGCCGCTCCGTTGCGCGCCGTACCGGGGAGTCTGGTGCAGCTCGAGCAGCTCTTTGAAGCCGAGTGCTGGAAGCTGATCTGCGCCACTCCCGCCTTCCGTCTCGTGAATGCCGGTGCAAACACCAAGGACGCCAGTGCCTCGTCTGCCTCGTCGTCGTCGAGCTACTCTCGTTCGCGTCGTGCTGGCGCAGGAATTCACCAAGCCTCGGCGGCAGAGCAGGAGGTGGCAGCGGCCAAGGCGCTGCTGGATGCCTCGCCGCTCGAGCAGGAGCTCTCGAGCCAGAACGACTTTGTCGCCATGCGCACCAAGACCTTTGTCGGGCGCACCGAGCAACTGCGTGCGATCGATCGTCTCGTGCACGAGAGCTTCGCGTCCGGCGGTGCGCCGATCACCATCTGCGGCTCGGCCGGCTCCGGCAAGTCGGCGCTCGTGGCGCAGTACGTGTCACGTTGCCAATCGGGCAGTCACGATAGCGATGGCTCGGAAGCAGCGACGGCATCAACGTCACAATCGGCGGTCGTGTGCATTGCGCACTTTGTCGGAGCGAGTCCCAGCTCGACCGACGTACGAATGTGTCTGTGGCGGCTGTGCTGCGAGATCCAGAGCGCGTACGAGCTCGACTCGGTGCCCGAGATCGCCACCGACATGCAGCAGCTCGTGACGCAGTTTGCGCAGTTGCTCGAGCTCGCGAGCGAGCAAGCGCTCCAGCGGCCGTTGTTGATCGTCATCGATGCCGTGAACCAATTCAGCAGCTCGGCCGCTCACCGCGCGGCGGCCGCAGCACTGGAGTGGCTACCGGCGCGTGTGCCACCCAACGTGGCGCTGGTGCTCTCGACCTTGCCAGGCAGCGAGCTCGACGTGCTGCAGGCCCGCGGCGGGCCGTTGCATCATGTGCCGCCGCTCAGTGGTGCTGAACGGCGCGAGCTCGTGAGCGTGACGCTGGCGCGCCATCACAAGCGCCTCGATGAGGCACAGATGCAGCAGCTGCTGAGCAAGCCCGACGCCGACAATGCGCTGTACCTCGTGGTGGCGTGCGAGGAGCTGCGCGTCTTTGGCGACTTTGAGCACCTGTCGCACATGATCGCCGAGCTGCCGGGCCGCCTCGCCGAGTTGCTCGACTCGGTGATCGAGCGCATGGAGCTCGAGCACTCGCCCGACGTCGTTCGTTGCGTTCTTTCGTGTCTCGTCTCGAGTCGCCACGGCCTGCTCGAGCACGAGGAGCTGCTGCCGATACTTCACGAGCGTCGCGGCATCAGCGACACGCAATGGCGTGACATCTTCCTTTCGCTCAAGTTCTACCTCCGCCCGCTCTCGAGCGCCGCCGGTGCGACCGCCGGTCGGCTGCTGGACTTCTTCCACCAGCAAATCGCCAAGAGCGTTCGCCGTCGCTATCTGCCTGTGCCTGGCGGTGAGCACGATCGAGCGCGCGACGAGTGGCAGTGCGACGTGCACCGCTTGATGGCGTCGCACTTTGAGCGGCAGTACGCGGCACTCGTAGCCAAGGGCGGCAGCGGCAGCGACAGCAACCCGATCGTGCAGCAACGCGTGATGGCCGAATTACCGTACCACTTGCTGCGCTCGCGCCAAGAGAGCAAGCTGCTTGCGCTGCTGTCGAGCCTCGAGTTTGTGCGTGCCAAGTGCCTTGCGGGCCTCACGTACGACCTGGTGCAGGACTACGTGCAGCTCGAGGAAGCGACTCGCTCGTCGTCGACCTCCTCGCGAGCAAATGCCGCCCCCGCCGCCACCGCCATGTTCCTCGAGTGCAAGCGCTTCGTCATGTCGTGGAGCCACGCGTTGGCCACCGCCTCCACGGCCGCCTTGCAAGCGGGCTTGCTCGAGCAGCTGGCACTCAATCACCTCAGTATCGAGACGACCTTGGCACGTGCGGCATCGGCGTTGCTCGCAAAGCACACTTCGTCGTCGCGAGCAGCTGGCAGCAGCGTCGTTGTCTGGCAGAACAAGCCCACGCTCACTGAGGCCATGATTCGCGCTGAAGGCACGACGATCGCCGTCCAGAGCGAGGTCAACTGCTGCGCCGTCATGCCAGTGCGAGCGAGCGAGCGGTCGTCAGCGAGCGTGACGCTGCCACTCGTGGTCACGGGCGATAAGAGTGGCGCAGTTCGTGTCTGGCATCCGATCACGGGCCAGGAGCTGGCGACCGTCATTCAGCCGTCCAGTGGTGCCGAGACCGCTGCCCGCAAACGCATCTCTGCCGCCGATGCCGATACCGACGACGCCAAGGCGCAGGCAGTGAGCAGCGTCACGAATGCTGGCCGACGCATCAACGGCGTGGCGTTCTCGCCCGACGGTTCGGTGCTGGTGACGGCGCACGGACGCTTGTTGCAAGTGTGGGACTCGCACACGTGGCAGCAGCTCGCCGAATACTCGACATTCTCGGCCGAGAGTGAGCTGCTCTCGTGTGCCACCGCTGCGTGCACCACTGATGCGGCGGCAATTTGGATCGCAGCGACGCTTGACGACGGATCGGCGACGGTGCTCAAGTTCCAGCGCAGCACGCGCAAGCTCTCGCTCGTGAAGCAGTTTGTGGCGCACGCAGGTGCTGCCGTCACTTCGTGCGCCTTCTCTCCCACCATCACGACCACCACCACCGAGACCGTGGGCAGCAAGAAGATTGCTGCTCGAACGGTGCCGCCGCTGCTCCTTACAGCCGGAACCGACAAGGTAGCAAAGTTGTGGCCACTGCCGGCGTGCTCGCCGTGCGTCACCGAGTTGCGCGGTCACTCCAAGGTCGTGAAGGCGTGTGCGTTCGGGCGCAATGCCGACGTGGCAGGCGAGTTGTTCTGCGTCACGGCGAGCCAGGACGCGAGCTTGCGCGTGTGGCACCGCGACAACGGCCAGTGGCGCACGTTGCACCAACTACTGGGCCACTCGGACAACATCGAGGCCGTATGCGTGACACCCGACGGCAACTACATTCTCTCGGGCGGATGGGACAAGAGCGTGCGCGTGTGGCATGTTGCGAGCGGCAAGCAGGTGCTCGAGGAGCCGCTGCTCTCGCACTCGCACTTTGTCAACTGCTTGGCGTGCTTCCCGCGCCCGAGCTCAGCCGACGGTCAACAACAGCCACAACAGCAGTTGCTCAGTGGCTCGGTCGACATGACGGCCAAGATCTCGGTACTCCCGAGCAACTTTGCTCGATCTCGTGCCACTGACGACAATAACGACGACGATGTGGATGCCGCCGACGGTGAGGAGGAGCCGGAAGACTCGTCATGCGACTCTAGTCGCGTGCACTCGTCGGTCATTCGTGGCTGTGCCTACTCGGCTACGATGCAACTTTATGCTGCCGGCTCGTGGGATCGCTCGGTGACGCTCGTGACGCCAAGCGGCGCAGTGCAGCGGCGGCTCCGCGGTCACGGCAAGCGCATCAACGCCGTGCGCTTCTCGCCGGCTGGAGACAAGCTCGTGTCGGCCGCCATGGACCAGACGCTCCGCGTGTGGGACACGGCATCGGGCGAGTGCGTGGCGACACTGCGTGGCCAGAACGCCAACGTACTCGCGTGTGACGTGTCGCACGATGGCCGGTACATTGCGTCCGGTGGCTCGGACGGCAGCGTCATGTTCTGGGAGCTCGAGACCGGCGCCACGCTCGGTCGCTTCAAGGCACACGCTGGCGGCTGGGTGTGCACGATACGCTTCGCACCGCACTCGCGCCTGCTGCTGACCGGCTCGACCGACGGCGTCGCCAAGATCTGGCGCACGCGAGACGCCGCACAGCTCGCGACCCTGCGCGGCCACACGCAGCCGATTCTGTGGGCGCACTTTACGAGCGACGGCAGGTTCATTGTGACGGCCGCCGAGGACCGCAGCTTGCGCGTGTGGGATTGCGCTCACGGCTTCTGCTGCGTGGCTGTGCTGGTCGGCCACACACACGAGGTGACGGCGTGCGACCTGCTAGACGACGAACGCACGATCGTCTCGGTCTCGAGCGACAAGACCATGCGCTTCTACGACCTCGCTGCCATCGACGAGGCCGTTGCCAGTGCCAAAGCAAGCGGCAGCGGCAGCAGTGAGCAGCAGGCGCGAGTGGAGCTACCACTCCTCGTGCACCCAACGTGGGAGCACCACTGTCTCGAGGCGCTGATCAGCGTCGCAGCAGACAAGCACCACAACTTTGCCGTCGGCACGGCGTCAGGTCGCTTGATGCTGATGACCAAGAACGCCACCACACGTTCCTAACTAACAGTACTGTATGATAATCACCACCATCACCATCATCACTACAATTACTACAACGATGACTGCAAATACACCAAGCTGTACCGAATTGAAGGTGTACCGAGAGAGAGCGAGAGAGAGAGAGAGCCGTTGGGTGGTGGAATGTGGCTCAGCGGCAGCGGCTTCTCGTTCGTTGGTTGGTTTGGTTCTTCATCTTCGTCGCTGCTGCCCTCCCTCTCATCGTTCAATCTCTCGCTCTCTCGTCGTTGCTGCGCGCGCCGTCTCTGCGTGAGAGGGGCTCGCTCTCGCTTACTGCGTCCCTCCCATTCCCATCCCCATCCCCGCAAGCCGCGCACTTCCCGGTGTATTGGTAGTGAGTCTCCCACGCCCATATGGCTTCCCCATCCGCCAAGGATGAGGGAAAGGTGCGTCGCCTGGCCTCTTCGCATCGCATCGCATCGCATCGCATCGCGACACGAGCAGCAGCAGCAGCAGACATGGCGAGCTGATTGTGGCCGCTGTCTCCACTCGAATAGACCTCGAAGAAGTCCAACCCTCTGCGTCGCCTGTCGTCACTGACCAAGCGCTCGTCGAGCACCTCGAGTGCAAGTACGTCTCGCTCTCGCTGTCGCTCTCGTGCGTGTGATTGATGGATGGATTGATTGCGTGTTGCAGTCGCATCACCCGAGGAGCAGCTCAACCAAGAGATCAGCGACATGCGTAGCCGCAGCACGACGCACAGCGACGATTCCGTGCGCAAGGCCGCAGCGGCCGCGGCGGCCG
>Ga0209935_1005947_pt1 | contig 10023 bp, 11 predicted proteins | sample ThiBio_1000_plan_2_FD_183958 | JGI IMG/M metagenome (GOLD analysis project Ga0209935, IMG submission 183958) | Wastewater bioreactor microbial communities from Cape Town, South Africa - Thiocy_cont_1000_plan (SPAdes) | ecosystem: Engineered > Bioreactor > Thiocyanate-remediating >... | reverse complement strand
CTCTCTCTCTCTCTCTCTCTCTCTCTCTCTTCCCCTCCAGGTGTCTCCTACCAAATATAGCGCTGAACTCACAGAATATTTGCCACCTGGCAATGATAAGGAAATTGCTGCAGCGGAGGAACGAATGCTATTTTATTATGGCAAAGATAGGGAAACGCATGAGGCTACAGTTCTCGCTATCCTTGGAGTTGCAGAGAAGAACCCAACTCTGCACTGGAAGTTCCAACTGGTCATTGCTAGTACGTCATTCCAAATCATGTGTAAAAATATATTGACGGTTGCTTGTGACAGGCTTCCTGCTCTTCCTTTTGCGAGAGGATCCGCTTCCCGACATGCGAGTTGTGAGCTGGTTCTTAAATGGCACTGTGTCCGATATTCACGGCTTACGTATATGACCCGCTACTTACTTTGCGTTGGTTGCAACTAAGATCCATTTTAGGACTCATCAGCAGAATGGCCTTGTCGCATATAGTTAAGATCTGGAGGCCGTATCCGAAATCTGGGGATACAGATTACGTTGACAGTAGTGAGTTACATCTATAGCAACATAGTTGCGCGTTGTGAACATCTGATCCACCATAGATTATCGCGGCTGGAATGGAGCTGCCCCTGGCCGAAAGCAACGCCAACAGCGGATCTCAAACGAGGAACACGATCAGTTGATCCGAACCCTGAAATCGTTTTTCGCACAGAAAGCACGCTTACAGGAGTTTTTGCGCTACCTTACACAGGATCACGAAATTAAGGTTGGTTTGGTGGTTTTTCACGAGTCAAGCATATTATTATTTCTTTATTTAATCCCACATTTGCAGGGTGATGATGCTGAGGATCTTGCAGACAAGGTATTAAACGCTGTGCGGCGAAGAGGACATGGCACAGAGGATTTGCAGCAGGATATGGGAGTTTACGTACTAAAGCTGCTCCAAGCCTCTGGCAAACAATGGCCTGTAACTGTGGGGCCTTCTTTTGCTCTGTTGACCAATAGCTTTTCGGTACATAATGCCCAGTTGCTAAAAGGTACCTTCCCGCCTTGTATCCTCGCCCCAGACACTGAGAGATCAGTAGGTTTGTTTCTGTTGCTGGATGGAAACGTCGAGGAACAATGCCTTTCCGCATGGATTCAGGACATCATGACCGAATACTCGTCTGTTCGCCTGTCTTCAGGGGAAGCCGCTAACGCCGAATTGGAGCGCCATCACTGCACCGCTGCAGAAGTGTTTGCGGCAATGGTATAAAAACAAATTGGCTTGCATTTCTCTTCTGACTAGAGATATTTTCTCAGATACAGGCCTCCAAGTCTTTCACCCTTACCAAAACACAGAAGATGTGGTCGTTCTGGTTACCGGTTTTAGACAAAATCATTCAATCTGCTCCCATCGATTGCACTAGGTAATGCTGTTGCTTCCTGCCTATTTTTGTTTTGGTACTTTTTTTAATTTTTACAAAACATCATCTCGCCCACAGAAATTGGTTGACTGGGGTAAGATGGGCTGTATCAAAATTGGATGCACGACGTTTAGAGCCGTTATCTTCTCTGCTGCTCTCACGTTTGGCATTCTTGGAAAGCAGCGTTGATGAGCCACTGTCCGTCCCTTCTTTAATCCATTGCAAAGTGCTGCAATTTATTTCATCTTTGCTGGTGGAATTGAATTGGAGGGGCGCATCTCTTGCACGCCGGTTTGTGCCCTTGATTAGAATTGAATGCGCAAAATACTTACTGGTGAACCAGAGTATTAGATCTTATTGCTTGTACGAAGGGGTTTGCTTATCCCTACAGACAGGTTCGGCAGGAAATAGCCCATGTAATGCTCCTATGCTTCAAGAGCTTGTGGAGTAGCGGACCAACCCACGAGTCAGTTGATAGCACCCCACTAGACGCGAGTATCGAGCGCCTTGCGTCTGCCTTCTCAAGTGCCCCTGAAGAAAGCTCAGCTCGTGCTCGAGAAACAATGTTGCACTTTCTGGCAACTGGAATTAGTGATGGGTGCTCTCTGTTGCTTCTCCCATATGTATCTCGCCTGCTTAAGGATGTCCTTGCGACGGTTACCGATCCAGATCGCGTATGTATTTACTCGCTTTGTTGTAATTTGTCACTGACTTGTTATTTATTATAAAGGAATTGGTAGAATCCGCGAAACGTACGCTTGCACTCCAGTCTCAAATCATATTTGCCACTTCCGTGCCCCTTGATACCATTGTGAAAGAAATGATTGCCCAGTTTCGTGAGGATACACCGTGGCACTGGAAAGCCATCCTGCTCCCCTTTTTGCAGTAAGTAGCCTTGCTCTTGTAAAATTAGCAATTAACGCAAATAATAATAATTATTCTCTTTAGGATTGTTGCGTACAATCATTCGCTTATACTTTCCTCCGGTCAAGCCCTGCTTCTACAGGAGACGGTCATTCATAGTTTAGCAGATCCTTCAACTGAGGTAAGACGGGCCGTTCCACATATGGCATGCTCCAACACATTTCAGGTGCGTGAACTTGCATGCTCGGCATTCACATCACTGGCAATGACTGAAGATGATAGCACCCTGGAAAAGCTAAAAACTGATTTCTTAGCCGTCCTCAAAAGACGAGAAAAAACAGGTGTGTGACAGCTTTCTTCGATGCAATAGCTTATGCTGCTTACAGGGAAGGGGACTCAGGATGTGAAAGCGCAGGGAGCAGCATTAGGTCTTGCCGCTCTTGTGCGATCAAGTCCATATTCAATTCGTTCCTGGTTGCCTGACTTGCTGATGGATATCGCAGTATTTGAAACTGATACAAACCTGGGAGTACGCCAAACTATCAAAAAGGCGTTTGCTGACTTTTGGCGAACTCATTTGGGTACCAATGAATGTTCTCCCATCCTGAACCTAACTTTCTCCCGTAGATATGTGGCCTTTATTTGAGAAACACTTTACTACAGAACAATTATCGGTGGTAAAACAAGCAAGGAGCAGTACCTCTGTTTATTATTTGTAAAATGCTGTTTGTGAGTCATTTCTACTCAAAATTTCGAATATAACAAATCTGTGGGCAGCAAGTTCAGACAAGCTTGTAGCTTTCCAGTGAATGGAAACCAGGGCAGTGTGGCTGAAGTTTGAAAAGGAAAAGACTGGAGGAAATGGAGAAGGTGGAAGAGCTAGAGCAGAGCAAGTGCCTCATGGACTTTCTTTTAGCTCCAAAGGAACTTCCAAAGAAATCCTCGGATCATGGGTTGAAGGGTACATTTCCGCCAGAGTTTGTACTTTGTAGAAATGAGGGTAGTAAATGCCCAGGTTGGCATGAAAAACCTGCCTCTTTGTGCGGGGCAGAGGTTTCTTTTTCAATGCCTCCAAAATGGCCCTTTTGAAGGTCTTTGCAGGTGGTGGAGGCCATGAGAAAAGGGGGTGGTATGCGGGGCCAATTCGGTGAGGGAGGGTCCTCTGGGTACTTTCCAGTCTTAAAGAGCACAAAAGGCCTCCAGACACTTCCCAACAGGTGTTGGTGGCAGTCAAGAGTGAAGATAGGGCCCTCAAATCTGATGGAAGGGTCTGTAAGAGGCTTTGAAATCCAACAGAAAACAGAGTGGGGATTTGGAAGCCCCAAAGTATTGACCCTATTGATCTCCAAAGCTTGGGCCTTGCTCTGAGAAAGAAAATACAAGAATAGTACAGAAAAAACATACCTTTAAAAAAGGTGGAAATTCTCTGGCAAAGCAACAAAGACTTGCAACCCACAACCTTGGAGCTCCCAAACTGGTATTAATAAATGCAGTTCTTGTGTTTTTTTTTTTTGTACTATCTTGTATTTTCTTTCTTAGTATTGTATTTTTACTCGTTTTTATTTTTGTAAGCCCATTTTTTAAAACTCTGGAATCATCTAACCTTAAATGCTCTTAGAGTAAGAAAAGTCAAAGAAGTAATGTTTACACAGTTTACGCCTACTCTTTCTGCACACTTTTACTCCTAGCTTGCTTGGAGTAGGGGTAATGCTGTGAAGTAGTTAACTACACAAAATCAGAGATTTCTTTTTAATTTGGTTGGGTGAAATGCAAACAGAGTAATATTTAGCCATGAAAGATCCCATGTACAAGGAAGTACTCTATTAAAGTTTCAGTGTATAAACTTTGTTTCTCAATTAAAAAAGTTCAAAAAGTTAAAAGTTAACTAAATTAGGTTAACTTTTAACTTTTTAAAGTTATATTCCCAATAGACTGAATTTGTGAACTGAAACTTTAATAGAGTACTCCTTTGTACATGGGATCTTTCATGGCTAAATATTACTCTGTTTGCATTTCACCCAACCAAATTAAAAAGAAATCTCTAATTTTGTGTAGTTAACCACTTCATAGTATTAAGTAGGGGTACTTTGTACTTTTAAGTATTGCAAAGCATGAGGTAGGGTAGCTTCAGCAGAACATGGGGTGTGAGGGACTTTGGTATCTAGCAATAGGCTCACAAGAGGAATTCCACACCAACGGATGATTTACCTAGTGAAAAAGGCTGAATTGCCCGATTCTGGCATTTTAACCTTTTTTTTGGGCATTTTAGCTTACTATTGTATTTTCCTCTGGAAATAGTGTACAAAGAATTTTAAAGCATGAACACTGGTCCATACAAAATATGGCATCCACAAATCAGTTATTAAACTATAGTAACAAAAGGAACTTATGGCTACCAAATGAATAAAGTTCCAAAATATAACTTTATTAAGGACCAGTGCGGATGTTATTCACTTAAAGGTTGGTTGACACTAATGCAGAAGAGTGTTTTTCCTGGACAAAGTAGATCTTTTTCTAACTTGGGAGTTTCAGCCAAAAGCACAGGGGAAACATTTGTAACTATACTTATGGGAATTTCCTCCTTTTCTTTTCTTTATTTTTTATGCTCCAGACTTTGAAACACCATAATTGTGTTGTTATGTTACTACAAAGCTACTATTACTATTGTAGGAAAAATCCTTGAGGAAAAGTATCCTTTTTTGAAATCACTTATTTTCCTTGATACCTCATCAAAAAGCCTATATCTTTTTGGGTATAGTATTGAATTGTGATCTTCTTTGCACAAGTTTTCTAGAGTAAGTTAAAATGCCTGAAAAAACCATTAAAATGCTGGAATTAGGCCATTTTCACTGGGCAAAAATCACTTCTCGCTGCCTTTTGGCCAATGTAGCTACAGGATAGGGATTAAAGAAGGTGAGAAAGGTTGGCCTTCAGGTGTGGCCTTGTTTTAGGCTTTGTATTGCTCATAGGGCAGTGTGCTGAAGCTTGAAAAGGTAAAGGACTGGAAGAGGGCTTGAAATGGAAAAGGATATTTGCCCAGTGAAAAAGGCTTTGAATTGGTTGGTGTTTTCTTGATCACTTTTAAGAGTTTGGAAACTTTGGGTAGATTATAAAAAAAATTGAGTGTCAACTAAGGAAAAGTTTGTTACTTTCTTCTTTCTACCTCCAAAGACTTCAACAAGGCCATTTTGGAGGTGGTAGAAGGATATCTCTCCCAATCTCTTTGTGGCTTCTTAGATCTTTGTAAGCTTTGCCACTTAACAACAATACCACTTGAGGTTGTGATGATAAGAGAGGTTCCTTGGCGTGGAAGTAGAAATTCCTTTCCAGGAAGATCGCCGGAAGGCCTCTTTCTGGAAACGACTTTTCGGGAAAGTATCTTCTACATGGCGAAGCAGGCAAACGAACGCTTGCACAAGTATTTTACACTTAGTCCACAGGAACTTGTGTTGGAAGGTGGGAACTTGCCTCCGAGATATTGTTGAAATAATTTCTTTCAGATTGTTCGTGCGCACTGGGGCAGACGATTCCTCAGCAGGTTGCCCAATTTGCATTACAGAAGACATAGACTCACCATCAGCTAGGGTCACTTGTGGATATCTACAGAATGTGTATATTTTCGAGCCAAAATTCTTCAGCACACAACTTTGGTAACAAGAAGTTGCACTCATGCGGTGCTCATGCTTATCTCTCATCATAGGTTAAGATCAATTTTGAAAACCTCGTTGCTCTCACCAAAGCGAATACTGCATATGTGGTCAGTAATGCAATTGAGATCATCACAGCGGACAAAAAGAGAGTGCGTACTGTCTATGCGTATAGATATGAAACTAACAGCACTGCAGTATTTTTTTACCTCTTTTACCCACCGAGATAAGACTTTTGACATCTTAGAGAAACAATGGCGTACCTGCCGCCCTGATCAAGGGGATAAAGCTCTTGAATGGGAGCCAACAAATGCGCCGATGGCACCGGACAACCAAGAACCTGCACCAGAAAGAGAGAACGAAAAGGAACGAGAAAAGGAAAAGGAGAGAGAAAGGGAACGAGAACGAGAACGAGTAACGGAAAGAGAAAAGGAAAAGGAGAGAGAAAGGGAACGAGAAAGAGAAAGAGAACAAGAGAGAGAACGAGAGAGAGAACGCGCAAGAGAAAGAGAACGAGAAAGAGAAAGCGAACGAAAACGCGAACAAGAACAAGAACGGGAACGAGAACGAGAAAAGGTACAAGAACACAAGCCAAAGCAAACCATCGAACCATTGAACCAAGGACAGGGACGTGACCACCAGGAGCGCAACGTCGCCAAGGGTGGAGCAATCTGGCAGGCTGTCGATGACCGTACCAACCGTGGATGTGAGAAAACGTTGGGGGGCAATTTTGTGCTAAACTCTTTATTTGTCATTCTATTTGTGCTGAGCGTTTGGGCTGGATACGCGTAACAATGTTACAGCACTCAAATACCGCTAGGGAAGTTTTGTATGGTAGCATCATCAACCACATCTGTGCCACCAATGTTGTATTCTACTTTAATTTTCAGTAGTACCGGTTTCTAGTGTTGTTGTAATGTTTAAAGATAGGTTTGTTGTTTGGCAGGCTGCGCTCACCTGTCCATGCAAGGTATTGTCAATGCGAATCTCCTGGGTTACCTTGGATGATGCATTTGGTGCTACCACATTTCCAGAAGGGGACCGTACGGTCAATTGCAGATACTAGTATGAAAATCAGTTGGTTGTGTAGGGGCTTTAGCCAACCCCTAATTTGGAACCGGGGGTCGGTAGAGTAGTTGATGGTTCTTACCCGAGGCACAGCAGCAAGCAGAGAAAAATTAGTCATGGGTGTGGGCGTTGAGTTGGTGGCCGAAACCATTATCACTGTGAGGTTCGGTGCCGGCTTATCAAAATCGAACACGACGGTGAGTCCATTTTTCTGGAATGCTGTCATCGACGGGAAACGCTGTGCCGAGGCGGAAGGTGTGGCACTAGTAGTGCCGGCCGAGATAGGAGCCAACACAACCGGATCTAATAGCCCTGCTTGCGATGGTGGAGTTGGATCTGAAAGCAGCTCCAGTAAAGAGGCTCCTCCCTGCTGGGGTGTAATCGGCGTGACAGGACCGCCAAGCAATCCCTCCAACCCTGCTCCCATGCCCATGACGGGTGGTCTGGCTGGCCCGCCCATAGGAGTGCTCTCGCCAAATATTTCCCTCATCAAGCCGAGTGGGTCGTTGCTGGATGGAGTCTGAGCACCGCCGGAACTTACGGATTCGATCCCCCCTTCCTCTGTTTCATCCGATTCTCTTTGATATTGCTGAACGTCCTCAGGTGCGGGCATATGCTCCAAAAGTTTCACCCTATTTGCCCGTGCTGAGAATTATCGTGTACGAATATTACTGTTGTTCCTACCTGAGAACCTCACTATCTCCACGGCCAAATATGTTGACATACTCGCACGAACGCTGTTGCAATTCAACGTCGAGAGAACGCACATAGCTGTTTATGATGTCTTGGATGCGCCTAAAAAAACAAAAATACACGCGGCAGAGATAAGAGATAGAATTCTTGGGGGGAAAAGGTAGCATACGCCAACGATGATGGATAGCGGGTAGTGAGCTTCATGAGGGCAGTCAGGCAATATTCCCGACTTACAAGGTCAGTAGTTGCATCTCGGAGAACTTGATGTAAGAGATCCAGAACACCATCCTCGGTTACCTACATATCCATCAATCATTAGTCATTTCAGAGGTCCTGCCCTAAGGAGTGATATAACTCACAGTAATAAATGTTTTGTCCTTGGTTTCAATCGGTCCTGCTACCAATAGCTCACCATACTCGCCAATGCACCAAACTGCTACTTGTACCAAAGGTTGCTGGCGGAAAGAAAAGGAAGAGGACACTTCAGGCACATATAACGCTGCTTGCGAAAACTTACCGGTTTGATATCGGCCTGAAGAGCGAGATAAAGCTTTCCAACGGCATAAGGTTGCAACTCAGGCGACGAAGCAATCAAATTGATTAAATTGGCCAAGACCTGACTTTGGACGCTTTGCCCCGGCTTTTTAGGGGAAACAGTTTCTCAGTAGGAAGGAACAGGAAAGAAATAGGAGCGATGCGATGGAGAAATGCGTACCATGGACATAACCCGAACGATGGTGTCAATATGCCAACGCTTGTTGGGTGCAAATCTATGGATAGAGGGGTAAGTCTACAGAGAGAGCGGGGTGGGAGAGACAAAAGGGAAAGAACCTTTCGGTGACAGTGCAAATTTTAGTTGTGAGATCGGGACGGATCTCATGATCAGCAGTTGCAAGGAATGTAAGCATCTCGCGCACCAAAGGGCGCACTGTGTCTTTTGTAACCAGAGCATATACCAAATCCAAAGCACGTCGCCGTATAGATACGTCTGAGTCGTTCAAGCATGCCACAATGGTATTTGTGTGACGTTGTACTGCTTGGAAATCACGCCCCACTACCTTTGTGAGAGTGTTCAAGGCTACGTATCTATTTTTTCCCCTAAGAATTACAATAGCCCTACATAAAAGCGAAGAAAACTATACCTGATGTTGTTGTCACGATTCAGAAGGAATCGGCCGAGTATGTTTATCGCCAAAACGCGTAAGCCGCTTTCCGATTCAATGCTCATAATAGTCTGCACGCATTGATACAGAATGGCATGTCCTACATTTCTAGAGCCCTCGGTGTTGGTGGCCACCTATTTAATTTATTTTTGTTAAAGTTCTCTTTTTTTTTTTGGTGCAAAATAACCCAGAAATTTGGGGGGGGGGGGAACACTTCAGCCCACCTGCGCGAGAATATCATTCATAGCATCGCTGGCCTCTGAGTTGCCTTTCCCCAATAAGGCCATCAACTGCAAAATTTTTACTTGCAAAAATGGATCGCTGATGCCTTGTACATCATATTCTGGTGCATAGCCTGACATTACAAGATTCTTCAAAATACGGACCAAGCTAGGAACCAACTGATGGAAGAGGAGGGGGGGGTGAGATGAGTTACTGTATCTCGCGCTGGATAGAATACCTTGCGGAACGTCTTGACAACACTTGGGTCTAATTCGCACAGTTCAATCATCAGGCTGATGCCTGTGAGTAATACTCCGTGATTCCTTTCGGTAAGCAAGGACTTGATGCGGGGAACAAAATTTTCCATGATCTCCGGCACCTTTCGAATGATGCGGATGGCACACAATGCTGCCTGTACAAGTCTAAGCCGAAGAAATAATGAACCCTTTTTACGTACTTTTTTGCGAATATACGGGTTTGAACTCCCTAAGAGCTTCTGGACATCGGAAGCAGCATCTCTAGCAATCTCAGCAGAAGAGATGTTCGCCACCGCGCACAACGCGAGGCCAACCACATATTGGTTAGGGTGATCCAGATCGCTGCGCAAAAGGTTTTTAGATAAAGTCCTGTGTTTGTGTTGTGGGCTTACCGTTTGATTGAATGTGTAGCCAACATCAAAACTTCTTGTCTCTCATCAAGAAGCAACATTAAACCCAGGTAGCCTTTTTTTGGATTGCAACGGTTAATGAGGGAGTGCAAAATTAAATTTCGTACCAACTCGTTTATCTGGATATGACGGGGAGGTGATTAACTTCAGGCACTCCATTTGCCCATAGTGAGTTGGATAGCCCAGCATGTGCATGTACAGCAACTTTGCCACGTTACGATGTCTGTACTCTGCATCCTCTTCTTTAAATGCTGTTCGAATGGCAGCACATTCCTTGTTCACAACAGCACGTTCATCTGCCGCTGTTTTACAA
>Ga0209935_1005945_pt1 | contig 10025 bp, 12 predicted proteins | sample ThiBio_1000_plan_2_FD_183958 | JGI IMG/M metagenome (GOLD analysis project Ga0209935, IMG submission 183958) | Wastewater bioreactor microbial communities from Cape Town, South Africa - Thiocy_cont_1000_plan (SPAdes) | ecosystem: Engineered > Bioreactor > Thiocyanate-remediating >... | reverse complement strand
TATGCGATACTTCCTCTCCCTGGTTGCTGGAAGTCAGATAGTCGCTCACAGCCAGCCACAGAATGTTTCCCGCCTATTTGGATTTTGTTTGTCTGTCAACCCATGATGAAGAGGAAGGGCTAAAACAAACAAACCTGTTTGCAACCAATTCGCGTCAAGAAATGATTGATGGTTCCAGTCTTTTGATTATTTACCCACACTGTTTTAGGAATAGGGTGGGTGAGCGTTCACTTTGTCGATTGAAATTTGGTAAGTACGTACCCTCGGTTTCTCCGCTCAAGGAGTCCCAAGCGAAAGTACCGGGGCTCACTGATTGCGTCGCGTTGCCACTGGTGATGGCATTGCTGTTGCCAAGAGTCTTCTGAAACAAGAAATTCGGATGAAACCATTTGATCGCCTGTTATATTATTTTTAAAAAAGAGGGTCAGTACTCAAGAATAAAGAAGAGAACTTTTAACCTTGCGAGGAGGATCCAATGACATGCTTTTTTGAAAATGAAAAGTGTAAGAAGATAAATGTGTGTAATATTTCCTTTTTGGCTAAAGTACCTATAGAGCACCCTGTCTTCTCGAGGAAAGAATCGAAGGTATCTGTAGTAAACTACCGAATGCACCGGTTGGTGGTAAGTCCATTCAGTGGTCCCCTGTCTCACATAGGTATTCTTGCCTACAAAAAAAAATTCAATCATTATTTATGCGAAAAAATAGATAAAAGAGAAAAATAAATAGATTGAGTTTTGTACTTACTTATGAATATACCATCAAAGCGCAATCGCGGCCGATTCAGGTACATCTTGTACCATCCACCAAACTTGATGTATGACTCTCGGAGGCAAGTACTCCTTCCCCACAACTTGAAGAATAAAATATCAGCACAACAGGAAACAACAATAACACTCTCTACTCACACGAAAACACTGCAGGCGCCATAGATATGGCTCCCTGCTCAACATGAACAACTTTTTACATCTTAAGATAAATTTCAATCAGAATTCCAAAGCGTAAGGGGATGAGTTGGAGCACAGGATCTACGTACACACAAGAGACTCGAGCTAACGCAATAGGATTCTCAAGGAACGCCAGCACATGGACGAGCACCTACAATATCAGAGAATCATGATTAGTATTTTCAACATCTGTGTGAAAAATCGTATGAAATTTAAATCGAACAATTTTCGAGATTTATCACTGTTAATTGAGCAAGGACAGAGGATAAAGGAAGGCAACAAACCTCTTCAGGGAACAGATCAAGAGGCCCACCCAAATGAGGTGCCTCATCTAACACGAAAGGAAGCGGCATGGCCTCATTCACATGAACTTTCTCAGCGACGACTTGCCTATCTCCATCACCTTTCTTATAAGTACTCAAAGATCCCTCAACTGCATTGAGCGATGTCTCCTGAGATGCAATTCCTCCCTGAGTTTAAAGATAAAAATTAATAAAGGTATCAAATATCTCATTCTACAAAAATATTGCATGTTAAACGCACACTATAAGGAGCTGGTTCGCCCTGAAGTTCTTTTTTCCAAGTCTGAAGGAACCAAGTGAGCTCATTTTTCAAATCGACGGGATCCTCCGACGGCGCAGCGCTGTGATCTGCATCCGGAGTTCCTTTTTCCTTCTCCTTTTCTTTTTCCTTTCCTTTGTCGTTTGTCTTGCCTGGTGTGGGATTTCGATGTCCCTTCTCCCTTTCATTCTCTTTGCCTTTCTCTTTACCCCTTTCCCCCGTGTCCATTTTCTCTTTCCGTTGCTTTTAGTGGAAAACCGAAGTATCCTCGAGACAACTTGGTTCTATCACCAACAAGAATGGCAGGAATCTGCTGTGAATACCTCACCCCTTTATTTCATTCTTACGAGGTTCTCGGAGGAGGGAGAGGTCATAGCTCGCCGGCCCCGGTAGCACCGGCATCCGCAATAGCAAGGACTGCAGCGCTGCCACCATGGGGAAGTCGAACACGTGTCGCTTGTAGCTCTGAAATGTCTCGATCACAAGTGACTGCTCCCTCCGTTTCCTGATATAGGTGGTTAGTTAGATACATAGTAGTCCTCTCTCTTTCTCACACATACACATACACACCTGAAGTTTATCATCCCTTCTTCATTTGAATTGGGTACACTGTCCTCAAGCATATTGAGATCGTACACAAATATACCCCTAGAGAAAAAATCTAATCTTTAGAGATAACGTTTGCTGAGAGGAGAATTTCCTTACGTGAAGGGTATGAGAGGAGGCTGTTTGTTTTTCATCTCTTGCCGTAAATAGTCATGATTGGCAGAAGTGAATTTGCTAAATGATTTCCACAGCTTGAGAGGGGACGTCAGTATACTGAGTAGAGTATAATGATTTACCAAACAGGTGCGCATACCTTCATGTGTTTTTTGTTGATGAGGGCGATTGTATGCCGCAGGCGAGAGACCGAAGAACTCGACAATCCCGATATCACAGCGACAGCTCCATTATAGTTCCCCAATTCTTCCAAATGCTAAACAAGGTAAGTATGTGGGTACAAATTTAGCCAATAGAGGGAATAGTAGGCTTTACCACAATAAGTTTTAGCAGTTTCTTGATTATCACACTACGTTCCTTCGGTGTAGTGGGAGTGATGACAGAGTGAGCTACCCAACTAATGACGTGAAAGAAAGAGATAAGTTTCACAACCTTCTCAGTAAAAAAGAAATATTTATACCCCGATATCTGATTGAAGTTGTCCACAAAAGTACATAGATGAGGCGCCATATTGGGATTACGTCGCCAATTTCTGTTCAAAAACTCTCTCGGCTTTTTAGAAAGGTTAGGTACACCACCATATATAAAGCATAAAATCTTAACGTACCCCAACACTGCAAAGAAGATGGTGATGCAATAAGGTCATCTGACGTGCGATCTCCACTACAGTGTATTCCCAGATATCACCTCCCCCTTCCTTCACGGGAACAACAGTGAGCCCTCGATCCATGTGGGCATTGCACAACTGTTCCAGGAATTCTCTCCGATGGCTCTCTAGTGTGGCTTTCTTGGAACCCTTTTCTTTACTTGCTCTCCTCATCAATTTCATGTGCCGTTTGGAGGGATAGGGTACCCTTCGATTCTTGGCGGTCACATCTCGCCACCCCGCAAGAAGCTCTCCCATCTTCTCCACTGCTTGACAGAACGAGATCGCCTCTTCCATCTCCTTTTCCTTATTTTCCTTTTCCTTTTCTTTTTCCTTCTCCTTGCCCTTTTCTTTGTTCCTCAAAAGAGGGAAAGACGGCCGTTTTCGAATTCCCTTAGTGTTCTTACCCTCATCGCTTTGTTCTTGTTGCTGCGAGGATTGTTGTTGTTGTGGCTGTTGTTGTGATTGTGTGGGTTGGTCGGTAGGTTGTTGTTGTTCGTGTTGGGCTTGATAAAAATCGGGGAGGATAGCCGCACGCATGAATACCTCTAATACTCGAAGCATCCAGGCATCGAAGTCCTCAGGAAACATTCGCAGCCATTCAGCGATCAGCTTGCATACATTCCATCGGACTCCAAACTCCCCAGCTTTGAATTCTGGTTCGTCGAAAAGAAATAACTCCTCCCCGTCGGTCGGTGGGGCTGGTGTGTTGGTACTCGCGTCGGGTGTGGTGGGTGCGTTGTCTGTAGGTGTGGGTGTTGCGGGTGTTGTGGCCTCCTCTGGACCCGTAGTGCCATACCGTGACAGAAACTCCTTGACATTCATAAGGGTGGGATCGTAGCGCTCTAGTAACTTCATCAGTAACAGATGTGCGGTGATGTAGCAAGGGAATGTGTAGAGAAACTGCCTCTGCAAGTTCTTTTCTAATGCTTGCCAAGTAAATCATTTTGAAATTAAGATTTGATTTACCTTTGTTATCTGATAAAAGTTCAGATATTAAACAATCTAGTGAGGCAGCAACGATGCCTCGTGTTTCCGCTCCTTCATATTTCAATCGTCGCACACCCTCCCGTATTCCCTTAACATTATCCAAAATATGATGCTCATACTCTCCTGAGCATGATTAATTTAGATTGGGGATAAACAAGTGAAACCTCTGTACTTATGTATTCGACGTTGTCTCCTCGCGATGGAACAATAGGAATTTCCTGGCTAATTAGAATATCGCCCAATCTTTTCTGAATTTGTTTTCAGTGGGTAATGTCTAGTCCTCGAAACGGTTGTTTACGCACCTTGGCCAAAGTTTGGTCCGAGAGGAGATTGTACCAGTGCCGACACACGGAAGAGGAGCAACACAGAGTACTCATCTCAAAGTACTGATATATCGTTAACAATACCTCATCGGGTAACGAATTGATGCAAGATTCTTGTACTCCCTGCTCCTCACATGATTGATGAGGAGAGGTTACTTTCTTGGAGCCCTTGCGAGCGCTCCCTGAGCGCTTCGTGTGCCCTTTCTTACCAGGCACCATCGATCGCAATTCGCGATCACCTTTGCTTGTTGTGTCTACACTTCGTTTTTTTGGGGTGGCAGAGACATTCCACAATAACCTGCGAAAAGACGCCCACAATAGTGGTAAACTACACGTATCCTATTCCAATGCCAGGCCAGGATTCTTAGGGTCAAAACCAAACTAAAACCCAAAACGATTTGATGTGAACAAGAACTGGATTCCCTTCCTGAAGAAGTGTCAAGGTGATTCAATTCACACCATGTTCATTGGCAGGAGGTTAAGAAACGCCTTTGAATAAACCATTTATTTATTTATCCAACAAACACTGTGTCATCCTCGTGAAGCTTCCCAAAAGAGGTGATCATCGCTTCCTGGGAAGAAAGGACCGCCATCAACTTTCGCTACTCACTATGCGCCGCCAGTGCGAAAAATGGTTTCCAAGAAGAGCGAGAAGGATGACACTTTTCGTTCACTTCAGCATGCATGCGCAACGAAAAAGCAGGGAAAAGAAGGAACCTATGGGTCTCGCCGTATTTAAAGCGAGACGAGCCTGAACCAAAGTTTTCTTTCTACTGAACAACTCGACTAGACAAAATCAACCCTTCCATCATGCAACAAAGTAAGAGTACTCTTTGGGAAGATGCAGTTGAAATAGAGGAACAAATGAGCAAGCTTTCAACAAGCGAGACATCTCAGAGCCAAGGCGCTGATAAAAACGAGAAAGAAGAAGGTGAGTAAGGGACGCAACCAGCTGTTGGGTCTGGGAAAATGGCTGTGCACAATCGTCATTTGCGGCCTGATCTCTGGAGAAAACATATATTCTTACGCGGGTGCCCTTTGGTAGGCGCGCCTTCCGAGGAGTTACAAATAGTATCGAAGAATCAATCTTCTTGTTTATCTGTCAAAAAATTTGAAGAATTGAACCTGTACGCCCAAACCCGATCCCACTCCCACCTTCACCAATCCCTCCCCACCACTCAACTGAAATTTTCACAATAAATGTTTGCATATCACTCATCGTGAATTTTCCAACAATCGTTGTAGGAAGCCAGAGCTTCTTCAAGGCGTATTTGGCATGGGATTCAATCATCCTACCAAGATTCAAGAAATCAGCTTGCCCATCATTCTTGGCAATCCGTAAGTTTGTTCAACATTTCCCCTTGCGCCTACTAATGTCCCCTTCTACAGGCCATCTAACTTGATCGCGCAAGCTCAATCGGGAACCGGCAAGACCGCTGCATTTGTGTTGGGAATGCTCAGCCGCATCGACACCAGCCAACAATGCACTCAGGCACATCTTCCCCTCCCCGTTCCCTTTCCCTCTCTAACCCACCATTCGCAGGCCATTGTTGTGACACCAATGAGGGAGCTCGCTAACCAAATATATGATGTGGTCACTCCCATGGGCAAATTCACCACTACTCAAACTCTCCTTGCGGTCCCGAAAGCAAAATGTATCCTCTCCCCCTCTCCCTCCTCACTCAACCATCAACAACTCTTTTAACGGGATTTTTTTTATCTTCAGTCCCACCCAAGATAACTAGTCACCTAGTCATTGGGACTCCAGGCACCATTCAGGGTCTCATTCAGCAAGGAAAGCTATCTTTCGATGCCATCAAGATATTCGTCCTCGATGAGGCTGACCTCATGCTCCACAAGCAGGGTCTCAGGACTCAGACACTCCGCCTCAAACGGTACACACCCCCACCTCCCCACCCTCACTCTTCACTCAACACTCACTCTCTACTGCAACAACAACAGCCTCCTTCCCAAAGGAGGAGACGGGTGTCAGATGCTGTTATTCTCAGCAACATTTGATAAGGATGTGCAGAAATTCGCAGAAGGGTTTGTGCCAGAGCCCAAGACTTCCATCCTCCTGCAAAGGAAGGAGATGACACGAGAGAAAATCGCTGAGTTTTTCATCGACTGCGATAACGAACTCAAGCGATTCGACATCCTCTCCGATCTCTATTGCTACCTCACTGTCAGCCAAAGCATCATCTTCGTTGAGGTACCTCCCTTCTCTCTCAAGAGGCTTCCCTACCCTCCCCTATCCCCCCCCCCTCCCTCTCTTTGTTCACATCCCGGTTCTAGTGATGTATTGTTGTTGGAGGGATTTCTATCCCACACAACATACACAACACCGCACAACTGTTCTAACTTGACTTGCAGAGGAGAGATACCGCAGCTGCATTAAGCAAGAGATTCACCGACGCAGGACACACCGTCTCCTATCTGCATGGCGATCTTGACGCCCATCAACGAGATCAGGTCCTCAAGGCATTCCGCTCAGGACAGAACAAGGTCCTCATCACCACCAACGTTCTTGCTAGAGGCATCGATATACCACAGGTCTGTAAAATATTCCCTCACATGAGTGAGAGAGAGAGAGAGAGAGAGAGAGAGAGAGAGAGAGAGAGAGAGAGAGAATTTACTAATTGTTATACTACTATTAAAGGTATCGATGGTGATCAATTACGATCTGCCGCTCAGCCAAGATGGCCAGCCGGACTTTGCCACCTACTTGCACAGAGTAGGGCGCACAGGCAGACAAGACAGGGCGGGCATCGCAATCAGCTTCGTGCACGACGCGACCTCAAGAAAACGCCTTCAAGCCATCGAAGCCTTCTATGGGAAGACCATCAACAGACTGCCGCTCGAAGAATTAGACAGGCTGGACACCATGCTTAAAGAAATCAACTGAGCTCCATCAAAACAACCATTTTTATCTGTATGCGGCCAAAATATACAATGAGTAAAGGCTGACAAAATCTCTTGTCCTGTTATGCTTGAATTCATTGAATCCACCTTCTTGCCCAATCAAATCCAGCCGCTGTCAATCTCGATGCTCCTGATGATGTCCCAGTATTCAAAGCTATAGTTCGGAGAGGTAATATTTAAATCAAGACAAATGGGGGAGGGACTACTTACATCCGCCAATCAAGCTGCTGTAACATACGTAGGTGAAGGTGGTAGAGGTACAGGTTGTTTGAAGAACAGATGAGGAGTCTACAATGGCAGGCGGACAATTCGGATCTCCGTTTTGGCTCGGTACAAAATAGGTACCCATTTCAACTAGGGTTTTTTGCTATGATACGAGATGAGTCTTCTAACAGGAACCTCAAGAGGTTAACTCACCTGCACATCGACACCCAAAAAGAAACACATGTCGGTGGGGTCTAGGTAAAATCCGTTACCCGTGTGAACGAATGTCTCATTCTGCAATACTGATCCATGAGACAAGGCAGGGCGGAGGGAGGGTTGGGGGGAGAGAACCGATTGCCATGCTGAAACGTAATAAGTTGTATCACTTGCGGTAATGGCCCCAGAATCAATGGTATAATCCTCCGTGAGGCTATCTCCAACAGCTAAAGAAAGAAGTTGTAAAGATGGTATGGCAATGCTGTGTTATGGTCCTCCCGAAAATCGGCAAATTCTGCAAATTGAGAAACCGGAAAAGCCACATTGCAACACAGAAAAGGTCCCATATATGGGCGAAAACCTACCTGAGTAACGAATGAGAAGATCATAAGAAGGCACCGACTGGTTGTTTGGGGTGCAGGTCCAGTTCTGATATCCAGGATCAGTCGAGGCATACGACTGATAACAGGTGCCATTCCACTGGGTGCCACTCAACAATGCTTGATATCAAGGCATGTTAACAGATGTATAACAAGTCTTGGGGGAGATAATAAAATAGAGGCACCTGGTGTGGCTGGTTGAAAAGTCGCCAAGGCGACTGACAGGATACCCATGAGAGCAACGAATAGGATAGCTTAAAGAGGAGAGTAAGCAAACTTAGGGGATTGGGTAAGGTTGCCTTTACCGTGCCTCATCGTGTCGTGTGCTGGCCCTGGGTCTTCTGGTATTCAGACTGACAAGGTGGAAGAGAGTAGTAAGGTTAAAAGTTTAACACCACAAAAAATTCAGTCCCGACAATATTTCTCGGAGGGTCACTTCCACTCCAATCGGAATTTAGACTTGATGTTTACTCCGGCGGGTGTTTGTCGTTCTATTGCCCTTTGCGGCCAGTTTAGTCAAAATAGAAAACTCCTGCCCTTGCAACTCAACAAAAAAGGTTTTCAAGGCGCACCAACCGCGCGAAGGCGAAAATCAATTTTCCCCAATATTCATAACGTCCTTCCGACCAAATAATTATTGTGCGGTTAGAACAGCAAAGACTCGCACCATTTTGCCCTCATGGTGTGGTCTGCGTTGGGATAGAAAAACACTACAAACAAATGCATAATACAAGAAAGAAAGGCAAATAATGAATTCATACCTCTTTCCTGAACATGAAGCACATGATTATTTTTTGTGTTTGTCTCCTTTTCTCAGAGAAAGGAACACCTATATGGGATTCTGTAGCTGCCATCGAGAAAACGACAGCTCAGGATATGCGATCTGCAACGCTTTCTTAAATCCTCCATTGCGCACTGCTACGGAAGCTCCCGACTGCGCGTGTTGTGTTGTGTGTTAGTTTTATCAGCAGTAGAGGGATATGTCTATCTCTTACCCTCTTGGCGAGCAGATCTTTCGTGGTGAGGGCATACCAGTTGGTGGTATCGAGGGGATCGAAGCCTTTCTCGGCGGCATATTCATTGAAGAACATCCTACACAGCGTAGGATCCGTCCACTTCGGTTTGAATTGTTGATCTTTTGAAAAAGGTTGGGAGCATGAGAAGAGGAGAGGAGAGAAAAGGGTGGAGGGAGATGGGGTATACCGGTGTGCCAGCGGAAGGAGTGCTCGGGGTAAGCCAGCTGTAAAGCCCGCTTGAATCCACCATGCAACAAGGATATGGTCAACCCGCCGGTCTTCTGTTCCATATCCATTAGGTCCACCCCGTACCACTCCAACACGTTGTTGGTATCAATCCCTCTCTCGGCAGCCCATTCCTCGAAGAATTTCCTGCAATTGTTGATGTCCCTAAAATAGTTCTTCCTCATCTTCCTCGCTAAATAGAGATAAATAATAAATGAATGAGTAAGAGAGAGAGTTTTTGGTGATAGGTTGTACCTTTCTTTGTGAAGGTCAGTTCAGGGAAAGTCTGCTCAAGCGCTGCTCTGACAGATTTGAAGTGATGTAACAACCCTGCTCCCTGTGTAAAAATAAATATTAATTGTAACACAAGAAAGAGAGAGAGAGAGAGAGAGAGAGAGAGAGAGAAGTATGTACCTTGTTCTTGGCGACATATTTTTGAGTTAGAGCGTTCCAGTTATCGGATACGGTGGGGTCGAACCCCAACACCTCTGCCAATCCGAGGAAAAACTTTCGTCGATTTTCAATGTTACGCCAGTATCCCCTCGGGTGAACTGGCACCTTGGGTTTGTGTAATGGCATTCCTAAAACAATAAAGACAAGAGATTTGAAAGAGAGAGAGAGAGAGAGAGAGAGAGAGAAGTTAGGAAGAAAAAATAAAGAATAATAATAAGTACCTAGAGGCTTTATGCGTTGTTCTTTCCAATTGGCAACAACGTCAGACCAGATGAGGTCGGGTCGCAGCCGATAGAGGGCAGGGAATTTGGGCTTCTTTGTAGCGAACAGGAACCCATGATGCTTGAAGCTCACAATATCACCCGGCTGGGGGTTCCATCGTTTCGCAAACTCTTGTGTCCCCGCTGCCGCTACAAACCGCAC
>Ga0209935_1005943_pt1 | contig 10026 bp, 9 predicted proteins | sample ThiBio_1000_plan_2_FD_183958 | JGI IMG/M metagenome (GOLD analysis project Ga0209935, IMG submission 183958) | Wastewater bioreactor microbial communities from Cape Town, South Africa - Thiocy_cont_1000_plan (SPAdes) | ecosystem: Engineered > Bioreactor > Thiocyanate-remediating >... | reverse complement strand
GCAGGCCGCGCAATCGGGCTTGCGTGCCTTGCAGACATAGCGGCCGTGCAGGATCAGCCAGTGATGCGCGTGCAGGCGGTAATGCTTTGGCACGACCTTCTCGAGGCCGGCCTCCACGGCTTCCACCGTCTTGCCCGGTGCGAGGCCGGTGCGGTTCGAGACGCGGAAGATGTGGGTGTCGACGGCGATGGTCGGCTGGCCGAAGGCGATGTTGAGCACGACATTCGCCGTCTTGCGCCCGACGCCCGGCAGCGCCTCCAGCGCCTCGCGATCCGCCGGCACGTCGCCGCCATGGCGCGCGATCAGCATCTGCGACAGCGCATAGACGTTCTTCGCCTTGTTGCGGAAGAGGCCGATCGTCTTGATGAAATCGCGGATCCGATCCTCGCCGAGCGCCACCATCTTTTCCGGCGTGTCGGCGATCGCGAACAGCGGCCGCGTCGCCTTGTTGACGCCGGCATCGGTCGCCTGCGCCGACAGCACCACGGCGACCAGCAGCGTGAACGGATTGACGCTTTCGAGCTCGCCCTTGGGCTCGGGTTCCCGCGCCGCGAAGCGGGCGAAGAAAGCCTCGATCTCGGCCTTCGAAAGCCGGCTCGCGCGGGACCGTGCGGTCTTCGGCGGCGGGACGGCGGCGCGCGATTGAGGCTGTGCTTTCGACATTTGCGATCTATACTTTGGCCTCATGACCGACCGCAATCCGGAGGCGCCGCCGGAGGTGCTGTTCTCCGCGGTGCTCAAGCCCTATCGCTCGCTCTCGCCGCGCGGCTTCGCGCTGCTGCTGATGTTCGTCGCCGCGACCTGCTTCGCCGGCGGGCTTCTGTTCTGGTCGCAGGGCTACTGGCCGATCACCGCCTTCTTCGGCCTCGACATCCTCGCCGTGCAATTCGCCTTCCGCATGAACTATCGCTCCGGCCGCGCCATGGAGATCGTCGAGATCACGCCGGACACGCTGACCGTGCGCCGCATCGCGCCCGACGGAAAGCAGCAGGACTTCGCCTTCAACCCCTATTGGGCGCGCTTCGAGGTCGACCGCCATCCCGAATGGGGCGTCACGCGTATGGCGCTGACCTCGCATGGCAGGCAGCTCTCCATCGGCACCTTCCTCGGGCCGGATGATCGCGACAGCTTCGCCAAGGCGTTCCAGGATGCGCTCGCCCGCGCCCGCGCCATGCCGGAGCACGGCTGAGCGCCGCCGCCGTCACAGCAGGCGGACGGCGAGCGTCGCGACCAGCACGTTCATCAACCCGACCAGGACCATGACGAGGCCGGCAACCGCGCCCTCTGTCTCGCCGATCTGGCTGGCGCGGGCCGTGCCGGCGCCATGCGCGCCGATGCCGAACAGCGCACCCCGCGCCATGGCCGAGGCGATGGGCAGCCGGGCGAGGATCAGATCACCCAGCACCGCCCCGGCGACGCCCGTGATGATCACGAAGATCGCCGTCAGATCCGGCAGCCCGCCAATATCGCCGGAGACGGCCAGGGCGAAGGGCGTGCTGATCGAGCGCGGCAACAGGCTGAGGCGCATCGCCCCGTCGATCCCGACCAGCGTGGCGAGGCCCCAGCTCGTCGCGATCGCCGTAAAGCTGCCGACGATCATGCCGACGAGCAGGACCGGCCAATGCCGGCGGATCAACGCGCGCTGCTCATAGATCGGGAGGGCGAAGGCGACCGTCGCCGGGCCGAGCAGCAGCGCCAGCCAGCCCGTGCCGTCGATATAGTCGCGATAGCTCGCATGGAGGGCCAGCAGCAGCGCGCCGAGGAGCACCGGCGTGACAAGCAGCGGCATCAGCCACCAGCGCGGCCAGCGGCGATGGATGCGCTTGGCGCCGACATAGAGCGCGATCGTCGCGGCCGACCAGGCCAGCGCATGGGCGGCGGGCTCAGCGAGAAGCAATGGCATCGCGGACATGGGCCGCCCTCCAACGGAAGCAGCGATCGACCGCGAGCGCCGTCGCGATCATCACGGCGGCCGTGCTCGCCAGGATCACGAACAGGATCTTGAGCCCCGTGAACCCCAGCAATTCGCGGTGGTCAACGACGGCGAGCGCCACCGGAATGAAGAAAAGCAGCATGTCGGCAAGGAGCCATTCGGCGCCGCGACGGACGCTGGCGGTCTCAAGCCGGTGCGTGGCGAGCAGCACGAGCATCAGCGCCAGCCCGATCACGCCGCCGGGCAGCGGAATGCCGAGAACACGCACCAGCGCCTCGCCGGCGAGCCAGAAGCCGACGACGAGCGCGGCCTGCAGCAGGCGGCTCTTGCCAAGCAGCGCGGACAGGGAGCGGGAGAGGCGCATCGCGGGAAACCTTTCGACCTCCGCAATTTAGGGCGCGGTGCAGCATGATGAAAATGAATTGATTGCATGCTGATCATGCCATTATGGAATGGTCATGGAATTTCGCCCGCTCCGCGCCTTCGTCGAGGTGGTCCGCCAGGGAGGCTTCTCCCCGGCGGCGAAGACGCTGTTCGCCACGCAGCCGACCGTCAGCAAGGCGGTGAAGCAGCTGGAGGAGGAGATCGGCCTGCCGCTGCTCGACCGCATCGGCCATCGCGCGACGCTCACCGCTGCGGGGGAGGTGGTTTATCGGCGCGGAGTCAAGCTGCTCGCCGAGCGCGACGATTTGCTGGCCGAACTCGCCGAGATCCGCGGGCTGAAACGCGGCGTGCTGCGGCTCGGCCTGCCGCCGGTCGGCAGTTCCGTGCTGTTCGCGCCGCTCTTCGCGCTCTATGCCCGGCGCTATCCGGGCATCGAGGTGCGCCTCGTCGAACATGGCTCCGACCAACTCGAGGAAAGTCTTCGGGCCGGCGATATCGATTTCGCCGGCATGCTGGTCCCCGCCGCCGAGGAATTCGACTATGCGGTCATGCGGCACGAGCCGCTGGTCGCGCTGCTGCCGGCCACCCATGAGCTGGCCGGGCATGAGCGCGTTTCGCTCGCGGCGCTCCGCGATACGCCGTTCATCTCGTTCGAGACCGGATTCAGCCTGCACCGGATCATCCTCGAGGCGAGCCGCCGCGCCGGCTTCGAGCCGGACATCGTCGCGCGGACCAGCCAGATCGATTTCATGGTTGAGCTGGTCGGCGCCGGCCTCGGCGCCGCCTTCCTGCCGCGCATCGTCGCCGAACAGCGCCGCAACCCGGCGCTCCGCCTCGTGCCGCTCGACGAGCCGGGCACGGAATGGATCATGACCATGGCCTGGCGCCGCGGCGCCTATCTCTCCGCGGCAGCCCAGGCCTGGCTGGCGCTGGTCAAGGAGACGCGGGGCGCGTGAGGGGCCAGCATCCGGAAGGATGCGGAACAGAGACGCCCTCCCACCCGCGGGGATAAGCGGTCGCGGTTGTTTCCTCCTTCACCTCTCCCGGAGGGAAGCGCGCTCCGGCCGATTCCGAGGCTTGCCGCTACCATAGCGCGAGGATTGGTACGCTGCGCTGGCGGCGCGCACCCCTTCAGTTCGAAAGGCGCGGCGGTGACTCCGGCATGGCCCTCAAAGTCTTGAGAATGGCATCCGTACTGGCGCCCGCAGCGCACATTTCGTTTGCCGTCTCGCCGAAATCGACGAGATCGTGATGGCGCTTGTCGGTCGCACGCTCGAGGGGAACGAGCCACGCGGCGTGATCGCGCGCGGTCAGACCGTCGAAATAGAGCTTCTGGGCCGAGAAGGGCACATTCGTCTCGCGCGGATCGCCGACGACGAAGATCCTCCGATCCGGGCTTCGGGGAATGTCATCGAGAGCCTCATAGGGATCGAAACGCGTCAACGCCTCGCCCGGTTTGATCAGGCCCCGCGCCTCCAGATAGGCCCGATAGGCCGATGCGCCCGAGGAGATCACCGCACAGCGCAGATCGTCGCGCCGTGCCAGAAGCTCGGCGACGATCGTGCCGCCTCCGCTATGTCCCCCGAGCGCCCAGAACTGAATTCCATAGCGCTTCTTCAGTCCATCCAGAGCCGCGTTCACGAGGCTGGCCTCGATCGGCCGGCCGCGCGTCGTGTAGTGCTTTCCGGAGCTCCCATAGGTGCCGGGCCGTCCGAGAAAGATCGATGGCACCCCGAAGCGGCTTGAAAGCCGTTGCTCCAACGAGACCATTTCTGCTGGACCAAATCCACTCTGCCGCTTGTCGGCGTTGCGGCCGCCCGGTCCCAGCACGTCGCCGTTCAGCCAGATCGCGACGATGGGGTTCGGACCTGGCGCCGCGGTCAGGCCGGCCGCGTAATAGCGCAGGCACGCCTCCGTCCCGTCGACCTGAACCCAGATGGCCGTCTCCTTCTTCTCCAGCGTGGCGCAGTCGGAGCGGCCGATGCGGATTCCATCGACGACGGCGACCGGGTCGAAGAACCCGCTCTCCGGCCGTGACTGAGCGAAGGATGGCATCGGAAACCCGGCGATTGAAAACAGGACCGCCAGGGCCAGCACTCGTCGGGGACTGAGGAAAGCATGCATTGATCTGCTCCGGTGACGGAAGCCGGCACCAGAACGCTAAACCTTGATCTGAAATTGACCGTTTCGGGTTACCCGAAAACAACATGAATCAAAGGTTGTCGGCCACAGGGCGGTCGACCCGACTGCCGTGCATCCTCCTCGTCGCGCGACCGGTTGCCCGACACCAGCTGGTCCTGATCCCACAACGCAAAAGGCCCCGACGCTTGCGCGCCGGGGCCTTTGTCATTCCGAATGGAAGCCGGAGCTTACTCGGCGGCGGTTTCCGCCTTCGGCTCCTTGATCTCCTCGCCGGTCGTCTGGTCGACGACCTTCATGGAGAGGCGGACCTTGCCGCGCTCGTCGAAGCCGAGCAGCTTGACCCAGACCTTGTCGCCTTCCTTGACCACGTCCTGCGTCTTGGCGACGCGCTGGTTGGAAAGCTGCGAGATGTGGACGAGGCCGTCCTTGGCGCCGAAGAAGTTCACGAAGGCGCCGAAATCGACGGCCTTCACGACGGTGCCCTGGTAGATGGCGCCGACTTCCGGCTCCGCGGCGATGCCCTTGATCCAGTTCAGCGCGGCGGTGATCGCCTTGCCGTCCGAGGAGGCGACCTTGACGGTGCCGTCGTCGGAGATGTCGATCTTGGCGCCGGTCTTCTCCACGATCTCGCGGATGACCTTGCCGCCCGAACCGATCACTTCGCGGATCTTGTCGGTCGGGATCTGGATGACCTCGATGCGCGGAGCATGCTCGCCGAGCGACGGGCGGGCGGCGGTGAGCGCCTTCGCCATCTCGCCGAGGATGTGGGCGCGACCGCCCTTCGCCTGGTCGAGGGCGACCTTCATGATCTCCTCGGTGATGCCGGCGATCTTGATGTCCATCTGCAGCGAGGTCACGCCCTCGCTGGTGCCGGCCACCTTGAAGTCCATGTCGCCGAGGTGATCCTCGTCGCCGAGAATGTCGGAGAGAACCGCATAACGGTCACCCTCGAGGATCAGGCCCATGGCGATGCCCGCCACCGGACGCTTCAGCGGAACGCCGGCGTCCATCAGCGAGAGCGACGAGCCGCAGACCGTCGCCATAGAGGACGAGCCGTTCGACTCGGTGATCTCGGAGACGACGCGGATCGTGTAGGGGAACTCGTGGTGCTTCGGCAGGACCGGGCGAACGGCGCGCCAGGCGAGCTTGCCATGGCCGATCTCGCGACGGCCGGGCGAACCCATGCGGCCGGTCTCGCCGACCGAATAGGGCGGGAAGTTGTAGTGCAGCAGGAAGGTTTCCTTGTAGGTGCCTTCCAGCGCGTCGATGAACTGCTCGTCGTCACCGGTGCCGAGCGTCGCGACCACGAGGGCCTGCGTCTCGCCGCGGGTGAAGAGGGCCGAACCGTGCGTGCGCGGCAGGATGCCGACCTCGGAGACGATCGGGCGGACCGTGACGAGATCACGGCCGTCGATGCGGCTCTTGGTGTCGAGGATGTTCCAGCGGACGATCTTCGCCTGCAGCTCCTTGAAGACGGCGCCGATCTTCTCCTTGTCGAAGCGCGGCTCCTGGCCTTCCGGGAAGAAGTGCGCCAGCACCTTCGCCTTGACGGCGTCGACGGCGGCATAGCGCTCCTGCTTGACGGTGTTCTTGTAGGCGGCGCGCAGCTCGTCCTCGGCGATGCCGAGCATCTCGGTCTCGATGGCCGACAGATCAGCCGGCTCGAACTCGCGCGGCTCCTTGGCAGCGCGCTCGGCGAGCTGGATGATCGCGTCGATCACAGGCTGGAAGCCCTTGTGGCCGAACATGACGGCGCCGAGCATCGTCTCCTCGGAGAGCTCCTGCGCCTCCGACTCGACCATCAGCACCGCGTCGCCCGTACCGGCGACCACGAGGTCGAGCTTGGAATTCTCGCCCTGCTCGAGCAGCGGGTTGAGGACGTATTCGCCCTCGATCAGACCGACGCGGGCCGCGCCGACCGGGCCCATGAAGGGCACGCCGGAGAGCGTCAGCGCCGCGGAGGCGGCGACCATGGCGACGATGTCGGGATCGTTCTCGAGATCATGCGAGAGAACGGTGGCGATGACCTGCGTCTCGCAGCGATAGCCGTTCGGGAAGAGGGGGCGGATCGGGCGGTCGATCAGGCGGGAGACCAGCGTCTCCTTCTCGGTCGGACGGCCTTCGCGCTTGAAATAGCCGCCGGGGATCTTGCCGGCCGCAAACGTCTTCTCCTGATAGTTCACCGTCAGGGGGAAGAAGTCGATGCCGGCCTTCGGCGACTTCGCCGAGACGACGGTGGCGAGGACCGAGGTCTCGCCATAGGTGGCGAGAACGGCGCCGTCGGCCTGACGGGCGACCTTGCCGGTTTCGAGCACGAGGGGGCGGCCGCCCCACTCGATTTCGACGCGCTGGATATCGAACATGGCAGTTCCTTGCCTAAGGCGGGGCGCCTCGGAAGAGCCATGGGCAAGATGACGGGACGCTCTCGATCGTCCTGCGATCCTGCCATGGCTCGGGCGTTGTCCGCGAGCCGTTTCGCGCGGCAGCCCCATGCCGCCGCGCCGTGCTTGCTGGATCGCCAGGCGTCGCGCTGGACGCAGGATTGGCGATCCCTCTTTCGTGTCATGGCACCGGATCGATCCGGAAACCGGAGACCGCTTTCCGGCCCGATGCCATGGCGTCGTTCGGGCCCGGGCTTGCGCCCGCCCCGCTCAGCGACGCAGGCCGAGGCGCTCGATGAGCGACTTGTAGCGCGCCTCGTCGACCTTCTTGACGTAGTCGAGGAGGCTGCGGCGCTGGCTGACCAGCTTCAGAAGGCCGCGGCGGGAGTGATTGTCCTTGCCGTGCGTCTTGAAGTGCTCGGTCAGGTTCGCGATCCGCTCGGAAAGAACGGCGACCTGAACCTCCGGCGAACCCGTATCGTTCGCACCGGTGGCGTATTCCTTGATCAGTTCCTGCTTGCGAGCAGCCGTGATCGACATCGGGTATCCTTTCTGTTCAGAGAATGCCGGACGCCTTCTCGGCGCCCATTGCCGCGCGGGCGTCGATCGCCCGAGCGGTGCCGCCTGCCGCGATCGGCCAGTGCCGGGATGTCGTCCAGCACGGTCGAGGCGGAAACGGCAAAACCCCGGACCGCCGCGCGGCCGTCCGGGAGCGGGCGACATATGCCCGATCTTTGGCTGGAAGACCAGACAAAACTTCAGTCGGCCCGGGCAGCTTCCGGCGGGAAGACGCGGGAGGGCTTGAACTCGCCGCGCTCGATCTCGCCGATCGCGATCAGCGTTCCGCGACAGGTCGCGAAGCACAGATCGCCATTGGCGGCCTCCGGGCGACCGCGGACGATGAAGCCCTGCCCGTTGCGGAGGCGCCCCGCCTCGCTGTCGGTGACGCGAAGCTCAGAGAGCTCGGACAGCGCCGCCTCGACCGGTGCCAGAAGCGGTTCGAGCGCCTCCGGACCCTCCGCCTCGGCGCGCGAGCGCAATTCGTCGAGCTTGATCATTGCCTCTTCGCCGAACGGGCCGACGAGCAGGCGGCGGAGCGCCACGACATGGCCCCGCGTTCCGAGCGCACGGCCCAAATCGCGCGCAATTGCACGGACATAGGTGCCCTTGCCGCATTCCGCCTCGAAGCTCGCGGTGTTCGCATCGGGCATGCCGACGAGATCGAGCCGGTGAATCTCGACCGGCCGCGCCGCGAGCTCGACCACCTCGCCCTCGCGCGCCAAATCATAGGCGCGGTCGCCCTCGACCTTGATCGCGGAGAAGGCGGGCGGAACCTGGAGGATCTCGCCCGTGAAGGCATCGAGCGCCGCCTCGATCGCCTCGCGATCGGGTCTGAGGTCCGACGTCGCGACAACGGCGCCCTCGGCGTCGTCGGTCGTGGTCTCCTCGCCCCACCGCACTGAAAAGGCGTAGATTTTTCGTCCGTCCATCACATAGGGCACGGTCTTGGTCGCCTCGCCGAGCGCGATCGGCAGCATGCCGGTCGCCAGCGGATCGAGCGTTCCGGCATGGCCAGCCTTCTGCGCGCCGAACAGGCGGCGGACCACCGAGACGGCCTGGGTGGACGTCATGCCGAGCGGCTTGTCGAGGATCAGCCAGCCGGAAACCGGCCGGCCCTTCTTGCGGCGTTGGCCCATGGGTTCGGTCAGCCTTGAATGGAATCAGTCTTCGTCGGTGTCGGGAGCGCCGGGCGTCGTCACATCCCGTCGGATCACGGGATCCGAACGCAGCAGCGCATCGATCCGCGAGCCCTCCTCGAAGGAGGTGTCGACGCGGAACCTGAGGTCCGGCGCGAATTTCATGTTGATGCGGTGCGCGACCTCGCCGCGCAGGAAGCGGCGGTGCTGGTCGAGCGCCTCGACCACGGCCGCAGCGTCATGGCCGCCGAGCGGCATGACGTAGCAGGTCGCGATCTTGAGGTCGGGCGAGAGCCTGACCTCGGGGACCGTGACGATCACGCCCTCGAGTGCCGGCTCACGCAATTCACCCCGTGCCAGGATTTCCGCCATGGCATGACGCACGAGCTCGCCCACGCGCAGCTGTCGCTGGCCGGGCGTGCCGATCTTCTTTCCGTTGGAAGCCGTTCTCGCCATGAAACCTTCGGCGGTCGCTCGTTAGAGCGACCGCTTGATCTCCTCGACGCGGTAGCACTCGATGACATCGCCTGCGCGCATGTCCTCGTACTTCTCGAAGGCCATGCCGCATTCCTGGCCGGCCGGCACTTCCTTGACCTCGTCCTTGAAGCGCTTGAGCGTCGACAGCTTGCCCTCGTGGATCACGACATTGTCGCGGATCAGGCGGACATTGGCGCCACGCTCGACCGTGCCGTCGGTGACGCGGCAGCCGGCGACCTTGCCGATCTTCGAGATGTGGAAGATCTCGAGGATCTCGGCATTGCCGAGCATGGTCTCGCGCCGCTCCGGCGTCAGCAGGCCGGACATCGCCGCCTTCACGTCGTCCACGAGGTCGTAGATGACGTTGTAATAGCGGATCTCGATGCCGTCGCGGTCAGCCACGTCACGCGCCTGCTTGTTGGCGCGGACGTTGAAGGCCAGGATCGCTGCGTTCGAAGCGGCGGCCAGCGTCACGTCGGACTCGGTGATACCACCGACGCCCGAATGCAGGATGCGGGCGACGACCTCGTCGGTGCCGAGCGCGTCCAGCGCGCCGATGATCGCCTCGACGGAGCCCTGCACGTCGCCCTTGACGACGATCGGGAACTCCTTGAGCCCGGCGCTCTGGCGCTGGCTCATCATCTCGGCGAGCGAACCGCGGGCGCTGGTCTGGCGAGCGACGGCGCGCTCGCGCTTCTGGCGGGCGCGGTAATCGGCGATCTCGCGGGCACGGGCCTCGTTCTCGACCACGGCGAAGCGGTCGCCCGCCTCCGGCGCCGACTGGAAGCCGAGCACCTCGACGGGCATCGAAGGCGGCGCCTCCGAGACCGTCTTGCCGATATCGTTGACGAGCGCGCGGACGCGGCCCCACTCCGAGCCGGCGACGACGATGTCGCCCGGATGCAGCGTGCCGCCCTGGACAAGAACCGTCGCGACCGGGCCGCGGCCCTTGTCGAGCTTGGCCTCGATGACGACGCCATCGGCGACGCGGCGCGGATCGGCCTTGAGATCG
>Ga0209935_1005942_pt1 | contig 10026 bp, 7 predicted proteins | sample ThiBio_1000_plan_2_FD_183958 | JGI IMG/M metagenome (GOLD analysis project Ga0209935, IMG submission 183958) | Wastewater bioreactor microbial communities from Cape Town, South Africa - Thiocy_cont_1000_plan (SPAdes) | ecosystem: Engineered > Bioreactor > Thiocyanate-remediating >... | reverse complement strand
GAATTGCCGTACATTCAATATTATTCCAAAGACTGTCACAACTCGGCCAATTATCCTTTACGAAATATCATCAAATTTCAACAGAAATTCACTGAGATACTCTCCTGTGCAACAAGAGTGCGCTATTTAGGGGTGTTTGCACAACGAACCAATGAACGGAAGGGCAAGCAACCAATCTCCTTTTTCTTTTCGAAACGAACACGCAAAATAAGTGCTGAGTAATGGACGACAGAAAAGACACTTGCTACACCGGCAGAAAGGACCAAATACACGCTTGGTGATATGTTTTTGGTGTTGAATCACTTTCAAGAACTTGTAGAACCGCCCTCCCTTGATCGCTGTTCAGTCGGAGTCGCACTCTTTTTGTACCAGAAGCTTTGGACATATGAACACATGTCGAACAAGTTCCTCTTTTGGTTGGTGTTCTGCCAACTAATTTTTTGAGACCTCAGCAAAATCCGAAAGTTTTTCAGAGTGTCAATAGCACAAGTGTTGAAAGGAAGACCAACCACACACATAAAAATGTTTCGTATGACTCTTAAAGTTTATTTAGCAGGTGGCCAAGAGATTTCTTGCACCGCAAGTGCTAACTGGACACACTGATATCTCTTTAGTTTGGTCATCATCCAAACTTAATGTGATTTGAAGCCCGAAGCTTCTTGGAGGCCCTCCTGCACACGCGCGCCGTATTCCCTGTCTACCTTGGTGAAGAGTACCACCATTCTTTCCTGGAGGTCCTTTCTCGCGTTCTTCAGGTGGCCGACGATGTTGTTGATTAGCCTAGTCTTCTGCTCCGGGGTCATTACTTGGCGATAGAGGACACCAGGTTGCTCGAAGTCATCGTTTGGGTGGGTGTAAGAGTGCCGGCCCACGATGCCTGAGATTTCATACGGCGTAACATCCGTGCGGGAGGTGTCTGGGCGAGGAGCACCCTCCACCGAGTTGGGCCAGTAGTTTGGCGCGGCTCCCTGGTTTCCGTCGATAGTCATGAATCCGTCGCGCTGATGGGTAGCAACACGAGTGGCGTAGGGACAGTTGACCGGGATCTGAAGGTAGTTTGTGCCAAGGCGATAGCGATGTGCGTCCGCGTAAGAGAATATCCTGCCCTGAAGCACCCTGTCGAAAGATGGTTCGATGCCCGGTATAAGGGCGGAGGGGGAGAACGCGGCTTGCTCGATGTCGGCGAAATAGTTTTCAGGGTTCCTATTGAGCACCATCTTGCCTATCGGTATTAGGGGATAATCCTTGTGAGGCCAGACCTTGGTCACGTCGAAAGGATTCCACTTGTATTTCGCGGCATCTTCGTACTCCATCACCTGAATGCAGACGGTCCAGGATGGAAATCGCTCATCGGCAATGGCCTCCAACAAATCCTTTTGCGCGTAGTCGGGATTCTCTCCGGCGAGACGTTGGGCCTCCTCCTGCGTGAAATTTTCGACACCCTGGTCGGTTTTGAAGTGGTACTTCACCCAAAAGGCTTGTCCCTGAGCATTCACATTTTTGAAGGTGTGGCTGCCGTATCCGTTCATGTGGCGGTATCCTTTTGGTACTCCGCGGTCCGAGAACAGGACTGTGAGCTGATGCAAAGACTCGGGAACGAGGGAATGGAAATCCCAAAACATGTTGGGGTCCTTGAGATTGGTTTCCGGGTTCCTCTTGTGCGTGTGAACGAGATCTGCGAACTTCTGAGGGTCTCGGATGAAGAACACGGGTGTGTTGTTCCCCACCATGTCCCAGTTGCCTTCCTCGGTGTAAAATTTTACGGCAAACCCACGAGGGTCTCGAGCCGTGTCGGCAGAGCCCCTCTCACCACCGACAGTGGAAAAACGAGCCAGGACTGGCGTCTTCTTGCCAACTGAATCCAGGAACTTGGCCTTGCAATATTTGCTGACGTCGTGTGTGACCTCGAAGTATCCATGAGCACCTGAACCCTTGGCATGAACCACACGTTCTGGAATGCGTTCCCTCACCAGATGGGCAAGTTTATCAATTAATTTGTAGTCAGTCAGCAGGAGGGGTCCAGCAGGCCCAGTGCTTAGAGAGTTGTTGTCATCCGTTACGGACTCGCCGTCGGCTGTGGTAAGGGTAACATGGTTGGAGGACTGCATCATGCAACAGACTTCTGTTCTTACGGAGTAACCCAAAAAGAATAAAAAAGAGACTGGACAGGAACTTGATCAAAACGCATGCGATTTTGCCATATGAGATAAAAGTCAACGGGGAAAATCCATGTATTGGGTGTCGAAAACTGTGAATTTAGCCAAGTTTGTTAATTTTTCCCGGCGGAGCACGCCACGACTTGCCTTATCAGCGGTGTGAGTCCCGATTGGCCATCGACGACAACAAATCAGACCGCCCAATGGCCAGAGGGCACCAATTCTTCTGTACATCTGTCCATTCTCCCACAGATATCTTTTACCAACAGCAACGACTCACGTCCTGTAAGATCTCTGTTCCCATAACAATGGCCAATTACTTCGACTTCATCATTGTTGGAGGTGGCACTGCTGGCAACACTGTTGCCGGCCGCCTTGCTGAAAATTCCAAAGTCCGTATCTTGATCATCGAGGCTGGTGTCGACAACCCCTCCGAAATCGAGGAAATCACCACGCCTTCCAAGGCGATGAGCATCCGTGGCAGCAAATATGATTGGGCCTACAAGACCACGTTCATCAAGCGTCCTGATTACGAGCGTGTTGACAAGCCCAATACCAGAGGGAAGATCCTTGGTGGAAGCTCGTCCCTTAACTACTTCACCTGGATTCCTGGCTGCAAGCAAACCTTTGATGACTGGGAAGAATTTGGCGGCAAGGAGTGGACCTGGGATCCTCTTCTGCCCTACCTCCGAAAGAGTGCCACCTACCACGACGATGAGAAGCTCTATCCAACGGAGCTCCACAAGATCGGGGGCGGCGGACCACTTCCGATCGCTCATGCCGAGCTGATACCCGAGATGAAGCCTTTCCGTGATGCTATCACCAAGGCCTGGCTCTCCAAGGGCGAACAGCTGACGGAGGATATCTACAACGGTGAGATGAATGGCCTCACCCACTGTGTGGATACCATCTATAAGGGTCAGCGTTCTGGGAGCTTCCTCTTCCTCAAGGACAAGCCCAACATCACCATTCTCTCCTCGGTCATCTCCAAGCGGCTAATCATCAACAAGGCCTCTCGCACTTGCACCGGTGTGGTCATCATCACCCCTTCTAGCGCCGAACTCAGCTTCTACGCCACCCGCGAAGTCATCCTCTCGCAGGGTGTCTTTGAAAGCCCCAAGTTGCTGATGCTCAGCGGGATTGGTCCTTCCCACGAGTTGGCCAAGCACGGTATTGAGTTGATTCTCGAGTCTCGCCATGTCGGCCAGAACTTGATTGACCATCCGGCCGTCCCCTTCGTCTTGCGTGTCAAGGATGGCTTCGGCATGGACAACGTCCTCGTTCACCAGGGCCCCCTCCACGAAAAGGCCGCGTCCGAATATCACGAGAACAAGTCCGGACCTGTTGGCTCCGCTTGCCTGGAGCTGGTTGGCTTCCCACGCATTGATGAAAACCTGATGCGAGACCCCATCTACCGCCAGGCCAAGATCAGCAACGGCGACGTGGACCCCTTTCAGCCTCACGGACGACCCCACTTCGAGCTTGACTTTGTTTGCATGTTCGGCAGCGCCTTCCAGTGGCATTTCCCCGTCCCCAAGGAGGGATGTTACACAAGTGTGGTTGTTGATCTGGTTCGCACCGTGTCCGAGGCCGGTGAGGTTACGCTCAACAGTGCCGATCCTCTGGAGCAACCGAACATCAACCTCAACTTCTTCGCCAACGACCTCGACATAATCGCTATGCGCGAGGGGATTAGGTGGACGTATGATCTTCTCCTCAAAGGGGACGGCTTTAAGGACATTGTGGTCGATGAATACCCTTGGGATATGCCGCTCGATTCTGACGAAGAGATGAAACGCGCTGTGCTGGAGCGCAGCCAAACCGCATTCCACCCGACCGGTACCGCTCGCCTCTCCAAGGACATCGACCAAGGTGTCGTCGACCCGCAGCTCAGGGTGCACGGTATCAAGAACCTCCGTGTCATTGATGCCTCCGTCATCCCGATCATCCCTGACTGCCGAATCCAAAACTCGGTGTACATGGTTGCCGAAAAGGGCGCCGACATGATCAAGGCTGCGCACAAGGATCTCTATTAGGAGAGCGATTAAGCTTCCTTTAGCATGTTTCTATGTTTGGTTAGAACCTATTAGTTTGTTGGGCAGCATGCGCACAAACATAAAGCCCTCTTTTAAGTGTTAGTGCTTTTCTCTCGCTGCGAAAAACTTGCTACCTCCACGAGGTGCGTAAAGTCAGGTCCTCCGCGAAGAATGGCGCTGACTAGGTTTAATCTCATCCTCTGCTTCTGTGTTTTGTCCTCGTGCTCGGTGTTGAGTTTCTGCTAAAAAATAAATATACTATTTCAATACAAATATGGGGATTTTCTACAACGCGGCCAGCTATCACGCAGATTGTAGTTGGCGGCTAACTAACTGCTTATAAATGCCATCGTATAGCATGAGCTCGGCGTGCGTCCCTTGTTCTGCTATCACTCCTCTGTCGACTACACATATCAGATCCGCATTCTGCAAAAGCGTATGGTAAAAAATTGGATTAGGAGGCAGAGTTGTCTAATGATGAATAATATGCACCTGCACAGTGGAAAGCCGATGTGCGATGACTAGCACAGTACGGCCTTGCATCAGGCGATCCTGTTTATAATTAGGTGAGTTGTAGATACATAACGGAACTAGGCATATTATTTACCAGGGCATCCTGCACCAAATACTCACTCTCCGCGTCGAGTGCGGAGGTGGCTTCGTCTAACAGCAGTATTTGCGGATCCTTTAGCAGGGCTCGGGCTGAGGGAAGAAAAAGACCACGTGAATTTCTCTCTCTCTGGAAATAGAGGGCATCCTTCTCCTACCTATTGCAATCCGTTGTTTTTGGCCACCACTAAGCTGGATGCCTCTCTCGCCAACCTTGGAATTATTTCAGCAATTGTTACAACAAGGAAAGCTGGTTAGTACCATGGTATTGTATCCGTCCTGCTGCTCCATTATAAATTGATGCGCGTTTGCGACTTTCGCCGCCTCCTCAATTTCTTCTTGAGTCACGACACGTTTCATCCCATATTTGATATCTGCAAAAACAGGTTTCAGCATGCTGACATGAATTGAAAATAGGGGAGAAAGGTACTGTCAGCAATGGAGGTAGCAAATAATACAGGTTCTTGACTGACGAGGCCGATTCTGTCCCGTAAATAGTCGGCGTCGAGCAGGGCTCCATCCACTCCATCTGAGTGAGTAACAAAGTAAGTATACGGAAATTGTAACGAAAGCAAGCTCACCGAAAAGAACTTGCCCTTGGGCAGGGGTATAGAACCGTTCAATCAAATGGGTGACGGTTGACTTTCTGAAAAAATAGGGAATCAGCTAAATTTCAAAATCAGGCCAATGAAAGTGTTGTGTGTATGTACCCGGCACCCGAATGTCCCACAAGGGCCACCACTTTTCCGGGTTGGAGCTCGAGGGAGAGGTCAGTAAGTACTGGTGTATCGGTACGAACTGGATAGCTGAATTGTACGTCCTTCAGAATCACCTCTCCCTTGAACTTTTCCAGGATCTGCCCGCCTGCTTTTTCTCCTTGAGGCATCCTGTCCAATATCTGAAACACTCGCGAGCTTGGGAGTTGTGTGTGTGTGTGTGTGTGTGCGTGTGTGTGCGTGTGTGTGTGTGTGTGTGTGTGTGTGTGTGTGTGAGAGAGAGAGAGAGAGAGGGAGAGAGAGAGAGAGAGAGAGAGAGAGAGAGAGAGAGAGAGAGAGAGAGAGAGAAGAGAAAAACGAGCAATGAAGTACCTTGCACCTGCCGCTTTCATGAGTTCACCAGCGAGCGCAGAAAGGCCTCCTAACGACGCAGCTACCGATATGGTATAGAGAATAAACGCAGTCAGCACTCCCGTGGTCATATCGCCTGAGAAGAAAGTGGAAGTGGAGATTAGAAGCAAATGAGGATGATTGAACATGTACTACCATGTATTACAAGGGTGCCGCCATACCACAAGACGAGTACTATGGAACCCATGATCAGAACTGTCATCAAGCCCTGGTGTAATACAGTGAACATGGATGCGCTTGAGCAGAGTTGTAGTACCATAAAGGCGCCAACTGAAATCGATAGCCTGCGAGCGAATCCATAGGATATATCCACCCTGCCTGCGTAGCGCTCCACTTCCAGGCCGATCGCTGAAAAAGATCGCACTGCAAACAATCATGTTGTGAGATTCAACGAATATCAGAATAATTGATCAACTCACCTGTACGGATGTTGGATATGCATTCGTTTGCACAGTCGGTTGATTTGGCCATGGCATCCTGCTTCTCTTTCGATACGCGAGATATATAGGTACCATATATTATTGCAACTGAAATTGTGAGGCGAGGGTGAGTACTCTACGCATATTTTTTCAAAAATAGATTGATAGTAGAATATACCCAAAATCACAACTGGAGTAACTGCGAGCATTACGAGGGTCAGCTTCCTACAATTAAAAGCAAAAAATATGAGATGAAGTTGCAAAAGAAGAGCAAATGCCCATGATATTTACCACGATACATAGAACAGAATTGCCAACCCTCCAACCGCTTGAGCGAAGAGTTCCAAACCTGCTGATAGATTCACTGTTATTGCACCTTGTAGCACCTCCTTAAATATTTTGAGTAGTGTGAGGGTAAACCGAGAGAGAGAGTAGGTGGTCATCGTACGCAATCGGAAGAGAGTCGGTTTATGAGTTCTCCTGTTTTGTTGAGATCGAAGAAGGCCACCTCCTGTTTCACCACGGCAGCGAAAAGCTGTTTCCGAAGTCGGACTACGATCCTCTCGCCGCTGAGATCGAAGAAGATGGTATGCAACATCGTGAAGATGCCGTCCAGCACAAACACACCGCACATGAATATCACAGCTTCGTTGAGGCGATCCTACACATTCCGGACAAAAAACATTATTTCATGCTCTGGGGTGAGATGCATACCATTCCTCCAGTCGTTACAGCGTCTATAACGGTGGCCGCAAATCCAGGAAGTACTAATGAAGTACCCGCGGAGAATGCGAGAGTTACTTGATATAATCATTTCGTGTGAGACATGATCGAGAAAAAAGTGCAATGAGCATCTACCTGCGCCGGCAAGAATAAGCCAAATCTCGGGTCTAGCGAGAGCCAAGATGCGCGTGGGAGAGACATAATATTCAACGTCCATTATGTTTTTGGGTTGGCCTTTCTCGAGATCATTTTGAGGTTTCTCCTCCGCGTCCTCTTTCAGGTAGGAAAGGAGCGACGCGATTATGCTTCGACGACTGTTCCCGTCATGAACGGGCTCTTGTTGTTGGATGCTATGCTAACAGATTTTTTGCTTAGTACATTTGAGGGGTGTTAACTGGTGTAAGTATATCATACCCCAAGAAGCAAATCGGTATCTTTGTCTTCGGGGTCGAACAAGCTGTCTGTTTCTTCCTCTTGCGTATCCATAGGGCCGTTAAAGGTTATCGGGGTGAAGGTGGGAGATAGAGACAGAGAGTTGATGTCGTAAGTGGGATCTTCCTTCCAGGAATGTCCGCATTCTTCCGATTAGCTCCTCCCTTCTTCTAAATGCAATAGAGAACTGGGGTGTTTTCTTCGTCTTCTTCTCCATTGTGTTCAATTTCTTTGAAAAACGACCGCCACCTTAAGCGTAAACTGGGACTTATTATTTTCAAGCAAGGTGCTTTCTTGTGAATACTACATATACACCAACAACAATGCACAGGACAGCCCCAACAACGAACAGGAAGGCAGGCATTTCGCTTTTGGATCGAGACTCGGGCTTGATTGGCTCGTCCTCCTCCGGATCGGTTCCTTCTTCGAATAGTTCTTCCTTCGCATACATCTCCTTTTCCTCCTCATTTGAGAGAGCCACCACGGAGTCGCCGGACTTGGGGAAGAACTTTTTCATGAGCAACTCGTAGCACTCCTTTTCCTTGTCCAAGAATACGCAGAAGATGATTCTGTCGATCTTCGTGTGATTGTCTCCTGTATCTAACCACCGCCGCACAGTATCCAATGCAATCCTGGTTGCTCTGAGAGAAGGGGAGGGGTCGTGAGAAAGGGGTGGGGCCGCGGTGAACGGGTTGGAAGCACCTACCTATACAGAGGATAGCCATAGATGCCAGTTGAAACACCACAGAATGCAACTGTTTTCATATTGTAGGCCACCGCAGCCTCCAAGCAGTTTGTGTAACACTCACGCAGCTTCTTTGGTCTTTCCCCAATGGGTCCAACTGTATGCAACACATATTTCGCTGGCAAGTTGTAGCCTAGACTAACTTTACATCCTCCTGTTGCGCAACCTGAAAGAGATTTAGCTGAAAAAAAAAAAAAACATGAACGAAGGGGAACGAAGGAAAATAAAATAAATACCTTCCAGTTGCGCGCATTCTTGTAAAAGTTTCTTTCCTGCCGCTCTGTGTATAGCGCCATCGATACCACCTCCCCCAAGCAGAGACCGTTTTGCAGCGTTCACAATCCCATCGATTTCCAATGTCGTTATATCTCCTTGCCACAAAGAAACCTTAGCATTTAGATCCTCATCAGGTGGGAAAAGTGCATTTGGATTCGCCAGTTCCTTCTCTCGGTCGCTCACGTTTTCTGATTTCTTCTTTTCTTCCCTGGCCTCCTTCCTAGCTTTCTTGTTGTTTTCCTGCAAAATCGAATCGTCGCGTTGTTCTCGGCTTGTGCTATCATTAGCCTCTTCACTATTGTTCATCTGTTCTCTTTCTTCATTTTCTTGCTTTGCAGACGAATCAACTTCTTCGGCTTGCTTGGGCTCTCCTTGTGTAGATTCGTCATTCATAGTTTGCGCCCGTCCTCGATCTTGGTGTTCCGCCCAAGTTGGAATAGCCGCCAGTAGCACAAACTTGTCCTTGCATTTGTACCGTTGTCGTCTCTCTTGAGTATTGAGCTTTTCTTCCTCTTCCCAGAGTTGCTCGCGCGGCGTGCTTCGCTTTCCCCACATTTTTATTCTTTGTTTCAAATTTCTGGGAAGGTGGCAAAGAAGACAAGGACCATATCAAACAGCTTCCTTGCCGCCCACAGGCCGTTAGTTGCGGAGTTCAATTGCCTTGTTAACAGAAAATCGGCAGGACGCAATATGTTAATCCGACTTCGGTAACCTTTTCCAGTCAAGCCTATTTCTCCGACTAGTGGTACGTGTTAGCACAACATGCCAAGCCGCACACGTTCAGTGGTAAGTTCGATCCTAAGAACCTCTTTTCCTTCCACTCAGAGGCAAACGTGAAGGAAAGCTCACAGGGAGTACTCCAGTCAGTGTGTAGCAGAAAACGGAGCGATGAAGATGATGGTTCCAACAGGCCACACAAAGGGCAGAAAAATCTACTGTTGCCTTCCCAGCGCGTGTGTACGCTAAACTCTCCGCAAAAATTAATGGTAGCCAAACGTCAAAGATGTCTTGTTTGTGTCATCATCATTGTAATAGTATGGACACAAGAAGCACAGCCGCGGCTCCTGCGACATACAAACGTACTTACAACCGCACGAAACCTAATTTTTTTTCCCCCAATACCTTATTTGAGTTCTGTTGATTCAGGGTCGTATTTGCTGGCGGTGCTTTTGTGTTGGTTCATAACTCTTGAGATCGGCTGCGGTTTCACCTTTCGGACATCTGAGGGTGTGGATCAGCGTTATGTTTTTGCACATTGGGTGGTTCCCATGTGGTACGACCCTGTTTCGGAATATTTCAACAACTACACTGCACTCATCGTTGACGACATCAACGCCCTCATGGAAGCTGGCATCGACGGATTGACCTACGATTGCGTTGGCTCCCCTACCCAACTGGACTATTGTGGCGCTGTTGTGAATGGATGGTCGCAGATTGCTGACACCATGGGAGCAACCAACTTCAAAGTTTTCATCTCCTTCGACATGTCGGGATCCAACACCA
>Ga0209935_1005939_pt1 | contig 10030 bp, 10 predicted proteins | sample ThiBio_1000_plan_2_FD_183958 | JGI IMG/M metagenome (GOLD analysis project Ga0209935, IMG submission 183958) | Wastewater bioreactor microbial communities from Cape Town, South Africa - Thiocy_cont_1000_plan (SPAdes) | ecosystem: Engineered > Bioreactor > Thiocyanate-remediating >... | reverse complement strand
CCGGCGAACGAGAAGCGGATATAGGCGTCGCCGCCGGTCGGGTCGAAATCCATGCCCGGCGTCGCCGCCACGCCCGCCTCGTTCAGCATGCGCCGGGCGAACTCGCCGGAATCATTGGTGAAGCGACGGACTGAGGCATAGACATAGAAGGCGCCGTCGACGGGAAAGAACTCGTCGAAGCCGATCGCGGGCAGGCGGTCGAGCAGCAGCCGGCGGTTCGCGGCATAGCCGTCCTTGATGCGCTCGAGCTCGTCGGTCGTCTCGAAGGCGGCGAGGGCGGCCTTCTGCGACAGGTCCGGCGCGGAGATGTAGAGGTTCTGGCCCAGCCGTTCGACGGCGCGGACCATCGTCTCGGGCACGACCATCCAGCCGATCCGCCAGCCAGTCATGCAGTAATATTTCGAGAACGAGTTGATGACGAACGCTTCTTGCGACGTAGCAAGTGCCGTCGCCGCGACGCCGTCATAGACGAGGCCGTGATAGATCTCGTCGGAGATGAAGCGGATGCCGAGATCCTCCGAGGCGGTGATGAGCGCGGCCAGAGCATCCGGCGTCATCATGGTGCCCGTGGGATTGGCGGGGCTCGCGACGATCAAGCCGGCGAGCGGCTTCTCGCTATGCGCCGCCTCGACGAGTTCCGGCGTGATCGCGTGGCGATCCTCGGCCCGGGTCCGCAGTTCGACCACTTCGAGATCGAGCGCCCGCAGGATGTTGGCATAGGCCGGATATCCCGGCGCGGCGATCGCGACGCGGTCGCCAGCATCGAAGGCCGCCAGGAAGGCGAGGTTGAAGCCGCCGGAGGATCCCGTCGTCACCGCGACCCGCGCCGGATCGACTTCGATCCCGTGACGCTCGCCATAGTGACGGGCGATCCGCTCGCGCAGCGGCCGCCAGCCGAGCGCTTCTGTATAGGCGATGCGGCCGCCCTGGAGCGAGGCGATCGCTGCTTCGCGGATGGCGCGCGGCGTCGGCGCGCCGGGCTCGCCGACTTCCATATGGAGGATGCGCCGACCCGCAGCTTCCAGCGCATTCGCCGCCGAGAGGACATCCATCGCCAGAAACGGTGCGACGGCGCTGCGACGGGACGGGGGCCGGAGGCTGATGGGCATGGCTTCGCGCGATCCTCGGACTGGTCTTGCTGCGTGTACGACTTGCAATCGCCCGAATTGACGGGCATCGCTGCGTTTCCACGTTTCCTGGCGCCGTTCCTTACAGGTCGGATGCGACGGACGAAAGGAAGGAATGCACCATGACGAACGTGCGAGGGCACACGCGTCGCATGGCGAAGGGCCTCGCGCTCGCAACGATGTTTGCCGCCAGCCTGCTGGCGACCGGCGGCGCGCATGCGCAGGGAAAGGTCCTGATTCGCGACGCGGAGACGGAAGCGCTCCTGCAGGACTATGTGCTGCCGATCTTCAAGGTCGCCGGCGTCCGGTCCTCGGCGGTCGAGCTCTATATCCTCCAGGATCCGTCCTTCAACGCCTTCGTCGCGAGCGGGCAGAAGATCGTCGTCAACACCGGTGCGGTCATCGATTCCAAGGCACCGAACGAGCTCATCGGTGTTCTCGCGCATGAGACCGGGCATCTCGCGGGTGGCCATCAGGTCCAGTTGCGGCAGCAGGCCGAGACGGCGCAGCGTCTCGCCATGCTCGGCGGCATTGCGGGCATCGGCGCTGCCGTGGCCGGCGCAGCGGCGGGTTCGCCGGATGCGGCGCGCGCCGGTGGAGGGATCGCGGCGGGCGTCGGCGAGGCGGCGCGGCGATCGCTACTCGCCTACAAGCGCTCCGAGGAAATGGCCGCCGACCAGTCCGCGCTCAACTATCTGCAGCAGACCGGCCAATCGGCGAAGGGGATGATGCGTACCTTCCAGCGCTTCGCCGATAACACGCTGTTCGCGGAAAGCCGCGCAAACCCTTATTTGCAGAGCCATCCCTTGCCGACCGAGCGCCTCAACCTGATCGAGCGCTCGGCCAAGGCCAGCCCCTACTACGACAAGAAGGATTCGCCGGCGCTGCAAGCGCGGCACGACATGGTCCGCGCGAAGCTCGTCGCCTTCACCGGCGGCGCGTCCGACGTGATGCGCCGTTATCCGCCGAGCGACGCTTCCATGCCGGCGCGCTATGCGCGCGCCATTTCAGCCTATCGCAATGGCGACGAGCGCACGGCGCTGAAGCTTCTCGACCAGATGCTCGCGGATCAGCCCAAGAACCCGTATTTCTGGGAGCTCAAGGGGCAGATCCTGCTGGAGGGCGGACGCGGACGCGAGGCGGCGGAGCCGCTGCGCAAGGCCGTTTCCTTGGCGCCGAAATCGGGGCTGCTGCGCATCATGCTCGGGCAGACCCTGGTCGAAGCCGGCGATCCGAAATCGGTGGCGGAGGCGATCAAGAACCTCAAGATCGGGCTGCAGGCCGATCCCGATGTCGGCATCGGCTATCGCAGCCTTGCCCGTGCCTATGCGATGAGCGGCGATATCCCGATGGCGGATCTTGCCACCGCGCAGGGCGAATTCATCGAAGGCGAATACAAGGCCGCGAAGATGCATGCCGCGCGTGCGCAGGCGGCCATGAAGCGCGGCTCACCCGGCTGGCTGAAGGCCGATGATATACTTTCCTTCAGTCCGCCCACGCCGAAGTGATCGGCCCGGGCGGGCAATTCCCTGCCGGCGGGCTTGATCGCACGCCGGTTTGACGTACCAACATCCCACCGGATCAACCGAACGACGGACCCTTGGCGCCCATGAAAGCAATCCCAGCAATGATCCGATCGAAGGCCGGCCTGCGGGCCGCCGTCCTTGGTGCCCTGGCGCTCGTCGTCGCCCTGCCGGCATTTGCGGCGTCGGCGTCGTTCGACCAGGGACAGAAGGACGAGATCGGCACGATCGTCAAAGACTATCTCATGGAGCACCCCGAGGTGATCCGTGACGCGATGCAGGAGCTCGATCGTCGCGACCGCGCGGCGGAGGCCGATGCGCGCAAGTCGAACATCACCAAGAACGCCGACCTCCTGTTCAATTCGAAGCGCCAGGTGGTGCTCGGCAATCCGCAGGGCGACGTCACGCTGGTCGAGTTCTTCGACTACAATTGCGGCTACTGCAAACGCGCCCATGCCGACCTGACCCGCCTTCTGGACGAGGACAAGAACCTCAAGGTCGTGCTCAAGGAATTCCCGGTGCTCGGACCCGGCTCCGAGGAGGCGGCCCAGGTTGCCGTCGTCGTGCATGAGATGGCGCCGGACAAATATCGCGCCTTCCACGACGAGCTGCTGATGAGCCGCGGCGAGGTCAATGGCGCCCGGGCCATCGCGGTCGCCGGCGATCTCGGCCTCGACACGGCGGCGATCAAGGCACGGCTCAAGGAGCCGGAAATCGCGGCAACGATCAACGAATCCTACGCCTTGGCCCAGTCTCTTGGGATCAACGGCACGCCGACTTACGTCGTCCAGAACGAGCTCGTCGTGGGCGCGGTCGGCTACGATACGCTGAAGAGCAAGATCCAGTCGGTGCGCGACTGCGGCGCCACCTCCTGCTGATCAGCAGCCCCGGCAGTTGTGAAGGAGCCCTGCAGCTTGCGCTGCGGGGCTTTTCCTTTATCCGCCGAGACCCTATAACCGGCCAGCTCCGGCTCAGGGCCGGGGCGCACGCGAGGCCCGCAATCGGTCATCGATGACGATATCCATTCTCGTTCTGAACGGCCCCAACCTCAACATGCTCGGCAAGCGCGAGCCGGGGATCTATGGGGCCAAGACCCTCGCGCAGATCGGCGACGAGACGACGGCCTTCGGCGAGAGCCTCGGGCTCTCCGTCGATTTCCGTCAGTCCAATCACGAGGGCGTGCTGGTCGACTGGATCCACGAGGCGCTCGGGCGTCATCGCGGTATCATCATCAATCCGGGCGCCTACACCCACACCTCCGTGGCGTTGCAGGACGCGATCCGGGCCGTCGGCCTGCCGACGATCGAAGTGCATCTGTCGAACGTCTTCGCCCGTGAAGCGTTTCGGCATCATTCCTATATTTCACCGGTGGCAGTGGGCGTCATCTGCGGGTTCGGACCGCAGGGATACACGCTTGCCCTCGAGGCGCTGAAGCCGCACGTCGCCTGATCGTGGCCGCGCCTTTGAAAGAGAGACAGAACGCAATGACCGACAAGACTTCGAGCATCGACCAGGAACTGATCCGCCAGTTGGCCATGCTGCTGACGGAAACGGACCTCACCGAAATCGAAGTCGAGCATGCCGACCTGCGCATCCGCGTCGCGCGCAACCTGACGGTCGCGCCCACCGCCGTGCAGGTCGCCGCCGCTCCGGCCACTGTAATTGCCGCGCCGGCCGTGGCTGTGTCGGCCGAGGCGAGTGCCGCGGGTCATCCGGGCGTCGTGAATTCGCCGATGGTCGGCACGGCCTATCGATCCCCAGAACCTGGGGCCAAAGCGTTCATCGAGGTCGGCCAGACGGTCCGCGAGGGGCAGACGCTCCTGATCGTCGAGGCGATGAAGACCATGAACCAGATCCCGTCGCCGCGCGCCGGCACGGTCAAGGCGATCATGGTGACGGATGGGCAGCCGGTCGAATACGGCGAACCGCTGCTGATCATCGAATGAGCGCGGCAAAGCCGATGTTCAACAAGATCCTCATCGCCAATCGCGGCGAAATCGCCCTGCGCATCCTGCGCGCCTGCAAGGAGCTCGGCATCGAGACCGTTGCGGTCCATTCGACCGCCGATGCCGACGCCATGCATGTGCGCCTCGCCGATGAGAGCGTGTGCATCGGTCCGCCGCCCGCCCGGGACAGCTATCTCAACATTCCCTCGCTGCTCGCGGCCTGCGAGATCACCGGCGCCGACGCGATCCATCCGGGCTACGGCTTCCTGTCGGAGAATGCGCGCTTCGCCGAGATTCTCGAGGCGCACAACATCACCTTCATCGGGCCGAGCTCCGAGCACATCCGCATCATGGGCGACAAGATCGAGGCGAAGCGCACGGCGCAGCGGCTCGGCATTCCGGTCGTGCCCGGTTCGGAGGGCGCGCTCAAGGATGAGGCCGACGCTCTCCGCCAGGCGGCCGCGATCGGCTATCCGGTGCTGATCAAGGCGTCGTCCGGCGGCGGTGGTCGCGGCATGAAGGTCGCCCGTTCGGCGGCCGAGCTGCCGATTGCCTATGGAACGGCCCGTTCGGAGGCGAAGGCCGCCTTCGGCGACGACGCGGTCTATATGGAGAAGTATCTCGAGAAGCCGCGGCACATCGAGATCCAGGTGCTCGGCGACGGCAAGGGCTATGCCGTGCATCTCGGCGAGCGCGACTGCTCGCTGCAGCGGCGGCACCAGAAGGTCTGGGAAGAGGCGGGTTCGCCGGCCCTCAACGAGGCCGACCGCAACCGGATCGGCGCCGTCTGCGCCAAGGCCGTTGCCGATCTCGGCTATTCGGGCGCGGGAACGATCGAGTTCCTCTACGAGAATGGCGAGTTCTATTTCATCGAGATGAACACGCGCCTTCAGGTCGAGCATCCGGTGACGGAGGCGATCACGGGCATCGACCTCGTGAACGAGCAGATCCGCGTCGCCTCGGGCAGCGGCCTGTCGTTCCGCCAGGAGGACGTGAAGTTCGAGGGGCACGCGATCGAGTGCCGCATCAATGCCGAGGACCCGCACACCTTCGCGCCGTCGCCCGGCACGATCACCTATTTCCATCCGCCGGGCGGTCTCGGGGTGCGCGTCGATTCGGGCGTCTATCAGGGCTATCGGATCCCGCCCTATTACGACAGCCTGATCGGCAAGCTGATCGTGCATGGCCGCACGCGTGTCGAATGCATGATGCGCCTGCGCCGCGCGCTGGACGAGTTCGTCGTCGACGGCATCAAGACGACGATTCCGCTGTTCCGCGAACTGGTCGACGACAAGGACATCGCCGACGGCGCCTACGACATCCACTGGCTGGAAAAGAAGCTGGCGGTTTCGCACTGATCTCGGCCCGGGCGGCTTTCGCCCGGCACGAAGTCATGGCAGATTTTGCAGGTCCAGTGGGGGCTGGGCGAGCAGGAACAGCCATGGCTGGTTGCCGGCAAGCGTTGGGTCGATGACGAGCAAGTACGATTTCGCGTCCCAGATCACGCCGCAGGTGCTGCTGAAAGCCTATGCCTGCGGCATTTTTCCGATGTCCGATTCGGCGAACGATCCGGGCCTCTACTGGATCGAGCCGGAGAAGCGGGGGATCTTCCCGCTCGACGCATTTCACGTTCCAAGACGCCTCGCGCGGGCCATGCGCCACATGCCCTTCGAAATCCGGATCGATACGGACTTCGATGGCGTCATCGCGGGTTGCGCCGGTCATTTCACGTCGGCCTATCGCGACAAGACGTGGATCAACGACCGTATCCGCCAGCTCTATCGCCAGCTTTTCGCGCTCGGGCACTGCCATACCGTTGAGGCCTGGCAGGACGGACGCCTCGTCGGCGGCCTCTATGGCGTGCGCCTCAAGGGGGCGTTCTTCGGCGAGAGCATGTTCAGCCACGCGACCGACGCGTCCAAGGTGGCGCTGGTCTATCTCGTCGCGCGGCTGAAGGCGGGCGGCTTCCGCCTTCTGGATGCGCAGTTCACGACCGAGCACCTGGCCCAGTTCGGCGTGGCCGAAATCGACCGCGCCGATTATCACCGGCGTCTCGAGGACGCGCTGACCGTCGACGGCGACTTTTACTTGCTGGACGGCTTGCTGACGGTCGACGAGGTCTTGCAGCTGGCGAGCCAGACGTCATAGACGGCGTGGTCGACGGCGTGCAGGCCAGGGCTGTCCGCGAACATCCAGCCGGTGAAGATCCGGCGAACCTTGCGCTGCAGCGTGATCTCGTCCACCTCGACGAAGGCGTCGGTGCGCGGCGGATCAGTCGGAGGCCGCGAATAGCACACGCGCGGCGTCACCTGAAGCGCGCCGAACTGCACCGTCTCGTCCATATAGACGTCGAAGGTGATGATGCGGCCGGTGATCTTGTCGAGACCGGCGAACTCGGCCACGGGATTGGTGATCCGCTCGGCGCTCGCCTGCTGGATGCCGGCGGCGGCGAAGAGCGCCGCAACCGCCATCGTCCGGAGGAAGGGCCGCAGATACGAGCTTTTCATGGATCGAAACCGATGGTGGCTGGTCAGCGTGGACGGGCTGCTTAACACGGGATTCCGGCGACGAAAAGGCGCGTGGCGCGTACCAATTCCGTCTGCGCGATTGCCGCGCATGCCGCCTCTCCCTATCATCGCCCGATCTGCCGCCGGATTCCGGAACGCCGCGTCATCGCGACCGCGGATGGATCGGTGTCAGGCACCGTTGCTGCTTCGCGCTGCGGTGCCATGCGGCGGATCCCGGCCCCACGCGGTGCGCCAGACCGAGCGTCACCCGCCAGAACGGATCCGTCCGCGATCCGAAGGAAAAATGGAAACGTCCTCATATGGGCGACCGCTGTTCGGCGTGATGCTCAAGGTGCTGTCGACCCTCGCTTTCACGGCGATGGCGACACAGATCAAATTCGTCTCCGACCGGTATCCGGCTGGCGAGGTCGCGTTTTTCCGCTCGGCCTTCGCGCTCATTCCCGTGCTCGGATGGGTCGCCTGGCGCGGCTTCCTGCCCGATGTCTTCGTGACGCCGCGCATCGGCGGGCATCTGCTGCGCTCCATCGCGGGCGCCACATCCATGTTCTTCGGCTTCTCGGCGCTCGCGCGCCTGCCGCTGTCGGATGCGACGGCGATCGGCTATGCGGCGCCGCTGATGACGGTGGTGCTCGCGGCCGTGCTGCTCAGCGAGCCCGTGCGCGCCTATCGCTGGACCGCCGTGGTGATCGGCTTTGTCGGGGTCCTGGTCATTCTTTCCGACTATGTCGGTCCTGATGCGGGTCCGCATCGCAGCACCCTCGGCGCGATCTTTTCACTGCTCGGCGCGTTTTTCGGCGCGCTCGCCGCGACGCAGACCCGGCGCCTGACCTGGTCCGAGCAGCCGGCGACGATCGTCGTCTATTTCTCGATCTTCACCGCGCTGTTCATGCTGGCGACGCTGCCGTTCGGTTGGATCATGCCGCGCCTCGAGGACATGCCGCTGCTCGTCGGCTGCGGCGTCGCCGGCGGGATCGGGCAAGTGCTGCTGACGCAAAGCTATCGCTATGGCGAGGCCTCGCTGGTGGCGCCGTTCGAATATGTCTCGATGCTGTGGGCGATCGTCGTCGGCTATTTCCTGTTCTCGAACCTGCCGACCGCGACGATGCTGCTCGGCTCGCTGATCGTGATCGGCTCGGGCATGTTCGTGATCTTCCGCGAGCATCGCCTCGGCCTGAAGCGCAGCCGGGAAGAGGCGGCGAAGATTCCAGCGGCGGATATTTAACGAACGCGTGTCGGGTCGCATTGTCTCAACGCGGACCGGTCCCCACTTCGCTCCACGACCATTCAGTTTGGAAGGACGCGCATGACGGCGATTGCAGTGACCATAGCGGGCTCCGATTCGGGCGGCGGCGCCGGCATCCAGGCCGATCTGAAGACGTTCTCGGCGCTCGGCGTCTATGGCGCATCGGTGATCGCCGCACTGACGGCGCAGAACACGCTCGGCGTCACGGGGATCCATGATGTCCCCGCTGCGTTCGTCACGGCGCAGATCGATGCGGTCTTCTCCGATCTCCCCGTCAATGCCGTGAAGATCGGCATGCTGGCCAATCCGGAGGTGATCCGCGCCGTGGCGGCGGGGCTCGACCGGTTCGAGCAGACGGCGGTGGTGCTCGATCCCGTCATGGTCGCGACCAGCGGCGACGTGCTGCTGCGCGAGGAGGCGATCGCGACGCTGATCGGGGATCTCTTCCCCCGCGCGCTGCTGGTGACGCCGAACCTTCGCGAAGCCGCCCGCATTCTGGACGGCGAGCCCGCCACGAGCGAGGCCGAGATGGAGCGTCAGGGCGAGGCGATCGTCGCGCTCGGCGCAGCGGCCGTGCTGATCAAGGGCGGGCACGGCACAGGGCCCGAGGCGTCGGATGTGCTGGTCACCCGCGCGGGCGAGCGGCGCTGGTTCCGGTCGCCGCGTATCGACACGGTCAACACGCACGGCACCGGCTGCACGCTGTCGTCGGCGATTGCAGCGGGGTTGGCTCTCGGGCGACCGTTGGACGAGGCGGTGGGCGAGGCGAAGGCCTATCTCTCGGCCGCCATCGCCGCATCCGACCGGTTGAAGATCGGCCGCGGGCACGGCCCGGTACACCATTTCCACGCTTGGTGGTAGGGCCCAATGAAAACGGGCCGAACCTTGCGGTCCGGCCCGTGATTTTCCGACGATGACCCTTGGGGTCGATCAGCCCTTATAGGCGTGGAACGTCTGCTGCTGCTCGCCGAGGCCGGTGATACCGAGGCGGACCACGTCGCCGTCCTTGAGATAGGTCGGCGGCTTCATGCCCATGCCGACGCCGGGCGGCGTGCCGGTGGTGATGACGTCACCGGGATCGAGCTGCAGGAACTGGCTGATATAGCTCACCAGATGAGCGACACCGAAGATCATCGTCTTGGTGTTGCCGGTCTGGCAGCGCTTGCCGTTCACGTCGAGGAACATGTCGAGGTTCTGGACGTCGGCGATCTCGTCGGGCGTGACCAGCCACGGGCCGAGCGGACCGAAGGTCGGCGAACCCTTGCCCTTCATCCACTGGCCGCCGCGCTCCGTCTGGAAGGCGCGCTCGGACACGTCGTGGCAGACCGCGAAGCCCGCGACATAGGACAGCGCGTCCGCCTCGGAGACATAGAGGGCGGTCTTGCCGATGACGATCGCGAGCTCGACTTCCCAGTCGGTCTTCGTCGAGGCCTTCGGGATCGTGACCGGATCGTTCGGTCCGATCATCGAGTTCGGCGTCTTGTTGAAGAGGATCGGTTCCGACGGGATCGGCGAATTGGTCTCATGCGCATGGTCGACATAGTTGAGGCCGACGGCGATGAAGTTGCCGGTGCGGCTCACGACCGGGCCGATGCGCCCGCCGGGCGCGACAGCCGGCAGCGTTGCCGGGTCGACCTTGGCGATCTTCTCGATCGCGCCGGCC
>Ga0209935_1005938_pt1 | contig 10032 bp, 8 predicted proteins | sample ThiBio_1000_plan_2_FD_183958 | JGI IMG/M metagenome (GOLD analysis project Ga0209935, IMG submission 183958) | Wastewater bioreactor microbial communities from Cape Town, South Africa - Thiocy_cont_1000_plan (SPAdes) | ecosystem: Engineered > Bioreactor > Thiocyanate-remediating >... | reverse complement strand
TCGTGAGATTTAATGGCTTTGATAATTTGTTCTTCTGTGTAACGTTTTTTCATTTTGAGTTCTCCAATATTGTAATTTTAATGGAAATCTCATCAATGTCATGGTCTTATTTTGGGGGGAAAGGTCAACAACTATCAAACACTTTCAAATAATCAATTAAGCTACTTGAAGACTGAACTGAGTTTATTTGAATATCTAAATTACGTCCTAGGTTATTAGCAGCATTAATGATATCACTTTTACATTTAATTATTTCAAGATAATTCTTACTGTACTCTTTTACAAAGGAAAAAGCATTTTGCTATTTTGCATTTTCTCCTCATGAGAGTCATTCATATGTGTTGTTATTACTGAGCCTAAAATTCCTAAAAAGCCTCCTACAACAACAAGGATAGCATCTTTCATTAATTCACAGTTGCGCTTTATTTTTGGCATTTTACCCTACACTTTTCTAATATTTTTAAACATCTTTTTAACAAAGCAATCTGCTGCTTTTGAATGCATGGGTCATTGCTAAAAGCATCACATTCTTTAGTAATATAAATATTATTATTAGAAATTTTGATAGCCTCATCCTTATTTAATATTTTATTTTTTTGTAAATAAACATTAAATAATTCAACAAAATGACCTTCTTTAGAAGACTGATAAGATCTAGTAAGCTCGATTAAGGGTTGTCTACATTTCTCATAATCATTCTCACACAATCTCTTACAGTCAGAACTTCCAGAATAACTATCTGAAAAAATTAAAAATTGAAGAAAAAGAGAGATTATTACACTCATGATTTTTCTAATAGATATTTTTTCCATTTTTTTCTCCAAAACTTTAGTGGCTAAAAAAATCTAAGACTGACCAGCAATACTTTTATGCTATCAGTATTAAAGCAATTATGGAAAAATGAATTGAGAACTTCCAGCTAGTGACAAAAGTGACAATGGTGATGTCTATAAAAACTTTATTTTTATTCAAACCTGACCTGAGCGAAACAAATAATCAATAAGATTATTATTTATTCGATCTATTTTACCCCCTCAAAGTTTATAAATGCAACTTGAGCTTATCTTAATCAATTATGGCCAAAATAAAAAAGAGGGGAATAGATTTTTCTGTTCAAATGTAATGCACTAATAATAAGAATAACAACCAAGCAAAGAGCGTATAGGAATGTTTAGAGGAACGTTTTATATTTTTACTTCATTAAAAAATGCATTTTATTGGCATAACTCCTTGATTTTACTACTGCCGCTGATGTGAATCGAACACACGACCTTTTGATTACGAATCAACTGCTCTACCGACTGAGCTACAGCGGCGTATGAAAAAGTATACTTAAGTTAGGTGATGATGCAACTTCTCTATGATTGATTAATCATATCGGAACGAATTAAATCAATTATTTTTTTACAAAAAAACAGACAATTATATTCTTTTTTATCAGCTTAATCTTCAATTAATTCTCAAACTGAGGCTTGCCCTGTAATAATTTTCATTAATTTAGTAAAAAAATATTCAAATAGTTGAAAAATGTTTTATAATGTCGTCCGGATAAATTTTTTATATCCATTTAACAAAAAATATAGTGTAAATAGAAAAAATTTAGTTTTAAATTATTAAAGATGAATATAACATAGCGTCACCCAAAAATATGACAACTTGTGAGTAACAAACAGTCCGTGAAAAAGAGCAAGATGGAAATAGATAAACCCATAAAAGACAGTGGTTATAGCCGAAGATTGAAAGACCGCCATGTGCAGCTTATTGCCTTGGGGGGAATTATCGGCTCGGGTTATTTTTTAGGCACAGGGGAAGTAATCAACCTTGTTGGCCCTGCTGTGTTTCTAGCCTACATATTAGGCGGGTTGATCATTTTTTTAACCATGCTTTGCATGGGTGAACTTGCAGTAGCAATTCCTATCTCTGGTTCCTTTGTAACCTACACCGCTGATTTTATTTCTCCGTCAGTTGCATGTGGCGTAGGATGGTCCTATTGGATCAGTTGGGTGGCATACATCCCTGCCGAATGTGTCGCAGGGGGAATAATCATGGAGATGTTTACCGGAGTAAATGGTTATGTATGGGCTGTTTGCTTTGGTTTTCTTATTACATACATCAATCTTGCCAAAGTAGACACTTTTGGTGAAATCGAATTTTGGCTTGCTTTAATCAAGATCTTAGCGTTGTTTGGCTTTGTTATTTTAGCCGTTTTAATTTTCTTTGGTCTAATCCAAGGCCCTGAATCTAATGGATTTATTGGTTCTAAGTACATCTTTGGTGATGGAGGACTTCTTCCTAATGGTACGATGTCCTTATTGACGGCTATGGTTCTTTTATTGGTTAACTATCAAGGTTCTGAAATCATTGGTCTTGCTGCTGGAGAATCAGAAAATCCGGCACGAATGATCCCGCACGCAATTCGAAATGTGACGTTTAGGATTCTTTTCATCTATATTATTCCAGTGTTTTGTTTGGTATTAATTTTTCCTTGGCAAAAAGCCGGACTATCCAACTCAGTATTTGCTGATGCTTTGAACTATTACAATCTAAAATGGGCAGGGGCTGTAACGAGCTTTGTAACCCTAAGTGCTACTTTATCTTGCGCTAACTCTGGATTTTACGGCACGGTACGTGCGTTAAATGCTTTAGCACGTGATGGCATGGCACCACACACTTTTGCTAAATTCAATCACAACTCAGTACCTCAAAATGCAATCATCGCAACCCTAATTACCATCTGGATACTTTTAGGTGTAGGTTACTTTTTTGGGCAAACACAACTTTATATCGCTCTGCTTTTAGTGTCTGGATTTACGGGTACATTAGCATGGATTTCTTTATGCACATCACAAATTCGTTTTAGAAATAGACTATATCAAGCTGGGTATACTACAGCGAATCTTCGCTATGTGACGCCCTATTCACCCTATACCGGGATTTTAGCCATTATACTCATGTGTATTGCCTTGTTTTTCTTGGTATTAAATAAAGACCCCACCTATAAGCTTGCTTTTTATATAGGCATGGTTAGCTTTATCATTCCCATAATAATCTATAAGGTTTTTGATTTATCGAAGAAAAGGAAAAAAGCGCTTCATCTGAAAACTCGCGTTAAGTTTCAGGACCTCTTTCCACCAGTTTAATAGTAGTATGTAGCCTGGGTGAAGCGCAGCGTAACCCAGGATTATAAGAAGCATGAACAAGCTCTCTATCCCGGGTTACGCTGTGCTTCACCCAGGCTACATGTTTATATCTCTACAAATGCCATTGATCTGAAATTAATGCAACTTTTCCCCATTGGGAACTTTAAGATCAGTTGTTATGAGACAGATGGCGCCATTAGCATCAGAGAATCCAACTAATAAAAATTGAGAAGTGAAGCCCGCGATATTTTTTTCGCCTAAGTTGACACATCCAACCACGGAACGGCCTAATAATGTTTCTGGCGTATAATGTACAGTAACTTGAGCTGAGGTTTGCAATATACCGATATCCTGACCAAAATCCACCCAAACTTTATAGGCAGGTTTCTTTGCTCGAGGAAACTCTTCAACCTTAACCACTGTACCGGATCGCAACTCTATTTTGGCAAAATCATCATAAGTAACAATCATCTTGAAAAACCTCTTCTTCAATAAATGAGTACAATGAAACACAACTAAACCCATAAGCCAATTAGGATATGGGCACAGCACTCGTTGTATTTAATTCAGGAACTAAACTTTTCAATAAAATGAATAACTCATCATCCTGATTTTCCTCACATGCTGAATGTAACAAGCGCATTGTTTGGATTAATTCTTCCCAATTAAGCTCGCGGAATTTCGCCTTGAATAATTTTTCATGTTCTGTTGAAGCCAATTGTTCTGATTCATGAAACAATTCTTCATATAATTTTTCTCCTGGGCGTAGTCCTGTATATTCGATCATAATGTCTTTTCCAGGCTCTTTCCCAGCCAAGCGAATCATTTGCTCTGCTAAATAACTGATTTTAACAGGCTCTCCCATATCCAAAACAAAAATTTCTCCGCCTTTTCCATTAACCATAGCTTGTAAAATTAGCTGACTTGCTTCGGGTATTGTCATAAAGTACCGCTGCATGTCTGGATGCGTTACTTTGATCGGACCACCGCTTTGTAATTGCTTTTGAAATAATGGAACCACACTTCCAGCTGAGCCTAAAACATTTCCAAAGCGAACCGTAATGAATTGAGTCTGAGTCCTACCGTCTAAGTTCTGACAATAAATCTCAGCCACACGCTTGGTAGTCCCCATAATGTTGGTTGGATTGACTGCTTTATCAGTTGAAATCAGAATAAATTTTCCGACATTAACAGACACACTCGCTTTCGCAACAATTTGAGTTCCGAGTACATTATTCATAACCGCGATACGAATTTGATTCTGTAAAAGAGGAACATGCTTATAAGCAGCAGCATGAAATACAATTTCTGGTTGAAAATTCACAAAAAAATGATTGATTGCGACTTCATCAGTAACACTCATCAATATGAATTCCATAGGAATATCTGGAAAACTTTGCGTTAATTCAAGTTCAATTTGATACAGATTGAATTCACTGTTTTCGATGATTGCCAGACACTTGGGCTTAAGAGCTAAAATCTGTCGACACAGCTCCGATCCAATTGATCCGCCCCCACCAGTAACCAATACTCGTTTGCCAGCAATACCAGCCGTTAACTTATCCCATTGCAAGCTAACTTGGTCTCTCCCTAACAAATCTTCTATATTAACCGGTCTTAGCGCGTTGACCTCCACTCGTCCAGAAGCTAAAGCATTAAGACTTGGAAGTGTTCTAAATGGAGTTTTGCTTTCTTCACAACACGTTACAATGCGTCGCATAACAGACGAACTGGCTGATGGAATAGCAATAAAGATCAAATCAATCGTATAATCATTGACGCGTTTAGCAATTTGACTCGTAGTACCTAAAACAGGTACTCCATGAACGTCCAAACCACGTTTTGCTAGGTTATCATCAATAAAACCCACAGGAGTGTATTGCTTGGAGCGTTTTAAATCACGTGCAAGGCTCTCGCCAGCCATACCTGCTCCGATGATAAGTACTCGTTTTATTTCAGTTGTTTTATTACCACTCGCTTGCTTATCCCAATAAATTCTTCGAAACATTCTACAGCTACAAAGAATAGTTGTTAAAATCAGGCAATATAAGGGAAATACAGAGCGGGGAACTTCGTGAAGTATGGACACCACATATAAAAGAGGAATTCCTAACACGGTCGCCGTCAATGTCGCCTTTAAAATTCGCACTACATCGTTTAATGAAAAAAAGCGCCACAAGCCACGATATGTTTTAAAATAAAAAAAACAAACCATTTGAATTGCGGTTAATAGAGTTAAAGCAATAATCGGATGAGTCGAACTCAACATTTTAGGAAAGGGTTGCATATTATATCGCAACCAATATGCAGCAAACCATGCTACGGGAATAGCAAATAAATCACACAAAAGAACAGGTAGTTTTTTATACAATTTTTGAAAAAATACTGACATCTTTTGTATCATACGAGAGTCCTTCACCCATTTTTTATTACTATAGGAATAGTACACTATATTTTGCGTATATCACACAAAAAAGCATAACAACTGGAAAACCTTAGCCTAAAACTACCTAATTTCTGATGGAAAAATAAATGGCTTTTCATAGACCTCATAGCGATAAGTCGAATCGATATTGTTACTTATAAAAGTTGTACTTAATTTATAGTTATATTTATCCAACATTGTTTTCAAACACGCATCACTTGGCGTGTAGATTACCTTTCCTTGTTTAATCAGCGAGGTTAAAATGATAATTTTTGGCTTTTCCTGCCAAATTTCTTCACAAAAGTGCTTATACATCTGCTGCGTAGGGTAGTGGGCCATTGCTAAATTATTGAGGCAATATGAATCAATAAAATTCAAATCACTGGCATAAGGAATCAACCCGCTATCCGCTAAAACCACCCAATCTCTGCTAGAAGCATGGCTATTTAACCAACCCACTACCCTACTGCGCAACAGCTCACCCTTAACTGGGTTTTGGCTAAAATAGCGATAATCTGCCAAGCTCATTTTGGGAATTAAAAGAAATAGAATGGTCAACGTGCCTAAATAAAAAAATAATGCAAAAATAGAATCTCTTTTTTGTCGGAGCACATACCCTAATATGTTAATTCCTTGAACAACCAAAGGAAGAAGTAAAGCAAAAGCAGGTAAAAAAAGTCGATTTTCAAAAGCGACAACAGGATCAGAATCAAGCAACAGAATAAGATAGATAAGACTGGGTAACCATAAAAAATAATGCCGTTTATCTTTTGCCTTAACACAAGCCGGCAAAGCTAAAAGCGCTAAAGGCCAAATCAATTTGAAATAATGAAGCCCCAAAGAAAAGGTAAATGTTTTGGATAATCCTTTGCAATACACTGAATTGGGGAACAGGAATCCAAAATAAATCAGGCGCCAAAAAAAATAAGGCCCATAGAATACTACAAGCGTGACACAAAAAAGCAAAATCCCATATCGATAGCGTTTTATCTCTTTCTGAGGTCTGTCCCAACACATTAAAATAAAAAACAAAATCATAAATGCAGGAGCCTCTGGTCGCGTCATTCCTGCAAGTGTGAGCAAAGCCCCAGCACATATAAAATACGTATTTACTGCAGCCCCTCGTGGATTAGGAAAAAAACGGTATCCCATTCCTCTAAAACAACAATATACGGCGCCACACAGAAGTGCTTCGTATACCGTTGTTTCCAAACCACTGGTTGCCCATATAATTTGTCCTTTATAGAGTAGCAGTCCAACACAAGGCAAAAGTGATTCACGCTGAGAAAACCAAAAACGACTAATTAAGTAAATAAAAAAACAGGTAATAAGAAGGCCAAAAAATCCTGCCATTTTTAAAACAACAACGGGATTACCATTAAAGAGAAGCGTTAAAGCCCCTAGGGCAACAAAGCTAAAATTAGAATAACCCTCCACTGGAGGTGCATCTAAATTCCACAAAATCCCCTCTCCAGCCGCCCAATGTTTGGCATAACGCAGTGAGATATACATATCATCAATGGTCAACGGCCAGATCGCTTGTACTTGCAAAACAAGTAGATAGAAAAACAATAAAATCAGAATGCCATCATACCAGCGAAACCCAGGTTTCATTGAGCTAAAGCCATAAAGGTCAAGACGACAAAACACCAAATATTAATTCGTGACAGCCGATCACTTAGAAAAACAATTACTGGATCATCATTTTCGATATCTCGCATTGCCAACCAAGCGAAACGCCACAATGCAATTGCTGCAAAAGGTACTGTGAGCATAAAATAAAATGACTCATCTTGCGCGTAAATAATATAGAAAACATAAGTAATGAAACTGCTAAAACCAATCACTACAATCAACCAATGAAGTGCTAAAGGATTATATTTCTTCAATACCTTGCGCGTAGCATGTTTTAATCCTAACTGCATTTCCATTCGTCGTTTATTTAAAGCAATAAAGAGGCTAAGTAAGGTTGCGGCAACAATTAACCAAGTAGAAATAGATAAACCAATGCCTAAAGTTCCCGCCAATACTCGCAGCATAAATCCCGCAGCAATACAAAGCACATCGACAATAGGGATGAGTTTGAATACATGGTTATATGCGACATTAATCACTAAGTATATGCAGAGAATAATAGCCAGGTTCTTAGAAATCAACCATCCCAAAGTAAGGCCTGTGAGTAACAATAAAAACAGCATAAAAATCGCTTCAGATACAGAAACTTTCTCACTAGCTAAAGGCCTATGTCGCTTATGGGGATGTAAACTGTCTTCGTCTCTATCTTCAATATCATTATATATATAAACAGCACTCGCAATCAGACAAAAAGCTAAAGAAGCAAGGAGCGCAGGTATAAAATATCCAGGCGTAGGTGTATAGCAAAATCCCAACATCACGAAGGCTGCTTTGGCCCAGTGAGACACTCGCAGAAGCAGAAATAAATGTTTCAGTCTTTCCATGAAGCTCACATTCCTCACATCATTCATCAATTCATTCACCTTATCTGTTCCCATAAAAATGCAGCCTGGGTGAAGTAAAGCATAGTCCTGAAACGTTGCATCTGCCAGAACCAAAGTTATGACCTCGCCTCATCCAAGTTACACCACTATGTACTACCCACAACATACAATAACTCTCGTCATTAAGTTAAAAGTATCACAATCCTGAAAAAATGCATCATTTCAACAGGTTAATCGCTAAATATAGTAAAAACCTTCAACATATTGAAACAATTTAGTAAAAAATAATCAAATAACATTGCATTTATACAATTACGAAGTAAGATAAAATATACAAAAAAGGAATTTCACGTGATTCACGTAAAAAAATATGCCAATGGACGGGGGATATTATGCACTTTATTCTTGCACCTAAATGTATTGCAAAATTTGATCATGTACGTTCAGATTACGAAAAAGAACGCAAAGTAGATTTAAATGCAAAACCTTCAATCATAGGGACACCTGTTTTTTTTGGAGGAACTGATGTTGTCAGTCGTAACAAGCAAATTTCATTTTTAGAAAAAGTAAAAGCCGTACTTAAAGTACACTTACTCCACGAAGAAGACATCAAAACACCATACCAGCGACAAGCGTATATTATTGCAGAACGTTTTATGATTGCAGCATGCCTGCATGTGCAATCTCAAATTGGTAGTTCAAAACGAAACTCCGCTTTATACCGAATCATTGAAGACAATTTGGGGGTCACTGCTGAAAATTACATGGACGATGAGGACAAAGAAACTTGTTATTTGACCGCTGAGCGGCTTCTTAAGACACCGCATGCATTTGATCATGCTAATGTGGCATTAGAGAAAGATGGTCGTAAACCATTTACTGAAAAGGAGTGGAAGCTGTTTGCAGAGTTTTTAAAAGAGATGTGCCATAAAAAGGAAGCTAAAGATCAGATTAATAACTTTCCTGTTATTTCATTCACACAACCTTTATTTGGCGCAGCTTTTACCTATGTAGGAGCAACCGTTGGGGTGGTATTAGCAGAGGGAGTAAGTAACTCGACCACAGCAATATCTCCTAGAGTCCAATTAACTGCTCTAGTAGGCAGTACGTTATTAATTTTTAGTCCTGCTGGCACAACCGGAGTCGCCCTTTTCGCACCGGTCATTGCAACAAGACTTCTCACTTCATTCTGTACAATCAGCTTGGCACATCTTATGGGAACAGCAGCGGGATATTTAGGTCAAGGTGTAGGTATCGGTGTGGGTTTCCCTTTCGATGCCGCATACAATTTACTTTGGTCTGTTTGTTCCTTAATAAGTAATTATTACAGTAAAACACCTGTACTTGCTCCGATCGATGGAATACGTATTGCTGATGGAGCACCAATAATTGCTGGCATACCGATTCAGTTAGTTCCAGAGAATACCTTACCTGACGGATGTACTAAAAAAATTCTTGAAATAACAGAGGCAGGTGAAATACGCATTGAAGGAGAAGAAGTGCAAAAACCCCAAAAACCAATGCAAATTCCTGCAGAAGTGATTGAGGAATTAAAGAAGCAACTGGCAACACGTACAAAAGATCATGAAGGTGAAGCTCGCATTGAAATTGACGACGAAGTAGCAGTAAAGACACCCCAAAAACCTATACAAGTTTCTATAGAAGTAATTGAAGAATTAAAGAAACAACAGGCAGCACGTACAAAAAATCACGAATCAGCTGATTCAGCCCCAAAGCAAGATAATCCTGAGGCAGAACAAGTTGAAAGTGGCGCACTAACAATATAGAACCATTGTCTTGGAAAAAGCAGTGTGTCGCATGTGTAGGCTGGGCTGTTAAGCCCAGCGTTTGCTGAATTATTGCTATATGCTGGACTTAGCAGTGTATAGACCGGGGACATCCCTGACATATGTTCGGGGACATAGTTGACACTTTACAATGGCATATTGATTAGAAGTAGGAGGATCAATATGCCCTGGAAAGAGGCAACAATTATGTCCCAAAAAGA
>Ga0209935_1005937_pt1 | contig 10033 bp, 6 predicted proteins | sample ThiBio_1000_plan_2_FD_183958 | JGI IMG/M metagenome (GOLD analysis project Ga0209935, IMG submission 183958) | Wastewater bioreactor microbial communities from Cape Town, South Africa - Thiocy_cont_1000_plan (SPAdes) | ecosystem: Engineered > Bioreactor > Thiocyanate-remediating >... | reverse complement strand
CTCTCTTCTCTTGACGTATATAAAGCGTGTCTCTCCTTTGTATTAAACATGATTTGGAGTCATGAAGTAGCTCTAAATAAATATCATATACCGAGAGTGGCGGTACGCTGCTTCTCCATTTCATCATTCGTAACGAAAAGAATATTCCACCTATTCAACGCGACCAAAATTCGTTACAATTTCATCTTCAATTGTTGGACAGTTCCATTCTCGATTACATCGAGTGTAAACATTATTACATGGCCAATATTGATATTCAGTTTCATCAGTATAATTTTGATCACCAATTGCGATGGACAAGAATTCAGAATAACCATCACAAATACGTTCAAATACTATATTATTCTCAAGAACATTGATATTCCGCAGAATACTGTGAACGATACAAAACGTATTTGTCCTTTCCTGGACATTTGTAATGTGTTTTGTTTAAAATATTTCTATTACGAATCATATTGAAATACATTTCGAAGAATTCATACATTGATATACTTGAGTTCGATTACAAATCTCAATGTTGTATTTATAAGGACGATGATATTGTTTTAACAAACTTTTTAAATCAAGTAAAATACAGTCATGCATCGATTTTCTTATAAGCGAGATAAATATTTCCAAATAAAACTGGAAAATTAGGATAAAATATCATTGATGTTGTATTCAAAGAAACTAATTGTTGGGTGTTATACATTAGTTTATCTCGACCTCTCTCACAAGAATCTGTAAAATATTGAATACCACAAATTCTATCCGGACATTGAAATCCTGCATAGTAACGACCTGAGAGCATAGAAATAATCGCTCGCGTCCAGACAATCAGAAGTATGTGTCTGATCATTACATTGATTTACTTCCAATTGCCAACAATCTTTTTCATCGATTCCATCATTCAAACAATTAATTTGTCCGTTACAAATATCTATCCAATCTAAACAAATTGATGTTGTACCATAATCACATTGTAAATGAACATAACAGGTTGACATCTGTGAATCTTGGTAAAGAACAATTGTAGAATGTTTGATTTACAAATGTTAATGAAATGTTGTTCAACAGAGATATTCTTCTGTTTAAGTTCATCAAATGTAAACTTTGAAATGGTTTCATCGATATTGATATGAAACTGTGATGGAGACTCACTGAGGCAATAGAACAAATTTTCCTTTTCGAAGTCCGTCATTCCCACTACGCGTAAACAGTCATGATAAAATTCATTCTGATCTTGATATACTTCATCTGTATAATAAAGATTCAATTGAGGATGAGCATTGATCAAATGTAAAACGATCAAACTGAAAAGAAACATTTTTTTTTCTTATTTCACTATAATGATTTACTAACGCTATAAATACAAGTTAAAATTTAGTTGTTTGACGCATTTCCTTGACTAAATAACTGAATCTGTTCGAAAGTTTCGACAATTATTTTTGACCTTGAAATGTTGATTTTTTTTCTCTCGCCCACAAACTAAGCAATTCATTAAAATAAGAAGTACAATTTCATGCCAAACAATTTTTCAAAAACCCAACAAACTTTAATAATGATTCAATTCTAATCTATATACTAAAAATCAGCGGTGGTCGTAGTACAAAAAACTTCAACGAATACACTTTAATGAATACAGTTCATTTATTTGATGATCTAGAACACTGTTTTGAAAAAAGTCATAAAAAACATTCAAAATGTTCTTCTCAATTTGCCTAAACGGTACGTCGAATATACAAACGGAGGAAACAGATGATCTCATATTTTGCAATTGAACTTACAAAATCAGTTAATCATAGCTCATTTTAACTAAAAAAATGAAAGTATAACATATCCTTAAAAGCGTTAACAAAGTTTTTTTTTCCATCATTTTGGAAAAAGAATTAAAAAGTTCGGATATGTATATCAAAACGCGTTTTAACTAGATGACAACGTATTTTTGTCTTATAAATATGTTATAATGCATTAATATCTTGATAGCACGCGTTGAAACGTCATTTTAGAGGTTTTTTGCTTGCCTGAGCGTCAGAGAAATAGTACACTAAATACGTAGACAAACTCAGTCAAGCATAAACGAGAAATTTATTTGTTTTCATTATCACTAAATTATTGGTAAAATCATAGTGCAATAGTATACCCTTGAAAAAGGTATATTCAACGTTTGATTCGCTTGATAGACTATTTTTAATGATTCACTGCTCTATCTTCACCTGTATGACTGGCAAGCGTTGCATTTAAGTGCAATACATTCGTTTGTATACTTCGTAACTTATCCTTATATTGCCAACATCGCAACTGCAAAAAAAGGTAGGCTTAAATCACTTTTTATTAATATTGAAAGTATATTTTTCGCAGTAGTATTAATTCCAAGTAACGCTCATCCTATGGATCAGCAGACCCTTTTCTAAAAGAAAGGACGGGAGGACGTTAAGAGGCAAAATCGCCTCCCCTCCAAATTCATTTTTTTCCTACACATTTTCTCAGTTTTTTCCGAAATAATCATTTTTAAGCATAATTGAACGATTTCAGCCCATATCTTTCATGCACACCGTGACACATCTATATACGTGAACAATGCGTATTCCTGGAGCTATATGAAACATTTTACACCATTTCATAGAACTCGTTGAGATCTACTCGTTGATGTAAAAAAATCGAAGTAAATCGGTCATAAAAGGTGTTGATAGGCCGAAATACTGCAAAAAGTACTTAAAAAACCCGATTTTTCGATACTGTTGCCTAAACCCCTCCCCGTAATAAAAGCCCCCGGGGGATTCTAATATGCCGGCCGTGTAAAATTTTTGGAGAGGGTTTCTAATCGGACTCGTGAAAATTTCGGAATTTACACAGCAAAAACTTTTTACCCCAAAACCGAAAATTTTTGGTAATTTAGACCCTGAAACTCGGAAAAAAACTCAAAAAAAATTTTTTTTTGTTTGAAAAACCCATGGGGCTTCTAATATGTTTGGTGCAGTGCTCATCTTTGAGCGGGCTTCTAATCCGGGGGGTCTTTTATTCTGGGGGGGATTAGACGCTTCAAGCCAATATCGAACAGAACCAAAGTCACAAAAAATTGCATGCCCGAGGGTTGTGTGTCATATATTTTTTTGCGAACTTCAAATCGGAAAGACGGAACAAGAACTGTGTGAAGTTCCCTTAGCATTATTGATTCATGTGAATTCTAGCACGAGCGCATGTTGTTTGAAGTGGCTACTCTCAGAGGTAGGACAAGTACATGTACGCAAAGTACAAGTACAAATACTTGTACTTGCTTGAATGTACTTGTATTTATACTTGTACTTGAATCTGTCTACGTAATAAGAGTTGCTATTTCCATAAATATAAAACTTTTATCCAACTGCTAGATAAGAAGCCGGCCACGTAACGACAAGTACACAGTTATAGTTATACATTCCCGAAAACAGAACAATTTTGCTCGCTTAAGTGAAAAATATTCCGACAAAAGGAACACTTCTGTTCTGTTATGAGAATATTTTGGAACAACTGTACGAAAACGTTCTGTTTGCGGGAACAACAACTTCAGGTGTCCGGAAAATGTCAATTACAAGTACTTGTACTTGCGTCCTAGCTCTGGCTACTCTGAGAAAAGACTCGGAAGGAAATGCATTGTGAACGATATTCGCGATATTGTGGCCCAACTTTATGATACGGTTTTGTACACCCGTATATAGATCTGGATGGGTTCTATCTTTTGGGTAAACTTCCAGACTGGATGGAAGCATTGCCGATATCGATATCCTGGGATAAACTATCGAAAAATCGGGTTTTTTAAGTACTTTTTGCAGTATTTCGGCCTATCAACACCTTTTATGACCGATTTACTTCGATTTTTTTACATCAACGAGTAGATCTCAACGAGTTCTATGAAATCGTGTAAAAAGTTGCATATAGCTCCAGGAATACACATTTTTCACGTATGTGTCGCGGTATGCATGAAAGATATGGGCTGAAATCGTTCAATTATGCTTAAAAATGATTATTTCGGAAAAAAACTGAGAAAATGTGTAGGAAAAAAATGAATTTGGAGGGGAGACGATTTTGCCTCTTAACGTCGCTCGTTCTTTAAAAAGAAATGCCCAGCCCCTGAAGTAGAGAGCTATTTAATACCCAGAAAAAACTGCATATATGGATTTTATTTAGTTATAAGTTCTTGAGGCCAGAATGTCATCCATCACAATAGACATTCCAACTTTTCGAGTTAATGGAAAAGATTTACAAAAACTTATTAATTTTATTTACAAGCATCGAAATTCTCTAAAAGAATTCGGTGTCATTAAAATTCAATTAAACGATGACTGTAAATTAGCTTTGAAGAAGCGACGAAATAATGTCGAAACGCATCCAACGAATGTACATTTCTTGAAAATATGGCAGCACGAGTCTATATATTCTGTGCAGAAGAGGGATCGTATAGATATATTCCCTCAACCCCCTCAAAAAATCGATGAACGTAGCTTTTGGTCATCACTATCGGATTCCAATAACGGCTATCGACCCGTGAACAGTTCAGTGATACTTGGCAAGACTTTCTTCTCTCAAAAAACATCCCGTCTATTTTTCGACATTAACCGGTTACCTAACGAGTCACTACTGAAAATAGGTGGCAAAAAAGCAACTGGCAAGTGTCTTCCATGTTTGCAAAGAGCGTATAGACCAGGCGCTATCTTCCCATTGAACTGCGCTCAACAGCATCTGTTCTCGATTAATTATCATCACGAAGGTGGAGCGCATTATTGGTACATCATTCCATCTCGTGAACGAAATGCTCTACAAAGAATAATGGTTGGAGAACACTCTAATACTTGTCTCGATCATGGAAACATATTTGTCAATCCTTCTGTATTTGACAAAAATCATATTCGTTACCATCGCGTCATCCAGTATCCAAATGAATTTATAGTTTTATCAGCTGGCACCCTCACACAAAGTTTCTCAGAAGATGCTAATTGGAGAGAATCAATCACCTTTGCTTTACCGAGTTGGATTGATGAAGGTTATGCAAATGTTCCTGTCTCACTTTGCCAATGCAATATTCTTGAAGAATGTGTACCAGAAGTAATTGATGTCAATTTATTTAGACATGAACTTATACAACGATACGTTGCATTACACCTGAATACTACTGATGAAGAAGCTGAATTACCGTCTTCGAAAGGTCGACTGATATATTTAGAAGAACAGTTCCCATTATTTCATGTTTCTAGGCCACATTGATATGGATTCGAATACAATACTAACAAAAAATAGTGTTGCCAATACTTCAGTTGCAGGTATCTGATTTTCATACTGTACTCGACAACGTTGAAAATATTAGTTTTTATTGCAACCCAATGGAATAACTTTCTATTCTGATTTAGTTGAAAACATCGCACGGATATCAAGTGTAATATATTCACCATCATTGCCAAATTCATCGACAACATCATCTATTGACAATTATTGCGCGAAAGAGTACACCGATGATAAAAATGTTCAAGTGCAATATGAATTGATAGAGTGAGTAGAACATACTAAAAAGACCATCTTATCCTGAAAACTGTGAACTATAAATCAGTTCTCTATAGATTGTAAACCCCCCCCCCCCCATAATAAAAGACCACTGGTCGTATATTGTGTCTTCATGTCTAAACTATCTGTACATAATTTTATTAGTTTAATTTTCTAAAAACAATAGCAAAATAAATAACTCGATACAATCTGAATTAAATTGTCGTCGTTAGATTCATCTGATGTTCCATGAGTCTATTGACTGAAATAAGATGAAAGAAAAATCAGTCAGAAAAAGAAAATCTATTGGCTTTATTAGATTTTTAAAATGTTTTCATATAGGGGGTTATTGAACAACATTATTTTCTCGTTTTTTTGTATATAAAGCTCAAGAAGAAGTTATATCGATCAGAGTGAGACTGCTGGTTAAAAGATAATATGGTGTCTCAATTAATAAGTTCTTTTAGTGAAGATGACTTGTAATATATACATCATTGACTACCTACCCAAGCAGACAAGATTTGTCAAAAACGCGAGTAAACACTGAAAAGGCGATCATTTTCACGCTTGCTTTCTCCGGCTGTTTCTCGCATATCATCGGGAACCGCAAGTAGCACTCAAAACTGATTAAAACTTTTATAGCGTTTACACGCGTTTTTGACAAATTTTGTCTGCTTGGGAAGAAACAAACATCAAAGTTTTTTCTCTATTTCGTATCTATATAAAGGAGACACCGAATAACTAAAGCGTCTATAGTATCATCAAAAAATCTTAAGTTGCAATACTGTTTTGTTTTTTGTTTCAGTGAAGGAAATTTACAAAATTTAATTAGTACAACAACAAATAATGTAACAATGTGCGACTCTATCGTGCACGAATCTATACTGGAACTAAATGGAAAAATAAATGAACTTAGTGAAAGTCTAACATCATCAACTAATATGAATCGAAATGATACGAACAACTGCAACTTCGACGACTGCTTTTTATCATACGAAGAAGTAATGAGCGTCTTATTCTCTCCTACAGATGCTGTTGAATCAACAAGCAGAGAAGTTAACGTAAATACTGTTGATACATCTCTGATAAAATACTAGTCAGAAATCTATTTAGAATGACCAAACAATTGTGATATCAAATGACAAGATAACAACTGGTAATGAACCACATAGTAACGAGAAGACACAAAGATTTAATCGGACAGTGAGTCATTGTAAAACCTTGTTTGTATCTGGACTGAAAAATGATGTAAGTAACAATCACATACGTAATCATTTCATTGGTTGTGTAAAAGTGACAATAAAACAAAACCGTGCGACACCACATCTAAAGTAGGTTATTGATAGGAAAAGTCATTGGGCTGCTAAACTAGCATTCTCTCTGCAGATACGCTTTTGTTCTTCATCGCACGAGTCAAGATGCTCAACGCAATATTCAACGACCTATCGATTACCGTCTCTTTGGTCCTAAATGTCGTATCGAATACGCTAATGACTATCCACCTCGTTCTAATATCGAAGAAGCTCTAGACAAGAAAAAGATTATCGTTAGACGAATACCGGAAAATGTTAGTGAACGCGAATTATACCATCTATTCGCCGATTGCCGTATACTAAAGTATTATCCAGCACGCCGAAAGCATCTATCAAGTATAATGATGCACACTAACAGTGAAAGCAGAATATTAACAGGGTATGACCAGCAAATTTTTTAATACTACTATAAAAGATACCCTGTAACTACTTTTAATATCTCTGTAACTTTGAGTTAGATGGTACCATATCAAAATAGTTTACTGTTGCATTTCAAGATAATAACGTAGGTCGAACAATCGTATACTAAGGTCAGTCACAGATTCTTCAATACATGACATATTTCATCACTAAAGGAATAGATACATGGATAGGTAAGTAGATTTAAATGAAGAATTTCGTGCAAAAATAGCAATAAGAAGTGTGACTATGTTGATGGTGACTTCGTAAAGAGAGAAAACTTACAGAAGTGCCAGTATTGCGAGGACGAAACATAAATAGATAGACATAATAAGAAGTCTACTGCGGATGTTTATACAGAATGTCGATAGTAATCTATCGAGTAATATTATTATTGAAAATCCACTGATAATATCACTAGAATCTGCTTGGAAAAATGACGGCACTAATAAACGTTTTAGGAGTATTGCGTGTGTTCAATAAGTATGTGAAAGAACATTCTGTCAGAAAAAGTTGAACTAATCGATCAGATGAGTGTTATTTTCCCAGCTAATCAGTTGCTTATTAACTAATGAATCAATTATTGATATTTTCTTAAAAATCCAATGAAAGATAATTGGGAAGAGGATTCAATATTGTATTAGGTGTCTTTCAATAAACGAATGGGTTTTGTGCTAGTTGATAAATATAAAATCCAAGAGAAAGAGCTGAGAGAGTCGTAAACGAGCGTTATTTGTTATTTAAAATGATCTCCAAGTAAAATCTAACATATTTACATATAATTGGATTCAAAATTGTATTCTTTGTCTTGCAGGTATGCTTTGATTCTCTGCAGTACGGATGAACACGCAGCAAGTATACTCAAACATGCTGATCGATATGGTATTAATGACCAACCACTAACTATCTCCCCGTATCGGAGTAAACACCATCATCAACATAATCACATGCAAGAAACAGAAGAGAAACAATTATAGGTTGATGCCCTGTTTTTTATGTGAAAAAAAAACACTCAAAGATTTTCAGAAAGACTAATAAGATTAAAAAATAATATTCTATAACATAAAATGCTTTATTTTTTATCAATTCTATCTAATTTGATCATCATCCGACAAATATATTTAGCACATTCTATGAAGAAAAATACGACATTCAGCGATCTGGAAAAGTGCAGTCCGCAGTGATTTTCTATAGAAACGAAACTCCGTCATAACATGGTGTGCATATGTTTTGATGAATAATAGTTTTGGCAGCTTCTGTCAGACTGCCACTTTCAGGAAGAACTGACGGCAATTCTACTCAACACAGGCGAAGATTGAACTATTTGATTTGTTGGTCTAATATATGAGAGGACAAATGATGCGCTAGAGAAAGTGTTATTCTTTTCAATTTATCCTGAAGAATTATCCTGGTATTATGTTTCTAACAAAACCAAAAGCTTGCACCGTTTTATTTTGTTGAAAGAAAGAAAAACGAACACGATATATTCCCTCGACTGTAAGGAGGGTCATATAAAAAAAAATAGTTTGTCCGTTTGTGTACATCGGGGTCAAAAGAATATCGATTTTAGTAACTTCTAATACTTGACCAATGATCCAGGGGAAGTCCCCAGAAGTCTTTCAAGTCTCTTGAAATCTATTTTAGTCTTTTGAAATTATTTGAAGGCTTTAGAAGTCTTTGAAAACTTGAAGTAATGAAGTCTGCTGTTTCTCTCTTGGCACTATCTTACCGAAAGACAAAATATCAAAGGCAAATCGAAAAGCAATTTTATCAATTAAACGTCGTGCATTACCACTCGTGCTGGTTTATTCGATTACAACAGACAAAAGTCAAGTATAAACATTAGAAAATATTGTAATCGATTTGAAATTGGCAACTGAAAATGATGATCTTGTCTCAATTTATGTACCTTTATCACGAGTCAAAAGATTGATAGATTAGTTTTGAATTCAGTCATGAAAGCATGATTTTTTTATCTTCTAATATCGAAGAAAAAATGTGTGATTGAATCCAAAAGTGAATTTATGACAATTATGCTGATACTAACAAAGAACTCTATAAAATGCATCTATTAACCAAAATAAATGCGGAAACATCGGATTGAAATCCGATCGTTATGTGTACTTGTGAGGTTCTCTATCTAAACTACGACAACAGCCACCAGATGAACTGTAGGCTATCAGTGTGATCACGGGATCGCTATACGGAAAGAGAAAACTCACGTAATAAATCAAACTCTTACCGTTATGGCCACTTGAAGAGAATGAAAGTTTCGGTGTACACGGGTTTATTTCGATGAAAATAATAAGTGCAAACGAAAATGCGAACAAAACAACGCGTCACTATAATATGAAAAACGAGAACTCTGAGACAAAGAAAACAAAACAAAACATATATATCAAAGAAAAGGAAAACTAGACATCGACATGACGTCATAATATAGAAATATAGTATTGCATCATAACCCTGGATCACTGATCCTCAGTATCATCCAAAGATATGAAACAATCTATGGAACATAGAAATGAAAAGAAAAGAAAAATAACGTTAGCGGCACGTAGTGACATCTAGTGACGCTAACAGTACTTCAAAAAGTTAACCCTAGAGATTTCGATAGTGATGATGAAGTAAAGGCGAGGAAGGTTGGTTGAGAGATCATGGAGGGGAGGGACACGACGGTGGTGTTGAAGAGATCATGGGGGGGGGAATATGAGGAAGGATGTTTGAGAGATGACAGTGAGGGAAAGATATGTGCCAATATTTTATGTTAATCTCTGTTTCTACTTCAACTGTGTTGTAGACCCTAATTTACAAATTGATCTTTCTAT
>Ga0209935_1005934_pt1 | contig 10035 bp, 8 predicted proteins | sample ThiBio_1000_plan_2_FD_183958 | JGI IMG/M metagenome (GOLD analysis project Ga0209935, IMG submission 183958) | Wastewater bioreactor microbial communities from Cape Town, South Africa - Thiocy_cont_1000_plan (SPAdes) | ecosystem: Engineered > Bioreactor > Thiocyanate-remediating >... | reverse complement strand
GGAGGGAGGGAGGGAGAGCGAGAGAGCGAGAGAGAGAGAGAGAGAGAGAGAGAGAGAGAGAGAGAGAGGGAGAGGGAGGGAGGGAGGGAGAGCGAGAGAGCGAGAGAGAGAGAGAGAGAGAGAGAGGGGGGGGGGAGAGATCGGGAAAGGCAGCAGAAGAATGTTGGGCTCTGTTGCTCGATCAACACGAAAAGCAGACCAGGGCCCAAACAGCCCAACACGCACCGAGCGAAGAGCAGACCCAGGCTTCTGCTTGCCCGGCCGCAAGCACAGCGGAAGAGTCTTCGGGCGTAAACACACGGTGCGCCACATGAAAGGGAGACTCGTGGAGAGCGGAGGAATGGCGCACGAGTAGCCACTCCCATTCACCTCTCTTGCTCTCGCAAGGTATACTTGCGCGCTCGTGCTGGGAGTGGCGGATGAAGCGAAACATCCGCGGCGGCGAATCGACGTCGCTCAAATGAACCGAAACTCAACGAACCAACATGATTCATCCAACACTGGTACTCGAGATATTCATCCGCTCTGCAACGCTCTGTATCGCCCTTGTCGATCGAGCTCGATAGACATTAACATACACAGCCCATGATCATATGCCACGACGACCGCCAGCAACGTCGTGAGAGTCTCAGTCTCGCGATATGAGCGAGGTCGACATCCGACGCAACCTGGCTGTCTGAGTCGTGCGTTCCTGTGGCGACGTCGCTCACCGCCGTTACTCAACCACGCGCTTGCTCGTAGTCGTCCACGCGCGACAAGGGCTGCGTGTGCGGTAGTTCTCGAGGCTCGGGCGAGAGGCTCGAGGAAGCGATCTTTGAGCGCCGCAGGCTATTGCTTGCGTATATTCTCGTTGCGCCGCGCTCTCGAAGCGACCAGTGTCGCCTTCGCCGGTACTCGCGCGCGAGTATCCACAGCAGCGGCAGCAGATAAACGAGAGGCGGAAGTATCTCCTTAAGGTCGCTCGTGGGCTTATGGTTGCTATCGTAGTCCCTCTGGGCCGGCGCATCCAGTGGGAGCTCGAGACTCCTGCTTGCTACACGAGATGGTGGCATTTTGGTAGCAAGCCACCCTCGTTTTCCCGCCCTTTTGTTTGCTGGCTCGCGCTCGATCTCTCGTGTTGCTTCACGCTGCGCTTCTTGCTGCGTATCTCCCTCCTCGGCGGTCGTTCCTCATATTCTGGTTCAATCATAGCGCGCTTGCGCGTTGATCATTGTGCAAGCAGATAAATTGCGAGTACCCCAGAGACAAGCGAGAGATATTTCTCTCCCCTCGACATTATTCAACAGAGCAATCATACCATATCGCTGTCTTGAGCAAAGCCACATCTCTCGCGCGCTCCCACGCACCAGGACACACATATGGCTTGGCTTCGTACGCCTCAGCATGGCGTGCTCGAGGTGTGGGGATCGCAGAGAACACCACCAAAGCTCGTTATGAAGCGCCATATCTGCTCGTACCTGTGCTTGGACGTGGCTTTGCCTGTTGCGCGGTCGTGCAGCTCCTCGAGTATTAGGTAGCGGGATCGATACCCGCATCCTCCAGAAAGGGGCAATTATCTTCTTGCCCCTCACCTTCTTGTTGCTGCTGATATCTTGTTGGTGCAATTATCTTCTTGCCCCTCACCTTCTTGTTGCTGCTGATATCTTGTTGCTGCAATTATCTTGTTGCCCCTCTCCTTCTTGTTGCTGCTGATATCTTATTGCCCCTCACCTTCTTGTTGCTGCTGATATCTTGTTGCTGCTGATATCTTGTTGCCCCTCACCTTCTTGTTGCTGCTGATATCTTGTTGCTGCAATTATCTTATTGCCCCTCACCTTGTTGTTGCAATTATCTTGTTGCTGCTGATATCTTATTGCCCCTCACGTTCTTGTTGCTGCTGATATCTTGTTGCCCCTCACCTTCTTGTTGCTGCAAGGGGCTCTATCAAACAGAACGTTCGTCTTCGAGCGAGGTTTACCAGTCATAGAGCTCCCATCCTTCGTGACGCACCGCCGGAATCATGAGCTCTCGCAGCCTCTGCTTGATGAGTACCCGCCGCTCGCGATGGTCAACTTTTCGAGACGGGGTGGTATCCATATCGATATGAGCGGCATCTACCAGGTCCGAGTCGTCTTGGTCCTCTTCTTGCGCCAGTTCGATACCATCGTCCGACGCTGTCAATAGCGAGTATTGGTTCGAGCTGAGCGCGGGTTGCAGCCGCGATCGAAGCACGCATCGGAAGGCCTCCAATTGTTCGCGTTGGTCAGTGTCGAGGCCCGGTAGCTCTAAGGTGCGCTTAATTAGCTTGTGAGCATTCGGGAGTTCGCGTTGGGGCTGGTCGTTGACAAGCGTGCCAAGCTCTTGCAGCAACCGTCCCGTGTACTCGGTCTGTTGCGAGACACTACCCGACCAGACTGCGTTGATAAGCGACCAACACAGCTCATGGCTACCCATGAAGCGAAACTCTGGCGAGAGTGCTCTCAAGGCATCCATGCCAAGCTTGCAAGCTTTGTCGTGTAATAGGTAGTTGTCGACTCCATCGCACCATAGGAGGCGAGCTTTGACTCTGCACGCTCGCGCGAACAGAACCAATGCATGGCCTCGGTCGATGAAGGACTTTGTATCGGCATCAAGTCCGAGGGCGAGCGTGATTGCTGAGATAAAGTTGCCACCGAGCGCCCCACGGTCAATGAACGCCGACGAGTCGAACACAATGCGGCTGATTGCACGCGAGAACAGCTCGCGCCGACCGTTGCGCATTGGCCGCTCCTCCAGCAGCGACCGAAGCAACGAGTAGGAGCTGGCGTGAATCGACTCCAACAGCCGAGTTTGCGAAGGAACGGGCGCAATCATACGAGCTGTGTTGGCAAGCAGGTTGGCGATCGCAAGGGCGGACTTGGCCGAGTGGTCTCCCCAGCGGAGTTGACTCCGAAGTGCCAACCGGGCAAAGAATGGATGCACAGTTCGGGCCTTGGATTCAGCCATGATTCCGGTTTCGACCGAAAGGACCAGCTCGTTGAATGCCTCGAGAGCATCATGGCTCGCCCTCGCTAGCATTATCTGCACGAGTATTGAGTCGATGGCTCGCGCCGGTGCTGGATGATTGAAGGCAGCGACGGTGCATAGAGCCTGAAAGGTAGAGGAGACTTGCGGGCATGCTGACATCCTGTCAATCGCTTGATCGACCCACTCCTCTGCCGGGCGATGCACGCCTGAGAAGGCAGCCAACGCAAACACAAAGGTGTGCTTGGTGTGGATGAGCGCTTCCGAGTAGCCATCCAGTGCCCTACGGAGGGCGTCGGCGGATTTGGGAACGCTCTGGCGCAGGACCGACACCAGGCTGGTTGCTTCTGAGTTGGTCAGGAACGGTGTACACTCGAAACTCTCGACCAAGTCGACGCTGTGCGAGTCTGGTACGCAACCGATCGCTACCGCAGTGGTTTGGATCGCGGCATCTCGGACGAGACTCGTAAACGTCGAAGGATTGTAGTCGGAGTCACACACCACGAGCAATCGATCGCATCCAAGGTGTCGGCAGTGAACGTCGAGAGCATGCCACAGGCTCAGCGCTGAATCGCGATCGGTGGGCAGCGATTGCGAGGCCCATGCAACGCAAAGGCCCTCGCGATGGCGCGATGCTGCTCGCATAGCGAGAGCACAGAGCGTGGCAGTGGCACCACAGCCGCCGAGTACCTTTACAAGGTGCAAGGTACAGGTCGACCCACGAGCACACTGGAGCGCAGCCTCGGTACGGGCTAACATTCGCTCTCCGACATGCGAGAACCACAAGCCCCCGTTCTCGAGTGCAGCCGACCAGTCGGGGCGGTGCACACCGGAGATGGTAAGCTCTCCGCGAAGCCAAGACAGCAAGCGCGAGCGCTGCTCCTCGGGCGGTCGGAACTCAGGAGTAGGACTCTCAAAGTACCGATGGAACAAATCGGCGGCTGTGGTGGCCTCCTGCAGCTCGGGCACTATGACCAAGCCGGCGAGGTGATTCGGTGGTCGTTGCAGTCTCGGCGGTATGCCAAGCATGACAACATCGGAGAACGGAACGGAGGCAGCGATGACGCGGAGCGGTACGAGATCGTCCAACGTAGCGGCGAGCAACAGCCGCCGAGTGGCGCGAGGTTGAAATCGAGCGAGGATATCAAGCGGAGCCCGGACGTCGAACATGATCGTAGCACATTGATAGGTGCTTAGCTCGGCGAGAAGTCCACGAATGTCGGTGCCGGGGATAACTGATGCGATGGACGACACGTCCTCATGATTGTTGCAGTAGGTACCAAGTGTATCGCGGGCCAGTCTCGCGCGGTCACCGTCGGCGGTGATGATGACACGCAAGGAGGTGGAGCGCGTAAACGAGAAGCGCAGACCTGATAGCGCAGCATACGAGTCGTCGAACGAGTGAGTGCGCAACCAGATCGCCAAGGCTGCGTCCTCTCCCGAGATAGTCCCGCTCGGGAGGTGGACGTCGGGAATCGGGGCGACGAACGAGCCAACGAGCTCTGGTCGGGCAGCGACCTTGAGGTGATACACTGTGCGCGGCTCGAAATCTTCGATGGCTTCGGAGGAGTCCATGGTCCAAGCGAGACTTTTGACGAAGTTGGCGTCGGTGCGGTCCACGTTGGCCTTTGAAGTGTATACTCGCCATCCGGCTAAAGTTCGCGCTACGTGGGCGTCGCCACGAAGGTGGCTCAAGAGTGCGGCGACACGCTCGGTGGCGACGTCGGCATACAGCCGCTGCTCCCAGAGCGAGTGATCGACGAATACCGGATGCTCGTACAACGAGATGGATGACGGGCGCGGGAGGATACTGGCCAGGCCCTCCTTGATACCGATCAAAGCCCACTCGCGCAGGCAACCAATAACGAGTGCTTGTTGCTCACCGGCATCACAGCGCTTCTGCTTCGAGTCCGAGATACCGAACCAAAGGTGCACAGAGCGCGGCCCAGGTGTGTTGAGCATTGCAGGCACAGTCGATCGGATTGCAGCAGCTACATCTTTGGCGGGGGAGATGAGCTTCGCGTCTTGGTTGATGTCTTTGGGATTGATGAAAGGTGCTGATGGGACGAGAGCCTCTCCGTGGTGCGGCTCGAGAGTGATAGGCGCAAGAATCTCGCGAATAGTTGCTGATCCAAAGGCCAGCGTCCACGAGTCGCGGGAGTCTTGAGGCACGCGAATGGATCCTTGGCGTTGCTCGAACGGGATGTTGCCCTTGGGATCGTGCGTCAGAGCAACCGTACCCGCAGGCGCGGGAGGGACAACGAGAGCGCCACCGTCGTGCGTTACAACTACTACTCGGTGGTGGTGGGTATCGTCGTCTCGCCGAGCATTCGATACGAACCGCAGTGGAACACCGTAGATGTCCTGGAAGGCCCTCCGACCATCGCCTTCCCAGTCGGAGCACGAGGCGCGCAGGGGCAGTCGGCCACCACCGCCGTTGAGGAGACGGCACAGCGCAACGGTGTTGTCCATACCGCGAAGAGGGTAGGGAGGATAATTGCAGCAACAAGAAGGCGAGGGGCAACAAGATAATTGCAGCAACAAGATATCAGCAGCAACAAGATAATTGCAGCAACAAGAAGGTGAGGGGCAACAAGATAATTGCAGCAACAAGATATCAGCAGCAACAAGATATCAGCAGCAACAAGATAATTGCAATAAGATATCAGCAGCAACAAGAAGGTGAGGGGCAATAAGATATCAGCAGCAACAAGATATCAGCAGCAACAAGATATCAGCAGCAACAAGATAATTGCAATAAGATATCAGCAGCAACAAGATATCAGCAGCAACAAGATAATTGCAATAAGATATCAGCAGCAACAAGATATCAGCAGCAACAAGAAGGCGAGGGGCAATAAGATAATTGCAGCAATAAGATATCAGCAGCAACAAGATAATTGCAGCAACAAGATATCAGCAACAACAAGAAGGTGAGGGGCAATAAGATAATTGCAGTAATAAGATATCAGCAGCAACAAGAAGGTGAGGGGCAATAAGATAATTGCAGCAATAAGATATCAGCAGCAACAAGAAGGTGAGGGGCAATAAGATATCAGGAGCAACAAGAAGGTGAGGGGTAATAAGATAATTGCAGTAATAAGATATCAGCAGCAACAAGATATCAGCAGCAACAAGAAGGTGAGGGGCAATAAGATAATTGCAGTAATAAGATATCAGCAGCAACAAGATATCAGGAGCAACAAGAACGTGAGGGGTAATAAGATAATTGCAGTAATAAGATATCAGCAGCAACAAGATATCAGCAGCAACAAGAAGGTGAGGGGTAATAAGATAATTGCAGTAATAAGATATCAGCAGCAACAAGATATCAGGAGCAACAAGAAGGTGAGGGGCAACAAGATAATTGCAGCAACGAGAAGGTGAGGGGCAAAAGGATAATTGCCCCTTTCTGGAGGATGCGGGTATCGATCCCGCTGCCTCTCGCATGCTAAGCGAGCGCTCTACCATTTGAGCTAATCCCCCGTCTCGGTACATTTGCTCACTCTTGCACTAACTACTTTGTTTGCATCACGCGCTCTCGCCTCCTTTTCTTGGTTGCCTCTCTGCTGCTGTCGCTCTGTGCCTCTGCCTCCGCGAGTGCGCGTGTCCGTGCCCTTGCGTGTCTCCCCCGATACTCGTGTTGCTACTGTGTTTACTTGCCTGCGCGTGTGTCTTGGCTGGCTCTGAGAGAGAGTGTGAGAGACGATCATCATGTGGCAACTGCAACAACGATATGCAGCTCTTCGCGACAAGCCGTACTTCTCGTATGCCGTGGGTCTTTACGTCACGCTGTTCGTGCAGCTGGTATGTGCTCGTCGTGCTCGTCGTGCTGTTGGCTGCCATGCGCTCACCAGAGTTGGTGCGTTCGTGCGTGCGCATCACCGACGTTCGGTACCACTTGTTGCATGCAAAGGGCTTTCGGTTGGTTGATTGCACTTGGACATGGGTGATCGACTACACACACCTGTGGTGGTGCGTCTGGTACACTCTGGCGACGGCCATCGGTATCCTTGTGGTTCGTCGCGCCGCCACACTCGCTCACTCCCAGCCAACCAACGTCGAGCGAGTCCTCGAGACGCAGCGGGGAACTCACTAGCTCGCTGTTGCATGACCATCAGGTGCTCCTGGGCATGTACTCGGTGTTCTTTCGAGACCTCTCGGCCTTGTTGCTCTACGCCATCACAACCGCGCTGTTCCTCCTGTGGGATATCTTCAACATTGTCGACTACTTGGTCTACGGGTATGCTCCCACAACCTCGTACCGATCGCGCATTCCCTTGACTGACTCATTGCTGGATGGATAACACAGCTTTTGGCATGAGTGGTATTACACGGTGGACTTCTTCCTGACCTGTACTGTCGCTGTCGTCTTGGTGCGTGTCCCCCTCTCACTCTCACTCACTCACTCACTCACTCACTCACTCACTCATGTAATCACATCACCAGATTATCGCCGTAGCTCTATCATTCGTGTTGTATCGTCAGATCTCGAGTGATACGTTGCACTCGCAACCGATTGCATACGTTCCAGCGCCGAATCGAGCCTACCACGAGGTGCCCATCTCGCAGCCGTACCCTCCGGCGCCTCACCTGCAGCCGCCATCCAACCCGCACCATCCCCACAGCCACCACACCGACTCGAACGAAGCGCAGTCGCAACACAGCAATCCCTTCAAGTAGTTGTAGACGACGACGACGACGACGACGACAACGCCCATGCCGCTTGCTCCGGCTTTCAACGTTGACGTGTCGTATCGAGTCAACGCAGGCTAGAGTCAACGCTGCGTGATGATTGACATTACACATTGTACAGTTCTTAATGAATTTGCTTGAAGCATCCAACAAATAGGCGGAGTGAGAGCAACCATCATCAAGAAGAAGCTAGTTGTTGCTCACACTGCGACCATTCAGTCAACAACGACACGTAATGCAACTGTCGATTTCGCACGTTAGGCTCGCTCTGCCACTGCGCGAGTGCCTTCAAGATCACACCGACGCGAGACATCTTGTTGGCGAGCTTCTCGTCCACCATGGCCAACCACGCGTCCTCATCGTCGTCATCGGATCGGTTACTCGGATCCGAGAGCGGTAGCTCCTCGCCTTGGAACTCGGCCATAGCACGTTCAAATTGTCGTGCCTTCTGTGCAGCATGTCGAATCACTTGTGATGGCAAACCACTCATCCTGCGAATTTGTCACCATCACCATCACCAACAAGATCAACCAATCACTCACTCAATCAATCAATTGACCACCAACAAGATCAAGAAGGAACAAAGGAATGAAGGGAATGAAAGAAAGAAGGGGACATACTTTGCAACATTCATGCCATAGCTCTTGGGACAAATACCGGGACTAGCACGATAGAGAAACGTAACGTCAGGTGGATCGTGTTCGCTCTCGACCAAGCAAGCCATATGATACATGGCGACCGCAGGATGGCACTTCCAGTCCGAAACGAGCAAGTGGTAGTGAGTGGCAAACATGAGTCGGCATCCGACGGCCACCAGGTGTTGCAGTACGGCGTGTGCAATCGCGGTACCGTCGAACGTCGCCGTTCCACGACCGAGTTCATCGAGGATCACGAACGAGTCGGGTGTCGCGTGGTGCAAGATCGTCGCCGTCTCCTGGAGCTCGACCATGAACGTGCTGCGGCCGTCGAGAATGTCGTCGTTGGCACCGATGCGTGTAAAGATGCGGTCGACCGGTGTCAGCTCGCACCGTTCGGCCGGCACGTAGCAGCCCATCTGCGCCATAATGATCGCAATGCACGCTTGACGCAGAAGCGTGCTCTTGCCGCCCATGTTGGGTCCCGTCAGCACCATGGCCGCCGGCGCTCGTATCGGAAGGCCGAACTCGTCCATGCGGCCGTCTTGGTCCTTGACGCCGAGTTGAATGTCGTTCGGAATCACGTCTCCCGAGCCTGCTCCACCGTCGCCTCCACCGCCACCGCCGCCGCTGCCGCCGCCTCCGCCACCGCCACCGGCCTTCAGATACGGATGGCGCATCTGGCGCACGTCGAGGAACGGCTGTCCGCCGTACTGTTGGCGTGACACGAAGCGTGGTCGAGTCATTGTGTGTCCGTCGGAACCGAGGCTTGCCACGGCCAAGCTCAAGATGCAATCGAGCTGTGCCGCGCAGTACACGGCGCGCTTCAATACGGCATAAAAGCACTTGTAGCGAACGATGCACTGGTGCAGCAGGCCGTCGGTCACGAGTGACATTTGCTCCTCGGCCTGTTGCAGACGCAACAAGTGTGCTCGGATCGTCGGCGTGTAGCATCGAATCACGTTCTTGAGCGAGTCGACAATCTCAAACTCGCTCGGGAGGTTGTACTCTTGATCGTCGTGCGCGGCTGCCGTGGCTCCGCGACCTCGACCGCCACGTGATCCACCTCGACCGCCACCACCACGACCCATCGATAATGTCTTGGAGCGTGTTCCCAATGTCGCTGCAGAGGACTTGGGAATCTCCATCTGATATCGACCTTTGGCATTACTCGTATACTTGATATCGATACCAATCGTCTCTCGACATTCAAATAAATAGTCCTCCAATTCTTTCTCAATCTATATCACAAAATTGAACAAGTATGAGTGAGTGAGATATCGCTAGTGAATGAGTAGGAATAATAACATACCGATCGTTTCACAGCAAGCGCTTGATCGTATTGAGCATCAAAGCCAACACGAGGAATGATACAACGTGCAGTTCGAGATTCGTGCTTGTCGATCGAGCTTTGGAATTGTTCCACAATCTCGGAGAGATCAGGAAAGCCATTCATAGTCTGCTCCGATCCATCGATACCTCCTCCACCACTACCACTTGCACCGTCACCATCATTGTTCGATCGTTGGGCTTCTCCAGACGACGACGACGAGGACGACGAAGCAGAAGAGACAACGACCGCCGACGATGATATCGATGCAGCAACGATGGCAGTAATGTTGTACAAGAGTTGTGATTGAAAGATGGGTCGATGAATGATCGGTGGTGCATCGTTACCATCACTACCACCATAGTCTCCGGGAGCGAGTTCCTCCGTGTGAAA
>Ga0209935_1005931_pt1 | contig 10039 bp, 22 predicted proteins | sample ThiBio_1000_plan_2_FD_183958 | JGI IMG/M metagenome (GOLD analysis project Ga0209935, IMG submission 183958) | Wastewater bioreactor microbial communities from Cape Town, South Africa - Thiocy_cont_1000_plan (SPAdes) | ecosystem: Engineered > Bioreactor > Thiocyanate-remediating >... | reverse complement strand
ATAGATAGATAGATAGATAGATAGATAGATAGATAGATAGATAGATAGATAGATAGATAGATAGATAGATAGATAGATAGATAGATAGATAGATAGATAGATAGATAGATAGATAGATAGATCACGATAGACTCGCTCGTGTACCTGTCGGTGTGGCTTCTACCGTATCATCGTCGTCATCGTCGTCGTCATCGTCGTCGCCATCTTCGAGACTCTGACCCGCATCGACACGACCCCATAGCTGCAAGATCGCATTCTGAATCTGACGTTGATCGTTTTTCTGTGATGATCGAGAGCGATCAGAACGAGAGATACTCGCGCACTCGAGAGAGGGAGAGCGATGAGATATCTTGCTCTCACGTACGTCGTGTACGCCGATGATCTCGAGGTCCTCTTCCGCGAGACCCAGTAGCGATGTCAATCGAATGTCTCGTTGCAAGAAGAGTGGCACATACTTTGGGAGCTTGACCTCATTCGCGAGCCATCGAGCTACGCGCTTGGCGCTCCATTCCATCGCCATATCGCGTGCGAGGTGTTCGTTCGTTCTACTCTCGATGGTACGAGCGAGCGAGCGAGATAGAGATGGATAGAGATGGTTCTAGGACCTCCACTACCAATACAATCACCCTATAGATACTCTTCTGGTGGTCACGAGAGCTGTCTTCGATGGGCGCCTATCGATATCGACGAGGCGACGCGGGTGCCTTCTCCTTCTCCTTCTCCTGACTGCAGCAGCGACGAGGCAACAACGCAACTGATCGCAGAAGCCCGCTCCCTCTCCCACCCACCCACCCATCCATCCATCCATCCATCCATCCATCCATCCATCCATCCATCCATCCATCCATCCATCCATCCATCCATCACTCCCTCCATCCATCGATGCAACATGGAACCTAGAGCCTATCGCCATTCATTGGCTGCCATCGCCAACAAAGCGACTGGCATCGTTGACGACGAGCTGCTGCGCCAACGTGTGCTGCAAGATGCCGCAGAATGGCGCTCACGAGCCGATGTTATCGGACCTGCAGCGTCGTCGAGGTATGCAACGAACGGCTATGAGCACCCTCCAATGCCAAGTCGATCATCGTTCTGAGACTGGGCTGCTTGGCAGGCTCAAGGCTGCACGCCCGAGCCGTGCCTTCCTGCAGAACATCGTCCTGCGTACCGAGCGAGACAACCAGTTCACCGAGCGACAACAGTATGTAACTATGATGGTGTTGCGCAACCAGACCATCGAGTCGTAGCTCATGTGAATCGGTTGCGCAGTCACATGGCGCGAGATGCCCGATACATTGAAGAATGGCAGCAGCAGCAACAACAACAACATCATGATGAAGAGCGAGTTGCTAAGCGGGGTCGCTCACGCTCTCCGCCCCAAGAAGACCGCTCGAGCAAACGACGACGTACTGAGTCAAATGATATCGAACCATCACAAGCAAGCGAAGCGAATCGATCGATACCGCAATCAGACGACGAACAAGGCCATGAGGCAAGCCTGCCAAGAACCAAGATGCTCAAGGGTCGTGGCACGATCACGACGTTCGATGACAGCCCTAGACAATCGCGATACGACTCAGACTCCTCCAGTGGTAGCCACTCATCCTCGAGATCAAGATCAAGATCTCGCAGTAGTAGCAGCAGCAGCAGTAGCGACAGCAGTACGCATCGACACAAGAGAAAGCACAGGCACCGTGGCAGCAAGAAGAAGAGCAAGCACCATTCGAGCTCCAAGCATCATCACAAGCACTCGAAGAAGCATCGGCGTTCACGACATGAGAGCCAAAACAAATCCAACTCTACCAAGCGCGATAAGCGCCATCGCTCGCGAGACAATGAGCCAGACACTCGATCGAGGTAGCTGCCTGCCTCCCAACGATGCATCGATCTGTAAATATCTGCGTTGAGTTACTTATCTATCCATCCAAGTCCAATCAAAAACACGATCAATGAATTGGCAATTGAGAGTATCGCTATGACTGTGGTCGTCAATCTATCTCTGCAAGAGTACCATCATGCTGAACCTATTCAATCGGACAGGTCAGACAGGTCGATAGAGATTGATCGATCGATCGAGTCATGAACAGTGATGAGTGTGTTGGCATTCATCTCATTCAGCTCCTCCCCTCGTGCCGCACGCAACCTCTCTCCATCCCATCCCATCCATTCATCCAGTATATCTCGATCCAACAACAGCAACAACCATGTCTCGTTCTCTCGTCGTACTGGTCGTTGCGATGGTGGTCGCAACGACGCTGCTCGTTCCATCGAACGTCGAGGCGGCCAGTGGCAAGCGCGTGATGCCTTGGATGTGTCTCCAACGATGTGGCGATTCGATGGCCAACATCACGGCGCAGCTGCTGCAACTCAACGACCATCGCGATATCATCACAGCGGTCGCGTTCGAAAAGTACAACTTGGGTCCGAACTCGACCTTGATCTCGGCTCCTGAACTTGCCGATGTGTTGCCCACGATCCAGAAGATGGGCTTCAAGAGCTGGGCCATGGTCAGGTAAGCTCCAAGAGCTCGTCCTCAATCACCATTGACGATGATGAGGATCATTGACACTGGATCATGAATCTCAACCTGTCGGGTGTCCAATGCGTATGTCGAGATCTCGTGTAGCTCGTGGCCCTATCCGCAGCAGTTCCTCGATTGGATGCGCACGGTCTTCAAGAACCCGCAGCCGTTCATCAACCAATGCATCCAGCAGGGAACGTCGCTTGGTCTCACGGGCTTCAACATCGACTGGGAGCCGACGGCCACCGCCACTGAGCAAGATGCGTTGGACTACGCCAACTTCTTGACGACGCTCACCAACGCCTTGCAGCCCAAGGGCCTCGGTGTCTCGGTCGACGTCGCTACCTGGAACACCATCTGGAACTACACGGCGCTCGGTCAGTCTACCGTCGATCCCGTCATTACGATGGTACGCAAGGAGTCTGCCCGATCGATTGCGAGTGGGTCAACCAACTGAACCGCTCGCCCGTTCGATGAATGCGCAGGGAACCTACACGGGCAACGATGCCAGTTGGTTGAACCAGCTGAACCTGGCCGTCGATGCGATCGGCATCCCGAAGCTTGGTGTCGGCCTCGAGACCGTCAACCCGAGCGACAACAACCAGCCTTTCTCGCTCGAGCAAGTACGTCACATTCCGCTCATACTCGCGCACACGAGAGAGAGAGAGAGAGAGAGCATACTCGACTAACCTCGCGCGCAGATGCAATGGCGCTTCCAGGAGATTATGGCTCGCAACGTTCAGGAGATCGATATCTGGCGCACACCGATCCCCGAAGAATGTACGTTGATCTCTCGCTTCGATACATTCGACTCGCCTTCCTTCAATCTATCTATGCACGCATTCACTCATCGACTGGCATGTTTAGGGTGGCCGCTCCTGTCGAACTTTGTGAACAACTAGCGAGCGACAGCGCCATAGCATTAACCGCTTCTCTCGCTTGCTCGCGCTCCCACTCGTGATGATGCACTCCATGTTTCGTCGATGTGAGCATAATGAATGCTGCGACGTTGGGTCTCCCAGCGAACCAGCCACAAAGAAAAGAAGCCCGTAGCGTGCGCCGCTTGAGCTCAAGTAAGGTTATGGAATGGCATCCTACGATCTCTCACTTCTCACTCAGTCGCACTCACTCGCTCACTCTCTCACTCTCTCTCTCTCTCTCTCTCTCGCTCTCGCTCTCTCAACCACCACTTCATGACCCATCCTTTCTTTCGTTGTTACTGTTGTAGACTGCACTTTCACCCGGAAGATGCACGCTATCCATATCACTTTGAGAATGACGAACGACGGCGTGATTGTGCCTTGAGGGCGGCCGTCAATGCGGGCGATTGTAACGTGGCTCGCAGCCTGCTGTACGAGCAAGCCGATCCCAATGGCCTCGTGGAGAGCGCCGCCGGTGGTGGTAGACTATCGCTCGTACGGTGTCTGCTCAGCTTCCGAGCGGCACTGGTGCGCGACGGCTACGACGCCTTGGTGGCTGCCATGCCGCAAGGCACGGTAGTCGACGTACTCCTGGAGCTCGGCGCCTCCGTCAACGCCAGAGGCGCCACTGGCGGCACCGTGTTGCATATGGCAGCTGCAAGGGGGGATCGTGCGCTCATCCAACTGCTGATTGCACGAGGGGCCGATCCGTCCATTGTCAACGTACGCTGCAATCGGCACGCTCTTCGAGGATCCGAGTGGCTGAGCTGATTGTTGCTGGCGGCAGGACAACGGCAAGCTCGCATCGGACCTGTGTACCACCGAGACCACTCGGTTGTTCTTCGAGACGCAGCGTATGTCGTCGACCTCTGCCACATCGTGTTCACGTGTTGTATATTGATGGCTATGCAGTCGGGAATGTCGGTCTCATCGCTAACCAATCTCCCGATGACGATCGCCAGGCTTCCGATGGACGGTGCAGTCACAACGATACACTCCTCGAGCATTCCGTGAGGTCATCCTCTTGCTGCTGCTGATACGCAGTCGACATTGGGAGTCCTCTTGGTCGTTGATGCCGAACGAGTTGCTGTTCCTCATCTTTGACGAGATCGACATTCACTCGTTCCAACGACAGAGCAGCAGCTCGATCGACTCTACGATCATCATCACCACCACAACTGCGACGCCACCACCACTCTCTCCATCGAATGAATCTGAATCGACCGAAGCCGATACTGTCGCCAAGGAGGAGCCTATCACGATGCATGCTGCAATACCGAATGCCTGATAGGCCTCCCCGTCGATACGATCGAATAAACACAATGTACAGTCCTTGCTATCCAGCTATCTATCTAAGCGAGACCTCCTGCGGCTAATATCTGCAATCCGGTCGATTCTCCGTCGGATTGCTGTGCTCAACACTCGAGCGGCGCAAGGTGACTTTGGTTCGATCGAAGGCTCCCCATTCCTTTGGAAGGCTCTCGACTTTGCACACATGAGATCAGCGCCAATGCCGATATCGATCGTCCACAAAAGACTCAGCGTTGCACACATGGCGTACTGATCGCGTGGAAGACCTCTTTGACATTGGCGCCCGTCAGAGCCGAGCACTCCATGTAGATCATTCCGTGTAGCTCTGCATACCGACTCGCAAGCTCCCGTGGCACCTCGCGCTCCACTTCCAGGTCCTGGTTGTGCCAGTATGTACGTGACGTACGTGAGTGAGGGCGTTGCGCATACTTGTGTGCGTGCGTCACGAATCATCAAGCAAGTACGTACACTTTTGTTGCCTACGAGCGCGATCACGACGTTGGCGGCTGCGAATTGCTGCAATTGTTCGATCCAGAGCTTGGTGCTCTCGAACGACGACTGCGTTGTGCGAGTGTAATGACTCAGCCGATCGCACACCGTCGCTCGATCGACAGGATGACAACGTGCTGCATACCATGTTCGTGATATTGAACACGACGAGTGCTGCCTGAGCGTCGCGGTAGAAGACGGGTGGTAAGTTTGGACCTCTACGCCGTAACCAAACAACGAGTGCGAGTTATGGATTGTCGAGCACGCAATCGATCCATCAACATGCTCTCGCGATCCACAAACAAGAGTCGAAAGGATATTCTCGGCTCCTGCAGTGTCCCAGATATTGAGCTGAATCTCGTTCTGGCGGTCCAGGGTGACGATCTTCTTGAAGAACTCGACTGCGATACCAAGGCGTCATCATTACTGGCATGGAGCCAAGATATGGTGCGCTTGATGACGTGGCGCATACCACCGAGGGGACCATCAGGTGTAGCGATGGAATCGCGAACGAATCGGCGGCTGATGCTGGTCTTGCCGGCCAAGTATTCACCCAGCATTACGAGCTTGACCGTGCGAGAGCAGATGTACTCACTCATTCGCATGCAAGCACGCAAGGCAAGCAAACAAAAATACGAGATGAAGCCGATTGCCGGTTTGTGAACCGATGCGCACCACGATGCGCACCACGAACGTTCCACGGAGTCTTCTGCCCGAAACGACCTGCCCGCTTGTCATCGATCCTGTGTCCTACTTCTCTCCTTCACTCGCTCGCTCTCCACCCCTCCCGCACTCCTCCCACATCAGTGTATCGCCTACCAACATGCCTGAGCTCGAATCCGTCTCTCTCCTCACACCCGAGCCCACTCCCGGTGCCTTCACTCCCACTCCCGGTCAGTCATTCGCCGTTCCTCAAGCGCCGTCTCTCGAGGGCCGCATCAGTGGCCGCGCCCATGCCGCGCTGCTTCGCGTCGTGAGCGAGCGGGATGTCGTGTATGCCTGCACTCCCAAGTGGTCTACCTTGGTAGTGTCGACTTCGTGTTGGCTGCTCGGAACCTTGGGCTTCGTTTTCGTTGTGATCTTCTTGATCACGATGATCGCCATCCGCCAGGGAGACTATGACTTGAAGGTGCTGGCAGCATTGCTTTGCTACTCAGCCGCCTACATACTCTGGTCTGCCTACATTCTGCGCCGTCTCTTCTTGCACGGCTCTTCGTACATGGCTCTCACGCTCGACGACGTGATCTTCTCTGATGTACGTCCAACCAACCCAATCCCACTCGCGGTCGCCTGGCCTCGTTCTTTGGATCGAGTCTCACATCGTGATGCTTCATCGACCAGGGCTCTGACTCCAACCCCACTCGCATCGGATACTCACACATCACCGAGGTCACTCGCTCCCGCTCCAACATCACTGTGCGCCTTGCCGACGGCAAGGCGCACATGATGGACGGAATCAAGGATCCCGAGTGGGTGGAGGCGTTCATCAACGCCAACTTGCATCGCACGGTTCTCGGAGGTCGACCGAATCTCGACTCGGTGTTGCTGAGCGCGTATCAGCAAAGCACGGGGTCGGCAGTGTGAGGGTGTCGGTCGATTGATGGCTTCTCGTTGCTCCTCAATGTAGAACTGTGCGATCTCCACAATGTATTTTGTCAGCGGCCGCTCAGAGACCCCAGAGGTTAGAGTTTACTTGTAGAGGCTTTGCGTAAGTGGTCCCAGATAGTCGCCAGCCTGCCAGCCTGCCAGCCTCTGGCAAGCAGGCGCAACCTCTGGATTTTTGGGCGGGTTTCGGTGAGTGCGCACCACGAAAGTTCTGCGGAAGCTTCTGCCCGAAATGACCTTCCAGCTCATCGCATCGCAGCGATTCAATGTCCAACTCCTCCTCTCCTTCACACATCAGCGTCTCGAGACAACCAACAAACATGCCTGAGCTCGAATCCGTCTCTCTCCTCACACCCGAGCCCACACCCGGTGCCTACACTCCCACTCCAGGTCAATCAATCAATAGCACCGTGGCACCAGCGATTTCCAGTGTGCCGTCTCTCGAGGGCCGCATCACGCCGCTAGCGTATCGCGCGCTGCGTCGCGTCGTGAGCGAGCGGGATGTCGTGTATGCCTGCACTCCCAAGTGGTCGAGCTGGTTGAAACCGATTGCTTGGTGGCTGCTCGGCACCGTGGGCTGTGTCGTGTTCATCCTTCTCGTCGTCCTCATGTTCTCTCTCGGCGAATTCGATATCGAGTTCCTGCTCGCAACGCTCGGCTACTGCTTCTTGTACCTGTTCTGGACTCTCGATATGGTGCGCCGCCTCTTCTTGCACAGCTCTTCGTACATGGCTCTCACGCTCGACGACGTGATCTTCTCCGATGTACGTCCAACCAACCCAACAACCAACCCAATCCCACTCGCGGTCGCCTGGCCTCGTTCTTTGGATCGAGTCTCACATCGTGATGCTTCATCGACCAGGGCTCTGACTCCAACCCCACACGCATCGGATACTCACACATCACCGAGGTCACTCGCTCCCGCTCCAACATCACTGTGCGCCTTGCCGACGGCAAGGCGCACATGATGGACGGAATCAAGGATCCCGAGTGGGTGGAGGCGTTCATCAACGCCAACTTGCATCGCACGGTTCTCGGAGGTCGACCGAATCTCGACTCGGTGTTGCTGAGCGCGTATCAGCAAAGCACGGGGTCGGCAGTGTGAGGGTGTCGGTCGATTGATGGCTTCTTCAAATGTAGATGATAACTGATGTGTATTGTAGAACTCTCTTCTCGCATGGGTATGGATCGGGGGGAGAGAGAGAGAGAGAGAGAGAGAGAGAGAGAGAGAGAGAGAGACGTCCGGTGAGGTCCAGGATGGATGGTGTGGTCGCAACAGAGCCACTGGACAACGAGTGAGGCAGAGCGGGCGCGCGCGAGAGAGCCACGGGTATCGCGGTAGGGTCTGTGGATGGCGTGGCGACTCACTCGGCGGCGTTGGTCTCGGAAGTGGCGGCGGCGCTCGCTTGCGTCGCCTCGAATCGGTCAAGGTACTCAAAGAACTCGTCGATCTCGCATGCCTCGATGCCACGGCGACCCAACTCGGCAAGGAGCCTCAAGATGCGATCATCCATCGCCGAGCTGCTTGCCTTGGCCTGCGCCACCATCTGGAGACACACGCACACACGCCGTGAGTCACCACCGACCACCGCTGCCTCTCTCTCTCTGCCTCTGCATCGACCACCGCTGCCTCTCGCCCACGTACTCCGGCACACGTGCTCAAGGTCAATGCGATTCCGACCAACATCATCTTGTTGAACTCCTCGCGGAACTCCTCGTGGCTCCACGTCGCTCCGCTGGCGATCGCATGGTCGGCGTACAGCTGCAGCAGCTCGTGGCGGTGTCCCTTCTGCCATCACCATCGCCATCGTCATCTCGGGATGTGAGCGAGTGGCGCACATGGCTCGCGACGAGTGCCGCACCGACACGAGACGCACCAGCAACTCGGGCGACAGGTTCGACAAGAAGAACGAGATCACGTCGTTCGCAATGTCCGACACGCTCAAGATCTGGAAGTCGATCAGGATCACGTCCGACAACGACTCGGGCGCCTCCTCCTGTGGCGGTCCAGCACCCAGCGTGCGGCGAGTGAGGGTGTTGCTCGGCGAGCACACTCTGCCATTGCCGAGGTGCCAACACGCACATGAGAGGCAGCCAGCGTACCTTGAGCAAGAACATGTTGTCGAGTCGGAGGTCTCCATGCGAGAGGGTCTTGTGAGGCTTGAACGATCGATGCAAGCCTTCGACGTGAGCCACCAGCCGCTGCAGTCGCTTCGACGTCACGTCGGTGAGCGAGTCCTTGAAGTACTCCTGCAGTCGCACATTCACAGCAATCAACATTCGACATTCGCATCGGGCCCCAGCATTCGCGAGCGAGCACCCGCACCTCGACCACCGGGAGAACGAGCTTGAAGTTCTTGATGCGAGGAGCCATCTCCACAATGTTGCTGAAGCTGCTGACCTCGGGCGCTTCAAGACCGGGAGACTCCCACCATGTGCCATGGAAGATGCCGAGTTGTCGTGCAATGTCCTGTCGCCAAGTTCACAACTCAGCCTCCTCCTCGTCGTCGTCATGCAGCTGCCATTCGTCACGCACTACGAACCTTGGCATAGCGAAGGTCACACGACAAAATCTGGTCTCCAACCGAGTAATCTGTGCATCCATCAACCGCACCACTGGCGTATGAGCCATCTAGCTGGCAATAGAATTACGATAGAGTTCGAGTGAGTGAGCGAGGTTTCGTACGCTTGTTCAGATTCTCGAGCAGGAGCACAAAGTCATCGGTATCGTCATCGTATTCCACGACCAAGGCTTTGGGCTATCGAGCACAGCGCGCGTGTGAGAGAGAAGGTAATCAGCAGTTCACTCTCCTGACGACGATTGCCAGCATTGAACATACATAGCTAACTCCTGCAGTACGAGGCAGTACGTGGCGATAAGACACGACCTCACGCTTGTACATCTTGGTTCCCTTGAGAACGGCGCGAATGGCATTCGATGGAGGCAGAGGGAACTTGATGTACAGCATGTGTGGCAGCTCGTGCTCTCCATCCTGTGCCATACCCAAAAGATACTCGGTATTACATTACTGCACCATCTACAATCGCGAGAGACAGAGAGAGAGAGAGAGAGAGAGAGAGAGAGAGAGAGAGAGACATACCAAAGGTCCTTCATACTGGATATCGTTGATAATGGCCGATGAGCCAGCGTAGCCGTGAATCTCGCCGACATCGCCAATCGTGAAGTTCGAGA
>Ga0209935_1005930_pt1 | contig 10039 bp, 13 predicted proteins | sample ThiBio_1000_plan_2_FD_183958 | JGI IMG/M metagenome (GOLD analysis project Ga0209935, IMG submission 183958) | Wastewater bioreactor microbial communities from Cape Town, South Africa - Thiocy_cont_1000_plan (SPAdes) | ecosystem: Engineered > Bioreactor > Thiocyanate-remediating >... | reverse complement strand
CGCCGATAAGATAGCAAAGGCGATGACGGACCACGGAGGGGGTAAAGGCAAGTTGTTCGAGATATGCGAGTGGGTACAGAAGGACTTTCCGGAGGACCTCGTGGGAGTCTCCAATTGGAAAAATCGCATCAGCAATTATCTCTCCAACAACACCCTCTTCGAGAAGTCGAACGACGACGACTATCCGGCAGTGTGGAGCATCAGCGAGGGAGCGAGCGGCAAAGGGGCATGGGTTCAGAGAGTGAGAAACCCCAAACTCTAAAGCAGACAAAAGGAAACGGAAACGAAAAAGGGATAAAGATGATAGGGGAGAGAAGGGCATTTGCCTTACGGTAAAGAGACGCACACTCCACCATTACACTATCCCCCAATCATTAACCGATAATGGCACTACAAAAAAAAAAAAATTACGTCACCTTTGGGGTACGGTCCCATCTCGTTTGACATCCGCGGTCGTTTCTTCTTTGCTGATCGTCGTCGAAGAACGTCCTCGCATCGCACAGGAAACCTCGTGGGCGATGCATCGTTTGCAGGGACGACCCCCGTCGCAAGCCTTGTGGTCCTTCCTGCAAAGAGAACTCGCACGGCGCACATTCAAGACACCCGCAATGCTCCCGTTGGGTTCCTTCACACGCTTATCTCCCTTCGTTCTCTCTTTTATATTTTCCTAGGAAAACTTCCGCTTTTTTTTTTTTTTTCCCCTTCTCCCAATCTGGTTTCCGAGTTGTTGAGGATCTCCACAGGTTTACCACGCAAAAGGAAAGGGAGTTCGAGCGTTATTCAACAACCATGCAATTGGCGAAAATCCGGAGAAATGGAGCCGTTACCCAAAATTGGTAAAGGCTGGGCAGCAGGTCGCAGAAAATTGAGAGAAAGAAGGAATGATCCAATACAAACAGGGATTTTATTTGTCCGGACATCAACAGCCGTTCATCCGATTCTCCTGGTCGCGACTTGTGGATTTGGCATGAACGGCTTCGATCAAATATATTCTTTATTGGTTGATTGTCCATTCTGACTGATCTTCTGCGACCTGCTGCCCAGCTGTTACCCTACATTGTTCGAGGCGGGTCCCGAGAGACTGTCTTTGTTTCAACAGGAAGCAAGAGGTAATGGATGCGCATGTGAGAATGGTGGAAGAGAGACAGAGCCAAGAGATTCGCTGCAACTGCTTTTCTAACAAGCTGCCGCGCACGCCAGGTGAGCCACCAATCAATGGGGAAGGGATAAGCGAAGATAGGAAAAGGAAAAGCTCGCTCCGAGAGAGAGAGGAAAGCGCACGGCCAAAGGAGGAGGGGGAGGGGCAAAGGAGTTACCGGGTGCCGACTCAGTGCATGTATCCTTTCTCTCTTCTAATTGAATCCCCGCTGTCTGTCATCATTGAAGAGCCAGCGACAATATAAACAGTTGGAAGAAAGAAAAAAAAAAAAAATTTTTTTTGCTCTTTTAAAGGAATAGATCTGTTCTTCCGTTTTGGGAAAACATACACCAACTGCCGAACGAATGAAAAAAAATTTTGGGATCTGTGCATGAGATACACCACACACACAAAACTCTTTCGGTGTTTTGTCTGGGCAACTGGGACAGTGCTGCCACAATGGGGTCGAACGGTAGCAGCCTTGGTTATGGAAACGTTAGATCCAGTGACTTCGCAACAGGCACAACGACCGCAACGACGGCAAGCTCATATTCTCGGTGATGCATCACACACAACACACACACACACAGCTGTGACAGAGATTTTTGTTGCTGCACAATGATCTGATGGAAAAAAAAAACAAAAGTGGCGTCGTGCAGGTCCCCTCCTGGAACTATGCGTGCCCCTAGTGGCTTCTCAAGAAGGTTTTGCAGCTCCGCTTTTCCCAGAACACGCACCATGCAGTCCAATGCGCCTGAGCAGAGAGCTAGCACTGGCGCCAGAGAGAAACTCAGCCAAAGGCGGCCAAGGTGAAATATGGCGCATCTCCCTTCCAGGAGAGCTTCGCTTTGCCCCTCGGCATGATGGGGGTCATAACAGTTGGCGCTATCTGCGCTGCTGAGGTGTTAGTCTTGAATGCAGTGTACTCAACCTTGCCGTAGGTTTGCGAGGCAGAAACGAATTTTCTCAAGCAGTGACACGACAGCGTGGTTCGACAATTTGTTGAAAGAGAGCAAATTCAAAAAAAAAAAAAACTATTCAAAAAAAAATACAACCTATTTATACTTAAAACTAGGCCAATGGGAAGGGTCCCGCTATCGCCTCGGCTAGGTATTAGTCCCATGAATGTACTCGGTGCCTTTCCCCATTCTCCTTGATTATGGTAAGTAATTCCCGCGACCCACTGGATACGCTGTTGGAAGAAAAAAAATATTTTCAATTCGTATTGTCGTCCATGGAAGAACGGAAGCGCAAGGCTGCGTGCACACTCCAAAGCCAAGTGAAAGCAGAGAAACTTACGCGGTATGAGTGTGTTTATATATTTACAACTATATGTCTGATTTTTGGAACTTACTCCACTTGTGGTTATTTTGACAGAAATCAAAACGAATCTGCACCAACTTCCATCGACACCACTTCCCTTCTGCCAGACTTCATTGTGATGAGACTCGGTTTCAATTCGATGGAAGGTTTGGGGGTATCATTTCTGACCCTGCTAAGCCTGTTCGATATGCATTTGAATGTATCACACTGGTGGGACTTCATTCCATCATTCAAGGGAGGCCACAGGCATCGGTACCATCATCATGGAAATGAATCTGCCATACACAGGGTCACTAAAGTGCACTCTGACAGGCGTACTGTTCATGCCAACACTCAAGAAGAATCTCTTCTCAGTTCTTAAGGTCACTTAGAGTGGCATTATAGTCACTTATGGCTACTATTTGTGTGAGATTCAACATCGTCACACTGGGCAGCTTTTAGCCATTGCTAAGCACTTCAGGGGACTCTATCTGCTACAATGCACTCCATCCAACAGGCCACCACTATGACTGCCAAGGCATTCACTGCGTCCAGGACAACTACTACCATGGGTCTACTCCATCAGCGACTTAGCAACATAGGCATCCAATGCCTTAGGGCCATTGCATCTTCCAACCATCTCCGCCAAGGTCGCTTCCAAATCAGCAGTGTCCAGGAATCCAACACCCAAGGTCACTCCACAGCCATCCATTGAGGTCAGACAATCACCCAGGGGGCACACACCAAAGAAGCACATCCTATCTGATGAGTACTTCTGTAACATCAGCGTCAACACATCTGGTCACCCAGCTGGCAACACACCTGACCAGTATGGCACTGCACCTTCAGCACTTCCAGTAGAGCCTCATACCTATCAGGAGGCAATCAATTCACCTCAGACTGATCACTGGATTGATTCCATGTGCAGTGAGATAAACTCCCACGATAGGAACAACGCTTGGGACCTTGTCACCCTACTACCAGAGAGGAAAGCCATAGACTCAAGGTGGGTCTTCAAGCTGAAACTGAATGCAGATGGCTCAGTCAATCGATTCAAGGCAAGACATGTTGCCAAGGGCTTCACTCAGCAAGAGGGTATCGATTACAAGGAGAATTTTGCACCTGTTGCCAGATACACCAGCCTCCGAGTTATTATCACAGCCATTGAGGACTTAGAACTCCACCTCATGGATGTGGAGACTGCATTCTTCTATGGTGAGCTCAAAGAAGAGATCTATGTCACTCAGCCCCAAGGATTCATCAACCCCAACTATCCTGACCATGTTTGCCGCCTCAACAAGAGCTTCTATGGACTGAAGCAGGCACCCAGAGTCTCTGGTACGAGACCATTGACTCATTCCTCAAGGATACGGGGTTCAGCAAGGTCAATTCAGACCCATGCATCTACAGCTACCTCTTTCCATCGGGCAAAGTCATCATCTTCCTGTACGTTGATGACCTTCTCATTATTGCATCACTCTCCCTGCTTGACTCCATCAAGCAGATGATTCACCAACGATTTAGAAGAAAAGACTTAGGCGAGCCCACTTCACTTCTCAACATTGAAATCATCAGGGATTGATAGTAGCACACCATCACACACAGACAATCGGGTTCCCTAAGGAATATCCGGGCCACATTCAAGTTGAGCGACTGCAAGACATCTCCACTCCCATTGAGCTGAAAAAGTCACTGCCACAGCTGCCAGCAACTCCATTAACTGCACTCAGCATGCTCTACAGGAAAGCAGTTGGGAAGCTGATCTATGCAGCCTCTGGCACCCGGCCTGACATTGCATTTGCCACCAGTATGGTTTCCAGACATCTTGGGATGCTGTCAAGAGGATTCTCCGCTACTTGCAAGGCACCCTCCACTATGGACTTGTGTTCAACTCCAATGGGCAATCCATGCTCACACTTGAGGGCTACAGTGATGCCAACTGGGCAATAGACACTACTCACAGGAAATCAACATCTGGCTACCTCTTCAGGATAGGAGCCCTATCTCATGGATGTCAAAGAAACAAGACACTTTTGCTCTATCTTCAACTGAGGCTAAGCACATTGCCACCACTCATGATGCCAAGGAAGCGCTCTGGCTTAAAGGTCTTCTCTCTGACCTTGCCCACCCTCAGTAGAGCGCTACCATCATCCATTAACACAATCAGGGTTGTATTGCACTCTCAAGGAACCCTGTGTTCCATTCCAGGACCAAGGATCTGGATGTGCAGGCACACCTCATCCATGAGCAAGTCAGGAGCAACCAAGTCATGCAGAGCTACTGTCCTACACAACTCATGGTTACCAACTTCCTCACCAAGGCCATCCACAGTCCTCAACTCATCAGACTGTGTCAGTTGGCCGGGATCATTCCTCCTCACTACTGTTGACCTTGACAGAGGGTATCACGACATCAAGATCATCAGGACTCTTGGTTGTCCTCAGAATCATTTCCACAGCCTTTCCAGTTTCCAATCTCTCCCTCAGAATGTTCCCAACACTCTCCATCTATGAATGTCGACTCTGTTCAGGGTAAACATGAGTGTTTGTGCAAAAACAAAATTGTTTGTTAGATCGTTTATATTTAATTTGAACCTTCACTCTGTACGAGAACGTTTTTCATATCCTGAACATCCAATGCTCGTGTGGCACTTCCCGCCAAAGCTTCATCGAATGGTTACTATCTTTATTGTAACATACAAACAAAAGAGAGAGCCACAGCTCCTTGAATACGGAGTTGTACCGCTGTGGCTACGGACGATTTGTGTTGAGGAATCAATGTGTAGGATAACAGGATAACGGGATAATGGTGGCAAGATTCACGGTAAGATTTATTTGTTTATTGTGAACAAAATAGTTACTGACATAATGATTTAGGATGGAACTCCAAATCAGCTTGGATGCACGCCCATCTTCGTCAATCTTCACACCTTCTAATCTCCACTTATCTTTCCACCCAGTGATTTCCTTAATTCTGTGGATGATTTCTTGAATGTTGGGATCTTCAACTCAGCTCTGGTCAGCAGACCATAATCTACAAACTCTACTGTGGAGGGACAGTACCAAGGGAGGAACAGTCGGCTCCAACATTCCACCCACCAAGGAACGTTCCTTCTATGCCTCTCCCAGACTGTTACCTGTGGGTTGAAACCGTTCAAGAAAACAATTTTTTTCTTTGTACATTCGGCCTGTGTTGTAAAATTAGTAAGTTACATCCTGATATAGATAGAATCTCTCAAAATGCACTCATACCTTTACTAATACGTAAATACCAAAACAAGAACGGCTTTATTTGAACGTGAACTATTTACTTATCAGTAAAGGTATGAGTGCATTTTGAGAGATTCTATCTATATCAGGATGTAACTTACTAATTTTGGTATGTTCCCTTAACAGGGTGTATTGACAGAAGATGCACCGGTCCTCACCCTGCGGGATGAATTTCGCCTGTGCCTGTGGCAGCCCAAGTATTGTATCTTCGAAGTCAAGTCCTTTGCTGGAGGTTGCCCAGGAATTGGAGCTTCCATTCGTCGGGGAAAGAGGATAGGACACCATTTTGTTGATAGCCAAGGCTTTCAACATTAAAGTTTCCGACTATCGTGGCTCCGGAGCACTTGAGGGGTCTCACATGTGAATCCGAATGGAGATATCTCCGAGCAAAGGAGCAACTCCTACTAAGTTTACCACAGAAGATTACCTTCTCCCCATACCTTCTGTGTGAATCCGCTACACCTTGAATTTGTTTCCAAATCGGTAAACGACATCTGCAAGAAATGTCGTGGTGAAACTTGCAGTTGCGTAGAAAAAGGTTTGTCCCCTTGTCTTCGCTTGACTTCCGAGAAGGAAGAAAGGCATTGGTGGGTTTATGGCTTGAAGCATGCCCAACAATTCGTAAATTTCAATAAACACCGCTCTTCCATCCTTCCTTCAGCTAATCATCATCACCAACCACGGAGAGCGAACTTTTTAATTAAGAAAGTTCCGTGTCTCTTCAGAGTGAGACTATAAATCCCAACTCAATGCTTTATTCTTTGTACTCAGAACACACACAATAAACCCACATCGCTTGCAACAGTCTTCTGCTCCGACTTTGTCTTCCACATCATCCTGCCACTCTGTTGTTCTGTTGAAGGAAAAAAAAACTATTGGACCTAGGAATTTTTGCGTGTCCTGAAAGGAGGGGCAAGAGAGACAGGCGCCGTCATGATGAAGGATAACGAAAGGTGTCAAATACTTTTGGGAATTTTCGGGCTATCTTGCGTTGTTCGCACATGATGAAGGATCTACCGAGGGAGAAGGGTGATAAGGTTGTAAACAAAGAAGGATCAACACAGGCAAGATGAAAAAGGAAAAGGACCATCACTGAACAAGAGCAGAAAAGAATAGAAGTCAGGACATTGTACACACAGGGTGACCTTGCTCTACACCAGATCATCAAGAAAACGGGATACCCAAGGAGCTCTGCGTATTGGTGGGTGAAATCAGTACGAAAAGGGGAAGGATGGAAAGACAAGCCGCGAATGGGACGCCGAAAGAAGATCACACCTTACATCAAGATGAAGATTATCAGGATGGGCAAAGGCAAAAGGTCTCGCTCTCTTCGCTGGGTAGCTACACATCTGAAACAAGACGGGGTCCAAGTCACACCTGAGGCGATTCAATTGACAATTCGAAACTTTGGATTGATCCCTCACCACAACAACAAAGGCCAAACTTGACATATGTGAAAAAGTTCAATCATGTCATTATCACCAACTGACTGGCCATCTGGCTCTCTTGATCTTAATCCGATTGAGAACCTCTGGGCAATTGTAGAGAACAGGGTCAAACCCTACCAATGTCACTCTCTTGAGGTACTACGGGCTGCGGTTTTGAAGGAGTGGCCATACCCCTTCAAGAATGCCAAGATCGAATTGACAGCATTCCTGCTCGCCTTCAGCAGTGTTTGGAAAGACAAGGGTGGTGGACTGATTACTGAAAGACAAGGTGTATATGCTGTAAATACAATACTCATGAAAGTCTTTGCCCCATTTCCTTCCAAGCTATTGGTGGTGGCGTTGGATGTAGAAATCTTACCCTATCTCTAACTTGTTAAACAAACTGAATGGAGGGCGCAGGCACCCTTTGGATTTTGAACTCAAGGTCTCATCTATTCCCATCTGCAGTTCCTCCATTGCAAATTCCTCTGCCTTTTGCAAGAGCACTGTCTGTTGTTCTTCGTCTGTGACAGAGAAGAAATCTTTTGCACGGGGATCCAGCAACACCGAAAGTAAGATTTCTCGTCCCCAATCGAAAATTGTCGCATAGAATTTCGTTTTGACATGGTCTCCTACTAAGGCCTTGAAGTGCTCAATCGGAGTAATTGGTGGGGGGATTTGTTTCCTTTTCCCTTCGCGATTCCAAAGCAACGGTCGTATCAAGATGATGTGCCAACAACCCTTGCATTGTCGGGAAGATCACACCGATTGTTGGGACTTCTTGCGTTTGTAGATACTCGGTGATCTGTCGGAGGGGGCCTAAACACGGTTTGTAATTGTTGAAGTGTGTTCCATTGTTCCTCACTCAAATTCTGTGGCGCTTTCTCATTCTCTCGCCCTTCCGCAGAAAGTGTAGCAAGAACCACTGTGATTGGGATGCGGGCATGCAGAAGACGCTCGATCATGATGCAAAGGGAGGACCACCTTGTTACACACTCCATCCGCATGGCCAATTCTGGGATCTTCACCGCCTTGTGCTGTACAGTAAGCTATGATTGAAATGGTTAGTTATTATCATCACTAATAATCATTCATACCGCTAATGCAGCCCTGTTTGATGAACGAAAATAACAAGCGATCTTCTTTGCTGGTTTAATGACATCGCTCCGCAAGCCTGTTGAAGCTAGGGAATTTACAATCGCACGGTTCAACATATGAGGGGTGCAATAGAACCATTTCTTCCCCATGTGTGTTTTGACTGCGGCTTGCATATTGCTTGCACCATCAGTTACTGCACCAAGCACCAGTGGTAAGGGAATTTCCCATTCTCCCAATATCTAGATTTCCTTGTTAGTTCTTTCTCATTTTTGATTTGTTTTCATTTTTTTTTTTTTTTGTTTCCCCTCTTCTTGTCTTTTATGAATATAATATACAAGTTGATTACCTCAAGTGCTAATTCTGCTATATATGATGCTTTCTCTTCTTTGGCGATACGGCGCAGTGCCAGCAGGAATGATTGGAGGTCCCAAGAGTCATTGATACCATGAATGACCAACCCAAGGTAACCACGCATAGCAGAACTTGACCACCCATCAAAAGTGACACAAAAGGACAAGATCTTTTTGATCTTGGCCTTCATATGCCACTTTAGGGATTCCAATTCTTTGGGGAGGAGGGAATATGAGAACGTTGTGCGTCCCGGCAACATGTAGTCCTTCCGCAGCGAGGCCACCCAGCGTCGTGTGTGTTCGCATTCCAAGAATGTTGGAGGGATGTTGTGGACAAGGAAGCACTGTGTCAGGTACTTCTCCGACTCTTCCTTGTTGAAAGTATCTTTGGGCCCACTGCTGGTATGCCGTGCTTGGTGCCGGCGAAGGATTGAGGTTGATGTCTTGCCACTAAAGGTTTGGGCACAGGTCTTACAAGCCACCTTGTCCTCTCCTACATCAAAATTGTCCCAAACAGTGCTGGTTCTTCTCTTCTTTGGTATGTTTTGGTCTGGTGAGCTGTCCTGCCCTTGCATTGTGGTGAAAGCTGTGTGAATTGTAGCAAAGTTCAAAGAAAATTTTTTAATTGTACTTTCTCCTCTCCTTTTCTTTGTTCCCGCCTACTGCCGACAAGCTTCCGGCTCGATTTCGCTCACCGGCTCGAAACCGGCTCGCTCGAATTCGGCTCGGCTAGCGGTTTCGACAGGTTTGGTTTGTACAAACAATGACCGACCTTGGCACACCAGTGGTCTATAAAACACCGAATTGCAATCTTGTGTACAAATTACGCACAGCGAACTCCCATTTGCGTGCACACACAGATTACTGGAAGTGTGGGGAAATCGCCTCCATATTTTTTTTTGTAGCCAAAAAATTGCAGGTGTTTTCTTACCAAAAAAATCTTACAACCACTGTGTTGCTATTTTTTGTTGGAGATTACTACGCGTGCCACAACCACTACAACTGTGGCGGCCGCCCTTTTGCGTGCTTGGTTGGGCGCGTGGTTTCTAGACTTCTTACACGCCAAAGGAAGAGTTCCAAACGCGGGAGTTCGGTTATTTACGAAGGGGACCAAAAGACAACAGAGCGTAACAACGGGGCCAAGGAAAAAGTTCGGGACATGCCCGCAGGGGAGGGACTGGTTCTTCATGTGGTCAGGGTGGCACTTCCTCTCTTCTATTGCCCCATTCCAACCAAGACACCATTTGGGGCAAGGTAGAGCCGAGTTCCCAGCCAGCGTACAAAAGAGAGCAACGATCCGGCTTTCGATTGTCTCCTGCGCATTCCTCCAACGAAATCCTGATGGTCTTAAGACCTTCACCAGGGGGACGTGAAGGCCTTTGGGGAGAGTAGGCCTTGGAAGGGTGTCTGTAGGTACGGAGAGGTATCAAACAATGAGATCCTAAAGAGTCCAAG